>Ga0137459_1000002_pt1 | contig 103292 bp, 150 predicted proteins | sample EasRivERMGT700_2_FD_104908 | JGI IMG/M metagenome (GOLD analysis project Ga0137459, IMG submission 104908) | Soil microbial communities from meander-bound floodplain in the East River, Colorado, USA - East River MetaG ERMGT700_2 | ecosystem: Environmental > Terrestrial > Soil > Floodplain ...
CCCCACGGCTTGAAGCGTAGCGTTTCAATTTGCCCTGGTTCCGTTCGCCGTGCCTAATCGTCCATCGGGTTGGTGTCCGTGTCGCCGAGAATCCAATCGATTCCGGCTCGCAAGCCTTGCTCGTAAGTCATGCCGGGCCATTGACTGCCGTGCTCTTCGCCCTCGGCAGCTCGACGGCCAAGCACGCCATCGCCAAGATCACCGCTTGCCAATCGGCGCTATCCAGTTCGAACCGCATGCGCTTGCCGAATAGCGACTCGACTTCTTGAACTCTAGTTTCATTCATCCCGTAGTAACAAACCTTGCGATCTAAGCCACTCCTTGTAAAAAAGATCATCCTCAAAACAACTGCTCGACTCTGGTGTGAATGCGTAAAATCGCCGCCCATTCCACAAACGATCCGATTCCTGTCGCCATCCGGTTGAGCGTTTTTCTTTGTCGCCGTAGCACAATTCCGAGTAGGGCATATAGCAATAATTAAACGGCCCGTCGTCGTAATAATCGGCATCGAACGCGCCGCCGTTTTTGTTGTATGCGCGTCTCATTTACCGCTCAGTCAAATCGAAGTCGTGTGCCGCTTTTGTGGCACCAGTGGTCCCATCGCTTTTAGCCACGCCTGCACTTCTGGTGACGCAATTTGAATCCTCGTTACGGTCAAATCGAAGTCATGCCCTTCTGCTGAAAGATATTCATCGATATGCACGATGATGGAACCAAGCCGGGCGAGTAGCGCCGCACTCGGCTTGAGCGGGTCTTCAGGTTTGACTATGGCCCTTAGTTTTTTACCGTCGCCTTTGTAGCTTAACTTCACGTTTTTTTTTGTCATAACACCTTCCCTAAATATTCTCGCCCGTTTATTTCATGCCCGGCACTGTCCGGGCGCGGTCCACCCCACTGCTTGAAGATAAACTGCGTGTGAGCAATCTGGCACTGATAGCGAATAGACTGCACCCATTCGAGCGCCAGCGCTTTTGGTTCCCAATGCTTTGTGACCATGTTTGGAAACACCAACGCACGGTGCTCTGGCCCGCCACTCTCGCCGCCAACGATCACCGTCGAGATTTTTCGCGACATGGGATATTCGAGATTCAAGCTGTTAATCACACGACCGCGCAGCGCGTCGACTTCGATGGGACAGCTCACCGGCGCAACCGGCTTGCCCTTTACTCGATACGCAGGCGGCTGGACGAACATTTTGACATGATTCAAATCGAGCGGGCCGAGTAGCGGCTCGGCGCTGATAAAATATCCCACCGCTGGACATGCGAACATAGCTGGCAATCGCGCTTCGAGTTGAAACTGATTCTCTGCCGACGCGCCGAAGCGAACATGCGGCCACGGCTCTTCGTTGTCGCGAAACCAGGGAATTAAATTTTTATTATCCCGCACACGCTGCCAACGTTTACTCAGGATTAGCCAGCGATGCTGGCGCATATTTTTTATCACCCCCCATGCGTCGTCGCGCCACTGATCGGCCTCTTCGATGAAAAAATCCGACAGCGAGCAAGTAAATATCACTCGCGGGTCTTTCCAGTGAAGCGGCAGATAGAACGTTCCGTCTTTCGCTCGCACGACCTTATCAAAATCCCGACCGGCCCGACTCGCCCAACGCTCGGCGTAACAGTTCGCGCAAGCCGGACTGATCTTTTTGCAGCCAAGCCAAAAATTGACCGTGGCGTCGGTCCAACGGATTTTCGATTCGTAAGCCATGATTATTTTATCGCCTTGAGTTTATTAGCCTGCTCTTTCAAGGATCGTCGACGTTCGTTCTCTTGATGCAATTCGTCATCGGTTTTCTCAAGCGTCGGTGTGACTTCGTTTTCAACCTTCATCGCACTTGGCGCACTTTTAACGAGCATTTCCCGATTAGCGATCAACTCGGCAAGCATCGCTTGCACTCGCTCGCGCTCGTCAACCGTTGGCGGCGCTTCGCTAGGCATAGGTTTGTTGAGCGGCGCGATGCGCAACGCCGGATCGGACACGCGCCGGTCGGGACCGTCGAGTTTGATTATCTCACCCATTTCGAGCAAGCGTGACGCAAGCCGGTCGTCGATGTTAGCAGCGACTTGATCCAACGATAAATTACTTGTGACGATCACCGGCTTCATGTTTCGATAACGCCGGTCAATCACTAGAAAAAATTGCTGCCGTGACCACTCTGAAACTTTCTCCACTCCAACGTCGTCAAGCGACAACAGCGGTGCCGACGTATATCGAGCAATTATATCGCGCTCGTTAAGCGTCTGTGAATCGAAGCTGGATTTTAACTCCGCAAAGAATTCGACAGACGGCACGAACAGCGGTGTTTGCGGTTCATTCAATTTGGCCCATAGCTTCAACAGCCCGACCGCCATGTGCGTCTTGCCGGTGCCGCATTCACCCGTGATAAAAACACTCAAACCGTTGCTGATCGCCGTCGCGGCTTTCTCGACTTGCTTTTCATAGCCTCGCAGGTCGCTCAATTCTTTCAGCAAAAAACGTTTCGGGATGCCGATCTTATCCCAAGTGTGAATACTTTCCTGGCGCTGGTTTGATTCCGCCACTATCCCCCCCTGTCTTGTTTTTGTTGTTAGTCGGGTACACGTCGGTCCAGTTTGATCGAGTGCTTTTTTCCAGAACTTCGTTAGGCTCTTCTCCCAATGCCTTTAGCCTCGTCAACTCTTTCACGATCAAAGCTAACGCATGATCGCCGTTTTTAACTCGCTTACTTGACCGCATTTTCAAATAATCGTTCCACGTTTCAGGATTGATCCAATTCGGAATTTCAAACGTCGCATGTTCCGACATGCGGCTCTTATTCTTATTCTTCTCTTCTTCTTTAGTTTGTTTAGTTATGGTTAGGTTAGGTTGGTTAGGAGGGGAGCCTAAAAGTTCCGGTTTAGGCTCCCTAGTTCTGTGATAATTCCAATAATTAGCTATAAATAGCCCACCCTCTACGGGTGCCAACCACCCTTGAAGCAGCATCCAAGCGAGGGCGCTACGGGCTTGCTTCAACGCTCCATCAAGCCTCATAGACAGGCTTACGCGGATCATATAACCGGCGATCTGCTCGTGATCGCCTTTGATAATTCCGTTGTTTCTGTCGCCAATTGACAGCAATTCTAACCATGCAAATCCCATCCAATCACCAAACTTTTTTCGCAAATCTCGCATTTCGGGATCGTGATTTAGATCATGGCTCACGGGATGAAATCTCCTAATTTTCGGCATCCAAACAAATCCTCAACAAGCCCCACCGCGCAGGGGTGGACTCCCTGGATTGTTGCCAATCAGACGCCGACTTTGCGCCGGGATCGCCCCGCAGTGAGGCTTGTTCAAAATTCTTTGGATTGAATGAAACAGTCCACGTCTCATGCTCTAGGATTACGCTCAAAATAACCCACTGTCAAAGATTATTTTTCAGGCACAACTTATAGTGGCGGCGACACTTACGAAGCACAATTAGTTGCTCTTATCTCGCAGCACCGTCCGGCAAAATGGACAGACAATTTCATTCACAATTACGATTTGAATACTGACTGTTATCGCGCAGTGACAGCGCACGCATGACAGCATGAGTTGCCCGCGAGGCTGGCCGTAGTCCAAATTTGCTACCCCGTAAACTTTATGATCGTGGTAGCTTTCGTTCGACGGCCAATGCTCACGGGCAACTTGAGAGAGTCTTTTTAGCATGAACTATTACGCGGCGTTTTCGCCGTCGCCGCCGCTGCGCCTTCGGCTTCGTCTGGTCGCCGCCGTTGGGAACAACTGGATTTGCCGCTCCGCGCTTGTCATCGCCCGCTCGCTGATTTTCTCGTTGGTATCCAAGCGCCAAACTTCAACCATGAATGTGTCTTCGTTGCGCCGCTCTTCGATCTCCACGTCGCGGTATTCCTGTCGGCTCGAAATAGCCTGCGATAGATCGGCGATCTTGATTTTCGATTCTTTGATCTGCTTGTTGTAATTGGACGACTCGGCGCTCTTCTTGGTCTCCAATTGCACGCGGTCGATCTCGGCTTTCGCCAAGTCGTCGGAGCGTGAGCGCAGTTCTTCATCGCTCAAGCGCACTGGTAAATTTCTTGTCATTTTGTCCGGCATATTATCCCCCTTTTGTTTTTTGCTGCCACGATTTTATGAACGCCTCGACAGATTCCTTCGGTATAAGCTTTAGTTCAATAGGAATACGGCTCACGATTACGACAACGCCAGTGTGATCGAATATGCGACGTAGGGTGTCAACCGCGTCGTGTTCGGCGCTTTGAGGATAATCGTCCGGCAGTTTGATCGCCAACACGTCACCGTTTTGCGGGTGAAGTTTTTGGATTGTCTCTATGTCCATTTTTAATCCTCGCTTTGATGATCGGTATTTCTGGAAAGTGCGTTCGATACATAACGCACGGCGGCGAAATGATCGGCGCTGACTTTGGGATTCTTATCCGCTCCACTTGATACTTCCAGACTGGCGTTTTCGCCCGCCGCTCGCCGCGTGAATCTTTTTTACTGATCCGGTTCCACGCAATGTGATAATGCTCAATGTATGCGTGCCCGCCCAATTCTGGATCGCTGTGCGACGGCAAATATACAGGCACCCATTTCAGACGCATAAACAACCGCAGAAGGCAGCGGTATTCGTCTTTGATTTCGACTAAGCCGATTCGAACTTTCATTGTTGACCCAACTGGCCGTAGGCGTGCTTAACTTCCTGTCTAAGCGCTTCCACTTCACCCGCAAGCGTCGCCTCTTCGTGGACCTGCATATCGCTCAAGAGTCTTTTCCCTGGCGGTGCCCCCCTGTTGCCAAACTGTTGGAGATATTTAAGCTTTGCTTCTTTTTTGGCGAGCGCCATTTTCAGCTTGTTCAAACGTCGCCGATGCCACCAAACGAAAATCTTCATTGGAATAAAATTTCCGTAGCACTCACCAGCCCCGGCGCGTAGTCGTCGATTAGTCTACGCGCTTTTAACCGGGACAAGTAAGCGTCCCGCGTCGAGCGCTTGAAGCCGGTCTTGTCGGATATTACTTCGCGCTCCACTGATTTTGGATAAGCAGCAATAACGCAGTGTAAAACTCGCGACTCGCCTTCGGGTAATTCATTCAGCCAATAATCGCGCAACGCCGCGCCGGTCGGCAGCGGTTCCATATTAGGGAAGTCGAGCGCCGCTTGGCGCGTCGGTTCGATCATGCCGTCCGGGCGTTGCCATAAATACCGTTTCGCAATCAGCCGGGAGATATAGGCGTCGCGTGTCGAGCGCTTCTTGCCGGTCAATACCGTTAGCTGATCGCGCCCTACGGCGCCGTGCTGGACTGCGGCCACCAAGATTTGATACTCGCCCTTCGGTAGTGTCCCGTTGCCCGATGGGACGTTTCGGGACGTTTCGGGACGTTTCGGGATTAATTCAGCATCAACCGCTTTGCCGGGCATAGGGTCGCTCGCCCTGGCTATCCTGGCGCGGCATGAAGCAAACCGTTCATTGGCGGCAACTATCCCATCAAGGAAATCGGCGACGCCATCCTGATAGTCGTCGAATCTCTTACGCAAGCCTTTTAGTTCGTGCTGTAGCTGCGCGTTCTGCGTCTTCCATTCGTTGAGCGTTTCCTGTGCCTTATCGGAGACCGGGCGATGGCGTAGCTGACCCTCAAGATCGGCAATCTTCTTGCGCAACTCTTTTGGGTCGTCGGCCTTGGCCTTCTCGATGGTGTCTTTCATCGAAGCTTCGAGCGCTTGGAGATCGACCGGCGCAAGCTTCTTAGGTTCGTACTGCGCCGCGCCGACCTTGGGAGTCGCCGACGCATCGAATGATTCTTTCTCGATAAACTTGGTCTTGACGAATTTATCGAGCCACGCGGGCGACCAAAAGAAACACTCGCCGGGTTGCAGCTTGGCGAGCGATTCAAGATCGTGATCGACGCCCATGTGCTCCATCCAATCGCCAATGGCGTCGCGCTCATGCTTGGCGACAAGCTGGAACACGACCAACGGCTCGCACTGATTTCGCAGTTCGGTATTGACCGACTGCGGGCGCTGTGAGATCAAGCTTGATCCTATGCCGTAGTTTCGGCCAAGCCTGACAATATCTTCGAGCGCTCCAAGCATTCTTTCTTCGCCCTTGAAGGCGCGTTGCGGCGCAAAGAGCTGTGCTTCTTCCAAGACAAAGTGCATCGGCGAACGGTTCGACTTCTTCCTGTGAAATAGCTCTTCAGCGAACGCCGTGACGAATTCCTTGCGCTCATGCTTTCGGAAACGTGATACATCGATGATCGCCGACGATCCGGTAGTGACAATGAAGTTTGCGACGATTGCACCGGCCTGCGGTTGTAGGGGAACATCGCCGTGCTCGCCGCCGAGTATCGGGATGGTGAAGCGACTCGCGTGCTTGCCGGTTTTGTCCAAGCGAAGCCCGTACCAATTTCCCACGGCGTCCAACACGACGACTTGGATATTCGCCGACAGCATCAACTCAACCGACTTGCCAGCGGCATAGGTTTTACCACTGCCCTTGCGGCCAAAGTAGCCGGGGGTCTGCGTTACAAAGTCTGTCGGGACGGATAAATTGCTCGCTATTTTTAACATCGTGTTCGTGTAATTCCCTGGCGGAATCGCCAGATCGTTGATTGAGACACTCCATAAATGGACGCCAATTTTCGCTGCGGCGTAAGTGTATCCATCCGAATTATCGCCACCTGCGCATCCGTCAGAGTAGCCTTTGGATGATTTTCGCCGCGTATCACTGGCGGCGTCGATCCTCGCCCTTTCTTGAGCATATCGGCAATGTTTTCCAAGTGGGTGCCTAGAAATAAATGGCGCGGTCGCCAGCAATTGCGAACGTCGCACTTGTGGAGAACATACTTGCCCTTCGGAATTGGGCCGCGATGGATGGCATAGCTAAGTTGATGAATTCCTGTTGACTTATTGTGAACCGAAATTACCCCGTAACCTTGGATGCAGTAACCAGTCCAAAGCCAGCACCGCGTCATTTTTTGACTGCCACTTTCAATCCTCGCCAATAGTTTAGCCGCGTAGCGCCTATCAAGCGGTTGCGACAGGTCGATGCCTTTGCCGTTGCTACTCATAATCGTCCTAGCTCAATCCTTTGGCCGCAGGTGCAAGGGTCGCACTTCGGACACACGTCACGGCCATGCTCGCACTCAATGCCGACCGCGCACGTCGCCGAGACTCGATATTTGCAGCCCTCTTCGTGGTTCGCGATGATATCGCACACGCAAGCGAGAAAGCCGCACACGTTGCAGCCGATCCGTGCGCTCATTCTAGGTAGCCTCATATAACTCGACAACGAATCGTTTCAGATTGAAATCGTACTCGCCCTTGACCGCCATCCCGTGCTTAAAGCGCGGGTCGGTGAGCACATGGGCAAACCTTCTATCGATTTGCCTCTCAATAGTTTCCGGTTCAATCGTCGGATCGGCATAACCGGCCTTGGCAAGTAGATCAGTCATCGTCACGCCAAGCGCCCGCGCCAGCGCGGCTAGGGCCGCTGGCTTCGGTAAGTAAGTTTTCACACCCGTTTCTAATTGCGAAATGAACGTATTGTTCAAGCCGGTTATCGCTTCCAATTCGCGCAAAGAAAGCATGCGCCGCCGCCGTTTTTCGGCGATATAATTTCCAAGTTCTTTCATACCTTTATGCTTCTCCATTCCTAGAATTCCCGCTTTCGTGGATTATGAATACTCCCTATGGTTTATGAAGTCTTGAAGGTTGGGTTTTCGTGGGATTCCGCCTACTCATAAATCATGCGAATCTTCTCCGCATCCCCACCATCCTGCTCGACAGTCAGGGCAATTTCTTCCCCCAACCCCCACAGTGCCCACCGAATGCACTCAACAAGTCTCGGTTGCTCTTTATATTCGCCAATATGTTGAAACGCCCTGTCGACCGTTCTTTGCGCCGTGCCGGTCAAGCCGGACGCATACACTTCTTGCGGAATAAGTTCTAAACCTTTATCGAATACCGGCAATTGATGCTGCGCAAACGCGACTTCGGAACAATCCCCAAATCCGCCTCGAACATATCCCGGCCCGATCACTGTTCCGACAGAGCCGATAACAAGCGAGTGATGGTATCTAGTCAGGTCCACCGTGAGGCGGACGCGATTTCCGATTGTAAAAGTCATTCGATCAACCTCCCATCCATGTCGAGTTCTTTTAATCCTGTCGCCGTGATCGTAAACACCCGCTGGCCGTCGTATTTATGTTCGCGATTGACGTACCCGGCCTTCGCCAGCTTGGCGAGATACGATCCCGCCGCCAGCCACATGCCCGTGCCGCGTCGCGAGCCGTTCTTGCCGCACTTGTACGACTTCTGCCAGCACTCGGATTTCGGCCAATTTAACTCGGCGAATCGCGTCGCACTTAGCTGTCCGTGCTTACGCAGGATTGTCAAAGCTTTGCGGGTCTTGGGTTTCATGCTTTTTTAATACCCTGAGTCTATCCCATGCGAACAGTGCGCCCGGTTCAACATCGCCAGCGCTATTGCGATCATGTCTTCCAAAATCTTTGATCTCCGTAAACTGCGCTCTGACACTCACGCGGGCAATAGTTTCGCACGCGAAACGAACCAAAAACAAAACCGGCACCCTAACGATTTGATAAAGCGTTTGCCCCTCCAAGACTTTGCGCTTACTAACCGCCCATCCCCCCGGAAAGCGAGGATCGCGAAAGTCACAACGATAACAGCCCTTAATTTCACAAAAACCGACGATGCGCCCGGCGCGAACCATTACGCCGTCGAAACGGGATTTTTGCTTCTTTGGATCGTCATCCCCAATCGGAAAATACTCCGTCCTGTAGTAAGCGCAGGCATGCGCCGCGACTTCTTGTTCCGCCGCTGCGTCTCTAGCCGACTTGAAAGTGGGTCGCGGTAGGCTATCGTCTGCCATCGCTTGCCAGCCGTCCGATCTCTTCGAGCGACTTGCCGGTCAGGTCGGCGATCTTGGCGATAACGTCGTAGTTGCTCACCGTTTTCGATCCGGCCAACAGGCAACACACCATCGGTTGCGAAAGACCGAGCAGTTTGCCAAATTTGGCCTGCGTCAAATCACGCTTTTTTATCTCGGCGGTGAGCAGCGCGGCGAGTTCTCGATAGTGTTTCATGGATCAATCCCTTATCACTTAGCCTGTTATTACACAAGAAATTATTTTGCTTGTAATTGCCTCGTTGTTGTACTATACCAAATCCTCAAGGGGGGCAAGATCAATGCGAAAAGCAGCTTTAATAGATATCGCTGGCAATCCGGTTGTCATGCCAGAAAAAGACACGGCGCTTTCTTTGGGCAAGCCGGTCAAAACAACTTACTACTCAATGGACGAATGGCGCGACGGGCGCTCGACGACCATCGGCGGATCGGAAGCATCCGCCATCTTGGGGCTTAATCCATACTTATCCCCGTTTGAACTTTACAGTCTTAAAGCGGGCTTGGTTGAACCTGACAATGGCGCGGAAAGCGAAGTGTTGGAGTGGGGGTCTAGGTTGGAACAGCCTATCGTTGAAGCATATCAAGATAAAACCAACCGCAAAATCAAACGGCACGGCATCCATACCTTTCGCAGTCCCAACTATCCCCTATCTGTCAGCCTCGACGGCGAGATAGAGCCAATTGATGATCGTGGCCCTGGCGTGCTCGAAATTAAAACCACCGGACTATACTCGGAGAAAGACCTTCAAGAATCGGTCCCGGTCGAATGGCAAATACAATGCAATCACGCGATGGCGATCATGGGGTGGCGATGGGCAAGCTTGGCAATTTTCATAATTCATTCGCGGAAGTTTCGATATCTCGACATAGAAAGAAATGACCAGTTCATCGAAATGCTTTTGCGCAAGGAATTGGATTTCGTCAAAAGAATCGAAGACAATAATCCGCCCATCGTTGATGGTTCCGATTCTACGACCGAAGTTTTGAAACGCCTCTATCCTAACGATTCCGGCGAAACTATCCAATTACCGAGCGACGCAACAAAGTGGGATGCTGAACTTGTGCGGCTAAAATCTCAAATACAAGATGCGGAAAAGCGGAAGACCGAACTTGAGAATCTTTTTAGAGCCGCGCTTGGTACGGCGACCTTTGGCGTCGGCGATGACGGGTTGAAGTATTCTTGGCGGCTTCAACATCGCGATTCGTATTATGTGAAGGAGTCGGAGTATCGCGTTCTTAGAAGGCTCAAATGAATGCTCATAACTTTATCGATCTAACGGGCAAGTCGTTCGGTCGCTTGATCGTGCGTCGATATCTTGGCCGCAACGGGCATCCGCAACCACTATGGGAATGTCAGTGTAGCTGCGATGGCAAGATGGTGAACGTCTTTGGACCGAATCTTAGAAGTGGCGTTACGGTTAGTTGTGGCTGTTGGCGAGAAGAACGCAAGATCACTCACGGACAAGGCGGACATAATAAATCACCGGAATATCGAACGTGGCTTACCATGAAAGACCGTTGTTATAATCCGCAACATACGGGATTTAAGTATTATGGCGGCAAGGGCGTTGTGATGTGCGACGAGTGGCGAGATTCGTTTGAAAGTTTTCTGTCCTATGTTCTGGCTAATCTTGGGGCAAAGCCCTCGCCGAAGCACTCGATTGATCGTATCGCGGGCGGGAATTACACCCCTGGCAATATACGTTGGGCAACAAAAATCGAGCAGGCTCAAAATACGACCAAAAATGTGAATATAACAATTGACGGCGAGACTCACTTAGAGAAGAGAAGGAGCTAACATGGCAGAAAAAACAGTCGAGAGCGAGAGCATGGAGATGGTGACTCCAATGATGGGAACAGTCGAAGCACAAGCGCACGCGGAGATCGATATTCAAATCGCCACGGCGAAACAATATCCGCGTGACGTGGCGAAGTTTTTGAAAAAAGCAGAATCGTTGGCCTGTCTCAATGACGACATTGCCGCCGCCTGCTTTTATAAACTCAAGCGTCGAAGCAAGGATGGCGACAAAGTTATCGAGGGGCCGAGTGTTCGCTTTGCTGAGATAATCGCGGCCACTTGGACGAACATGCGAATCGACGCCCGCACGATCAACGAGGATGATAAATTTGTTTATTCGCAGGGAACGGCTTGGGACTTACAGGAAAACGTCGCGATCCGGTTTGAGACGCGGCGGCGCATTACCGACAGCAATGGCCGGAAGTACAACGACGACCTGATAGGTGTTACAGCGAATGCCGCAACGGCTATCGCGCTTCGCAACGCTGTTTTTAGGGTAATACCGAAGGCGTTTTGGGAGAACGTCTACGACAGTGCCAAGCAGTGCGCCATTGGCAACGTCAAGACGTTGGGCGAGCGGCGGCAAAAGATGCTCGATTACTATACGCAAAAGCTTGGCGTCGCCGCCGACCGGGTTTTCAAGTATCTGGAAATTACCGGCATCGAATCCATGACCCTTCAACACGTCGAAGACTTGCGCGGCTTGGCGACGGCGATCAAAGAGGGCGATACAACTATCGACAAAGAGTTCTTTGCGGCCAATGAATTGAAGGGCGATAAGCAGACAAGTAATCTCTCCAAGCTGGCCGAGACCATGAAGAAGGAAGACGCGCCGAAAGCCGAAGAAAAGAAAGCCGACGCGCCGAGGGCCACGGGGGGAAGACTTTTCTAAGCCTGCGTAACCACCACAGAGACAGGACAGTAGAAGCGCGGTAACGGCCGGGAAGCCGAGGAGCGCGACGTGGTGAACCGGCGTCCTGTCACAAAGGAGAAGAAGGATGATCCAAGCAGGAGTGGCCGGGCCAGAAAACCACGACATAATTTTGGAGTGCAGCCATTGCAAGCGCTGTTGGGTGAAGCTGTTCAAGCTGCCAATGATGCTGCGCCAGTTTGTCCAAGAGTTGAAAGATGCGAAGTGCCCGCAGTGCGGCAATCAAGCGGGAGTCTTTATGCTGATGGGCGAGCGCTACAAAAAGGCGAAAGCGGAACTGGAAAATGAATCTTGAAATCATAGTGTACGGTTCGCCCATCGCGCAGCCGCGTGCGCGGTCGCGGGCGTTTATGGTTAAAGGCAAAATACACGTTCGCGCCTATGAGCCGGAAACAAGCAAAGACAAGAATACCGGCATCCGCAAGGTGAATCCGATCTACGAGTGGAAGCAAGCCGTTCGCAAGGCGTGCTACGACGCGCTAGGTATCACCGAAAACGAGCACTATGAAGGCCGTCGCCCGCCGCTATGGGAAGGGCCGATCAAGATGGACTTGACGCTGTATTTCCCGCGCCCCAAGGAATACGACAAAAAGCAATATCCCGATGGGCCGATCCGGCATATCAAGAAGCCTGACCGCGACAACATGGAAAAGGCGATTTTAGATTCTATGAAGGGGATTATCTTCGTCGACGACTGCCAAGTTTGCGACGGCACGGTACGCAAATACTACCACGGGCGAACGCAGCGACCGCACGCGCTGATTCAGATCGCACAAATCCATGAGACTTACTAGAATCACGGAGACCCAATTTTGAGAAAACTTAGAAAGGAAGGATTATAAAATGGATATCGATAGAAAATTTAAGATCACGGAGAATCCGACGCAAGTCAAAGTGCCGGATATCGACGAGGGCGACGAAGAGGCGCTTACAATCAAGGGGCGCATTAAAACTTATCATCCAAAGGGGTATCGAAATGCTCAAGGTAGTTAGCATCCACAATTTTATCGGTATCAGCGAATGCAGCATGACGCTCGAAAAGAAAATCTCGATTGTCACGGGCATGAATGGCGCGGGCAAGAGCAGTATCGCGGCGGCTATCGAATGGGCGCTAACCGGGAAAGCACGTCAGCTTGAATTCAAGAAGGATAATGCCGGATTGATACATCAAGGCGCAAAGACGGCGGAAGTGGTTCTCACTTTCGATGACATGACGATCCGGCGCAGCCGCACGGCAAGCGCCGAAACGCTGCGCGTCATTAACGACGGCAAGCCGGAACAAAAAGAGCTGCCGACGACGATTAAAAACTGGTCCGCGTTGGCTCTCAATCCGTTGGCCTACTTCGATATGAGCATCGAAGAGCGCAAGGCGGCATTGGGCGCCGTGCTGCTAAAAGACCCGGACGCGGCGGCGATACAATCGCTGCTCGTGAAGCGGTATCAGATACCGGACGAATTCGCTGAAGCTTTCGCCGCGTTGGCCGTCAAGGATGGATTCGACGAGGCGGCAGATGAAGCCGTGCTCAAGCGGCGCGAAATGAAACGGGACATCGATGCGCTCAACGCCGAAGCGCCATCGCCGAGTCTGATCCTCGCTGGCAACAGCTACAATATGGCGACGATTGACCCGGCGCTTGTTGCCGAACAGCTTGACGGCGTGCGTAGCGAGCGTGACGGGTTGCTCCAAGAGAAGGGCGCGGCCCAAGCGCCGGTTGCGACTAAAATGAGCGGGCCGACGCGAGCGGTCATCGACGAAGCGCTGGTCAACGCTAAAGCCGAACTTGCGGCGCTGATAAAGCCCGATGCTTCGCAGGCCGAGTTGGAGCGCAGCATTACCGACTACGAAGCCGAAATCGCCAAGTGGGAACAAAAAATCCGCGAAGCGCAGGCCGCGATCAAAGTGAGCGACGCCGAGGGGAAGCTGCAAATTCCCAATCTCGAATTTACGAAGTGCCCGGTCATGGAGCAGATCAATTGCCCGGTGCCGATGGCCGACCGCAAAAAATTGCTCAAGACGTTTGAAAGCCGCAAGCGGATCGGCGAGCAAATCATCGCCGAGAACAACGACGCGATCCGTCTAGCGACTAGCGAGATCGATGCGTGCCGCCGAAAGATCAACACGGCGCGGGCCGACATGAACGACGCCCGCGACTACGAAATGCGCGACATGGCCGCGAGATCGGCTGTAACGGCGCTTACTCAAGCGCTGGCGACGGCCACCGACGAGCCGGAACCAGAGCCGGAACCGCAGCGCGATTTCAACTCCGAGATCGCCGCGCTCGACGACCGCATTAAGATCGGCGAGCAGCTACTAAGCAAGATCGAACAGTTCAAAGCCGACAGCGAGCGAAGCGCCGCCGCGATAACCGACTCGAAGGAATTGACCGAGCGTGTCGAAATGTACGACCGGCTTGCCGGTGCGCTCGCGCCGGGCGGCATTCCGTTGGAGTTGATGCGCGAAGGGCTGAAACGATTCGCCGGTCGCTTGGCGACGGCGAGCGCGATCTTCGATATTCCGATTGCCTTGGGCGAGGGCGATTTTTTGCCGGTTTACAACAATCGCCCCTATCGCTTATGCTCCGAGTCCGAGCAGTGGCGTGCCCGGATTGCGCTGCAAGAAGCCATTGCCTTTTGGGGCAAAGTGCCCTATTTGATTCTCGACGGCGCGGACATTCTCGACCGCGAGCTAAAACAAGCCTTCGCCGGTTTTCTTATGAGCGTAGCGGAGCATTACGATAGGATTTTCGTTTTCGCCACCGAGTCCGATGTTCCGCCGACGACGAGCACCCATCCCGACGTGCAGCAATGGCAGGTGAGCGGCGGCATCGTTAAATCTGTATGAGCAGTGACAACACCTTTCAGCCACTAACCGACGACGAGCTAGAAGACGCCAAGCGAGTCTTGGCCGTGCTTGGCAAGAAGACCGGCTTTACGTCGAAAGTGCTGTGGGATGCGCTCGACGAACTTGAAGAGCGGCGGCGGATCGAGCGCGGCAATTTTCCCTACGATGACCAGCGCCAGCTTGAGTTGCCCAAGACCTACAACAATCGCGGCCATCGCTATGAGCGCACGCAGTTTCCATCCGGCGATCTTGAGAAAGCGTTCGCCGACCAGTGGGAAGAAGAGAATGAAGAGCGGCGCGGCATCAACTACGGTCAAGGGCTGCTGCAAGATTTGTTTATCGAGCGGCGGTCGGTATTGACCCAATGGACTACCGTCATAAGTCGGCGCGAGCGCTGGATTGCCGCCACGGTGATTCAATGGCTTGGGACAAACTGCGGGTTTGCGTTTCTGATCCGGTGTCTCAATAAGTGCGGTTACTCAATCGAGGAAACCACGCAGCGCGACAACGTTCGCAACATGCGCTCCCTCAAAGAGCGAGCCGAGCTACTCAACAATCAGGAAGACGGTTTGCACCAAGCGCAAGAGTGGCTACTCGAAGAAATTAAACGGACTTTGGAGCACGTTAGATTTAGAGCGACCATGCGCCATCCGCGAAAGGGATTCCTATGAGCAGCGTTAGCGCCAATAACACCACGGGCGATGAAGCCCCGATAATCGTAGATCGATGGGACGTAATCACGGATACCAAGACCGGCGAAGTCCTGATAGTGCCGAAACGGTCGTATAAGTACAATGTAATAGAAGGCATCGAGCCTGAAGGGTTTTATGTTGGTCCTTCTCATTCTAATTATGCTTTCGAGCCTGCGGTATTGGTTTGTTTTGCACTCGCAGCATTTTTCTTAGGAATTATTGTTGGGGCATGGTTGAGAAGGCACGCGGAAACAAAATGACGGGCGCACAACTGATTAAGAAGCTATCAGCCGAAAACGACGAACTTAAAGCGCAGTTGGCCGAGTCCGAACGTCTGTGGGAATTGGAGTTTAAGATCGTGGCAAAACTAGGTGCCGAGTTGCGACGAACGCAAATCGAGCGAGACAAGCTTGGGATGGCGGTCAAATAGGATGGACACTAAAACACAATGCGAGAATCCCTGTCTGTTTAGGTACACTTGGCCGGGCAAGGATGAATCTTATGTCTGCTTGGAGCACACGCAAGGTTTGCTGAATCTAGCACATGCTATCGGACTCCCTTTGCAGATGATCGTGTTTCAACCGGATCGGAATTCCCATGAGTGGCCGAACTGCAAACAGCAAGTAGAAAGCGAAAGGCGCGATAATGAGAACCAAGAATGAAACGGCTTGGCAACGAATCTTCGCGCAGAGCCGGGTAAACGGCGGGGAGTATCGTGAACCGTGCGGGCGAAACTTTATCGCTTGGCCGACCGAAACGTATTTACAGAAACGATTGCGCGTGCTGCGAGCATCGGCGTCGGCACCAATAAACGCCAGCGCCAATACCGAAGCCAAAAGCGAACGCTGCTAAGACGCCGACCCACGGGTGCCGCGAGAGAACGTAAAGCACGAAGCCTAGCAGTTCCACCTTATCACCTAAATCTATTCCCCGTCCGCCCTACAATCAGCATTATTTCAAACGCCAGATGGCCGCACTGCTGCCCGCCCTGCGCCTGCACGGCCTGTATCAATCGATTGAGCAAGATGCCCTTGTAAGCCTCCGCAAGAATCGCTATCAGCGGGATCGGCTCGGCATTGATCGCATCGATCTTTTGCAGCGTATCGAGCGCCGTCTTGGCGCAGGCTTGATCCGCTGGACTGCCGAATTTTTCGGCGAGCATGGCGAACGCGGCAGCGTCATCGCCAACGACGCCGATGAACGTTGAGCATCCGGGCAGCACGAGCAGGGCGATCAAGCAGGCGTATTTCATATTAGTCTATCCAGAGCACGTCTTGGTTGAGTCGGCCTTCAAGATCGAGATGGACATGCCGCATGTCGCTGTATAATCCGATTCGGCGGAAGCCGACTTCGTGGGCGTGCTTCACTATCATAAAAAGCTGGCCCGGCGAAATGCTTCCACCATCCACCGTGAAGTCGACACCGGAATACATGCCGTCGTCGGCGCGACAATGCGAGCTGTTGGGAGCGCCGCCAATAGCCTTGTTGTGTTCGGGAGATCGACACGTCGACGTGATGACAAACGGAAAGCCGCACAGCTCACGCAGGCGATCAAGTTTTTCCAGCATTTCCCATCGCAGGCATTCCGGGTTTTCAAATTCCGCCCTGCGAAAGTGGTGGATTTTTGTCCAGTCGATGCTCATACTGCCCCCCCCCTGCTAGTCATACTTAATAACCCATATACACGACGCCGCGCCAAGAGTGACATCCTCACCAGAGTTATTGGAAATCAACAATTCGATGTAATGTCCCGCAGCGAACGCATATAGCGTCTGCAACGATCCACCCTCTTGACTAACCGCCGCAATAATCGTCGATCCGTTTAGGCGAAACTTTAAGTTTCGCAGACTGCCAAGGTCGACTGCCAATGTCACGCCCACTGTATATAACCCATTGAACGGAAACGTTATCACTGTAGGATTGCCGCCAGTAAAAAAGTTGTTGGTATCAAGTTCCTCGGCGGTCCACGGAACTGCAATGTCGACACTGCCACTGCTAAGAGTTAGGCTAGGTGCGCTGACCCGGCAGTAAACGAGGGCGGGAAGTGAGGGCATTCCGTGGCGATGATCTGATCGAGCAACCGCATCCACGCTGCCTTGAGAGGCCGCATCGCCGAACGCTTGAGTAACCGGATTCCAGTAGCCGGGCATTCCGTGGCGATGATTACTGAGTGCCCACGCTCCACCGCTGCCGCCGTTGGCACCATCGCCCATTGCCTGCGTGACCGTATTGTATCCCGCCACTGGTATGTCGACCAGCCGCGCCGCGCTGGTGCCCGCCGATGGTGCCGGGAGACCTACGATCTGACTACCATTGGCGTTGAGTTGGCACTGAAGTATCGTTTGAGGGACGGTTCCGTCGAACGAAAAAAAATAGCGGGCCGCTCCCGTATCGGGACGAAATGCTAAGAGCACCATGTACTGCCCGTGGCTTTGAAATCGAAAATAACGATATTGGGAACTCGGTGCCGTGGGGTCTTCGAGTCCCAAAGTGGGATATCCGTCAGTTGTTTGGAGAAGAAGAGGCCCTGCCATGACTTGTTGAGCCGGTTGCGCGAGCATGAGATAGCGCCAGTCGTGATCGCCGCTGTATTTATGATTATTGAGGATAACGTCGGTAACTGGCACAAATGTTAGGTTGCTCGCGTCGATTTTTGGCAAACCCTCTTTAATAAAACCGATTTCCAGTTCGGTCAATGAAGCGTCGAGAATGTTGTCCCATAGCGTCACCGTCGTCCTATTCAGCCCCCCGTCATACGCAACAACCTTGACGGTCGATACCGGCGACGTGCCGCTAAGGATGGCCTTGACGGCGCGATTGACCGTAAAGGTCGTCGAATAGTCACTGGTCACATAAAACTGGTTTGCGCTGACGAATGTCGGCACGGGAACGCCGCCAGGGAATGCCGCAAACTCTAACGCGGTAGCGATCAAATTGCCTTCGGCGTCGGCATGCATGTCGACACGTTGAGTCAGTGTGGAAATATCAGCCGCGTTCTCGTTCGCCGCATTTAGCAATTGGTTCACGTCCGAATCGATCTTATCGACCATGCCCGCATTCAAGTCTGGTTCGCGGGGCTTCTCGCCTGTCGTAAATCGGAAGTATTGCCGGAATTGAGATAGTGAGGCTGTCATATTATTTCACCGCCTTCGCAATTTTTGCCGAAGCATCCTTGAGCTGTTGAAGCTTCGTAAGCGAATCGTTGGACTCCCACGGCGCATTCGCCCTATCGGTCTGTCCAAGGTGCCGCAGCAGTTCGTCGATCTCGAATTGCAGCTCTTCAATCTGCATAAGCAGGATTTTCGGCAGCTCTGTTCGATCTATGTCAGCGGGTGTTGCGATGTTCTCAACAAACCCCGGCAGTATTTTACGATCCATGACCACCCCCACTAATTGAACGTCGCGGCTAGGTTTCTAATCGCTGCCGAAAAGGCGTGGTTGGCGCATACCTGATCGACTCGCACGCGCAGCTTCCGATAGCTGGTCTTTTCAACAATCGCGTTGTTCAGTGTTTTGCTCAACGTGAGAAGATGAAAGCCGTCGCCAAGGTCAACGTCCGAGTCGACCACAGACACCACTTCCCAAATCGGGTCGCCGTTCGCATCTTCGGCGTTGCTAACGTAGTACGCAACCGTAACCACCGCTGGCTTTTTGATTTCGAGATAGTATTTCACGGTTGCTATGTCTTGCGTGACATCGGCGCGGCGGCTTACATATCTACCGACGCCCGTATAGCGAATGCCTTGGAGCGACACCGTGCGCGTCGCGATATACGGCGAGACCCTTGTGTTTGTCGTTATCAGCTTGGCCCGAATGTCGATTGTGGTTGCAAGACTTTCCAGATCGAGTTTTTCGTATGGGTTTATTGTCCTCCATGTTTTAAGCGAATTCCCCACAGCGAGACCATCGGTTGACACGTTCCATTCGATAGCCGTCCCTGATGGGATAACAGTGTCGGCGTTGAGCACCAGTTGCGAATAATTAACGCCCGTCAACCGCGTGAAGTAGACCCACGCTTCGGCGCTAAACTCTGCGCGGTAAACTTGATAGCGCAATGCGGAACGCGACTCCGCTTCCCAATTCACAGCGTTCAAGCTTTCCAATAGAATGCCCGCTGGTTCGGTCCCGCGAATGTTTGGATTTTGCGTGATGTGCTGCGTTGGATTAAGACCCGCCCTGCCAAGCGTCGCGGTGTAGATCAAATAATTATTGCTGTCGCTCAACAGCACCAACGCTCGCAGCGTATTGGCCGGTTGATAGATCGGGTTTCCAAACACAAACTGATTTGGAGCACCGACGATTATATCTTGCGGCTTTCTCACCACTTCGTCGAAGTAAGATCGGCCTGGAAATCCACCGGGTAGCTCGACCGTGCGCAGTTGAACGGTCACGGGCGAATCTCCCGCTGCTCCCTTCCCGGCGAACGGGATTCGCACTCGCGTAATCGTGGTCGGTTGCGAGAAGCCGAAAGATTGCGCAACCGGATCGGCTATAACGACATACTCGCGCTCGAAGATCGTGATCGCCCGTTCGGTGAAACGGCCATCATAAGACCCTTCGGCCCTCGAACCAGACGCGCCGGTAAGAACTAGCGTTCTGATGCCGGTAGGCACATTTTGTGGGATAGAAAACGTCCCTTCAAAATCGCCGCCGCGAGTGACAACTTCGTTGTTGATATCGAACGTCGAGAGCCGCGCCTTGAGGCTACCGCCGAGCGTCCCTGTTGGCGTTCCGTTAATGGCCGTGAGATTGACCGCTTTGCCGTCGAACCGTGCTTGGATATTATCTTCGCCGGGAACGAATTTAGTGCCGCGAACTTCTACGTTGATTTGCCGCATGTAAGTTCCGGCGCGTTCCTCCAGTATCCTAGATATTTCCTGCGAGGATCGTCCGGTTGCTTGATATCGCGGATGCGTAGAAAACCAGAGATTGACTTCGTTCTCCGATGCAGCGCGGAAAATGTTTCGACCGTTGTAAACAAGCCAAATATCGTTCTGCGTTGATGTTGTCTCGTCAACGCCGCCATCTTTGTCTGGTATCAAGGTGAGCGCTGGCGGCGGCGGCGTAAACGTCGCGAACGGGTTTATGTTGCGCTGCTCGCTCCACTGCTCTTGGTCGATTTCGAGAACTTCCGAGAATGGCAGCGTGAGAAAATCCCGATTGACTGCGCAAGCGCTATTTCCCGAAGGGATTAAGCCGTCGTCACGAACGAGCGCATTGGTAGTGATAAACACTGGCTGAAGTAGCTGCAAATCGAATAGATCGATCAATGAGCTGTATGGTATTGCAGTACCCGGTAGGTCGCCGCCGAGTCCGCCGATGCGGTTGAATAACAGATCGGACATTTCTTCGCTGGCGAAAGCGTCGGCGAATACCCCTTTGAACGATCCTGTCTCGCCAAGCTTAACCTGATTTATCAGGTCTTGCAGAGCGTCGTTTCGCCGTTGATCTTCCTGGCGCTTGATTGAGTTGCGAACTGCCGCCATCGTCACTTGCAGGTTGTCATCCTGCGTAATCACGATGTTTGTCGCGGAATTTGCGCCTATCGCGATCCGCGCAATTCCTAGAAACTCGCTTGGGCTTTTTGGCTCTATTGGATTATCCGATGGAACGCCGCGCAGCACTTCGAAAACTCCATCGGTGCGTAAAATTATATTGTCAATTCGTGGCTGGAAATACTCGTAGTCTACGAAAAACGTCGACGTATCAACGGGGTTGTCGCCGCCGAGACTAAAATAGATGCTGTCCAGATCGCCGTCGCTGTCGTCGTCGATAAGATCGAAATCGACACCCTCGACCATCTGTTTGGTGTATCGATAGGTCACATTGTAACTTGAGCCGGAACCCGGCTCGCTGCCACCCGGCGACCAGTCGACAAAATTCCCGTTCTGAACAAAATCGGTCGTCACCGTGTAACCGGCGATGCTTACGATTGATTGCACCGGCTGATCGGGTAACTCGTCAAGTCCGTTCGCTATGCCCTTGGTAATCTGCCGGGTCACTTCCACGATTGCCGCTACCGAGACAACGGATTCGATGGGCAGCTTATTCGCGCCTATCGCCTTGTTGAGCGCATAAACATCGGTGCCGGTATTGTATGTCTTGGCCTCGCCGCTGACAGCCGACGTATCGAGCGCCAGATCAACCGACAAGTCCTCTTCCGCCGTCTTGGTAATTTTAAGCCCTGAGATTCGCGCCTTGCCTTTTTCGACGGTGATGAACACCTTGCCGCTCGGCGCAGCGTTCGTGGATATCCGCGCTTGTAAGCCACGGATTCTGTAAGACCCCCCTGTAATGTCATTGACCACTTCGGCAATCGTGCCCTTGAGCTGTTCGCTAAAATCCAAATCGGCAAGTGACGCCGCAGGAAGCTGGCCCGGAATATCTTCAAGATGAAATTCGATTGGTCGCCGGGTGGCCCGCTCCACTTTATCGGTTGCCCGGTCCCACAAATAGGCAGCGTAGACTTTGCGCCAGATCGCCGCTGACGGCAGCGCATCCCCGCTCGTGTCCCGATTGACAAACCGCCCCACGATACGCTCGCGCTCGGCGACGTTTAAGTTCGTCAACGCCGCTTTGATATCAGGATCGGCGTCGCCGGTCACAACATCCTTGAGCACTTCGACATACACCACGCTCTTGCCGGTAGTGGCGAGCGCATAGGTCAACGTTGTCGAGGGCACTGCTATTGCGCGACCGTCAGCATAAAACAAAATCTTCGTCGGCGTGATTTGGGAAGCGATAACGTCGAGCGTTGGTAATCGTCGGCTATAGGTAGCCAAAATAACCCATGAGTCTGTTACGACAAAATTTTTGATCGGCTTGGTATCGGTGAAGCTAATTGTGATGCCATGCGTTCCAACCGCATAGGCCACGCTTCCGTCGACGGGATCGCTCGCGCTAGTAAGAATTTCAAACCCTTGATTGTTTAGCCCGCTGTCTTCTCCGTCCGACGTGACTTCAATGACGGCTTGACCGGCGACGCCACCAGTGACGACCCGGAGCGTGTAAATTTGCGTAACGAACCCGCGATATGTTCCGCCCGACGCGCCTGCGACATGCCCTGTCGCCACACCCTGCGTTGCCGGGGCCACCGTGCCGCCAGCTTCCATGATAATCGCGCCGTCAACAAACACGCGATCAAAAAGCTGCTTGCGCTCGGCGCTGAGGATTTGTTGCAGCTCGTTTCCCTCAAAATCTTGAAAATCCCTGTCGCCGATCCAGCGAATGCCTCGATAGCTCTTCGCCGGATCGAACACGTCTTTTGATGGCGCTGTTAAAGCCATGATAATGTTACCCCCTACTGCTATGGCTCGATGAGCAGCCGAACCGGGCGCTGCTCGGAACCAGTTTTTTCCTGATCGGGAATATTTCGCAGAAACACAAGCCAGCCGTTGCTATCGATTTGACCCGTTGGGTTCGTTGGCGAATTTACTCCATTCGCACCGGATTGTGTTGCTGCCGCGAGCACTGGCGCGACTGGCGTATCGATACCGGGAAGAGAGCCGGGAGTGACACTCACTCGCACGATCTTCGCTGGCGTGTCGCCATCGGTGAGCGTAAAAGTTCCGCCCGCACCGACCGCAACGGGAGCGCCGAAAGTCACCGATGCTGGCGCTCTCCATTCCAACGTTTGCCCCGACGCCGTGAATTCCAGTGCGCCATTGCCGACGCCGTTATTTGCTGACAGAAAACTGATCTGGACGCCACTGATCCCGCTCGCGCACGGCGGCATTGTTCCGTTATAAGTGTTTCCGAATGTCACATTGCCACCAAAAAACCCATACTCTTTCCAAATAAAATTAGCCTCGTTGAAATCGAATAACCACTCGAACATAACGATGGCCGTTGGGTTGGCGGACACTGAAAATGTGCGCGATCCAAATTGAATACTGCCGTTTGCGTCGAGCGTGAGATATTGCCGCGTAGCGTACATGCGGCGCAGCTTTTCACCGAGCAGTCCAGATTGCGCTGCGCTTTCCTGCGGCGGGGATAGCGGGTCGGTAAACGTGCCGTCGCCTTGACCAACCGCGCAAAAAAATGGCCCGTTTTCGTACCACATCGATCCCTTAAATATCCGACCGTTCGCAACGATAATTCCTTCGCTCATAATTCACCCCTTTTACGCGATTTGAGTTCCCGGCATAGGCATTAGCCCAACCGTCCATTCTGGCAAACCAGTATCAAACTCCGTAATTATGTTCCCGACGCTGGCAAAAACGCCTAGCTCTTGTTCCGGTATGAGGCTCGCGTCGAAAAGCGACAAGTCGAACCAAGTTATCGTTATCGTTGGATCGATATCGATAAATCCAGCCTCGGCGATCCGTTTAAAAAATGCCCTTGTGCCAGCCGCTCTATGCCGGTCCACGAGCGACCGAAGATCGTCGCCGGTCAGTGGCGCGGTAATCAAAAAACTGCCTACGTTGTAAACTTCGCCAGGGATTTTGGAAAAGCAAATCGCATTGTTGATGTTGAGAACTAACGGCAGCAAGTCACTCACTGTGGCGCGGACACCGTAGGCGTCGGCGATCAAGGCTTCAAGCGATACGTTGTTGTCGCGTTTGAGCAATATTTCATCCACGATCCGCTGCGTGTAGGTTGCATCGCTCTCCCCCGGTAAGCGCATGATGCCCATGAACGTGCCCCAATAGTCAGCGAAAAATTTCTCCGACGTGAGCAAGTTGAGCTGCGCGAGCGCCTTGTCGATGTTCAGCTCGTGCCGATCAATTGCGAAGGCAATCGGCTTTAGCAGAACGCTTAACGGATTTGTGTCGACAGAAAGCACCGATGGCAAACCGAGATCATAATCGTCGAGCTGCGTACAAATCGCGGCGGCGAGAATTTTTGCATAGCGCGTATCGAGAATGGAAGCCGTGAAGCCGGGATGGGCGTTCAAGTATTCAACGAGCCGTTCCAGCGTCCAATCCCGAAGGTCAATCGTGAACGATGCGAGCGGAAGGATGACGCCCACGTTGCGATTTATGATATTCGACACCGTAGTTTCGCGGTCGCGAATCACGCTGTCGAATAGAGCCGCCCCCGCCGATTCTTCTTCGGTGCGAATTGCGAGCGTGCCCCCATCTATGCTTAGAAATGCGAGCGCGTTGGGAAGCGTAAAGGATACGCTCACGACCGGATGGGACACCGGATCGCGCCGAAAAATTTGCGTTAGCGATTCCTGCAATCGCTCAAGCTGCGCCATGCTCATAACTGTGTCAGCGTTATAGTTCCCGCCAGTAACCGCTGGCTGTTCGCCGGGTTCTGGTTCGTTGTTGGAGTTGTCATCACCAAATCCCTGACGCCAGATACTTCGGCAATCGCAACGATTAGGTCAACTATGATTAGCTCGGAACCCGCTGGCAAGACAAGAAAAAAGTTTTCGATGGCGTCCTGCACTGCCAGCGCCACGGTTGCAAAGTCGTATCCGTCCGCAATCTCAATTTGCGCCGTGACGGCGACGGATACCGCCTCAATCGCCGAGACCGTGACGACAATTCCCGCCGCCTTATAGCCCGGCACGCTCTGCCCATCAACAGTCGTGTAGCCGTTAATATTCCGCTGCGCCAGGGCGATTAGCTCGGCGCTGGCGGTGCCACCACCATTATCGATATACACCGCCACGCGCCCAAGGGTATTGTCAGGCTCGATAGCTTTGGCCCAACGGACGATCTCCTGCAACGCCCCTTGGTTGTCGAGGATTTGCGCCGTGAGCGCACCGGCCTCAAGTCCAGCCAGCGGCGATCTCGCTAAATTCTGTATATACACGCGGAAGCGCACGGCCCGCGCTTCTGCCGTTTCCACGTCCGCGCCGTTCTTGATGGCCGTGTAATTGTAGACGCCGCCGATCCCGGCGATCTGGCCGGATATCGCATTGACCCGTCCAGCCGAAATATTGCCCGCCGTGCCCGCAACCGAAGCGCTCACCCCAACGTCCACAATTTGCTTCCCTGCCGGTAGCGTCGCGGCGGCGAGGGTCACAAACGATACTTCCGGCGCTGTCCCGACCGCTGGTGCAGTCACAATAGTTCCAGCCGGGATTGCGACGGCGGCAGTTCCGGTGTTGGCCTTGCGGGAGAATGTTACAGCGCCGGTTGATTTGACCGCGCCAAGCAAGGGGAAATTAAACGCCGCATACAGCTCTGTAGGGATTGCTCGTTGCAGGCCGAAAAACATCTTCGAGTCCAACGCTTCGAGCTGGATCGCCAACGCTTCAAGCACGGTTCGCGCCACGCCGCCCGCGTTCAAGTCGGTCAAGATCGTCGACAGGCCAACCATATCGAAGATCAACTGCTCGGCATGATCCTCTGCTGGTGTAACTTCGAAGGGAATTTCTAACGCCATAGTCGCCTCTTATCGCGGAATAACGAGATTTAGCTCCGCTGGACTTTCCTGTCCGATCACTCGCGCTGTCAATGTTGCCGTCAATGCCGACGCTTGGAATATCGTTACCGCGTTCTCCACCCGCGTAATGCGCGGGTCTTGCCGCACCGTGCGGCGCACTTCCATCGCCGCCTGCTGCACCGCTGCCGGTGTTCCCGCGATGCCGATATACAACTCCAACTCGCAGCCGTAATCGGCGTGCAGCGGAAGTTGGCCCTTCGGAACTATGAGCCGGTGCCGCACGGCCTGCGCGAGATTTTCGCCCCCGCTGACAACCCGCAAATCGCCCTGCGCATCGAATTCGAGATAGCCGTCCTGCGTCAACGCAATGTCCTGCCCAAGCAGCGTGCCGTAGTCAGTTGGTGCTGATCCGACGACTTGATTGTGCGGGTCTTGCGCGTCGAGCGGTAGCGTTATCAAATCGCCCGGTATGGCGACGGCCTTCCCCGCTGAAATGTCCGCTTCCCTCTTCGCGACGTAGGGATAATCGAGCGAGTTGAGAGTTGCGATCTCAAGCCACCGATCTCCGTCGTTTAGAAAGCGCTGCGCGACGCCGCGAAGCGTGTCGCCCCATTGAACCATGTAGCCCTTGCGAGACCGTGACTGCACAAGAAACACGTTGTTGACAGCTTCGGACGACTTTTCGAACGAAGTGAATAGGTCTTTAATCAAGCGCAGCCGTCGAAGCGCCCGCAACTCGTCGCGTAGCGCGACGTTCAAATCCCAAGGCACGTCAAGATTTGCCGTTGCCAGCTCAATCAAGCTATCGATCTGATCGACCGTGGTTTGCACTTCGGAGTACGGGAACCGGATCATTGGCGACTTGCCCTTGTTGAACGCCATATAAGCGTTTCGAATCAGCAATAGACGAGCGAGGACTTCGGTAAGCGCATTGACGACCGGCTTGACCAATGGTGCGCGTTTTTGATCGGCGGACAGCGCGACGTAATGTTCAGTGAGAGTCATTTTAATACACTGCCGGGTTTTCAGCTCCCATAAGCGAGCCGTAAAGCCCTGCGGCCTTGTCTTCGATCCCTTTGATTAGCGATTCCGGCATGGCCGGGAAGTTGCCGAAGCCGTCCAGTATCCGGTTGAATATTTCCAGCGGCGACCCCAAATCCTTTATCAAGCTGTCGAGTAGGACGGACGGGTTATTCAGAAAATCTTCGAGCACCAAAAACTCAATGTTGTACTTATACAAAAACTGATGCTGGATGCTGCGCTCGTACTGAAACTGAGTAATACGGATTTTGAAAAAGTGCATGTCCGATACGTCCATAAAAATCCACGCGCTGCCCCGGTCGCGCACCGACGCTTGCGCTTGGTTGTAAAAATTCGTCGCCATCCCTTCGAGCAGGCGATATTGGAGTTGGCCGGGAAGTGGAACGCCCGCAAGCCCCCATTGCGGCGTCGCCTTGAATCCGAACGTGCCGCGAATGTTACCTTTAGGGACGCCAGCGCCAAACCAGTTTTCAAAATTGCTACGCAAGGTTTGCACCACCCCGCCGCGTGTCGGGATAGTGAGCTGAAAACTTTCGGGGTTGACCGGGAAAATATAGAACGCTGAAAACGTCGATCCCGTCGTGCGAAAAACGAACGGCAGAGATTGCATGTTTCGCAGTGTTTTATCGAGAGATCCGTTGCTCATACAAATTCCTGATACCGTAAAGTCAAGGCAGAGATATTGAGTGTCGTTCCGTCAATAGCGCCGTCCAGTCCGTTGAGCCGCGTGTCGGTGCCGTAAAAGGTATCAGCTTGCCACGTCCAAAATACCCACCACGTTCCTTCCGCCGCTTGTATCGCCGCGTTGTTATCCCAATTCACCGAATGGCTGTAATCGACTATCGTTTCGAGCAGTTCGTCAACATGGGTGATTCGCCACGCGGTTACATCGGTGCCAGCGTTCTGCGGATGCCCGCCGAGATATTCAACGGTTCGTTCGAATTCAGGATCGGCTAATTCTATCGCGTCTTTTTTTGCTATAAGCAGCGCGTCCAAAGCGTCGAGCGCGTCGGCCTGCATCTTTTGATAAATGCCTTTTTCGAGCAATGTTTCGGCGTACAGCCCTTGCGCAAACACGAGCGATTGTTGGAGCTGCGAGAGTTGCAACGGGTAGCCAGTGACCCATTTTGCAATCAACGCCAATTCTTGTTCTGTAAACGCCATTTACTTGCTCACAAAAACGGTCCCGCTGAGTATATCGGGCGGGAGAATATTCGATGGGCCGGTTACGCTTCGCCCGTTCTCCACGCCAAAATGAAAATGAAAAATCAACGTCGTGATGATCCACAGTAGCAAATCATCGCCCAACACAACCGGATGGGAAGCCCCCGACGTGCCGACCCGCGCAATCCCGCCGCACTCGATTGTCGCGTTGCCGCCCGCCTTGGCGGCGATGTTCCCGTCCGCATTGGCGTCGATGTTCCCGTCCGCTTCCGCCGTGATGTTCCCCTTTGCCTTGACCGTAACATCTTCCGGCGCGTCGACTTCAAGGTTGCCTTCCCCGTCAAACTTGATGGATGTTTCGCCCTTATCGATTATCAAAATGGTCCCGTTTTCGCTCTCTTGTGTCGTGATCGTGACCTTGCCTTGCTTCGCACTTTTCGTGGATATGTGAACGTTGCCTTCTTCACTCTGCTCTTCGAGTTCTTCAACCAAGACGATCTCGCGCACGGCCTCGCCGTTGGCACCAACTATCTGCATGGTTTTACGTTGCGTCGCGATCTTGCCGGTCACTAGGCCGATGTTTCCGCGCTTCGCGCCGCGAGTCGATAGGACGATATTGCCTTCAGGATCGGGCGTCGTTTCTATCCGTGCCACGCCATATTTATAATCGTCGTAGATTTCCTGTTCGATGGGTTCACGGGCAATCGTCGTTTGAACGTTTACGTTGCCACGATTATCGATCTCAAGCGCCGAGCCGTTCTGGACTCGCGTGTAGCGCGGGCTTTCGCTCTGCGTCGGTTGTAGGCGCGACCGAAATTCTTCTTTGGGGTTGCCAGCGGCGTCGAACACCGTCACGGCCTGCGCCTCACGCGGGTAAATCGATTCGTCCGAGTCCCGGTTGACGTGCGGCAAGGCTTGGTTGGAGACCGGGCCAAAGGCGGTAATAACGGCATCGCGCTGCGGCCCCGGTGCGCCGATAAACTGGACTAAGCAGATTGAGCCGACCCTCGGCGTCCAACTTTCGCCGTCGTAAATATCTCTAGTACGCGACGCCGCCCGCTGGCGCGACAATTGCGCGTCGGGTCGCGTGTCCTGATGGAAGTGCGGTGAGAATACTTGCAGGCGGAAAAGCGTGTAGTTGTAATCGATCAGCGACACGTCGCACAAGGTTTGCCCTTGGCCGTTGTTAGGATCGTCGGTCGCCAGCACGTTGACGACGACGCCCTTGACCGGCCAATTGATCGACTCGGCGGGGTTGCTGTATCCGCTGGCGTCGCGGAACGTGTGTTGACTGACTGTGCCGTCCGGCAGTTCCATTTAATACTCTCTCCACGTTGGATCGCGAAGATCGGGATCGTCGCTGTTGATGCCGCCGTTCGCGAACGGTCTCGGGTTGACCGGGTTGGTATTGGCAAGCGTGCCCGCCGTCTTGGCCGCTTCGGCCTCTGCGTTTTGTTCAGTGCCGGTTGCAAGGCTTGGCCTGATAAACGCTTCTGCCGGTTGTCCGCGAGTCAGTTCCAGCTCGGTCGTAAAATGGCCCTGCTCGGTGTTGTAGCTGTGATGCACGGCGACGACGTAAAAATGATAGGGCGTCTGGAATCCTTGGTTCGTCACGCCCGGCAGTTCGATCTTGTGGCCGACGCGGATTGTCGGACTGCCATGAATTTTCACTCGGCCTGTATAATAACGATCAAGCTGGCTGTACCAGCGCCACGCCGCGCCCGCCCAATCGTCGGCAATCTGGTAAATTGGCCCCGTCTTGTTCTGAATGTCCCTCGCCGTCGCGTCGACCTGCGTCATCGAAAGGGTCGAGTTGGGCGTTTCCATTGTGATCGCTTCGTTTTCAAGCGCCTCATGGAAGCTGCCGGTGAGCCGCGCCGTCTTCACTGAGTCGGTGATCTGGCTGTCGAGATACTTGCTTGTGATGAATAGCTGCCGCACGCCGCGATCTTTGATCGAGCTAAGATCGAGCCGCTTCGTCGAGTCTATAACCAGCCGCGTGATCGAAGTTGGCGAGTAAATCCACGGGATGACTGAAATGAAATTGTAATACTGCTCGTCGCCACGGGCGACATTGATGCCGATAATGGCGTCGTCGGAAATAAAGTGGTGCCGCCGCGACGCATTGCCGCCGCTTACCGAAAACGAATACCAGTCCGACTCGTCAAACGGCACGCGCCGGTAATTGATCGCGAAGCCGCCGTCCGGCGTTGTGTCCGACCACAGCTCCCCAAAATACTCGAATTGATGGTCGAGCAGCAGATTTGCAAACGAGCCTTCGTAGCCGTCGAGCGAAAGATTTGGAATATACTTTTCGCCAAAGCCAAGGATCGGATCGTTGCCAACGAATTGCGCCTCGACACTCATGGTCGGGATCGGGTTCCACTGGAAAACTTCCTTGACTCGCGGGAAGAACTCGCCGATATAACCGAGCAGGATGTTTTTCAAGATTTCCGCAGACGGAAGATTGCTACGTCCTTGGTTGGGGAAATAATTCAAGAATGCCTGCTGGCGGTCGGCAAGTTCGGCCACGCCGTCTTTTGCGTTCGATCCGACCCCGGCGTAGAACCAAAAAAACGTGCGCCCAACGTAGAGCCAACGCGCCATATCTTGCCCGCTGATTTCAATGTAATGGCTGACATGGTTGTCGTTGATCGTCGTAGTCTTCGCCACGCGGGAAACAAGGCCGAGCATGACGTTTTCGAGCCGCCCGTTAGCCACGCCGTTGTCCAACTGAATCAGCATAATATCGTTCGGCTGGATTAAATCCGTGTACGACGGGCGAACCGCATCGATGAGATACATGGAAAAACTTCCCGGTGCCAAGTCGAGGCTTTTTCGGGTCTCGATGCTGAAAACATCGTTGGTAAGATCGATCCCGATCTGCTGGACAAACCGTTCGTCGACAACCGCGACTTGGCCGGTGTCCAGGTAGATCGCGGCCATTTCTGCCGTAGCCCGGTCGCTCTTGAACAGCTTGAGCGGGAGCAGATAAATCCGGTGTTGTGGCGCGTAGCTTGTCATTTAGTGATCCGGTCGCAACGGTTTTTGCTTGTTCATCGTCGGCCCGCCCGGTGCGGCGTTGGCCGGGCGTTGGCCCGCAAGGCGAGTGGCATCCGCGTCGTCCCGCGTCGCCGCCGTGTTGTTCGCAACCACTACGGCGAGTTCTCCCATACGCCTCGTAACTTCCGTCATGTACCAGTCTAGGTGAGGGGTCTCTTTACCCGCATTGCCGCTATAGATCGACGTGGCGCGGCGCACGTCGCCTTTCGCCATCCCCAAGTGTTCTTTGAAAAGTTGAGCGGCCACGTCCGCATTCTCTTCGATATTTCGTGGGTCTTTCATCTTAAAGGCTTGAGCATTCTTTGGCATGATTTGCCACGGCCCCATCGCCCCCTTCGAGCTATCCCTTGGATTTGTGCCGTATTCAGACTCCACACCAGCCATCGCTACGAACCGCAACGGATCAAGGCCGTAGCGATTAGCAGCGGCGAACCCCGCTTCCATTACCCGTTGTCGAGTATCTGCGCCATGTTGGCTGCTCCACCGATAAGCGCCGTATAGCGTCGCGCCCGCACCGATGGCGCCCAAGACCGGCAGGGCGGCGGACCCCGCAACGGCGGTTCCGGCTTTGGCCGCTACGCCCCCTAACGCGCCAAGCGTCGCGCCGACCCCGCCCTTGCCAAGAAAGAAGGCGATGGCGTGACTGGACAAGCCCATAAGGCTGCTGAGAATCGCCATCAAGGTCGGGCCGAGCATTTCTTTTATCTCGCTTTCGATTTTGACCAGTTTGTCGCCTATCCCGGTGATCTCTTTACCCGCAAACCCAATGTCGACCGTGCGCGGCCCATAGTCGGCTTGCCGCCGCGCCTCGTCTATCTGCGCCTGCAATCCCGTGCTCACGTCTTTGGGCAAATCCTTCGCATTAAGCTGCCACAAACCGGCCACGTCGCCGCCGACCGCCCCGTATTGGCCGAGGGGTTTTAGCATCTGCGGGAATTGTCCAGAAATATGCTGAAAAAAATTGTTAAGCTGCTCGTCGGTTGGCCGTTCGCCCGGCCTGATCCCGACGTTGCCGCCCAAACGCTGCAAGGCTTCCGTGACGCCGCCCGCGTTGGTCATCATCTTGTTGATGCCAATCAGCGTCGGCATGTAGCCCTTGGAGATATCCAGGCCAAGGAGTGCGCCCTGACGCATCACGTCGCCGAAGCTTTTGCCTATTGGCGACATTGACTCCATGAGTCCACCCATGACCTGCGTTGCGATGGGAGCACCGCCAGCGGGCAAATTAAGCCCCCTCATTGACCCCATTAGAGCGTAGATGCCACCGAAATAGGATTGCTCGTTTAAGGGTCGCCCGCCGTACAACTTGGACAGCATTTCATACTGCCCCTTCCAATCTTCAAACTGATAGCGCCGCTGCGCTGCGTTAAGGCCGGTAGCTGCCGACACACCACCGGCCATGTTGGCGAAGCGCTCGAAGTGCCCCGCGTCGTAGAATCCGCCGCCGCCGACGCCCTGCTCGGCAGCTTGCGCCATTCCCTGCCGCCCAAGGCCGAAGTGCATCCCAAGCCCGGCAAACCGTTGGGTCATGCCGATTTGCTGCGCGGTCGTGCCGGTCATCCCGGCAGCTCGAAGCGATCCGGCGATCCGGGCGGCGTCGATCTGATACACGCCATACGGCCCTGCGGCCTGCATGGCTATCTCGTTGAGATTTTCTGACCCGCGTCCGAGGAACGCCCGTATGTCCGCCGCCGCAATGCCAAACTCTTTTGCTCGATTGCGCGACTCATAGGCAATCGCCCCCGCGCTGGCGATACCAAGCAGGCTCGCGGCCCTGGCGAACCCTTGCACAAGGCGCGGCATCCATTTATCGAATGCGCGGTCTTGGGCGCTGTATAAACCCTCTTTCAAATCTTCCCGATAGCCCTCCATGCGCTGAATCTGGCGCTGGTAGCGTTCGATCACTTTAGGGTCGCCGCTCGCCGCGCCGCCAACAAGCGGATTGGTTGCCGCTTGGGCCGGAGTCGCCCCCCCACGAAGCATCGCGTTATAGTACATTTCCTTGCCGGGTGGCACGGTGATCTTGTTGATCGCTTCAAGGTCAAGCTTGCGTTGCGCGATTAGCTTGTTGATCTCCTGTTCGCCAAGCTTCCAGCGGGAAAGATGAGTGAGAATTCTATCGATCCGATCGGGACTGTATGCGGTTGGCCCTGCGGCGCCCGCTTCGGCAAGCGCGGCGGCAGCGGTGTTGGGAGCGCCACGCCCGGCAATCGGTTTGGCGCTTGCCTGCGCTCGCTCGTACCAGTCAGCGCCGACCTTGCCGACCTGCGAAATGGCGTCCGCGATCCCTTGGACTTCTACGCCTACTGTAACTCGTGCATCAGCCACTTATGCCCTCAAAAAAATGTTTCACGAAATCCCTAAGTGTGCCATTTTTCTCTTTTAATTACTCTCTCGTAATGGTATTCACCGTAACACAATGAAGACCAAACAGTGCGGACACGATCAAGCTGAAACTATCGTTGGATGCCGTGAATGTCACAATGCCTATGCGCGTGAATGGCGCAAGGCGCATCCACCATCCTTGGAACAACGAAAGAAAAACAGTTGCACTTCGATGGCTCGCGTCTATCTGCAACGCGGCAAAATTAAACGCAAACCTTGCCGCCTGTGCAAATCTCCAAACGCGCAGATGCACCATCGCGACTATTCCAAGCCGCTCAAGGTCGAGTGGCTTTGCCGTGACTGTCACATGATCGTTAGACATAACCGAGTCAGCCCAAAAATTAGAGCGATTGCCGATAGAGTTATTGCCAACGCTAAGGCGCTTGAAGCAGCGCGAACTTAGGTTGTATGAGCAGCGCGGTGAGCAGGCGCGTTGGCCCGCTGCGGGGGAACCCGCGCTACCTATTCTTCGTTCTCAATATCGAAAGCTCTGCCGGAATAACTGCCATCCTCGTTGCGGACGAAGTAATCGGCCAAGCTGACTTTCTCGCCGCTATCTTTTTTGGCAAGTAAGTCGTCGATGGCCGGATCACCCGTAGGACCGGCCTTGAGTTCGCTATCCGAACAGAACGGACAAATCTCGCGATATGTAAAAACATCGCAAGTAGCACAACGCCGAAGCGGCGCATCTTCCATCCATAGCTGCAACTCGCGTTCAAGCGCGATCTCGGTATCGGTGAGCGCCAGCAAGCGCGGGTCGTTCGGCGGCAGCGAGTATTTGTTTCTAAACCAAACAACGTCCGGCCCTTCCCTCAAGATTTCGACGTTGAGCCGTTGGAAGAGTTGTTTTTTTTTGCCTGTATCGCCTCGTTCAAGGCGCGGCCAACTTCTATAACCGCCCACTGATCTCGATAGGTCGACAGCGTTTCCTGATTGAACCAGCCCGGCACAGGCTCAATCGCCAACAGCTTGACGGCGGCGAACGCATACTCCTGCTCTTGCGGGATGGATAGCGCATCGGTCACGCTTCTGTAACCAGCCGCGATCAACGAGTTGGATTGCGCCGCGCCGATCTTTAACTGATCGCCCAAGTTTGGATGCCGCAAGATAAACGTGCCCGCATAATCGTCGCCGAATTCTATAAAGTCGAAACTCTCAAGAGAAGTCGGTTGCCCAATCGTGCCCGGCTTGACCATCGGGTACGTTCGTTTTTCTATCGAGATCGAAATAGGTTCCATTGCGCCGTTCTATTCAGATTTAGCGAATTGTGCAAGCCTTATTGCACGTCCATCTTTGCCGCCTGAATCGCCATGAAGGTCAATCCCTGCGTCAATAGCCGGTTCGCCGGAACGTTGATGTTCCGCGTGCCGCACACCGCGTCGATGTACGATTCGATCACCTTGCCCGTTTTGCGCGACACGATATCGATAGCAATCGGCTCGTTCTGGACGATCTCTCGCGGGTCATAACCGGCGTCGATTTCTTCAAGCAATAGATTGTTGATCGTCACTTGGAAGCGCGTCGCACCGACGACATATTCGAGCGCGTCGGCCTGACCAAGCCCGCGCACGTCTTGCAAGCCGAAATCGGCGCTTACCGCCACGTCCGAAACCGGGTCAATCGCTCCAGAGACGCCAGCGCCAAGAACTTTGTCTTGACCCTGCGGCGCGTTAAGACGTAAGAGGGCGCGGTTCCCTGTCAAGTGACGTTCCTTTATTACCGAGGGCATAGATGCTCCTATCTAAAGCAACACCTAACAAACACAAGTTAGCTGGTGTTGCTTTATCGTTTTAGGTATGTTAATAATAAAACCATGAAAAACACGCTCGAACCATTTGCAAAGAAAATCATTACTTCCTATCAACGCGGGCAATCTATGGCTGCGCTTGCGCAAAAGTATAAGGCTGCGGTGCCTAGTGTTTACGAACTGCTCAAGCGCCACGGTATAGAAACCCGCAATCCGAATGGCGCAATCCGCCAACAGCTTTTTGCTCACGCCGATGTGATTGTGAAACTTTATCGTGAGGGGGTTAGTGGTTGGAAAATCGCTGAACAATTCGGCGTATCCTTCCCGACGATCTACAAACTCCTTCGGGAACGTGGAGAAACTATTAGGCATGATGACCAAGATGCGACGAAAATACTTTTGGAGAACGAACAGAGAATCATCGAACTTTACAAGTCTGGCAAGTCCACGCGCCAAATTTCTCAAACAATCGGCGTTCACTATTCGCCAATCTGTAATCTTCTTGAACGGAACAAAGTTCCGCGCAGAGTGCGCCAACAGTTTCGTCGAGGGCACACGCTCAACGAATCCTGCTTTGACGAGATTACCGAAGCGTCCGCTTACTGGATTGGATTTCTTTTTGCCGATGGTCATGTCGGCACCGTCGAGGGTTATAAAATGTCGCCACGCATCGCTCTTGAACTGAAGAATGCCGACATTGAGCATGTAGAAGCATTCAAGAAGTTTTTGGGAGCAAGCCATAAGACCCTTGTACGCAAACGTGAATACGGCATGGTCGCATCGATTACCGTTAGTTCCAAAAAGATCGCGCAACGTCTCGCTGAGTTCGGTTTGCTTGGCGGCGACAAAAGAAACCAGACGATCAAGCAACTTGAAAATAATCGCCACTTTTGGCGCGGCGTCGTTGACGGCGATGGGAGTCTCGGATTCGATGGAGACAATTTCAGGATCAATCTTTGCGGTCATCGGCCACTGTTGACGCAGTTTCAAACCTATGCGCGAGCGCATGTACCGGCAAAGGGCAAAAAGCCTCTCGCCAATCTGCAACGAGACGGAAGCATTTGGAAAATTGCACTCGGAAATTCTCGCGCTGAACATCTTTCTCGCCTTCTCTATTCTGACTGCTCTCTCGCACTACCGCGTAAGCTTCGCATCGCCGAGCGAATTATTGCCCCAATGGAATCTCTATAGTTTGCTCTATTACTGTGGCCTTTAATGAGGCTATGGGAACAATAAAACGAATCGGCTGGATCGGCTCGAAGCTGTAGTAGACTTTCAGCACGGTCGATTCGAACGTTGCGCTGATCGCGTTGCGGTCGTAATTCGCGATCCGCAAACTTGAACTGGCAAGCATTGCCCGACTCAATCTGCGGTCCACGGCGCTGATAACGCGCCCGATCATAACTTCGGTCGCTTCGCTGCCGAGATAGTTTTCCAGCTCGTAAATAATGTCTTGGTTCATCCCGTCCGCTGCGCGGCGAACCGAAATTATCCGGTTGTAGAGATTGTCGTCGGCAGTGTACGTCGAGAGGCCGTCCGCGATCACGAAGCCCGGTCGATTCGGATTGAGTCGGCGGAACGGCGGCGATACGCCAGCGGCGAGCAGGTCTTCGGCTTCCTCGATAGACAGTTCGGCTTCGATCACGCTCGTTTGCAGGTCTTTGTTGTTGAGCGGCACGGATGGCGCAACGCCCGCTGCTATTCCTGCATATTTAGCTACAGACAAATAGCTCGCAAGGTCGTCGGTGCCGACGCCGGAAAAAAGAACCGCTGGCGAACCGAGCGCCGTGGCGCGGGCTTGCAGATTGCTGATGTTGGTCGCCCGCGTGTTCGTGACTTGCCAGCCGGTTTGCAGCGAGTAGCCGCAAAAGCCGATCCGCTTGTTCACTTCGCAGTGATCGGCGAGCGCGACTTGCACGGTCTGTAACGGGGTGGCAACCATGACGAGATTGACGTTGGTCCCGCCAAGCTGATCGAGGCAATCGGTCCAGTCGGCGAGCGTCGGCGCGGAAACGGCAGCACCGCCAGTAAACGGCGCGGCGGCAAGATCGGCCAACGTTTCAGTGCCGCCTTCGATAAAGACTGCGGTCACTAGGCCGGACGTGGCGTTGATAAGGGCAACCAGGGCTTGCAAGGCACCGGCCCCGGTGCCGTAGGTGAAGGTTTCTTCGGTATCACCGAGGATCACTTTCAACGTTTTGGCCGTATCGTCGATGGTGCAGTCCATCGAGTTCTGGCCCGTGCCAAGCCCCTTGGTCGTTAGCGTGATAACATCGAGCGCAGTGGCCGGTGTCTCGTCTTTCAGGGTGATGCTCGCGGGAGTCGCGCCCGTGATACCGTCCGTTCCACCAGTGAAAGCCGTAGCAGTGATTGTGTCGAGCGTGTCGTCGCCTGCGGCTATCAGCGCCGCGACCACCAGTGCGCTCGTGTCGTTGATCTTGGCTACCAGCGCCGCCAGCGAATCGGCCCCGGTGCCATAGCTGAAAATCTCGGTCACTTTCTCGGCACCCGTGCCGTAAGTGAGCGTCACTTCCTTTGCCACGTCGTCGACGACGACTTCGATCCCATTGAACGCCAGCCCGTAGCCGTGCGACGTGAGCGTGATAGCATCCGCCGAACTGCCGTCCTGCAAGATCGTGCTCGCCTTGGTGGCCGGATTCGCCGTGACGAGATAAAGATGGCTCGCGCCCGGCACTTGCCCGCTCGGATTGATGGCGAGTTTCGCTGCCGTCAAGATTTCCGACCCCGGAATAAACAAGCGGTTCAAGATGCCCGCGTTGGGTGTCACATGATGCAATTTCTTCGGCTCAAGCACGCCAGTACCAAGGCCGACAATTGCAAGGATGCCCGCGCCGCCTTCGAGCGTGCTTACCAAATCGGACGAGTCTACGACGGGGTAAACTCCCGGCATAAGGTGAAATCGACCGTTTACCGTCACTCCGATTGTCATAAAAAATCCTCCTTATCTACGCCGATGCCCTGAATTCTTCGAACAGTTTGTCCCACTCGCCCCGAAGCTTTGTCGCACCGGGTATTTGCTGCGCCATGATTCTCACAAACACGCGACGAGTCGGACGAAGTGAAACTTCTTTTTGCCGACGAAGCAGCCATTCTTGCGCCGTTAAAGCGAGTTCTTTTTTTTCGCTCACGGTATCTCCACGGGTCGTGTCGGTATTACGCCGGTAAGCGTCGGATAGTTTTCAAGCGCCAGCGCTTCGATCATCGGCTGCGGCACGCCTTCGGAAATTCGCGTCGACAGGGTGAGCGAGCGCATGTAGAGCATTTCCGGGTAGAACTGCGGGCGCGGCTGAAAATCCGACCCGGACATTTGCATTTCGGTGAAGCCCTCGTCGTCGAGCACTTCCCAATTGAGCAGCAAAATCCACTTCACGACTTGCTGCAAAAAAATCACAATGTCGGCGTTATCGTGCAACACGTCCATCCGATAGTTCGAGAGCTGATGCACGCCAATCTCTTTCTCGATCTGCCATGCGGTAATATCGCTGCCGACCGGATACGCCGCCGCCGCCGTGCGCCGGATACCACGGGTAACGATATGAAGCTTTGCCGGTGCGGGCGGCGTAATCACTGCCGGGATGACAGCGTTGTAAGCCAAAAATTCATTACCGATCTTGATGCGGCAAGCATCGGGAAGCGGCCCGTCGACTATCGTGTCGATTGACAAATCGAACGGCGGCTCTTGGAGCGCGGTGATCTCCGAAGCCGTTTTCGCCGTCACATCGAACTGCGTGTCGCGGATCGCAAGTTCATCGCCGATAAATCGCTGCTCTGTCTCGCTCGCGAGTAGGATGCTGATCTGCGGGATTTCCCAAGGCTCGCGGGCGAACGCCAGCCGCACCGCGACTTGATTCTTGAGTATGTAATTGAAAATCGCATCGCGGCTGGCTTGCTGATAACGCTGAATAAGCCGTTCCAGTAGCGACTGGTTCGCTTGCAGCGCCGCAAGCCCGCCCTGCAAGACGCTTTGCAGCACCATTTCGGCGGGAGTATGTCCGGCGTAAATGTCCATATTATCTCACGCGCACCTGATAGCCAGCACTCGAAAACACGTTCGCCACGACCTGCACCGCGTCGAGCATTGCGGCCTGCGCGATGATTTGCCGAATCACCGGCGTTGCGCTCTCGGCGGCTTGCTGTGCAAGATGCCGCCCTGGCTGCGCCGGTATATACCAGCCCGGCGAATCTTCGGTCATTACCCGAAACGTCGTGTAAACGCCCTGATCGACGTTCGGCGTGACTTGCGCGTTGCGGATCATGCCTTCGTAGGGCGACGACTTCCAAGTGTAGCCACCGGGACGCCCCGGCTGGCGTCGTGCCAGCGCGGCGGCATGAATCAACCCCTCGCTCACCCGTGCGCCCATCGCCCGGTTCGCGCCGATCATTTGACGGTAGCTTTTGCTCTGCTTATAAAGATCGCCTAGCCCGCGAAGCCTGTCTGCGCCGAGCTGCTTTGCTCGCTCGTAAATATCTGCTGGCATTGCGCCGCGCATCGCCCGCCCGCTTGAACTGACAGTGCCCGGCGTGAAGTGGCGGAACGGGATGACCATGTAGCCGCGCCCCCGCTTGTTGCGGTGCGGCCAATTGGCGATCCGTGACGGTAAATGAAATCCCTGATGGCCCTCTTCGACAATGCCCGCGTAGGGCGAATGGTTTGCGATTGACACCGACAGAGAATTGCCGCCGTAGGGATATTCCGTCGTCGCGTCGCGGATGCCACGGATATATTGCCCCGTGGCCGAATAGGGCATTGCCAGCGTGATCCACTCACGGCGGATAATGTCGGCCACCGGCCCGGCAAGGGATTCCTCAATGTGCGGATAGTCGCCTGCTGGCATCTATGCGTCCCTCCATGCTAAATTTTTAGAATGCCAGCAAAAACACATGGGCTTTATCAAACCCGCATATACAAAGTGTGGATCGGAATTAAGCAGCGATGTTTGAACCCCAACGATGGTGCCTACCCCGACTACGGCGGGCGTGGGATAACGATTTGCAATGAGTGGCGTACCTTCCCACCGTTTTATGCTTGGGTCACGAGCAAGTTCCCCGATGGAAACGTTCCGACTGGATTGTCGATTGATAGATTCGACAACGATGGTCCCTATGCGCCCTGGAATTGCCGATGGGCGACGCGAGCTGAACAAAATAGAAACTCCCGGCATAATCGCTTCGTGGAGTTTAATGGACAAAAACTTTGCCTTATGGATTGGGCGAATCAACTTGGTATTAGTTATCACTCCCTGTCGAAACGTCTGCAAAAATGGCCGATTGATAGAGCATTGACGGAACAAAAGAATCATTTCACTGGACAGCGCCTTATTACTCACGCCGGACGAACGCAGTTTCTTTTTCAGTGGGCGAACGAAATCGGTATTAGCCTCAAAGGGCTGTCTTCTCGTTTGAATCGTGGTTGGTCCGTAGATCATGCTCTTACCGTTTCGCGTCGGCGCTCGCCTACTGCACGGCCCTGATAAAGTCGAGCCTCTTCGCAAGCCACTGCAAAGGTAGCGGTTGAAGATTCTCCGCTCGCGACCGCATCGGTGCCCAACAAATATATTCAGCTTCGGTCTTGAATCGAATTGAGTATCTGGCCCCTTCATCGGGAGCATTCCCGCCGTTGAGCCATGACACTTGGTTGTTGTTAATAATTTCAAAATCGGTTCCTGCCAATAATTCGGTCAGTACATAAGTGTACGGATGACCACTGCTCGGCGTCCTCTTCGTCCATATCGCCCGCTCGACGAAAAGAATTTTATCGAATCGCGTTCGCTCTTGCGTGTTTCCAGTTAGCGGATTGACCGCACCTTTTGTTAGGAGTTCCGACACGCTAACAATCTCGGTTGGCACGGAAAAACGATCATAGTGGGACATTGGCGTCCCTGTTGGGAAACTCCAAAGAGCATCCATCAAATCGATACTCCCCTGTTCATAATATGCTCGATTGATCCGTCTATTCGGCCCGAACGCCATAACGGTCGCCCCGGCATCCCACAAGAACCCCCAACCCGTGCATACTGAACAACTAGCATCCGGCTGACCCGATTCCTCAGTTGAGCAGGGACACTTGATTCCTTGCCGAAGAACAACCGGCACGCCATGCACGGCAATTTCTTCATCGAAATCGTCTTTCGATAGAACTTCATGGAATACGTTCGGGTTTTCAATTGCCACTTCACACCGTAACGAAAATCACTGACTTCTCGTGCGCCCGGAAACTCTCTCGAATCTCTTTCTCCTGCTCGACGGCGAGCTGGATTTGCCCGCTGTAGCGGCCATATTTGCCGCCAGCAAAGCCCCGTGAATGCGATAGCCCGTCCAGCCCTATCGACGTGCTCCCAACGCCCGCAAACGGCACGTTGCCGATAATCCCGCCGAGAAAAAGCAGAGTACGCAGCATTATCCCTTCGAGCAGGTCGGCGTTATCGCGCCGCAACCGAGTCGGGTCGTAGCCCGCCAGATAATCGACGAAGATCACCTTGGGCAAACCGTAAGCCCCACCCGAAGCGATTGACAAAAAGAAAGCGTTGAAGCTGGCGTAGATCGCGGCGTTAGTCGGGATTACGTTGATCTGCCCGTTCTTGAAATCGACCTTCAGCCATTGCTGCGGGACGTTGAATAACTTTTGCTCTGCCGAGGGGAAAGCGAAAAAGAGCTGCGTGATTCCCGATGGCGCGTTCGGGTCTGGCACGACGGGCCGGTTGCGCAGCTTGAAGCCGCCCCACTTGTCGCCGAGATACCAGTCACGGTCGTAATCGTAGCCCGGCTCTTCGATCTCCGGTATGGCCGCATTCGGATCAATCGCAACACCCCGTTCGTGAGCGCCGCACTTGATCCGCTTGATGCCTAAAAAAATGTTGAGATTCTTTTCGTAGAAATCTTCTGCCGCCCGAATTTTCCGCAATATTTCCGTGTCGGGATAGCTCTTTTGTTCCCCGCGTGCTGTTAAGAGGATGCCATAAAGCTGATTGCCCTTGATATCCTCAACCACCAAGCCGCTTTTGGTTTGCTCCATCGCATCATTAAGGCAAATCGTTCAGGTTCGTAATTCCGGTCGCGGGAATGATCGGCGTTGCCGGGTAGTAATTCGTTTCGCTCGCCGGATTGCCCGCCGCGCCGCCTTTCAGTGCATCAGTGGCACCGATCCACGCCAGCCCGGCAGCGGTTTTAACAGTGACGTAGCCCATGTCCGCCTCGTTCGCAGGCGTCACCGGAAGCGCGGCAATCGCCAGTTTTTCGGTGGCATAGCCAGTGACATTGCCTGCTGCCGGGGCCACGGTGATTGTCCCGTTGGCTTGAATCGATAAGCGATAAAGCGCCCATTTGTCCGCTGTCACCGTTTGCGCCGTTGGCGCAGTGCCCGCCACAACTGCGGCCTTAGTGTAGACCAAGCCGTTGATGCCAAAATTAAACGCGGCGCTGGCGATTTGATCGTCGGTCGAGCCGATGGCAAGCCCGGTGCTCTCAAAAACGCCAGAGCCGCCGACAAGAAAACTGCGCAACGAATTGACGGCGGTGATGAGTCCTTGAAGAGTCGTGCCGAGCAGCGCATTTTTCGCCGCTGGCATACTCTCGTCAAGGTCTTTCATATAGTCACGAAGAGCCATAGAAAATTACCCCCTTTGCGCGATGCTTGCCTCGATCATTTCAAGGATTTCTTCCTTCGAAGTTCCTTGATTCACGATAAGGCCCAAATTCTCCGCGTAGTCAGCCAGCGACTTTCTCGACCACGTTAATGACGGCTCGCCGATCTGCTGCTTCAGCTTCGAGTTTTCTTCACGCAGCTCAAGAATCAGCATGTTCGCCTTGCCGAGCTGTTCGGAGTTGATCGATAGCGTGCGCTGCAATTCGGCGATGGTTCGATCCTTGTCGCCGTCACCGCTTACAACCGCGTTTAGATTGTCCGCCTTGAAGGCCGCAACCGCTGTCTCGACTTCTTTCGGATCGGCGCGGAACAACTGGAAGCCGGGAATTTTCAGAAGCCGCTCCGCTTCGGCTTCCGTGAGCGCTTCGCTCACATGATGCACGCGGTCTTTAACCTTGACCGGCACGAATAGCTTGCCATCAATTCGATTACTGGCGTTCGGTAAACCGCAGACAACGTGCATGAAATCCCCCCTTGAAGAAGTTAATGGCCGAGTTTTAGTTGAACGGTCTCCACGTCGCCGTGCGCGGCAACACGTTATTCAAGATGACGTGCTGTTGCGGCTTGGCGACTCGCAGCGCGAAGAAGATCAACTGCGCCCACAAGATTTCCGCCGTGGTGCTTGGATAGAGCGGGAATTTCATCATCGGGAGCAAGCGCCGGATCGTAAGAGCGCCCATACCCGGCACCATGTTCAGGATGTACGCTTTCGACGTGCCGGGAATGTCGGTGTTGTAGTCGACATAGACGGTCGTTGCAGCGCCCGAATCGGCGACGCGGGTCATTTCGCGGAAGTCTGCGTCGGCATTGCCGCCGTTTAACTTGCTGCGATAAACAATCCAACCGCTCGGATGCGCGGTGCCCGCCGTGATCGTCAACGTGACTTTATCGCCAGACGCGACAGTTACTTGTGCGCTCTTGGTCAGGTTGCCGTGGCCGTCCTTGGTGATCGGCGCGACGGCGTAGTAGTACAAGCCCGCCTGCGCAGCGACAAACTCCGAAGCGGCATCCCCGGCTGCTACGCCCCCGAGGGTAGCGGCGGCTTCGATAGTCGCATTGAGAGCACCGGCAAAGATACCCGTGGCGGATTTCGCTGCCGGTTGAGATTCCAAAATCAGCTTGTCGAAACAAGCTTGGAGTCGGCCCTCGAAAGCGAAACTCGACTTGATGCCGATGACCGGCGCACCCTTCATAATGCCGAAGGCGCCGACTTCACTTGGCGAACCCATCATTACACGGAAAGCCGGATCGAGACCCTTGTCGAGATCGGCCTGAACGCCGGTAGACCAAAAGCCGTGAGAAACCATGCCGAAGTTTCCGAAGCGGCTCACCTGCTCGGCAGCGTCGACGATCTGCTCGCCGGAATTGCCGATAGGTTGGCCCTTCAGATTCACGATATTGGCCGGTGCGAGGGTCTTGATAATCTTGTAGAGACCGTCGAACTGTTCCGGCACAACAGACGAGTCGCCGTTGAACAAACCCCACTCACCAGAAGTAAGCAGTTCCAACGCGCCGCCAGTTTGCTGCACGGAAGTAGCCGAAGCGATGCCGCCTTCCAATTCCTTGACGAACGAAACGCGCCGCTTGGTCATCAGATATTTGATCTGCAACGTGCGACGGCGCAGCGTAGCATCCTGCTCGCCGATTGCGCCGAGTTCGGAATTGAACGAACTGCCGGGATAGCCGCCGACAGCAGTCTCTTCCGTCCATTCGTCGACAGTCGCGGTAGCGTTGCTCTTTTCAGCCATGTTCCACAGACGGAAATCCGTGAACTGCTGAATGACCGCGAGCAATGTGGCCTCCAAGCTTTGACGCCGCAAAGCGCCGCCGCCTGTTAAACTAGCCACGTCGGTCACGCCCGTACCAGACGTAAGGGCTTTGAAAAATCCCTCGTAAGCGTCATAGTCGAGTAGGTTGGGGATGCGCGGGATGCCGCTGCCACCCTCTACTGAACCAAACGGGATCAGTGGATATCCGCCTGCAAGTTCCATAAAAAACCCCCTCTTTTCTGCTTATACAGCGTTAGTGATTACGGCTAGTTATTAACCAACGTCTCTGATCGCCGACATGATATTCGACGGGACCGCCATGCCCTCGTTGACACAAGTCTCGGCAAGCGCAACGTCTTGGAAGCTGATCTTTTGCGACTTCTGCGCCTTCAGTAAACGCTCCGAGAATTCCAGCCGGGTCATCCCGCCGCCATCGTTGTTCGCGCCAGCGCCATTGACGCTTTTGTTGGTGGCCGCTGGTTTGTCGACCGCTGATAACATGCTGATGCGACCGCGCCCGGCGTTGCTCGCCCCTTCGAGGCTCTTCTTCATGCCGTTCAGCATGACGCTCAACCCGTAGGCGATAACTTCGACGGATTTTTCCAGCTTGGCCTGCGCCAAACGGACTTCGTGAATCTCGTTGAAGCCCTTGTCGAGCTGCTGGTTAATCACGAATACTTTTTCGTCTTCGCTCAAATCCGGGTCGTTGGAGATTTCATCGATGGATTTACGCACGTTGCGCTTCTCGTCGTAGTACGGCACTTCGGCGTTCGACGGAACATCGACATCATCGTCTTCCATCTTGGCGTCGTAGTTGAATTTCTTTTTGATTTTCTTGGGCGAGTCCATGTCGCCGGTGTTGAGGCTATTTTGATCGCCATAAGGCTGCTTGGTCTCACCAGACTTTTTGGCGAACATCTTTTTGTCCATAACCTCGTCTTCTTCCTCGTCATCATCGCAGCCATCAGCCGGGTCGCCAATCGGCCCCATCGGCATCGCCTTTTTCAACCGGGGCGATGAAATCATGGAGCCGAGCAAGTCGAGCGCTTTCTGGACAATGCCCAACTGCGTGACCGGCTCTTTGGTTGCTTCCGGCGATTTACCGTCCAGCGATTTTTGAATCTCCGCTGCCTGCGCTTCGAGATCGGAAATTTTCATAGACTCCCCCTTTTTGTTAAGCGACCAATTTGAAAATTTGGATCACTGTCTTTTTCGCAATATCGACCGGCTTGCCCGCGCACTTGACTAAATGCTCAAGCGCCTCTTTCGGATCGTCGGTCTCTTCGTCGTGCCCGCACTTCTTTTTGCCGCCCTGAATTTGCGCCATCGGTGCGCCGTGCAAGCTTTGGCGTCGCAATGCTTCGCCGCCAGCCATCGCGTTGCTATCCGTGCTGCCCGGCCCGGCGACAAGCGCTTTCGCCATGTCCGCCCATGCCCACGAGTTCACGGGCTTGGTCGTCAAGACAACGTTCGTGACCATGCAGGCTTTGCTTGACGGATCGCCGAGATTTTGCACCGGGAGATATGCGCCCTCGATTGAGTAGCCAAGCTTGCGATCAAACCCTGACTTGCGGATCGCTTGAATCAAATCCCATGCGTCGTCGGCGGCTTTCTTTACGCCCGCAGGGAATAGGTGGCCCCAAATCGCCGTGCCGGATTTCATCGCGCCGTTGATCGGATCGCGATACTGGACACCCTTCTCGACACGCTCTGGCACGCCGATAATGTTGGCCGTTTCACCGGCATGACAAGTCGGGCATTCGCCGGAAAAATGTTCAAATTTAAGAAAGCCCTGGCGGGTTGAGAAGCGGTCGAAATCGATCTGGTCGGCGAGCGCCGCGCCGAGATTTTTCCCCATCGCTTGAAGCATCGGGGAGTAGGTCGAAAATTGCTCAAGGATCACTTCGCCGTCCAAGTCGCGGTCTTCGGTCGAGATAATGCCGCAAATCATCCGGTCGGTCGGGCTGGAAATCTCCACGGATTTCTCAACGTCAAGCGGCACCCAAAAACTAAACGGTTGGCGAGTTCTGTCCATAAACAAAAAAAGCCCGCCAGGGATTACCTGTGCGGGCTTGAAGCCACAATGACACGACTCACTTCGGAGTCGGCCTTCCTGTCTAATCGGTTTTACCGAAACAGCTTTCCAAATTGTGATTCTCGTTTACCACCCCTGCTTATACATTGTCAAGCGCTCTTTTTGGCCCCCTCGGAGAAAACGGAACACTGCGGGAATAAAGGGTTGAAGGGGCCAACCGGCCAATTATTAACGGGCGCAACAAGAAAGGGGTGGCAAGTGAAGAACGAAGTAATCGAGGCAATCAAGGTGGTGAAAGAGTTCACCAGCAAGTCTCAATTCGCTGCGATGCGCGAAGGGCTTAAAGACGATGACGGTCAATACTTCGCCGACAAGTTCATGGAGATCGCGACCACGATCAACGGCATGGCAAAGACTTACGAGCAGAGCGGCATGGGCGACGAGGCCATTGCTTACCTGCACTACTTTCTCGGATCGATGGATTTCTACATCACGGAGAAAGACATAGGCAGCGACGACGAGCCGGGACAGCATCAAGCTTTCGGCTTGGCCGATCACGGCTACGGCGCTGAACTTGGCTATATCTCAATCGTCGAGCTGGTTGAGAACGGCGTCGAGCTGGACTTGAACTCACGCCAAAGACGTTGGCGGAAATCAAAGCGGAGCGCGAGCCGGTAACGGACGAAGAACGAAGCAACGGGCCGAAGCGATATTAACCCTAACCCAAAAGAAAGGATGGCAAGACGACAATGGCAAACGTACACGAAGTCGACATTAAGGGAGCGCTGGCATTTGACGCGAACGGTGACGATAAGGTGCTCAAACTTTTAGGCTGGCTTTCGCTGCCGAGCGTCGGATTCAAACTGGAATGGTCGAATGAGTTTCGCGTGCCGAATCATCACGGCGGCGAAACGACGTTCACGCGGTTTGCGATCTACGGCAGTGAAGCTGCGAGCAGCGCCGCGATCTTACAGGACTTGGAAATCTTGCAGCGTGCGGGAACGATCTATTCCGCCAGCTACAAAGACATTGAAAACGACGGTGGCTGGATTCACGTCAATTTGCATGAACGACGTTTTCGGAAAGTGTTCAATCCTATGAACACAAGTGCTTGTCGGTTCTGCAAGGCGGCGAGCGACGGAAACTAATCTTCAAGAAAGGGATGGCAATGGAAAACGAATTTGAATCTATGCGGCGAACGCTGGCTGCGGAGACCAACAGCGTCAAGGGCGACCGTGAGTTGCTTGAAGCAAAACACGGCAAGGTATGGGACACCGACGAACTGGCGAGGGACTTTGACGTGTTGGGGTTCATGGCACCGTTCATCGTCGTGAAGCGCAAAGACAATGGCGACATGGGGAGTTTGCAATTTCAGCATTCTCCCCGGTTCTACTTCGGCTACAAAAAAGATCGATAACGATATGAAAAAATTCCGACTGATTAACCGCAATAAGTTCCGCGCCGCCATGAAGCGGCTGCGGGGAAAAGCTACCGACCGGACGTTCGCGGCGATCCGCGAGTTGAAGGGAGAACGTTATGCCTCGATATAAAGGCGACCCGCGATGGATGACGGCGAAGTACGACAGCGTTTGTTATGTCTGCAAAAAGCCGATCAAAAAGTACGACCGAATTTTCTATTACCCGAACGGCAAGCACGTCTTGTGCTCCAAGATAGACTGCGGTGAAAAAGCGGCACGCGAATTCGCCAGCGCCGCGTTCGATGAGGGGAGTTAGTAACATGATAAAACCAACCATTCACAACAACGGCACGTCGCGGCAAGCGCTGTTCGATCAGGTCTTGAACGCCGGATATAAAATTTACGACGCCCTCAAGGCGCTGGAAGCGGCGTGCCCCAATGGCCGGGATTATTACCCGCAAGGCGCGGACGCCATTAACAAAGCGATGGCTGAACACACCGTTCGTCATCACAAGCTAAAAGAAGTGTGGGACGACATGCAAGAGCTGGCCACGCACATTTCCGACGCCGAATAAGAAAACGGAACACTGCGGGAATAAGAGTATGTAGGGGATGGGTAGGCGGATTATTAACCGGGCGCAAACGAAGGGAGAGTTATGAACGGGATGGCAAAAATCAGCATGGCCAACAAGGCTAGGTTTTACGATTACAAAGCGAGGCAAGCGCAGGCAAAGAAAGAAGCTGCACTAATCCTGAATAAGCTGCTTCGGGTACAGATCGCGGCGATTCCGCCAGCGCATCCGAAAGCGCGGGTGTCGGCATGAAGATCGTCAAACGCACGTTTGCGGCAAAGAAGCATCCGATAGGTAGCGCCGAAAGGGACGAGCTAAACAAAGACTGGCTTACCAGCGAGTATATGCCGTCGCACAAGTACGGCATACGAAACGATGACAACGGTCACACGCCGTTCACCTATCGGACAAAGGCCGAGGCTCTTGCAAAGAAATGCGAATTCGCAACGAAAGGGCGATTCTATGTCTGAACAGAAAGTCTGCGCCTGCCACGAGCAGGCCAAGGAATTAAAGGCGGACGATTACCCGTACAAGTGCCCGACGATACCGGGCCGCGTCCATGTCCAGTGCAAGAAGTGCCACGAGCGGATCGCGCTCGACTTCGGCTCGCTGACCAAGGAAGACGCGGAGAAAGCGCTGCGCGACGTTGCCCTAACCCCCGGCGAGTGTCCGGGCTACCACGTCGAGTTTAGCATGTGGACTTATTGGCAGTGCGCGAAAGCGCTCGAAGTAGCGTTCGCAAACTAACTCAAAAATACGAAGGGAGAATTTATGGGATTTTGTTATACCGACACCGGCCTGCTCTGCTGCGATATTTGCGGTCGACATGGCGGCGTTCGGAAAATACGGTGCCCGTTTGGCTGGTGCGGGCCGTGCGCCGCTTGCCCGGATTGTCGGAAAGACCCGGACAAGAAAAAATACTTTTCCGCCGCGCATCATCGCGAGTCGGGTTGCGAGCGCGAGCATGCCAGGTTCGCCGCAAGCGAAAAGCTGCGATACGACTTGATAAACGCCGGACGTGCCGTTCGCTGCTCGGCCTTGAGCGTCAAGGTCGGCAAGAGAGATAAGGTTCACGTTCTGTTCGCCAAGAAAGACGGATCGTGCATCGGCTTCTACATGAGCGCCGAGACCTATCACGCCTTCCCGCTGGCCGAACCGAAAACGCCGGAAGACTACCGCAGGCACGGCAAGCTAACCAAAGCACCCGCCGAGTTTCATTTCGGCGGAACAACGAAGAGGGCTGCATAATATGAACGGGGAATTTCAACTACCGCCTTTGAAAACATTGGACGAAAAAGAAACGCTGGCGCTGCTCAAACTTAGCCTAGAAGAAATCCATCAACTCGATAGGGAGCTAGGCGGCATGGGCAAGTGGCGCATCAAGTCGCTGTGGCTATGTGAACTTTTGAATCAGCGCGAGAAAACCCACGGCTTTCAGTACAACGCCGAATTTCTGCGCTGGTTCGAAAAAGAATACGGCGTTGGGCCGTTCGCCGAAAACGGCTCGACTCTATCGATATTGATCTACAACGCGCAGGGATACCGACGCCATGATCGGCTCGTAGCCGAGGGGTGGCAACCGGGGAGCGAAGCATTGCTACAAGAAGCCTTCGAGCAGAATCGAATGCTTGAGATTCGCAAAAGCAGTCTCTTTGGCGGCGTTGGCATAACTCCGCTCAAGATTAAGAAAGTCGGCGACAAGCTTTATGCGATGGCCCCAAAGAAACGAAAGTATGCCGTCAACATTGTCGGCGAGCCGGTGCGGATGAAAGGCGAGGTTAATGCCACAAGCTGATAAGTGGGCAAAGCAATGGCAAGTGCAAGGGAGCGCCTCCGCTCCCTACACTGTGTCAGTCGATTGGAACAGCAATTGGGCTTGCAGTTGCGTCGGATGGATACGGCATTTCCCGCGCCAGGATTGCAAGCATATCAAGAAAATACGTTGTAGCTGCACCGGGCCGGGAATTTGTTGTCACATCAAACAAAGCATGTCGCCGGAAGTCGAGAAGCCTAAGTCGCGGCTATCGATCCGGTCAGTCAGAAACGAGGGATTATGAAAGGGGGGAGAAACATGAAAGCGCAGGAAAAACACAAACTGTTTCGGGAGCAGGTCGCAAGCGGGGTGTGGCCGCAAGATAGCTGCGAGAAGTGCCTGCACAAATACTACGCCTGCAAGACATGCGGGCATAGCCAGTTCACCAAGCCGGATCAGCCGGACGAACTGTGCAGCAAGTGTCACGGCGGGGTTTTGGTCTATACCGAAACTCGCATCTGTTGCGAACGGTTCGGCCATCACTTGTACTCTTGCTGCCTGCACTGCGGCAACGATGAACGGAATATCCGCAACATGAACTTTAGGGGGGAATAGTGATTTTAGAGATACCGATTGAGCAGATAATGCCCGACCCGAACCAGCCCCGTAAAACTTTCGATCAAGCCAAGATCGACTCGCTTGGTCAATCGATCAAGCAAGTGGGGCTGATTCAGCCTATTCTTGTCCGGCCCGCCGACGCCAACGGCGTGCATCTTATCGTCGCGGGGGAGCGCCGCTACCGGGCGCATCTTTCCGCTTGCATCGGAGTAATCCGGTGTTGTATATATTACGGGGAAAATAAAGCTGAAACATTGGCGGTTCAGCTAATTGAGAACCTTGACCGTGAAGACATGAACCCTGTCGACACGGCCAAGGGTTTTCAATCGTTGTTGGAAGCGGGATGGCAAATCGAGACGGTCGCAGAGCGAACGGGATTAAGCCCAAGTACGATTCAATCGAAGTTGAATTTGCTTAATCTGGATCAACGGATTCAGAAGCAAGTCGCTGCCGGTCAACTCTTCGAGTCGGTTGCCATCGCCCTTTCACGACTAAGCAAGAACGGTCAGTTTCTAGCGCTGCGTAGGATCAAGTCGAAATCCTACGCGGAAGCAAGACCCGTGATCGACGCGGTGCTGTGCCAAGAACAGCAAGTCGATTTGTTCGCTGCGCCAGAATCTAAGCGCGACGCGAATAAGCTGGTTCGCGCCTACACGATGGCGATGTTGTCGCTTGTGGCGTTCTGCAAGAAAGTCTACGGCGACGACTACCGGGTGCTGGCGGGCAGGCTGGACGATGGCCGGTTAGGCAAGCGGATCGACGAGATCGATCTGGCGATCAAAGGTTTGAAAAGAATCAAGCATGAACTGGAAGTCTACCAGCACGCGAAAAAACTTAGGAGAGTGGCATGAAATATACAACATACGATTCCCGCAAGCCGTTCAAGTCGGCAGACTTCGGGCAGGTCAAGCGCGATATTGGCGTGCTCGTATCGATACCGTTCCGTCACATGGGAATAATACCGGGCCGTCCGCGTTGCGTCGAAGTGTCCTACGAGACGCCGCGAATGTTCAACACGGAAACCTATGCGGCACTTGCGGTGCCGGAACATCACTGGCGACCGGAAGCCATTGCGCAAACCGAAACGATTATCGGCAATATCGACAAGCTGATTGCTGACCTAAACAGCCATCGGTCGCGGCTCAAAGTGGCGGTCGGGCGGCTACGCGATATCGAGAACATGAAACAACGGATGATTTACCAAGCGATACAGGAGAACCTAACATGATCTATCTAACATGCTGCGTCGCTTCGACTGCGGCAAAGATTCGCGCAATGCGCGACCGGGAACGCCGGATTGGATACGCAACAGCCCGCAAGGCCATCGGCGGCGAGACGCTGGATGATTGGGCGAGCGCCATGCGGTATGACACCGGATCGGAACGCGGCGGCTTGCGGCTGCAAAACGATTTCGCCGTTTCGTACTATCGCAGCGTTTACGATGGGAAGCCATGCGTGTTCATCGAGCATTCGGCAATCGAATATATTTTCGTGCGAGGGTAAATATGAGCTATCCAACACTCAAAGAAGTAAACGCGGCAGATCACGAGCAGATTTGCCGCTGGTGGCGCTTTCTACCGTCGCCCGGCACGGGCGCGATTGGCGAGCATAGCTTTAAGGCGGCGCTGGCACGCGAGGCAAAAATCATGGATCGCATCGGCGAGCGCCTATACAAAGAGTTCGGCGGCTTTACGCCAGAAATCAGCAAAAAGATCGGATGGGAAAGATGACAAAACGTTGGGAAAGACGGCGCTATTTCAAGTTCACTTGGGCCGTGCCGCCGTCTGGCAAAGTGAGGCTCGGCGACATGGCGCTGGACTCGTTTCCGATCACCGACAAGCCGCTTGTAATCTACGGCTACGAGTCTGATTCGGAGTTCAACGACGATCACGGCTATATCGACGAGTGCCTATGGCACGGCAAGGTGCATGGCTACTGGTTCTCGATCAAGTGCGTTGACGGCGAGTGGGGGTCAAACCCGCTTGCCAGGATGACGCAGATTAGCGCGGAAGAATTTGAACTGGCGAAGAACGTCGGCTTCAAGGTCGACTGGACGCGAGCGCCGAGAAAGGAAGGGCTATGAGATTTGTTTTTACCCTAGTGGCAGCAACGCTAATTGGCCTGACGCTGCGATTCCAAGGCGCACCCGATTGGGCCGCAACGATGTTCACAATCGCCTTCTGCGGCGTCATGGGTTATCTGGCGGGCCGAGACACAAAGAAAGGGTGAGGGGTCATGGAGAACAAAAGACATACCGAGTTGCATCAAGCGCTCGACGAGTTGTGCGCGTGCTACTTTTCGCAGACGCGCAAACTCTTTTCGCAGTCGACAATTTTGGAGCTGATGCAGTTCAGCTCGAAGCTGATGGACATGGAACAGGACGGCAAAATTCCGCCGTGCTTTGTGGAGGGAAAACATGATTGAACTAAGCGCAGATAAGCCGCTCAAGCGCGGCATACCGGGCACGCATTTCTACGTCGAACTTTTTGCCGGACATTTTACCATCAAGGCTAGAGGGTCGCGCAGGTCGGGCGCGCATTGTAATTGGGTGCTCGTTCTCAAATCCCCCGAAGCGGTGGTGCCAATGAGCGCACCGGCCAAGATACGCAACGGGCTGGAATACCTACGGTGGATCGTTGAGCGGCAGGAACGAAAGGGGAAGCGTGAAAACAATAGACGCGCCGATGCTAAAGAGAATCCTTGATACGCTGGTGCCGTCGTCCGACCGCGATTTCACTGTCGAGATCGTGGCCGGGCGGCATCGCCGCAGGCGCATCGCGGCGCAGTACCGCGTCATCGATAAGTCGATCAAGACATACGGCGAGTTTCATCCGTTGACAATCGTCGCGCTAGGCGTGCATGAGCTGGCTCACCACGTCGCCCGCAAGCGCGGGTACGGCGGGCACGGCAAGGGGTTTATCGACACGCTCGACAAACTGGTGCGCCTTTTCAATCTCGGTTACGCCGAATCGATGAAAATGGATTTGAACTTCGACAAGCGTCAACCGTCGACGAAAATGCTCTTTTTCATCAAAAGGGAGAAAACGGAACACCACGGGAATATAAGGGTAGAGAGGGGGTGATCCGAAATGATGGCGAAGGCCAAAGCAGAATACCAGCGACGATGGCGACGAGCTAATCTTGATAGGTTTGCGAAATGGCAAAGAGATTATAGATCGCGGCATCCCGAAAAAGTACGAGCGCAGTTAAACGCTTGGAGATTGAAGAATCCTGAATCATACAACGCCATCATCGCTCGCTGGCGAGATACGCATCGCGCAGAATGGCAAGCCTACAGCGCCAGATGGCGCAGAGAGAATGCCGCAGCTAGGCGCGAGCATGACTTGAAACGGCGGGCCGCAAAACAGAAAGCGACAATTCGGGACAGAAAGAAAATTGCCGCATGGATCAAGTCATGGCACCGAAAGCCGAAGGTCCGCTGTCACTGGTGCCGAAAGTATTTGCCAGGGAGAAAGTGCCAAGTTGACCATGTAATCCCGCTGTCCAAGGGCGGGCGACACACGCTCAACAATCTGGTCAAATCGTGCGGCGATTGCAACATGCGCAAGGGCGCAAAACTAATTGTGAGGGTGAAGGGAGAGTAAGGCTTACTAACGGGCGCAACCAAGGGAAGGGAGAAAGATCGATATGTCTCATATCGCGAATTACGCAACCGAGATTCAGAACCCCGACTTGAACCTGCTCGCGCAGGCTTTTCAAGTCGTGGCGCAAACCCACGGCGGGCAAGTAGGCTCGCAAGTTTTCGAGTACAGCAACAGCTACGCGCAGGACGTGCAGCTCGCGCTAACCACGCCGAACTTCAAGCGCGGCATCGGTATCAAGATCGGCGCAAACGGCAAGCTGGAATTTGTCGGCGATCCGTATAACGCGCAAAAGCAGTGGGCGGAATTACAGCAGGAAATACTAAACACGTTCACCGCGCTCGGCTTTAACGACGCGCTGCTTGAACTCGGCTACGCCGTCGATATCGAACAGTCTAACGGCGAGATTCAACTAACGGCCCTGGCGTGACCGAGCACCAGCGATTATTAGCCTGCCAAGCAACGGCAAGATGGCGCTCGGCGCATCGTGAGCAAGCCAGAGAAGCTACGCGGAAATGGCGACGTAAACATAGAAAGGGGGTTGAGGCGTACCGCAAGTTGTATCGAGAGCGAAACCGCAGCGCGATTTTAGCTTACAATGCACAATATCGAGTCAAACATAAAACGCGGCGCAATAAGTATAGTCGTCTGTGGTATGCGACTTATGGGAAAGAGTATCAAAATCAATGGTATGCCAGAAATCGGCACAGGTGTTTAACTTCTGCCGCCAAGTGGCGCGTAAAGCATTCTGACCGCATCCTTAAATGGCGGGCTAATAACCCGCACATCTTACGACAGCAATCGATGAAACGTCGCGCCCTGAAGCGCGGTGCTGCCGTTGGGGATGCAAAGGCCATCATCGCCTGGATAAAATCGTGGCAACGCAAGCGATGGGTTAAGTGCCACTGGTGCCGCAAATCATTTCTTGGCAAAAAGTGTCACGCCGATCATGTGATACCGCTGTCCAAGGGCGGGGCGCATTCGAGAAGAAATCTGGTCGTGTCGTGTGCGACGTGCAATCGTCGAAAATTTACTCTGTTACCTAAATCATGGAAGGAGAAACGTTATGGCGGGTTTTAAGATTGTTATTCAGAAATCGGGGAATGTAATCACCGAAGCGGAAGGGTTCGCGGGAGAGACTTGTGTCACTCGTGCGGGCGAAATCATGGAAGCCCTTAAACGGCGCGGCATCGGCGTTCACCTGGATACTTTTCACATGAAAGACCCTTCGTGCGAAGGCGTCGTTCACTTGGCCGACGTTTTGAAAAGCGGGAAGTAGTGCGGGCATGAGCAAGCGGAGCAAGCAGCGCGAATACGACGCGAAGCGGAGATACGACCCTCACCGGATCGCTTCGCGTCGAGAACAGGGGCGGCGCTACCTTATCGCCAATCGGGACCGGATCACGAAATATCAACGCGAATGGGATGCGAACAACCGTGGGAAGAAAAGGGGGTATCAACGAAAATACTACGCCACGCACCGCAAGCAAATTAAAGCGCGTCGAGCGAATGGACGACCGGCTATGTTGGCTTACCTAAAGAAATATAGGGCGGCGCACCGCGAAGAATTTGCCGCTCGCGACGCCGCATATCACCGGGCGCACCCGGAAGCCAATAGGGCTGCGGTTCGCAGATACTTCAAGCGGCATCGAAGGCGGATCATGGCACGGATTAAACGCTGGAATGCGGCTCACCCGGAAAATGGACGCCAGCGAGTAATGCGATATCACGCCAGGAAGAAAGGGGCGAAGGTTGGCGACGCAAAGGCAATCGCAGCATGGATTGCATCGTGGCACCGCAAGCCGAAAGTTCGCTGCCACTGGTGCCACAAGTATTTTCCCGGCAAGTCGTGCCATGCCGACCATGTTGTGCCGCTGTCCAAGGGCGGGGCGCATGTACTCAAAAACTTGGTTAAATCGTGCGGCGATTGCAACAGGCGTAAAAGCGCGAAGTTGCCGCAGAAATGGAGAAAGGAAATAAAACATGGACTGGTTTCACGAACTCGCTGACAAGTTCAGCGCGGGCATCGCGCATTGCTTTGTCATCCACGGCAACACGCGAGATTACATCGATGTCGACGACAACTATCACCCCATAGCGCAAGCGCTCGCTCACTTGTTCAAGAAGCGCGATGCGGTGATCTTTTACAATCGCTCGGCGGGCTGGCGATTTCGAAACGACAAAGAGCGGACGCTAGTCAAGAACATGATTAGCTCCGCGAGCGGTCAGACGCCTAACCCGCTGGCGGCAGTGGCGGCAAAAGATGAATTTCCGAAACAACCCGCCGCCGCGATACCGATGTTTGAAAAGTTGCTCGGTGCCGACGCCAAGATTGCCGTTGTGGTTGAGTACGCAGAATCAGTGTTCGCCATGCCCAAGTGGGACGCGGCGGGCGCGAACGGCGAGCTAGGCACGCAGATCGTGTCGGTGCTGCGGTGGGCCACGGATGCGGCCATCGCGTCAAAGAGTAACCCGATTATCTTGTTGTGCGCCGATAGCTTGAGCGATCTTCATCCGTCGCTCCGGTCGCCGGAAGCCAAGATCGAGCCGATCTTTATTCCGTACCCGAAGCGCGAGGAACGGATGAAATTCATTCAGTGGTATCTCTTGCACAAAGAGATCGACATGGACGGCGTATCGCCCTCGCAGTTGGCGAACCTAACGGCGGGATTGGCGCTGACCATGATCGAAGATATTTTGCTGCGTTCTCAACAGATGGGCGGCTTGCAGCTCTCGTTTGTGAAAGAGCGCAAAGACGAAATCATCGCGGCTGAATACCAAGACGTGATTGAAATCGTCGAGCCGCACCACGGTTGGGAAGCGGTCGGCGGGCTGGATTACATCGAAGATTTTTTCACGAAGAACGTAATCGATCCGATGGCGAACGGTGATTGTGCCCGCGTGCCGATGGGTGTGCTACTGCCCGGCCCCCCTGGCACCGGCAAGTCAATCATTGCCGAAGCGCTGGCGAAAGAATCCGGCGTCAACATGGTCAAGTATTCGCCGGGCCGGTCGATGGGCAAGTTCGTCGGCGACTCGGAGAAAAACACCGAACGGGTGTTTCGCGCAATCGAAGCCATCGCGCCTTGCATCGTGTTTATCGATGAATTGGACAAGGCGGTTCCCCATGAAGATGCGTATCAAGGCGATAGCGGCGTGTCGTCTCGGATATTGCAGCGCTTGCAGGATTTCATGTCGGACACTAAGCATCGCGGGAAGATCGTTTTCCTTGGTGCGACGAACCGGCCTGACCGAATCTCTGCGGCGATGAAGCGGGCCGGGCGTTTCGACAAAAAGATTCCGGTGCTTGCGCCGAATAGCGAAGCGCGGCACGGGGTTTTCAAGGCGTTGTTCGGTAAGTACAAGATCGCGTTCAAGGGCAAGCTGGACGAAGCGGTTAAACTCACCGAGGGCTACGTCGGCGCTGATATCGAAGCCATCGTTACGAAGTCTTGGGAGATCGCGCAGGACGACGGCAAGACGACCGTGACGGAAAAGCACTTGGCCGAAGCGCAGGACTGCATGTTGCCGTCCGTCGACGCCAAGCAAATCGAGTGGATGACGGCGTTGGCAATCAAAGAGTGCAACGACCGTTCGTTGCTACCGCCAGATTACCGCAAGGCAATGACGCGGGAGAAAGTCGAGACGGTGATAGCAGAGTATAAGCAGCGCGAGGGACACCGCGAGCTGTAATTATTAACGTGCGCAAGAAAAGGAAAACAGGGATGGCAAAGATAGCGAAAACAGTTAAGCCCAATTGGGGCGTTGTGCTTAGTAATAAAGGGCTAGTCGTGTCGCTGTCGATTCGTTGGTTCAAAGGCCAACGGAAGCTGACAGCCGAAGATTTGGATTTGGAAAAGCAGTCCGAGGCTGCGGAATTTCAAAAGCTATTCTCGCTCGGACAGAAAAGCATCATTCCGAAAGAAGTCTTCAACGAGTTTCATCGGATGGAAACGCGAGCACGCTCGCTGCTCGATAAATACTCGTTCGAGACGCCGTTCGGACAGTTCGTGACCTATGAGGCTTTTCCGATCTTCGAAAAGAAGATCGAAGAGATCGAGAAAGAGTTTCGCGAAGCGGTGCATGAAACGATTGCGAAGTTTCCGAAGTATCGCGGGCAAGTCTTGGCGGATTACGCCAAGCTGTCCAACGACTTGTTTACCAACGGCAACAAGCGCAACAACACGGCGCGGCTCTTGAACGCCGTGCGCAACTCGATGCCGTCGCGCAACTCGCTGCACGAGTATTACAGCTTCGAGTGGGAGCCGTTTCATATCGCGACTCCGAGCGAGCTAGTGCAGGAGCAGAAGAAGGCGACAGTGTTGGCCGAAGGCAAGGCGGTCAAGTATCAAGTCAACAAGAAGCTTGCCGAGAAGTACGAGAAAAAATCGGCGCACGCGATTGACTCGTTTATCAGCGGGTCGATCAAGAAGATGCGCGGCGTCGTCAACGAACTGGTTGTCGCGGCGCTGAAATCAATCGACAAGAACGACGGCGTGCTGGTGCCCCGGCTGTCGACCACGCTCAAAGGCATGGTTGACCAGTTCAAGCTAATGAACGCTTGGGGCGATCAGGATATCGAAGCGAAGCTGCTCAAGCTGAAAGAGTATTTGCATGAGACCGATGGCGACGGCCCGAAGCGCACGCCGGAAGTCAAGGCAATGTTGAAAGAGTTGCGCAGCAATCTTAAAGAGCGGATCAGCGAAAGCCAGTTGTCGATCCGGCAAGTGCGGAGCGGAGTCGAGCTGTGAAGAAGCGGCCATATCCGAAATGGGTTCTCGCGGATTGCCCGAAGTCACGGTGCCCGGACTGCCACGGCACCGTGACGCTTCTTTCTAAAAACGACGCGATGCCAGCATTTTATATTTGCTGGACTTGCAAGGCAGTTGCAGAAGTCGGCAGCGGGCCGGTCAGAAAGGAAACCGAATGAACACTTGGACTGCGTATTACTTCGAGAAGACTAACCGTGACGATAGACCCTATCATTGGGTAGCGCTCACCAACTGCGATTCTGGCAAACCGGACGGCTATATTTGCATCACGCAAGGCTTCGGCGATCTGCCAGAACTGCTTGATATTTTCGGCCATAAGAGCCGCGTCCATGAAGGGCGCGAGATCAGCGTGTTTGTCGATGGTGTGAAGCAATGACGAAAATTTATACACGAGGAAAAACACCGGAAGGTCGTTGGGGCCGTTGGATGTTGTGGGCGACGTTTGCCGTTCAAATCGATGCCGAGGCTTTTGCCGCAACGATTCGAAAAACACACCCGACTTGGCAAGTGGTAGTCGGCAACAAACACGCGCCGCGACAGCATGAGTGGAACGTCGAGCTATCCGAAGATGGACAGCTTGAAGTAGTGCGAACGCGCACCGGCAAACAGGAAAGCGAGCATGAGCGGCGCATGGAGAAGTGGGCGCGGCAGAATTACGAAAGAGATTAGCAATGACTCTCAACGAAATGCTCGACTTCGAGTTGATAGGCAACCCTGACGTGAGTCATGCGGTTGCCGTGAACAACTCGACGATCTTGGTCACGTTCAAGGATGGTTCGTTAGGTGCGCTTGGGCGCACCGACGAAGAGGGCTGGCAGTGGCTAGGCGGCGGGCCAATAGACGCCGCAATAATAATGGCAGGGGGTTTTAACGCATGAATAAATTTCAACCGGCTAACTACGAAGTCAACCCGGAAAAGTTTGACGCGATGGTACGCAAAGCGATGGAAGTGCATGGCATAGACCGGCAAGACGCCGAACGGTTTATCAAAACCACGCTGTCCGAGCCGGTGTTTTTGAACGACACCTATCAAGTGAGCACGCGGGGATTTCGCTTGCCGGACTTTGGCGGCGATTGGGTTCATTTATCAATCAAGCGTATCGACCGCGAAGCGATTCGAGACTGGCGCGATCTGCAAGAGATCAAAAATCAGCTCGTCGGCGAAGAGAACGAGGGCATCGAATTGTTCCCGGCTGAATCGCGGCGTGTCGATACAGCGAACCAGTACCATTTATTTGTGCTCAAGAAGAAAGGCCAAAAAATCCCCATCGGGTTTAACGAGCGCTGGATAATGGATCACGACGAGCACGATCCGGTGACTCAAGTGAAGCAACGGCCCTTCAAGAGTGATGATCTATGAGCCGTGATCTTTGGGTCATGCTCGTTCTCGGCGGATTTATCGGCTTCCTTGTCGGCATGTACGTCGGCGTTGGGGTTGCCTTAAAACAAGAAAGGAAATGGCATGAGTATGATGCGGCTTCGGTGGAAAACGCCCGCGACCGCCTATCCGAATAAGCGGGTCGGCAAGGCGCGGATTTTCAAATATCGGTGCCCGGTGAGGGACACCTATTGGGCTGAAGGCATGAAGGGCTATCTGTATTACCGCTTCGAGCCGGGACACAACAGGATCACGCAACTATCGATCAACGGCCAATGTTGGATGACCGATATGCCGCCTTACTTTTGGTCAATGGAACACTTTGCCGAGCAATCGCACGGGCATGTGCTCGTCGCGGGCTTGGGGCTTGGGCTGGTGGTTCACTGCCTTGCCAAGAATCCCACGGTCGAGAGTATCACGGTAATCGAAAGAGAACCGGACGTGATAAAACTGATTAAGCCGCTTTTACCGAAGGATATGAGTATCAAGATCATCAACGCCGATTTCTATGAATGGATGGAGCGAGACCGTTTACAGCGCGACGTGGTGATTTGGGACTTGGGCTTGTGGGGCTTGCCCGAAGACGGGGGCGAGCGCCACGGCTGGCCGGAAGTTTTCATTATCAAGTTCAAGGTGGCCGACAAATACGGCGATGATTGCAAGTGCTTCCGTCACGGCCTCGACCGCGATCCGGCTGGCGCAGAGTTTATCAAAACGGAACGCTATAAGAGGGCGCGTGAGAGTTTATATCCGGGGGTTATATGAGCGACTTTTTACAGGAGAGAACATGGCAACTTCCAAGTGGTTGAAGTGGTATCGAGAACACATGAAAAAGCCAAAAGTTCGGAAAAAACGGAATGAGTATTTGCGACGCTACCGGGATCGGCCCGAAGTTCAACAGCGGGGGCGTGCCTATAGAACTAAAGAAGAAGTTAGAATTCGAAACAACGCAGTACATAGAGAAAGCCGAAGGCGGACTCGTCTTTCGGTTCTCTGTCATTATGGTGGCAACCCGCCTAAATGCGCTTGCTGCGGGGAAACTATTGTGGAATTCCTTTCCATCGATCATATCAATGGCAGACCACCTGAACATCGTGGCAAGAATCGAGCGGTCGTTGGTGGCTATTGGCTATGTCGATGGCTAATCCGCAATAAGTTCCCGAAGGAGTATCAAGTCCTTTGCCTCAATTGCAATTTCGCCAAGGGGCACTATGGCGGGTGTCCACATAAAATCGGAAGTTCCTATAACAAGTTTCGAAAGTTCGAGAAGAAAATATGGACGCGAACCGGACGCCGGAATAAAACTGGACTCGACTGGAACAATTCTAATGATCGTCGGAAGTATCATCGGGAATGGGCGCGTCGTACTAGGGGCTACAAGACGAAACGAGTTTAACTTGAAAAATCAAAGTGGAGTGAAAGAAAATACTTAAAATGAATCCGAGAATCGCAAAACTAAAAACATACAAGGGCATCCCGATTGTTTTCTTCGCGACAATCGACAAGAAAGGCATTCCAGATTTCAAAGTAACCGACGAAGAGAAGCGGATGCGCTGCGGCAAGGAACATCTGTGCTGGATTTGCGGCGAACCGCTCACCATGCCGATCTGCTTTATCGGCGGGCCGCACTCGGTTGCGCAAGGAACTTTTACCGATGGCCCCATGCACGCCGAATGCGCCGCCGACTCAATGGAAATGTGCCCGTGGCTTTTGGGACGCATGGACTATGCGCCGCCTGAATCGTTCAAGATGGACCGGCACAACAGGCCGGTGCGGTTTGTGACTGGTGCGGCGAGACCGGAAATGGTCAAGTCGCCTGACCGTGTTGCGATCTACAAGTGCTTGGGGTTTGACATACTAATCTTGCCGCTACAAGGCGGGCGCTGCGCTTGGTTCTTCAAAGCGTTCACTGCGCTATCCGTAGATTTTCGGGATCGGATTGCGCCAACTGCGAAAACAGCATAGCCATCCGATCCAATACAAATTCCTGATAGGCTTCCGGGTAGCCTCTCTTACTAGCGTTCTCAAGGCGGGCTAGGTTCATCAAGAATCTTTCTTGGTTGGACCTGCCGCCTTGGAACGCTTTTTTTATGTCCGGTTTCCGGTTCAATTTCCTGATCGCGTCTTTCGCGATTGCAAAATCATCGAACACCCGCGCCACCCCTATCCCAAGCTTCTCCGCAATATCCCGGTAACTCATGTTGTCGACGGTTTTCATTTTGTAAATTTTAAGCTGCCGTTTGGCGAGACTCACATTTTTCCAAGTCGTGCGCGTCTTCTCTTTTTTCTTCAACTCGTCACGGGCGTCTTTTAGCTTGATGTTGAATTCTTTTTCAATCTCGTCAAGCAAGTGATCGCGCTGCGATAGCGCGTATGCCTGCTCCATCATGCTTTCAATGCTGTTATTTTCGTCGGGGAGTGTTTCTGGTACTTCGGTGACTTCTGGAAAGCGGTCAATAATTTTCTGGCGCTGCTCGTCGGTTACTTCCCTATGGATCAAGTCGTATAACGTCCGGGTGCCCGTCATGCCGTGCCCGCGCTCCCATTGAAGATGCTTCAAGATACCGAACTTGATCGACGGCCTGATAAAATTCTCAATCGGCCCCGACTTTGGAGTATAGCGTCGCAACGCATGCAGGGCTTCGTGCATGCCAGCTTCGGCGGCGTCGTCGAACGATTGAAAGTGAACCCCTTTGGCTTTCTGATACGCGACGCTGATCGCCGACCATCTTTCGATATTGGGATAATGCTTCTCAAACAGTTTTTTCACACGCGGTGGGAACTTCGTGTTGCGATTATAGCCGCTGACCAAGCCGGTCCTGCGCCTGTATCCGCGCACGCGCTGAAAAGCCTTAACGCAGATCGCTATTATCATGCGGGCACCACAACGGCGTCGGACACATCTTGAGCATTCGCGCCTTCGCCGGATTCTGGAATGTCGAGATTCTCAAACACTCGAATCTCGGCAAATCCGTTATTGGGCACGGTTTGCCGACCGTCTGGATATCGCACCACCCACTCACCCCGATACAACCCCGCCTCGTTCGTGTCGCCCGGCTTCCATTCGTATTTAACCTGACCGCTGATCGGATCGTCAACGAGGATTGCCGCCCCGCCAATGATGGGCTTATCGGGACGATCCGGCCATCGCATCGCGAACCTGACCGTCGTGCCGGTCAAATCCATCACGCTATCATCGGCGTTCTTGAGCGTCGCATAGAGAGTCGGGAAGTTGTCTCCACGTTTCAAAAAAAAGTCAGCCATCTTGAATCTCCGCGCTGGTGTGCGCTTGGTTTATTTCCGCGCTCGTATGCGCCCCGTTTATTATTTCGGCGCGATTATACGCTGGTGCGCCGTTCACGTCTACCGCCGTCGCTGATGTTCTCCCGCGCTGCGCGTTCACGAAGATTCCCGCCGAGTCAATCAATGCCCTAGCCAATGCGGCTTCAATCACACCAGCGAAGAAGATATTTCCGAGTGTCGAGTCTTCGTCATCCGCCGCGCTGGCGGCTTCGATTGCTTGCGCCGCTGTTACGTTGCCGCCATACGAAACGTCTTGGGCATTGGCCGCTTCGACCCGCGCCGCGACCGCATCTTGAATGGCTGACGGTTGATCTGCCGCGCTGGCTGGCTCGCTCACCGCTGCGGCCACAACGATGACAGCGGATACATCGTCGAGCGCGATGCACTGCTCGCTTACCGCCATGCCCGCCGTTGCTATTGCCGAAGGGGTATCTTGCGCGTTGGCCGGTTCGGAGATCGCATCCGCTTCGCCGGATATCGCTCCAAAGGACTCGTCGAGCGCCGCTGCCAGTTCTTCTATCGCCGCGCTTGTCGAATAGGTTGCGCCCGGCGAGTCTTGCGCTGTCGCCGGTTCGGCGCTCGATACCAGCGTAATGACGGTCTGACTTGGCGCGTCAGTCGCCGACGCCGGTTCGGTGACGCTCGCCGCTTCGATGGTGTTGTTCCGATCTTGCGCGTCCGCCGCTTCGGTCGTTGAGGCAACTTGATTAGCAAGAGCGTCGGTCGTGTCTACAGCGTCGGCGGCTTCAACGATAGTTCCCAACAGGCCGACGACTATAATCTCTTGTGCAGTCGCCGCTTCGGTGATTGACGCGACCGCGTTTTGTATGGCGCTCGGCGCGTCGCTCGCTTCTGCTGATTCTGCACAAGCAGCCACAGCGAGCACAGTGGCCGATGGGTCGTCCTGCGCATTGGCGGCTTCGCTGATCGATGCCGGGCAAGTGGCGACGCCGCTCGGCGCATCTTCGGCTGTCGACGCTTCGCTGATCGATACGGGACAAATTGCGACGCCAATAGGCGCGTCGGCGGCGTTTGCACCTTCGCTAATGTTGGCGACGAGCGTCGACGGCGCTGCGTTGCCCTGATCCTGCGCGGTGGCCGCTTCGCTGATCGACGCAGGAGTCTCGATGGTCCTGTCCGGCGAGTCCGCCGCGCTCGACGGCTCACTGATCGAGGCGACTTCGGTGGCAATGGCGCTTGGACTGTCGGCGGCGGCGGCGGCTTCGGTCGTCGACGGCACGCCGGTATAAATCGCCGATGGCGCGTCTTGAGCGGCGGCGGCTTCGGTCGTCGACGCGGCTGAAACCGCAGCGCCGGATGGATCGTCGGCAGCGCTCGCAGCTTCGGTGAGAGTCGCGACGGCGCTGGTGATTGCCGATGGCGCGTCGGTTGCGCTCGCGGCTTCGTCCGTCGAGGCGAGAAGCGTGCCAGCACCGCTCGGATCATCGGCGGCGCTCGCGGCCTCGCTGATCGACACCGAATGGGTCGTCGAGGGCAAAAACCACTGCGTCCCATCTTCCATCAACCCCGGCACACCCGGCGCGGCCTGCACGACAACCCTGCGGCCTATCGCATCCAGATTGTTGTCAAAAACGTCGTAGCCGTCCGCCGTGATTCCGACCTTGGTCGGCGGGACGGTTATATATTCGCTTGCGTTCGCCGCTTCGGTGATCGCAGCATTTATAAACAGGATTGCGTCCGGGTCGTCTTGGGCGTCGGCGGCTTCGGTCGTCGCGGAGAGAAGCGTACTGGCACCGTTCGGATCGTCGAGAGCGCTCGCAGCCTCGGTCGTCGACGGGACCATTGTGGCAATCGCCGATGGACTGTCGGCGGCGCTGTTGAGCGTCCCTTCTTCGATTGCAACTTGATGATCGGTGGCTGTCGACTTTTGAATGAAGGCGACTTCAACGCTGGCTGGATAGTTCGATGCTACGGGCAAGGCGGGTGTGGCATTGCCTACCGTGACCATGCTGTTATTCGAACTGGTCGTTGTAGCGTGGGTGTGACCGGGACTGGAAGCTGTAACCGCAGTGCCGGTTGCGCCGACAATGTTTGTGGTCGCGTTGATGGTCAGCGTGTGCTGGTGATCGGTAGCCGCCCAAGTGTGCGTATGGGCCGCGCCGGTGTGCGAATGGTCAGCACTCCCACCAGTGTTGAGCAGCTCGCTTAGAGCGTCGCAGCCCTTGATGAATAGCCCTTGGCAAAGATTCGGCGTGCCATTATTGCCGTCGCAGAGAATCCATCCCGTAGGAATGTCTGCAAGCACCTGAAGCCAAAGAGCGATCAACCCGCCCGGTGGTACTTCGCCACCTGCCGGTGGTGCGATGACTGCGAGTTTTATCCAAGGTGGTTCAGCCGCCGCTGCCGTGGCGTTGCCCGATTGCGAGAGCGCACCAGCATTGCAAAGGCCAAAATTGTTGGATGCTGCGCTGTAGCCGTGAGTATGCTGATCGCCCGCAACAGTGGCGCTGCCCTGCGCACTATTGGAAACGTTCCCGCCTGCGCCCGTAGTACCGCTTGGATGACCGTGAGTGCTTGAATGTTGGTGACTGCCGCCGACATGCGTATGATCGGCTCCACCACCAGTACCGCCGCCGTCGCCCGCTGCTGCCGCGCCGCGCAGAAATTTGTTCTTCCCATTGGCCGGTTGTGTCCACGAAGGCGGCAAAGTCGCGTTGTTGAAAAAAGTGATCGCGCCTTCAGGGATGGTCGTTGGCGAACCGTCCGATTCGATCCAAATCGTATCCCAACGAGCAGGGTCGAGATCGATACTGTCGCTGTTCGGCGCGGCGGTTCCGGTGACATCCGTACTGGCCGCGACTACGCCGACAGTGTGAGTATGAGTAAGGTTTGTCTGTGAATCGACGCCTGCGGCAGTGGAGTGTTGGGCGCTGCCCGAAGCGGCGGCGGTGCTGCCCCCGGTTAAGTGAGTGTGAGCTATTGTGTGATCGTGATTGGCAGTGGCGTGATAATGCTGCGCCGTGCCACCCGTACTGCCGGGGTCGGTGGATGAATTCGGGATGGACTTCGGGTGTTTTCCATCGAGCGCGGTGACACGACCCCACCCGCTAGGAATACTTCCCGCTGTGCTCGGCCAACCAATTATTACATGAATGGGGATCGCCACGACCGGCTCCCCCCTAATGCGGCGGCGCGCACTCTTCGCCGAAATGCTCTATGACGCTGTGAATCGCGTAGACGTTCTTGCGAACCAGTTTCTTTGCCCGCGTCAATGCCTCGTCGCTGTCGGAAGCGATCAAATCGATTGACGCATTATCGATGAAATTCCCGGTCGAGATATCGACTCTCTCGCAAGCCCAAACGATAAAGTGGAAATGAGTTTTCAATTTGGAGTCGTCCCAAAGACAAAACGCAGCACGATATATGTCGCAACGCCGCCCGCCGTGGTTATGTTCGCGTCGAGCGTGCAAGGCGTCGTTCCGCACGTCGCGCCGTCGAGCGCGAACGAGTGAAGTATTGGCGAACCATTGACCGTTCCCGCTGCCCATGCCGCCGTGCCGCAAGTAAGAGCGCCGGTCAAGATCGACGTGCCGCTTCCGCCCGTAAGAATAGGCGTGACGGTCGGCGATCCCGCGTTGGCGTAGCAGGCAACGCCTTTGATAACGAGATCGCGCCCGCGCACGTTGCCGCACACCCTTGGTATGTCTTCGTCGTTAGCAAGCACCGCTGCCGTGCTCGATACGCTTCCAATGGCAACTTCGCAGGTGTAGCGATTCTGCTCGCCCCCTCGCGCTGGCACTTGCGCGTGTGCGCTAACGCAGAGCAGCGCGAAAAGAATCGCCGCCGAAACTATGCGCTTCATTTCACCACCACCCCGTCGTAGCAGATGCGCTTGCTGCCCGCGTCGAGATTTTTGATGCGCAGATAATTGGCGTTGGTAACGCGGATGCCAGGAGAAAAGTTTTGCCAGTCTGGACCGAGCATCGAGATGGTGCCAATCAGATTCGACCCGTCGTAGCGCTCGATCTGGATGTTGGCCTCAAAATAGATATTCTGAATTAGCCACTCCGCACCGGCCCCCGGCTGAATCGCGAGCGTGTTACCCGTGGTAATCTGCGAGTTTGTCCCGCAAGTAACAGCATCGCCTACGGCTGCATAGACAGGACTGGCGACGAGCAGCGCCAAGGCGCACGCCGCCGCCAGAAACAATCGACGTGTCATAGCACCCCCGATTACAGAGTTGCCGTGTACGATACGTTGAGCGTATCGCCGACCTCAACTACTTTATCACCCCCGCTGAACACACCTGCCGAATAAAGCTTGCCGTTCGTGTCGGCAATCGTGCTCACCGCGCTTGGGCCATAGATCAAAAACGACCCCTTCACGGTCCCGCCAGTGGTGATGATCGGGAACGGGAGCGCGGCGCTTAACGCCTTGCTCTTGTTGCTCGCCGCTGCCCACGCGGCGGTTTTGCGCGGCGTAGTGTAGAGCGGAAAGTTCGTTGACGACCCCGCCTCTTTCCAACCGTTCGCGCCGTTGATACCAGCCGCCGTATCGGTGATCGCCGTTGTCGAGTAGGACACTGAACTAATCAGGCCCATAAAGGGACCAACGACCGTGTAGCCCGACCCGGCCAGAAACGTATCGAGCGCCAGTTGCGCCCCCTCGTTGGTGACATGGTTGGGGGCTTCGGCCCGCCATTTTTCTTCGAGCAAGCTTTCGGCCCGCTCGCGTAGGCGCAACGCTTTGGCAAAGTTGCCCTCGGCTTCGAGCGCGGCCACTTCTTCCAAGAGCGCCAGATATGTCTGCCGCTCGGCTTCCCGTGGCCCGATATTGATGGCGTCGAACCGCCCGCTCAAGAATCCGGCCTCGACATGCTGCGCCCCGCGCAGGATCACCGCATCGGAAAAAACCTTCGCATCAACTCTCTCTGTGTTCATAAAACAATCCCCCCTGTGTTTATTATTTCTGCATATACACTATTTTCAACCGATTGTGCGACTTTTTCGCTTTGGGTTCCTGTTGCGGCGGCTCGCAAGCCTCGAACTTCCCCAAGTGCGTGTGCCCCTTGCACTTCAAGCACAGCGCGAATATCGAGTCGCCATCCGTCTTGACGATTGTCTGTCGGATCGCCTTGCCATCGGCGTTGAATAGATTCTCGCCGCATGAGCAATTGACGGCCTTGGACAGTTGTCGTATGGTTTCAGACATGATGGATGACGCCGCTCAAAGAATCCTTAAAATCATCGATAAACATTTAGCTTCACAGCCCCCCGAACACGCGGCCAAGCTGCGCAAGGCCGGGCGTCGCGCTATCGAGCGAATCGTTTCCGGTGCTCACGGAAAGCCTCTTCCGCAAGCGTCCACTCCTGACTTCCCTGCTGAATCCCATACGCCAGAAGCACGCGGCTGATATCACCCCAATTGCCGGTCTTGAGTAGGTCACGCATTTCGCGCAACCGCTTGTTGGTTTTCTCGCGGGCTTCTTCGGACATTGGCGGTTTGCGCCCCCTCGATTGATCTTCTTTCATCGCCTGATGCACGTCGGCTTTCTTCTTGGCCTCTTCGTCGTCGGGATATTCATACTTGTACTTTCCCGGCGTGCCCTCGCGTGTAATGTAATCGTGCGTCGGTCGCACGGTGCCGAGCGGCATGGCTTTGACCGCCACGGCCATCTTGATCGGCTGCGGCGTGGCGACCGGGCGGGCGAAGTATTGACCGTCCCGGTAAACGATCTTGTCGACGCGCACCGCCTTGCGCAGCGGCGTGACCACGATGGGCTTGTGTACCGGCGCGATCCAATACACCGACACCGACTTGGCAAACTTGGACAGCTCTTTGTTGATCCATAACGAACTGGCGCGAAAGCCGTCGATAGGCTCCTTGTTCAAAAACAACAGCTCGAAGCCGTGCTCGGCTGGCTTGGTGTTGAGAACGACCTGCTCAAACTCGCCGACCGGCTCGATAAAACTTGACCGGATATCGGGAGTCTTCCATGAATGCGCGATGCCGTCTTTGGCTTTATGGCTGGCGTTCTTTTCAAAGAACTTGATAAGCTGCTCGGCCTCACCCGGCTCGCCCGGCTTGAACGCGAGCGCATACTGGACGCTGCGGCCAAACGTTTGATCGCCGATCTTTTCAAGCTTGATGTTCGCGTCGCCGTGCCAGCTATCCTTCCACGCGACGACCGTGGCGACCGGCACGACTTCGTAGGGCACTTCGATGCCAAGCTTCGACAACCGGCGCAACAGCTCTTCGCCGTGATCGGTGTGACCTTGGTACTGGTGATAAACGATCCGGTTCGTGCCTTGCCGCAATAAATTTGCGTAATCAGCTTTAGCGACGTTGTAGGCGTCTATCGGATAGCCGACCTTTTGGGCGACACTGATAATATGATCGCCCTCTTTCTTGATCGATGCCGGAACAAACTCGTCGAAGCTTTTCGGAATATCGCCGATGGTCTTTTGGAACGGCTCGAAGTAATTATGCTCGCCGCGCCCGGCACCGTGGAGCGCCGTCGCGCTGTGATCGCCATCGTTGCAGGCGTCGAGAAGCTTCTTTAGTTCCGCCGCCTTAATATCGAGCGGCTTGCCCTTGAACTCCCGGCGCACGCGCTCGCATAGGTGATCGAGCATCTTTTGATCGATTGGCCCCTTGCCGAAGTCGAGCGCCCGCGTGCCGTCCGGCCTGCGGTGCTCTTTCCAGGGTGCTTGCGGCTGCTGGTCTTTTGGACTGCTCTTTCCTGGCGCGTTCATCATGGTCATGCTATAGAACCCGAATGGCTGATCGACGATACGTTCACGGCATGGCCGGAACAAAGCTTTATTTTCTCTGGCGTAACATGCTTAGTCGCTGTTACAACTCCAACGATTCTCATTATCAATGGTGGGGCGGGCGCGGCATCACCGTCTGCGATGAATGGCAAACGTTTCCACCGTTCTACGCTTGGGTGCTGACGATTTATCCCGATGGTCAAATCCCCAAAGGCTTGACGCTGGATCGCAAAGAGAATGAAGGTCATTACTCGCCGGACAATTGCCGCTGGATTACTCATAAAGAACAATGCAACAATCGTCGCTCTAATCGCTGGCTCACGCACAACGGGAAAACGCAGAACGTCGTCCAGTGGGCGAAAGAGTTGAATGTGCCCGCGCCAACTCTGTATGACCGTCTTCGTAAGGGATGGCCTGCTCATAAAATCCTAGTGTCTTGAAAATTTCCCTTGATATTGAATTTGGTATTGGGGCGGAACTTCTTTCCCCTGCTCGTCGACCGCTGCCTGCGGCTGGCGATTCTTCATGCTCTGGACCGCCGCTGCCTGCGCTTCCTTGCGCCGCTTGTCTTCTTCCTTGTCGAGTTGCTTGACGCGCTGATTGTTGCCGTAGCGCTCGTGCGTCGTCATGCGCGGCGACACGGCGAGATAGGCTTCGAAGTCGGCCTTCTTGACCGGCTTGACGATCTGCGACTTCTTGACGTTGAAGACGTTCATTACTTTGGGTCTGCCAAAACGTCGACGAAATGCGCCCCGCGTTGCACCATGCGCTTTGCGCCATCTTCGCTAAGGCGCACCCTGTCACCGTCCGATTCCGTCCAATACTCCCAAGCGCCGCCCGATCTGTCGCGGAAGACCTTGTTGCCAGCTAGGGCCGACGATGTTGGCTTGGGCATAGACGGTCTATCAACGTCCGGGTCGGCGTCTTTCCCACGCTGCGTGTACCCCCCGACCGCGTGCCCCCCGCGAACGTGCGGCTTGACCTGCTTAATCGCTTTTAGCAGCGACACGACGACAAAAAATCCATCGCCGAGAAGCGACTTGCGATAGGGCTTGTCGCCGGGACCGGGCCGATACATGACGTTATGCCTTGGTTCTGGCGCGTCGGGATTCTTCGCGTCGGTCATCACGTCGCCCTCGGCCACGCTCGGATCGAGGCTCGGCGCCGCCCCGTGCCCGACCACGCTCTGCACGATCTCTTTTTTGCGATAGGGCTGATTACGCTGCACCATTGGGCGGTCGGTTGAGCCGTACTCTAACCGCTTCGTTTTCTTGTCCGGGTTTTGATGACGCTGCACTGCCGGATTTTTCTTCGACGGTTGAAGCGGGAGATTGCGGATGGCCTTCGCCGCCATGCCGTTGCGCTTCTTCTTGGCGGCATTGACGTTGTGCTCCTGCTCGTCGTTGTAGGCGTGACTCTGCGGATGGCGGTTCTGCTTATCCCATTCTGGCTCTTCTTCGCTTATGCCCGTGCTGCCCGCCTTGCCTTCATCCTCGACGCCATTGGACGACTTGATTAAAACGCGCTTCCCGCGCAAGGAAATCATTGGTAGCATAAAACCCCCTTCAAGCAGCCAGCACTAAAATCCCCGTTTCACTGTAAACGATTTTGACGATTGTCTTGCAGCGTCGGCATCGTATTTCGATTTGATAAGACCCCTGCCCGCGTAGATCGCCGACGACTTCTGCGTTCGTCGCCAGCAACGTTCCACGCGGCTGTCCCGTCTTCGGGTCGATCCCGCAATGCCGGTTAGGGCAACGTATCAAATCAATCTTCGGCATTCTCGGTCACACGTCCTATCACTTCGGCAAACTGCCCCATTCGATCTACCGGCCCAATGACCACGAGCAATTCCTTGCCTCGTAGCTGCGCCAGTTCGTTGATATGCTCGCCGACATAACAATGCAGCGAAAGGGTTACGGCCTCACCCGCGCCCCCGGCCATTTTTATCGCTGAACTTGTCGGCGGTATCGCCGCCTGAAAGGTTAGAATCTCTGCCATCCCCCTGTTCTCCTTTCCCGTCGCGTTCCTGTAGCCGTGCTTTGATTCGCTCCAATAGTTTCTGCGTGATCGCGTCGATCATCGGTTCGTCACTCTCGTCGATATAATCTTTTGCCTGTTCAGCCATCGCGTTTCTCCAAAAGCACCGGCTCGTGGCCCTTCGGCACGTCGTTATCGTAAGCCTCAAAAAAATCCGCGAGCTGTTTTAGCTTCTCGTATGATCTGCGATTTTTATGGTCGTGCGTGGCAATGTAACGGGGATCGACAAACCGATGGTCGCCTTCGGGATTGACATATCGGTCTATCGCACGGGTGATTGCTTTCTCTGGCGGCAAATCGGCAAACACGACACCGACCTTGTAACCTAGTTTTCGAAACGTATCGATCTGCGCAATGTATTGTTCAGGGGTTTTGAGCGTGCAGTCGATCAAGATGTTCTTCCGCCCCTCTTCGGCTTGGGAAATGATCTCGCTTACAACGTCGGTCGCTTCGTCTTGGAGAAGTGCCGCGTTCCAGCCTTGATATTCCGGCAGTTGGCGCTTCACGTCGTCCGAGTCGATATGGACGAAATCGTTGAAGCCTCGCATCTTAACGATGGTTGACTTGCCGCTGCCGGGCACCCCGCCCATGTAAATTACACTCGGTTCGGCTTGAGACGGTATTTGGTGAAGCGCCCCTTCGATGATCCGGTTGTGGCGCTGGCGTCGCGAAGACGTGTATTCCCCCGCTTCGGTGTGCAATTCTTTGGTTTGTTTCCCGGCGTTGACCCTATCGCGCAGACTATTAAATTCTTCGTTTAACCCGCGCTCGTCGACGATCTCATCGGCAAACTGGCGCACACGCCGGGCCTCGATATCGATTACCGTATCCGGCTTGTTCCAATCCTCTTTCTTGCCCGGCTGGACGCTGGTGCGCGGCGGCTCGGCTTTGGGCTGCTCTTGCTGTGGCTGTTGCGGCTGCGGCTGCTTTTGCACCGCGACGCCGACGTTGACCTTGCCCTGGCGCTCTTGCGGCTCTGGCTTCGGCCCGCCTTGCCAGCGGCGGACCATCGGGTTTGTCTTGGACGGAATGAGCTGCAAGCCCGGTCCCGGCGCTGCGCCAGCCTGATACGGCTTGGCGGCGGGCATGGCCTTGGACGCGCCGGACTGCTCGGCCATGATGGCGTCGACGAGCATATCGATTGCCTCGTCTTCGTCAGTCTCGTCGTTTATGCCGACTAGCGCGATTCTCTTCATGCCGCCATCTGTATCGTTTCGTTCTTCTCAAGGTCATAGATTGCCAATTGATTTGCTTGCAGGGCGAGCTGCCGCGCCTGTTGGAAATCGTCTACAACGGTCGAGATGTCGAGATATACTTTCCCGGTCGTTTCGTCTTTCCACCCGCCGAGATAGTTCCGCGACGCCTTGATCTGATCCCAATGCTCCCGCACATAGGTCTTGACCCGCGCCCGTAGCGCTTGCGGCTCAATCGGCCCGTCGATCACTTCTTCGGTGTTCTTGGCGAGCGATAACGCATAGCCCCGGCGCGGCGCTTCTCGCTCTTTGTGGCGCACCGGGTTATAAGTGACCCCGCCCTGCTTTTGGATAACGTCAGCCAGCCCGCCACCCCGGTTGGCATGGGTGTGTTGATCGTGCCAGCCTTGCAGGTGCTTCTCCATCGGCTCAAGCCCCAATTCCCGCGATAGATGGCCCTGGCTGCCCCGTGGCGTGAAGCTACCCGAACCTGAACGTACATCATGCCTCGGCGACGGCACTAACGCGGACGGTCCAAATTGAGAGGCGTGCCCATTGAATCGGAGCAGGCCGATAGTCTCGTTCATGGAGTACATGGCGTTTTCGATCTCTTTGGCCTTCTCGATATCCCCCGCCTTGATGGCCTGCTCGCGCTCGACTCTGGCCCCGTCCATGAACATTTCGGCCCGGTTCATAAGATCGACAAGATCGCGGTCGGCCTCGGCTGCGGCTCGGCCTGTTTCCGGTGAGGGTTCCATTTTATTGCGCCACTCCGAAAAACTCCAAGATTCTGCGGCCCAAGATGCTTTTAACGTATTGCTCCATTGCTAATCCTACATGCACTGGATTAGCAAGCGATTTCAAAAGCGCAGGCGTGATCGCGCCGATGACCTTCATTTCGTTTTCGATCTCGGTCCAGTGCGCGTCCTCGAACGGGCTGTCGGTATAGCGGTAGTGGTGCAGAGCGATATCGCCCTTGCGCGGTGCCCGGTCTACCCGCCCAATGCCCTGATAGTAACCCGCCGCGTCCTGCGGGCGTCCGGCCTGATGGAAGGAATCGGCGGTCTGCAAGTTATGCCCGGCCTGACTTGTCTTGTCGATAAACATGATGCCCGCTTCGCCCTTGTTCTTCTCAGCGGCCCACTGCTCTTTGCGCTGTGCGACGACGCGCTCAAGCGCTTGGTCGGGGGTCAAGTTTTCTGTCTTGGCGATCTGCTCGGCTTCCTCTTTGAACTTGGCCCGCTTGTTCAGCTCGGTCAAATCGTAGGCTTTGATCTTCGCCTTGCGCAGTAGGGTGTTGAGCGCGACCCGCTGCGGTTCGCTATCGATGAAAACGACGTGGTGCGTCTTGCCCTCTTTGATCTCCGATAGGATGGTCTTGGCGACTTCCTTGGCCTTCGCGTTATCCTCGCCGCCGTGCAGATTGTTCCAGTGCCGCGTGTCCATTTCCTTCATAACCAAGTGATTGATGCGCTGACCTATCTGCGCTTTGGTCCGCCCCATGCGCTTGCCCTTGGCGGTTTCCTCTTCGGTGATCTTCGCCAGAAGCGTGTTGTAGCCAGCCTCGATCTCTTTCTGCCGGGCGATCTGCATTTGGCTACGCTTGACGGTGTGATCGTTGGTGACGACCTTGTACGGCTTATCGCCCGCTTTGCCGCTTTCGGTTCGTGTCTTGAATTGATCGCCGGAAACGTAGGGCGATATTTTCTGGAAAATTTGCTGTTGGATCGCTTCGTCTTGCGCGTTGGTGCCGTTGCCGCCGCCCGCGTACATGCGGCCAAAGCCGACCTTGCTGCCGATCTTGGAATGAAAAATCGGGTTCCCTTGAGAGCCGTCTTTTTTCCTCTGATACCCGGCAAATTCTTTCGTCGCCCAATTGACCCACTCGTAAATTTCGTCCAACGATTCGCGGGCCGGTGATGCCGATAGCGCGACGCGATGTTTGAACGGGATGTTGACGATGCGCTTTGCCGCCGAGCCTAACCGTTCCGACGTTTGGCTTTTCAAGTTCTGCGGTTCGTCGATACTGGCAAAGTCAAACCCGTGGCCGGTGATCGCGTCAACGTCCCACTGCGAGCGCAGCGCGTCCGAATGCGAGGCGATGACGAGCTGGCCGGGCTTGATCTGTTTCCAAAATTTCTGCCTTTCTTCCTTGGTCGTTTTCTCTGGAATGACGAGAATGTCTAAATCGGTCGCCCGGTGAAGCTGATCCGCCCATTGCGCCGTCAAGCCATCCGGGCAAAGCACGATGCCTTTGTAGTGCGGGTTTTTGGCGAGCAAGTGCGACCACCAGCCCGCCGTCGTGAGAGTCTTGCCAGCGCCGGTCGTGCGCGTGAGAAGACCGCCGCCCGTCTTGTTGAGCCAGTTGATATCGTTGCGCTGCGGCAAGCGTAACGCGAAATCCTCTTTTACGCCCGCGTCGTTTATCCATTCGCGTTTGAAGTGCGGCGGGCGGTCCATCGGCGTGAAAGGCGTATTATCGGTCTTGATCTTGTTCAGCTCGGCGACTTCCCTGCTGAGAATCGGCGATTGCGTGCCCCACCGATTTGCAAGATAGCTGGCGTTCCCGGTGATCTGATATTGGAGAATCGCTTCCCCGGTCGTCGCGTCGGTGCCGATAATGTTGTGCGCGATCTTGATCTGTTCGGGAATTTTGCTTGGCGAAACGTTCAGCTTTTCTTTGAGAATCCGATAGGCGTTGTCTTTCGACATGCCGACGTTGATCGTGACTCGCTCGTCAATACCGGCCTGCGCATGCTTCATGGCAAGCAACAGCGATCCGCTGGCCGCGAGCGATCCGTAAGCCCGCCCGATGTTCTGCCGCCGCTGTAAAATGTTGTATGCCTCTTGGCGCATGATCGTCGCTTCGGCGGTCAACTCGCCGTTTGCCTTCTGGCGCTGAATTTCCTGATACGTCGCCTTGAGTTTCTTGTCTTCGTCGAGCGCCTTTTGCTCCTGTGCTAGTAGGTTTGTCTTGTTGTCGTTTTCGATTGCCTGAATGATCGCGGTGATCGACTGGCCTTTAAGCTGGCGCTGGCGGGCTTGGCCGACAAGCCAGTAGCCGACTATCGATGCGGTCACTTGAGGCGAGAAGGCGTCCGACAACCGGCCAACGTCAAGTTCGATGCCGGTATGCTTTCCCACTAATCCTGTAAGTGCAGCCGCAGCCGCGCCGCTGACAAAGCCCTTGCGGCGCTTTAATAAACCATTGAGATATTCGCTGCCGCCGTTGGCGACCGCGCCGTTGAGCGCATAGCCGACTTCATCGTTCCAATGTTCATGGACGACGCTGTAAAACGATTCGTCGCCGTTGATCTTGGTCCGCGCCGCGTAGCGTTCAAGGGCGTTGCGCACGTCTTCATCGGTGACTCGCTCCACGGCACTCTGGCGCAGCGCTTCGAGGGCGTTGGCTACGACGACCGTTTCGGGGCGGGGGAGTCGCGGCGGAATGATTTTGAGAATCTCTTTCTTTTCCGCCATTGCGCGGGTGAACGCATTGAAATCGTCGAGCGCGGTCTTGGCCGCTTCCTTGTCTTGGGTCAACAGGACTCTATCAAGCGGATCGCGGGCCTTCTTGGTTGGGATGATTACGATGGCGTCTTTCTTTGCCTCTTCGCGCAGCTCTTGATTTTCCTCGCGGCGCTTTGCCGCCTGCGCGGCTTTCTTGTGCATGTCTTCGGTAGTGGCGAGTTCCACTTCCTGCGGCGTATTGGCTTGGAGCGGCACTTCCGGCGCTTCCATTTCAAGCGGCTGCTCGTCGCGGGCAACGACTTCTTGGATCGCTTCGATATTCGCGAACCGATCATCTATCGCCTGCGCAGCTTCTTCTGCCGTGTTGAACGTGCCAATCACATTGTCGTCGCCAACGTAGGCGTCATAGACCGCCGCCGTGCTGTCGCCCTCGGCTTCACGCGGCACAACCGCCGCTGACGCCGCTTCAACCGTTTCGCTGTCCCTAATCCACATGGGTTCATTGGGTGTTGGGCCAACGTCAGCCTTCCAACCTTCGGGCGGCTTGTCCGGCACTGCCGATAGCGGCGTGCCCGCGAGCGGCTCTTCGCGTTCCGGCTTGGGCGGGTGAATGATCTCTTCCAAAACTTTCTTGTAATAGTTGAACTTCCGAAGCGCCGCCTCGCGCTGCATGCGCTTCATAATCTGATCTTGGACCTTGGCGACGGTCTTGGCGTAGCCCTCGATCAACGATTCTTCCATCCCGGCATTCGTCGCTTGGCGCTTGGCGCTCTCGACGACTACTTTCTGTTGGACTTGGGTGAGACCGAGTTTGGATATGCCGACCGACTCCAAAAACTTCTGTTCAAGTTCTTTCGTCTTGGCGCTGGCCTCGTGGCGGACTTCTTTAAGCTTTGCCTCGTAGGGTGCGCGTTCTTCGCGGCGCTTCTCGTATGCCGCCCATTGTTCTACGTCTTTGCGCTGCTCTTTCAACGCGCCCATCTGGAAACTCGCGTGCGCCAGCCCGGACTCTTCTTGCCAGTCGCCGACTTTGTAACCAGCACGACGCGCTTCGCCCGGATCGATGACGGCCTGATTGTCGGCCCGCTTGGTGATTAAGATATGGCGACCGGCGAGCGGCGAACTTGGATCGGTTACGGTAATCCAAACGGACGCGCCGACCGGCACGTTGGCCCAATCAATCTTGTTGCTGCCGGGAAGATGCGGCGTTGAGATAATGCCTTTGCGCACCGATGGCATGATCGCGAAGATGACGTTGCCAAGCTTGACGCCGTTGGGCGTCGGCGTGACGACGAACGCAACGCTTTTCTTGATAGGCTTGGCGACCTTGGCGGCATACTCGGCTTCCATCCAAACATCCTTGAATTTATCGCTCGCGTGCATACGGTAAATCTGCTGGCGTGTCATGCGCAAACCGATCTTTGCCAGGGCCGCTTCGGTGGCCGTAATCATCTTTCGCCAACCGTCGTCTGTGCTCAAATTAAACGAGCTAGATTTAACCGTCTTGAGCTGTTCCTTGATTTTATCTTCGAGCGCATTCTGTGCCGCCAGCCCCGGATTGCGCCGGTGCATTTCGGCCCATCGTGCTTCACGACGCGCCTTAGCCTCGGCCATGTATTGCGCGTCCAGCTCTTCATCGGTTTGATGGCGCATGACTGAGGGATTTTTCTTCGATGGCTTGAGCGGCAAGTCGCGGATCGCCTTGTCAATCTCCACGTCGCGTGCGCGGATAAAATGTTCGGGGTGATCCTTTGGATGATAGCCGCGCTCGCCGTGCTCTTCGTTGCCGTAGAAAGACTCGGAGAATTTGCCGAACGCCGGGTCGGTGACACTGCCCTGCGGGTTTTTATGCTTGTACGCTCTTTGAATCGCGGCGTTGTGATCGAGCCAAGACGAATGCACCGTGCCGTCTTTGAGCCGTACCGCCCGAAACGCGCCGGGGGGGATGGCCGGTTGCCGTGGCGGGGCGTTCCACTCCATGCGGTTGCTTCCCTGATGCCGCATGACTGCCGGGTTCTTCTTCGAGGGTGATAGCGGCAAATCGCCGATTGCTTTCTTCGCGTGATCCATGAAGCGGAAATCTTTGCCGCTCCAATTGTCATGCCAGCAATTCTCGCATACTGACGCATGCTGCCCGGTTGCCGAGTTCTGATACTGCGCGTGTCTAGTCCGCTCGCCGCAATTCTCGCAGTTGTCGTCGTGTTCACGAATCAGCGAATGCAACTCGCCGCCCATCTTGAGCGGGTTCTTGCCGACAAGCTGGTGACGGCGCACTGCGGGGTTTGACGGAGCTGGCAGTAACGGAAGATTCCCTATCGCCTTGATGGCGATGACAATGCCCTTCCACAATGAAGTGCTAGGGCCGCATTTCTTCATCGTGCGATAGAGAGAAAAATCATTCTCCATAAACTCGCGCATGGAGAATTCGTAGTACCGATTCTTTGAGCGGTTATCGGATGAAAAGTCTAAAACGACCGTTTGCTTTGGTGCCTGCGGGAATTTTCTAAGACTTGCCATAATACAGTCTTCCACAATACGGAATGCGCTTTCGGTTCCGACTTCGTAATCAAAGGACGCACCACGCCTCACCCAACCATCTGTAAGCAATTTCCTAATGCTACGTTCACCGTCGCCCCGCGGTCGCCCATGTATGGCGATATTGGCTATGTCTTCGTGTTCCTGGCGACCACCATGATAAAACGGTTTTCCTACCGCTTTCCTATCTGGCGTGATGAATGCGCCGGACCACAACTCATCTGTGATCGGCACACCTGCCCGTCCAAGATTATTTTTGTATTTCTCAAGCTGCGCGTCTGAGTGTTGCACCGGGCTGACTTCGCGCTGTTGCGTAACGGGTTTGTTTAATTGCTGGTGTCGCTTCACCGTTGGATTCTTTTTCGATGGAAGCAAGGGCAAGTCGCGGATCGCCTTCCACGCATCGGGCAACGCGGAGTACACTTTCGGCTTCCAAGGTTTCTCCCGGTAATCGAAATCGAGCGAGCCGAGTTTCTTGTCGAGCGCTTCAAGAATCTTGTCTTCGTTCTTGAGAACGCCGCGATGAAAAATTTCGCTGTCTTTGTCGCCCATGATAGCCTTCGCCAGTAAGTGCCGAGCCTTTGCCTTTTGTTCGTTGACGCATAGCTTGAAAATCTTCTCGTGCGGAACGTGAGCGTTAAACTTGAATTCGCCGTTCCAATCGCCCATGTCGAGCAAAAAGTCCCTGCCGATCTTCTCGCCGTTGATTCTAAACCGGGCAATGTCCCATGCGTAAGTGCATTTCTCTGCGGCTTCAATGATCTTGTTCTTTTGCTGGCGGGTAAACTTCGCATCGTTTGACCGCACGAAGTCGTTCACCACCGATTGAAAGTTTTCCAGCATCCCGGCGCGTCGATCTTCGTCGGTGAAGTCAAACCCGTAAAGCGCCCATGCGTACTTTCCAACGTCGCCATCGGCGAGCAAGTCAACGCGCTCAATTCCAGCTTTTTTGTAATACGCGAAGCTTTGCTCAAGCAGGTCGGCAGCGATGCCCTTGCCCTGATACTTATTTTTGAGAAAGAAACTGCTGATGTACGCCCGACCAGCTCCTAAATAAATGCTTTGCAGCGCCGAGCCAGCGACGGCATTATCGGAGCGGCGGCGGATCAGCGCGTAGACTTCAAGTTCGTTCGCGTTGGTCGGCGCGGTGATCGTGAGTTCGCCGGTATAAAATTCATCGTGCTTGAGACTGAACGCTGCGGCAATCTTATCGATTGACGTGCCGTAGCTGTAAAGCAGATTGTCGTCCAGTTCTTGCCGATCTTCGGTGCGAACAGTTAGTTCCGTTTCTGATGTGACGCTGCCCTTAGTGCGCCCGCGAGCCTGACGCTTTTCGGTCGTCGTTCGCGCCCGCTCGGCCTGCGTCGGCGCTTCGCGTTGGAGCTGCGTCCAGGCGGTGCCGATCTCTGGCGGCATTTCGTTGCCGTAATGCTCCCAATGGCGCGACCATCGGGTGTAGATTCTCTCCACTTCTCCATTGTGTTCGGGGTGCTCTCTGCCCTGTTCGCGAAAATACTCCCGAATGTCCTGCGAGTGAGCATTGCTTCGCATCATGCCGTCGACGTGAGTGGTGATCTGCGGCTCAAGGTCTTCCCAACCGATTGTCTGTTGCCGTTCCTTGCCAAACGCTTCGTCGACTCGCGCCCCCTGCTCCACGGCGGGGTCAATATCGGTGCGCTGATGACGGCGGATTCGCGGGTTAGCGTGCGACGGGAGAAGCGGAAGATCGCGGATAGATTTTGAGACATCCTGCTGTTGCTGCTTAAACAGGCTTTCCGCCTGCTCCCATCCGCCCGCGTCATACGCATCTTCGATATCCCGTGCGCCCTGAGAGTCGCCCTTGAACCGGCGCTGGTTTGCCATGCCGACGACGCGGCTTAGTTCGTTGCCCTTCTGAAAAGCTTCGGTCGTCGCCAGCTTGTCCAATTGTCCCGATGATCGCTGCTTGGCGATGGTTCGCGCATCGTGCACCGCTTCGAGAATATCCTTTGCCTGCTCGTCCGACATAAAGCCCCGGTCGTCAAAGAACGTGACTTGATACGCGCCGGGGTTCTTCGTGCTCGCATGGATCACAGCGCCCTTGTTCGTTTGCGGATCGAAGTATTCGATCACGCCGATGGTCTTGGGCGATACTTTGGCGGCGAGTTCCTTGAGCCTCGCTTCGAGTTCTTGCATTTGCCCTTTGGCGTCGGGGTCTTTGCCGCCCTTGAGATATTCATGCCACTTCGCTTCGATCTGTTCTTTCAACGAGGCAATCTGATCGACCACCATGTTCGCATTCAGCGCTTGAGCTGCGGTGCGCTGATGGCGGCGCACGGCTGGATTCTTCTTAGACGGCAACAAGGGTAAGTCGCGGATGGCCTTTAAGACGACGCCGATGGTCGTGCGGTCGAGTGCCTTGTTGCAAATACCGCTCATGGTCGGTTCGTCGCCGCAGATTAAACAACGCGGATGGCCGTTCTTGTGCGTCCACTGCGCGGGCTTGAACTTGTGCGGCTGCAAAGCTTCGGGCTTTTTCTTGGCTTCGCGGATGACGGCATCTTCGGCCAACTTGCGCGCTTCGTCATCGAGGATTAGCCCCTTGATCGCTTCGTCGGTGCGCCCGTTCTTGAGCCAGTGCTTGAATTCTTCGAGGGTCTTTTCCTTAATGCTGCTTAATCCGTTCCAGCCTGGTTTGTAATTCGACAAATATATCTCGCGGGCTTCCTGCTCGCTGTCGACGCCGAGAATAACCTTATGCTCGTCCCACTGGCCGTCGACCACTTGATTGATGACAAAGACTTTTTCGGATTCAGGATGCGGCCCGACGTAGCAATCGATCTGCTCGTCATCACCACCGTTGGTGCCGCGAATGTAGCCGTAGTCGGTAGTGATCTTTTGCGACCACTTCTCGCCGTGCCGGTCGACGCCGGAACGAGTCGACCCCTTGGGGTTCTCGATTGATATGTTAAATCCGTGAAGCCAAAGGTGCCGCTTCGGATAGTTCCCCGCTTCAATCTGCGCGGGTGTAGGACTAGCCTTGATCGCTATCAGCATGGGCTTCTTGCGGCGCATGATCGTGACCATTGCCCTGCGCCTGTGCCTGCGCCTGTGCCTTGCGGATTTTAACGATGTTGTCCATCGCGGTATTCAATTTGGCAACGTCGAACTTCTCAAGCCGCTTCTGCGCATTGAGCGTCGTGACCAGCGCCGAGATCGTGCATTCGAGCCGGTCGATACGCAGCTCTTGATTAACGACGATCTGTTGCCAAGTCAGTAGTTCCTCGCGCAATCGAGTTATTTTTTCCATGCGCTTAATCTGTGTCGACTCTTTCATTTTAGAACCCTTCGGACTATAAATTCTTCCAATTATGTCTGAACGTATCGATTTGACTAACCGACTCTTCGGCCACTGGACCGTTCTGAAATACATCGGCAATCGTTTTTGGTTTTGCAAGTGTGACTGTGCGAACGCCACCGAAAAAAACGTTCATGGCGATTCGCTTAGGCGCGGCGGAAGTACAAGTTGCGGTTGTGAACAGCGAACCCTGGCCGCTCAAAAACGATTGAAGCACGGGAATGCCAGACGGAAGCGGATGACAACCGAATATACGATATGGCTTTCGGCTAAAAACCGATGCTCCAATCCGCAGTGCAAATCCTTTGAACGATACGGCGGACGCGGTATTTACATGTGTCGCGGATGGAAGGAGAACTTTGAGCAGTTTTTGGCGGATATGGGCGCACGGCCAAAGGGGATGACTCTTGATCGCAGAGATAATAATAAGGGTTACTGGTGCGGCCACTGCGACGAATGCAAGCAAAATAGTTGGACTGCGAACTGCCGATGGGCAACTCGCGAAGAGCAAGCAAATAACAAGGAAGTCAATCACAGGATTTCCATTGCAAACGAAACGATGACCGTCGCGGAGGCGGCTGATCGATTTAGAGTTGACGATAAAATCATTTATCAGCGTATCGGGCGCGGCTGGACTGCCGAGAGAGCCGTTTTTACCCCAATTCGAACGTTTACCTTTCGCGACTAAATCTTGCCGGATGGCAGTTTTCATTTGCTTGCCTTGGTCTTCTTCGCGTCGTCGTCAATCTGCTTAATCGCGATTACCAGAGCCGACTCGCGTTGTGACAGCTCCACGATTTGCCGCTCGGCTTCGGACATCATCATTTGTCCCAAGTTGTATCGCGCTGCGTACTTTTCTTTTTGAGACCGCACCGCTTGCAGGGTCAAGTCAAGTTCCCGGCGCGTCGCCGGTGGATCGTCCTGTGCATAGACCGGCGCGGCGCACAACGCTAAAGCAACAACGAAAATTAACGCCATTCTACTCATGTTCAATTCTTTCTTTATCTTCCGCTTGTTGATCTGTGCGCCCTTTTACTTCACCCTCGATGAGCGCCATTTTCCTAGTGGCTTCAACGAGCGCTGTCTGCATCCCGTTGGTATGCTCTTGAATTCTGTTGACAAGAACCAAGACAGCGCCCACTCCCAACGCGACAAGTGCGGCTATAAGGATCAAAGTGACCAGCAGCCAGTTAGTGAGAAACGCGCTGCGCTGCGCTTCAAGCGCGGCCAAGACCGCGTTGATTACCGGCTCCGGGTTTGCTATTCCATCTGCTACTTGCATTGGTTTAATTCCTCTTGTAGAGCCAGGATGGCACGCAGGCATATAATCCCACGTCCATGTTTGTCCACTCAATGTTCACCTTACCGTCCGGCTGTCTCGGCGTCGTATAGACAAAAATCGCTAACTTCGTCGAGCACATGATCTGTTCGTGTTCTATACGCCTCTGAACGTGCTCCCAAAGCGTAACGCCAATATTTAAGGCAAGAACGAGGAGTAAAAAGAAAAATAACGAATTGCCGCCAAATAATTTTAGAGTTCCCCCAAATCCGCTAACTTCGACGCCAGCTTTTTCTTGATTCGGTTCTGTCATAACGCATCGCTCTCTTTTACCAGCCCGCGATATAGGCTCCAACGGTGAGTCTCGCCGTCACAACGGTATCCAACGGCGTGCCATCGGACTTGAACACTTGGAAATCGTAAGTCGTGCCCTTGGTTACTTTGTTATCGAGTTTCAAAACATACTCGCATTCGGTCTCACTGTTGTTCAAATCGATTAGTGGAAAGTCGGCGGAACTGCGGACAACGGCGCACGCCGTATTGGAAGCTTTGTGGCTTGTGAGCAGTTCGGTCGTCGCGGTGCCCGCCGCTGGAATATCGGCGCTTCCGGTTGTGCCGTACCACAAGATCAAATTGTTGCCAACCGTGTCGGGAATGCTCGCGTATGCTGCCGCATCCTTGGAGTTTTGAAGAACAAACGCGGTAGGCGGCGGGTCGCCATCGGTCTGAAATTTGAAACGCAAACGGAACGCCGCGCCCGGTGGTAACTCTATGCTGACGTTTTGCGTGCAAGTGGCGCAAAGCAATGCTGGCGCTGCTTCGGTCCCTCGTAGTTGATGAAATCTGAAATCCGATGGAGCGATAGGAACAGGTCCGCCGCCGCCCAAGTCGTTTGCCCCCCCCGTGGCGGCATAGGTGCGAACGTAGGCGTTGAAGTAGTTTGTCCCAAGCGCGCCGTTGGGATCGCCAATCGCCACGGAGTCCATGAGCGACGGCGGTGCGCTGCGGTTGTAAGCATCCTTGACCGTGCTGTCCGATGAATAGGCGGGACTGACCAAAACGTTCACGGTAGACGTTCCCACGACAGAGCAACTACTCTCGGTTTTTCCAACGTCGCCGCCACCAGTATTTTCGGTGAGCGCTATATTGGTAGCCGTGCAGGTCTGTAGCCCCACGTTGTTGCGGGTGGCTTGGATCGGTAAGTCGTATATGACGCTATAGTGCGTGCTGTCCGCCACTTCTCCCCTATTTCGCTTTGATGCTATGAGGGCACCAGCGTCACAAGTGCCGACGCAATGACTGGCGAATCCTGAAATCGCCACGCCGTAACCGATAGCCGCGCTGCCTTCCTTGAGATTGAAATTCAACGTCGATGGACTGACGAAAATGTCGGTCGGCGTGCCGGTCGTTAGGTTGTTCGATGAATTGGTCGAACTTCCGCTTATGGCCGTGGAGCAATTGTGAATAGTATTATTTTTGGCGAGCGGATTGTTTGCGGCAAATACGAGACCTTGCGTGCCGGACTCCCCTGAGCAGTAAATCGTGTTGTTGAAAACCATGCTCGCGCTGCCGCCGACATAAATTCCGCGACTGCCCCGCGAGTTGATAATGTTGTGATGGATGATGTTTCCATTTCCATCATTTGCGTAAATGCCGCCTTCCTCATAGATGGAACCGTAACGCTGCCCAACGAGTTCAAAAAACGAATACCGGATCGTGTGATTCGATGAAGAGACACGCGAATTGTGAAGCTGGATGCCATAGCCAAAGATATTTTTGAAATGAACACGCTCGATCAATGCTCCGCTAGACCCCATGTAAATCCCATGATTTCCCGGCGACTCCCCAATTGGATCATGGATAGGGGTTTGGATTATGTCGTGAATATAGGTGTCTTTTATTACAACGTTGGTTACGCCCTCTTGAAAACCCATCCCATCCCCGCCATCGGCTTCCACGTTGCCGCAATCTACATTTATGAACGTCAAGTAGCTCTGCGTTTGATTGCTGCCCGCCTCTACGCATTTTTCGTTCGATGGATTGCTGATCGACCCCATATCGATCTTCATGCCGTCGACCGTGAAATAGTTCGTCGTGGCACCAAACTTTATAGCGATCCAGTCATTTGTCTGACTGGTGACAGGCTTGATTACGGCCATGCGCCGGTTTTCCGCTCTGAGAGTCGTGGGCGAATTGATAGATGCCCCCGATTTCAAAAGCGAATCCCATAGCGTTTCGTCGTAATCGCCGTTGCCGACTACTACCGTGTCGCCATTGCCAGCCGTGGTGCAAGCAAGCCCCTGCGCAATGGTCAGCTTGCGGTTTGTGCCAGTCGGACTCTGTGCGGTCGTACATGAGTTTCCGGTGCTGCCGGACTTGCCGACGTAGTAGGTCGTCGCCGCCCAACCGGGAGAGACTACAAGTAGAAGGAACCAAATCAAGAATAGTTTTTTCATATATAACTCTCTACGGAAAATGGATAGGTCCGACGTGCCTTGCCGTCGCTCCTGCGTAAGATGGTGCCCGGAACGCATAGTATTGCATCACCACCGAACTTTCGTTTACCGCCGTACTCGATCCCACTGAAAAGCCATCCGCGTCAATCGTTGCGCCCCCGGTGCCGCAAGTCGTGGCGTCTGTCCTACAACGCACGTCCGTAGTCATGGATGGAATTTTTATTGCGGTAGCCGTTGTTGCCGAGTTGCCTTTGACAAAAATAACTTGTGGCTGAAAGGTAAAGGATGTGAATGACTGACTGGTGCCGTTGCCCGTGTAATTACCAGACTTCGAGAAACTCGCGGATACTTGCTTGGTACAGATATAAAAATAGTTTGAGTCTAATTCGTTGACTAGCCCACTGGTGCCAACGACGATCCCGTTGGCGTCAAACGATTCGATTGCGTTGGCGTCGAACGCCGAAGCAGAGAAATTGGCGCTAGAATTAGCGGCGAAATTGCTCGAACGCCACGAACCGTCATTGGCGGTCCCGGCACTTTGCTCAAATATCGCACACCATTCCGGTTGGAAATCCGGCACGCTGCCAACACTGGTCGCGCTGATATCAATGGGCCGGGCATCCGTCGTGCCATCGCCAACGTAAGTCCCGACTGCCATATCATTGTTCGCGTCGTAGCCCCACGCGACGAAATAACAACTCGCACCCGATGCGTTGGCGCGTGCGTCCGAACCGACGACGAAACCGTTGGTGGTAAAGCTTTGAATCGTGTTGCTAATCATCGTGACGTTGCCGACCGCCATTTGGAGCGCTTCGCTGCTCCCCATCGAAGAATTCCGAAACATGGCATGGTTGGCCGAGTCGCACTTAACCACCACGGCATCAGGTTGAAAATCGGCAACGGTCGGGTTCGACCAGTCGGAAATATCGATTGTCCTATCATCGGCTATATTTCCGGTGTAGCGGCCTGTCGCCAGTTTGTAAGCCAGCGCCGGATCGGCGTAGAGCAAGACCGCGAGGATGGCAGTAGTGAGAAGTTTTTTCATGGCTAATCCGATAGTGATACGACTGTATATTCCATTGTAACGTCGACGATCTTCACGTTAGCGACTTGAGTCGTTGTCGTTGCGGTAGCATCGATTTGCCCCTGTATGCGTAGCAAATTGCCGCCAGCACAAGTGCCATTCGGTGTGACCGCTGCGCTTATTTTTTTCACAAGGGCGTTCTGCACGCAGGCCGAACCGCCGCAAGTCCCACCGGCGTCAAAATCGACATTGACCGGCTGCTCACCAGTAGTTGAAATCGTTGTCGCTATCGCGGTTCCAAGCGGCACGCAGCTCGCCGAGAAGTCTATCTCGAAATCATTGGCTGGACTCGCGTTGACATTCGTTAAACCCACTTCAAACGTGAGCGTTCCGCCGTCCCAACTTTTTGGCATTTTATAGCTACGGTGGAATCCGTCGCTATTTGAATCCGTGCAGGTAATGTACGGCTCGATTAAGCCGCCACTGATTAACGCCAAGGTGGTGTTTAGAGCGCAAGAACCTTGCATGTAAAACGAATCCGCTGTCAAAACTACGGTTTTCTTCGGCCTGTGCGCTGGAGCAAAAAGATACTTATCGAGTTGCGTAGCCGCACCGGGATTAAAGGTGAGAATCGGCGTCGCGCCTTCTTCGTCGTATAGCTCGATTTTATGGCCGGTTCGCGCTCTTATCCGAAAGTCGCCCGCCACCGAAGTCTCGAAGTAACAGACGTTCACGTCGTCGCAATAAATATCCCAAAATACATTCCCATTGCCGAACTGACATTTATCCGTCTGCGTACAATTATCGGTCGTGTTGCCACGCGCCATCACTGTATCGAGCGTATCGATTTCGCCGAGCAACGTTGCGCCGGTAAAGTCTTGAGTTCCGCTCCATGCGAAATTCGCCGTTTCATCTATCTGGTTTGGCCCTATAGAGTTTCCAACAACGTTCCACTTGGCCTGCCCGGCAGTGCCAATATCAACGTCAATGGTTGCGGTATCGGTCGCGACGCGCTCCCCGGTAATTGCTCCGGTTGCCGTGCCGACCACGAAGTCAATCGCGTTGGCATTTGCCTGACTGAATTTTTCGGTGTCTAACTCTTGAATTGCCCCCTGCACGTCGTTCGCGGCGATATTGCCCGTTGGCGTAAATGGCACTTCGGATGCTATCTGATCGTCACTGCCGACCCCACCGCCACCCCCAATGGTCGCCCAAGTATCGGGCGCCAAGCATCCCATCAGGACTTCTGAAGCTGGCACTCCCGTCTTAAAATGCTGATCGCCGATTGCGCAGGTTGCGGGCGGCGTCGGCCCTATCGTTGTCGGCGCGGTATGCAAAGCCCCACCCAAGCGAAAGATCAAGTCGGCGTCCGATACGACCGTGCCCTTGAGAACCGGCGCGAGAAGCGTCTTGTTCGACAACGTTTGCGGCGCATCGGTCGTGACGTATTCTTGAGAATCCGCTGCGAATGCTTGGGCCTGTATAAACAGAATCAGCGGGAGCAAAATCGTTTTGACTACTCGCATATTTACACCGTCACTTCCGTCGCCGTGAGAATTCCATCGTCGTCGATAGTCAGTTTCCAAACCTTAGTCGGCGACGCGAGAATCGCATAGGGCAAAATCGAGTCGCCGGTGGCTAGGGCATACACGCCCCCATGAGGATCAGTGGTTGTCTCGTGATAGATAAGTTCATCACGGGCTACTTGGTCGATTACTTCAACTGCCATGTTTTCACCTATGGCGACGCTCTCCGTAGAAATGCGCGTTGATATTGGCTGGCACCGTCGCGACCGTTTGCGTGTCATTGCCGACCGGCAAGTCGGCGACCGTCACAACGACCGTGATAGATTTCGGCGTTTCGACTTCGGGGTCTGTGCCGTCGAGCAAGGTAAACTCGCCGCCTGCGCCGACTGCTACCGCTGTGCCGATAACCCCGCCCGGCGAAGTCCATTTCAGGGTTTGCCCAACCGCCGTGAAAGTCAGCGTGCCGTTGCCCGTCCCATTGTTGGCCGATACCGATTTGATCGCGACGCCGGTCATGCCGCTGGCGACAAGCGGGATGTTTAGCTTCATGGCATACGCGGGAAACTTTAGTTCGTTGCGGCCAAACAAGTCGTCAAGCGCCGTCGACTCGCCCATCCATACGAAGTTTTGGCCGTCCGGCGAAGAGAAGATATCAACCTTGGCGAAGATGCCGAGCGATCCGAAAAAGCTGATGCTCGGCTCCCATCCCTGCGTAAGCAGGATCGGACTATCGCCCGCTGATTCGCTCGCGTCGAAGAACGCGAACCGTTCGTCGAAATTGTCCAGCCGGTAGATCGGGCTGTCAATCGAGTTGCCGAGCAGCTCCATTTACTTGCGGCGCTCCGCGTAGACTTGGGCGCTCACGTTGCCGCCAGCCGCCGCCGTCAAGTCAACAATGATTGAATGGATAGGGAAGTGCAGCTCATTTCGCCCAAGCGATTTGATCGCCGTTGCTTGCGTAACCGTCGCGACCTTGATCCAATTCACGCCGTCCGGCGACGTGTAAACGTCAAGGCTGAAAGTCGCTGCCGTGTGATAAATGAATAGGTTCGGCTCGAAGCCCGCGACAACTGCGGCCCGGCCATTTTCTGCGGCGCTCTTGGCGTCAAGTAGCAGCGCGTTAAGAGATTGATTTTGAAATAGATGCGTCGGCCCGTCTATCGTCTTGAAGCCGAGCGAACCATCCGCTTGAGTAACGGGTGTCAGCGTTGCGCCTAGCGCCATTCATAGGTTGGTCTCATTGGACTCGGCTCCTTAGTATTTTATTTCCACGTCTTCGCACTCGTTTGCATTGTCGGTGAGCGTTGCTTTGACTTTGCGGATCATCGCTTCCCGCGCCATGTCACGATTCAACTCTTTGACTTCTAACGGTATCCGATTCACCACGGCTTTGCATTTCACGCAACCATCCCCCGTGTCGTAGTACAAGAATCGAACAGTCTCGTGCATAGCTCTCTCCGCAGTCAAATCCACCAACTATCAAGTTTGCCATTTAGCGAACCGAGGATCGTAATAATTACGAGAAACACCACGATCCCCAACAATAGTTGAGGCGGCACCGTCAAGCCCAACAAGCCAAGCACCCAAATTACAGCATGGTAACAAATAAAACCGAGTACAATCGCCGCCAAAATTTGCAGCACTCGTCGTAGCATAACGCCCCCTTGGTTAATATGCCGTGATCGGCTCGGTGCCGGTCGGTCGTAACGGCTCGGTTGGTATTGGCCCCTCTACGTCCAGCCCCATTTGTTCACGCCCCGCACGGTATGGTCCGGCGTGCTGCTCGAATAGCGTGTTGGTTACTTCGCCCCAATACTTTTGCCAGTCCGAGCACATTTCGTTCGGATGCGTCGCGCCAATTACGGCGCGGTATAGCCGTTCCTTGCGCACGCCAATATCTATTTCTGGCGCAGTGCCGTTCTCAAGATCGCGAACACGATAGAGTCTCGGCGTGCCATCCGGGTTGGTGTAGAGCGCGAGACAGATTTTGCAGGCGTTCGGTCGCGTGATGCGGTAGACTCTATCTTGGAGCGTAAACTTTCCACTAGCTCGGTCTGCCCGCCAGCTTCCAACGCTGTACGCATTCGCGATTTCAGTACGCGCAATTCTCTCGAAGTCACGGTATATCCCGCCTGCTCTTTCCTCTTTGAACATATCGCGGGCAAGCGCTAACGGATGAATTCGCCGCTCGATGCCTTGCCTTATCATGTTGCGAAGCAACTCGCGCTCGCGCCGTAAAGCCGCCCCACGGATAAGCCTGCCCGCTTGGTCATAAACTGGCATAAGCAGGTTCAAGCTTTCACTGCGGGCAATATTTATCGCCTGCCGCTCTGCCGCCGATACAGGATGCGCCATCGCGGCCCGGACAAGTTCGTCGAACGTCCGCAACCGTCGCGCTTGAATCAAGTGGCGAATAAGCGCGAAGCGATAAGCTAAACCGGGAAAGTCTAAAACTTCTTGTTGAGTCCAGCCCCATCGGCGCAACCGGCGCTCGACTGCCGGGTCAACCGGAATGCCGACCATGCGCGAAGTGTGCGCCAAGCCGACTTCGAACATCGTGGTTTCCAGTTCCGATAGCTGCGCGGGTGTTAAGTTAGCGAACGTGCCGCCGTGCTGGCGTAAATAATCCTCGACAACACGCCAGATATGGCGCTGTGCGCTCACGAAATGCTGCCGCGCCCGGCCTGCAAGCTGATTCAAAAACCATTCGTCAAACTCTTCGGACATGGCTTGTCCCGTAGGAGTCCGCACGGCCTTGCATACCGGGTCATGCAAGTCTTGGACTATAAACAAAAGCGCCTCGATCTGTTCGGGCGAAGCACTCTCAAGGTTCTCTATTCGCAGGTTCACTTTTACTCGTCTTTTTTAGCTGTCCGGCTTCCCCCTAAGTGGCGCGTTTGATCGGCCATGCTTTCTCCAGATTCCGCTCTGTCGGCCCCTAAGAATTCATCGGTCAACCGATCACCTGATCGTGATGGCATGGGCGTCCGTTCCAGCGGGTCGACTATTACCGTTTCCACGACGGCTGCGCTTCGAGCGACTTCAGACGGATCGACTATCAGTGCCAACGCTCTAAGCTTGCTGCGCACTCGATCTTGATCCGTGTGAGTCATGCCGTCGCCGCCGTCGCGTGCCGCGCCCCTTTTCTAAATGCTCGGCCTGATCTTCTTTGCTCTCCCCCGACTCTTGCCTGTCGGCTTCAAGTTCGTCGCCCGCCTCTTGGTAATCTTCGGGAGCGCCAGGGTCATCTGTCCGCTGCGGCTCTGTCACCGGCACCGCGTTCGCGTCCGGTTCCGCTTCCCGCTCTTCGTCGACTCGCTCCAAGAACTTGTCGAGTAAGCCCAAGTCCAACAGGCTCTTTCGCTTGGTCGTGTTTTGGGCGTCGATGATCGCGTAAGCTTCATCGCAGTATCGTTGGAAAAACGCCCACGTCATCGGTTGCTTGCGGCCCCACGTCACGCAGGTCAGCCACGTCGCGTTGTAGCCCAAGATGTAAACGTAGTGGCCGTTGTACGGGTTCGGCGCGAAACTGGTATCGCTCCACGGCTTACCCGCATCGATTGCCTCTTGCCAGTTATCCGGCAGTGACAGCCCAATGCCGATACCGAGATCGGCGAAGATACCGGCCTTCACTTCGTTGGGGTTGTGGTGATCGATTTCCGCATACGCCCTGCACTGATACTTCCCGCCGCCAGCTTCCCATCCCTTGCGCCGCCAAGTGCGAAGCGAACGCAACAAAACAAGCCCGCTGTCCTCTCCGTGAGTCTCGCGCAAGTATTGATCGATAACTTCTTGATCGGTGATCGGCAGTATTTTCTGTTGTTCGATCAATTCGAAGCGCAAGGTCTGGTGCGCCCGCCCGGCAATCACGCAATTGCCATACTGATCGTTGGCGAACATCGGCGTCGGCACACCGGGATGTATCGTGTCGAAGTCGTACTCTTCGGGCACTTCGAACGCCCTAAGCAAGCTTTTCAGTTTCAGATTGCGCTCGTCATGCTCCGCTATCAGTTTTCCTAGTTTCATGGATTTGCCCCACGTTTGAATTGAGAATAAAGCGCGGCCCGTGAAGGCCGCGCCCATCACCATTACGCTTGCCTCATGGCTTACGGCACGTTCGCCGCCATAGCGTCAGCGATTTTCTGCCTGTTGGCTAATACGTTCGCCAGGACTCCATCAACAATTGCCTGCGCTGATGGATCACCGGCCAACGCATCGGCTAACTGCGTCTTGAGCTGGTCGACGAAAGTAACAAACGAATCCAGACTTGTCGTTTCCGCTGTTACCGCATCAACAAGCGGCTGTAAATCTACTGCCATAATAATTCCCCCCTTTCCTATTTTTTCGCCTCTTCGATCTTCTCCCTGTTCGCCCTAATTCGCGCTGCCTGCTCATCGATCTGCGCTTGCGTAATCCCCCCGCTGCTAATGCTTTCAATGGCTTGGTGAATGTTGGTCAACGTGGCGCTTATTGTCTTTAGCACCGTGACAAGTTCGATGAAGCTTGACTCGCTCATCGCCAATTCAACCCTAGTCACGCGCACGTTGAGCGCCGCGACGCCCTTTTCAACCTGATCGAGTCTTGTTGCCATACGGTATCCTCACGGCGCTGGCGGATTGCATGGCGGGGTCGCCGTATTGAGATTCACCCACGAACCAACAAAGCGCCACCACGTTTTCGACCGACCGAGCACATGGACTGTCCCGTTGCACAATGCCAGCTTACTGCCGCTCGCATCGAACACGCGGGCATTATTGCGCAGCACCCAATAATTGCCCGGCGTTGCTAAGTTTTCCGATCCTAAACTCCACACGTCGGCGCGGGTCACAACGTTCGATATGTTCGCGGCTGGCGGAACGAACGTGCCATCGGGAGTCTGCGCTCCCGCCAGTGTCTTGCACGCCGCATTCGAATACGCGGACGCGCCTACCGCGTTAAACGCGGCCACGCGGTAACAGTAGGTGTTTGGCAATATGCCGTCCTGTAGCGTGCTGTCGCTGTAAGCCGTGATGTTCGCGCCTATCGCTGCGGCCACCACTTGCCACGGCGAACCGTTCAATTGCCGCTCAAGCACAAAGCCGTCTTCGTTGTTCGCGTTGTCGGTCCATGCAAGATCGGCGGTTGCGGCCAATGCCATGCGCCCACAAAGCATGAGCCCGAGTAAAATAATCAATGGCGTTTTCATCATAACGTCCAGTTATCGTAGCGATCCTTGCCTTTGTTTACGACAACCAAAAACTTTTCCTTGGCGCTCTTGGTCGCCGCCTGCGCTATGTTTTGCTGCCCCTGCTCGCCTGCGGCCATGCCGTTGTTCTGCCGTCCGGCCATCGCGCCGCCGCCCTGACTCTCCTGATCGCCGCCCTCTTCATCGTCGCCAAGATTGTTGAGCACGTCCTGCGGTAAACCCATCTGTTGCGCTTGCCCCCCCATGCCCATAGCCTCTTGTTGCTCTTGCATTAGCTTGCCCTGATAAACCTGCATAAGCACGGGGTTGAGCGGCGCGTTGCCCAAGTCTTCGTCTTCCATTTCGTCGTCGCCTAGCGCGTGCCGCATTTCGTTTACGGTCCACGCGAGTTTCTTCATTTCGAAGATGTTCTTTTGCTCTTCGGGATGAAGCCCCATGTACCGCATGACATAGCAAGGATTGTAGACCGGGATGATAAACTCGTTGTAGATTCCCTCAATCCAAGACGCCAGCGGTTCAAGCCCCTTGTCTCTGGCGTGCGCCAGTTTCTCGCTGGTATCTTCGCCGCCAAGTGGCGTTGACGACCGCGACGTAAAAGCGTCGCTGTTGATCTCTTCAGGCGACATGCCCCATATCGCGCAGATAATGCTCGTCAAGAAAGTCATCCACTTGGCGAACATCATTTCGTTCACTTCGCCATCGATCTTAGTGAACGTGCTTGATGCCTCTTTGTTCGGTGAAACGAACACGGGTAAACGCCAGCGCTGCGCCGGGCCTGATAGGCTCGCGTTCCACATACGCTTGAAGTCGTTTAACTGGCTCTGATCGAAGTTGCCGAATACCGTCAAGATGCCCCGTGGAATGTTGTTCCGATCAAAGAACGCTTGGTTGTACGTCAATGCGTTCAAAAAGCCGGTCACAAGCTTGACGACCATTTCGGTCTCGCCGTAGCCGTAGCGGCTCGCTTGAATGTCGGTGCGCGGGTTGCGCACTTCGTAGATGATATCCTGCGGCGTGTAAAACGAGCACACCATATCGTTGTAAATTTGCAGCGCAATAATCCGGTCATCGCCAAGATAGCCCTCTTCATGCGCGATGCGGATGGTCTCGGCGGCAATGTTGTAGATGCCGCTGATCTTTGAACCGTCCTGTGTCATTTCGGTTTCGATAGGCGCGGCGTCGCAAGTCAGTGTGTCGCGCACAAGCTTGGCGATAAACGTCGACATATTATCGCGGTGCTTGATCCACTTGCGCTTGCGCGGGTCGGGTTCATCGCCGCAATTCATTATGAACGTTTGGATATCCTCGGCGGTTTTCTTCTCTTCGTCGGTAAGCCTGTCGCCGACTTTTTTGTGCTTGGGAATACAGACAAAACCTAGCGGGTGTTCGTCCTGCGAGTCGTAGGCGCATGACATGCTGTTCAGTTGCCGAATGCGCGTGATGATCGCTGCGTTCAAGATCGGACAATGCTCGACCATCATTTTAAGCGCGGTGAATCCAAAGGGTGAAAGTTTCTCCACCCAATGATTCATGTGACCGCCGCTGATAATGCCGAGTTCGTCGATATACAGATACGACCGATGCGATCCCTTGCGGTGCATGACCGGCAAGACACCGGGCGGGTTGGCCTTGACGGCCTTCTCAACAACCGCGTCGGTTGGCCCCATGCCGGTGCGCCATTGCCCTATCTGCGGGACTTGATAAGTGCCGTCCACAGACTTCTGCAACTCCAATTGCTGTTGGAGCATGAGCACTTCTTCGGAACGAACGACGCCTGCTTTCGCTTCGTCTAAGAACTCGCGAAATAGTTCGTTATTCACGTCGCGCCGTTCAGCCATCGGCGCACCCTCGTTGGTGATAATCGCAAATTTGTCGGAGAAGTTCATCCGGGCCTTTAAGGCATGGACGGACAAGTCTACGGCGCTGATCCGCCGACCGGCTCGTCAAACCGCTGCCGTTTTCGAACGTAAAAAACTTCGATATCGCTGTCGACGCGCTGGACGATTTGCTCGCAGTCTGCCGGGTCAAGGTCGCCGTACTTGGCAATGAACGCAGCTAGAATTTCTTCACGCTGCGCGAGGATACGGCGTCGACGTTCGATGGCAAGATTGTAGATTTGCGCGGCCATATAAGACAACTCTCGGCTTGAGTCCAATAACGGGTTGCAGGCGAATGGTGACATGGTTATGGCGGCTCGATAATTGCTAAGACTGCTTAGTCCTACGCAATAGCCGCAAACGGCGGGTTTGTCAAACTAAAACGCAGCCGATTAGCCAGATGACGCCGACAACTCGAATCCAGAAAATGACTTCGAGTAGCCATGCGCGGTCGTCCTGTCGGTCCATAAACAAAAACGCCACCGGAGTCCCTCCGATGGCGCTTTTGCTCCGATGCATTCCCAAGCAACGGATTGAACCGGGATGGCAAGATCGGCGGTTCAATAGGGTTTATAGCTTAGGGTCTTTTGCTTGTCAAGAATTCGATAGAGCACCAGCCCGCTAGGTTGGTTCTAGCTTAGGGCTTTTGGGCTGTCAAGGCGATCTTGGTTTCTCGCCGTTCGGCAAACAAACAAGCCATTGCTCGGTATATTTCTTCGCGGCGGCTTCGCACTCTTTCAACGTATCGAAGAACAGCCCGGACTTGTGCCATAGCGTCTGTCCCGCTTGCGGTTGTTTTGAGGGCAACGAATCGGCTGCGGGGCCACTGTGGAGTCCACCGCGATACGTCCATCCACCTTGATCGTTCTTGGTTACAACTGTCGCGCTCCACAAAACCCAATAGAGCAAGACGATTGCTCTGCCGCGTTTGTGGTTCATAGCTCCCCCTCTCCGCGCCGGATGCTGCGGATGCTCGGCGCGTCGTCATCGCTGTCGTCACGGCTCTTTCTCGGCATGACGTGGCTCAAGGTCATCGTCCGATAGTACAGGTCGATCATGGAATACTTCGGGTCGAACTTCGCTTCGATCACATAGAACAGTTCGTCGCCAACTTTAACGACGTGCGCCTTGTCGTCGCGCCGTAGATGCTGCTTTGCTTCGGTCCATTCGGCCTGACTCATGCGCCGGGACAAGACCTTGCCAAGATCGTAAATGCGCTGGCCTATCGTGATGCGGTTCATTTCCGAAACGCCATGCAAGACTTGCACGCTAAACAACGCGGCGCGTCGTTGCCACGCTGCACCCCATGATGATCGCGCCGGTGCCCGCACTTGCAAACGTCGGCGCTCGCGGGCTTGAATATCTCGTAGAGCGTTTTGGCCTTGGCCTTACGCTTACTCTTGGCTTTGCGCTTTTTCATAGCCCCTCTTTGCGGGCGTTGCGGATCGATAGCTCGCGGGAAAATTCTAGGCTTTCTTCATCCTGCTTATTCAGTTTTGACTCGGCGATACGGTGCAAGGCTTCGCATTGGTCACGGTCGTCTTGATTAGCAAACCGCTTGTCGCAAACCGCACAGTGTAACAGCCACGGCTCGCGCCTATCTTCGGGATGGTTGATTTGACAGAAGTCGCGGTCACGAACGGTCGGATACCACCTGCGACAAATGTTGCACTGATAGACCGTTACTCGCGGCGGATTAACGTATGGCGGCTCGACAACCCACGGGTTTGCCGCTTCGTTGGCCGTTTCTATTGCGCCAAGCAATTCCCGCGCTTCGTTGAACGTGTGGTCTACTGCATGGTTATAGAGATCGGTCTCGCTGGCAAACGATAGGCTACAGAGCGGACAGCGGTGCTCGGGCGTGGGCGGTAAGATTCGGTTCGAGCATTGATGCCGGTAATGATTGTGAAAGGCAAGATCATAACCGCTGAAACGATTAACATCGCAAATCGTACAAGCAATGGGGCTGATGATCGTATCATCGCCGATTATTTGCCCCCCGCAGTCGCGACAATTTGATTCGAGCTGTGCCATCCGATTATACCGCCTGTAATACTATCAGAGCGGTGCAGGCATGCGCAAGGATTTACTTCGCGGCATGCTTCTCAAAGAACAAGTCAACGGCGTGATCCGGGCATACGTCGCGATTCTTGCCGATACTCTCCGCGTGTTGATCGCAAATACTAGCGTCGCACGTCTTGCCATTCGCAAGCGGGAAGTCGCAAAGCTTCAGATGTTCATTCCCCTCAACTCACAACCAACAATGGCGCGATGGCATATTACACTGGAAGAAATTCTTCGCATTTCGGATCAACGGCCATGATTTTCTGATTGTTCCAAGTCATTCCCTGGCACCGGCCATTGGCGCACGTCGGGTCGTCGGGGTCGTCCGGCTTGAAGTTACAGCACGCCCCACAAGTCTCGCGCACGATGCGCCCGGCGCTCGGCAGCACGGCCCTGATTTGAACCATCTCGGGATTGTTCTCCCGCAGGTCTTTCGCCGCTTCGGTCTCGGCCTTTGCCTCATGGTCCATCTCGGACGTGAGCAAGCGGGTTGTCCCGTAGGCGCGGGCGATGGCAACATCGCAACACATATTCGCATAGGCGAAATGCGGGTCTTCGCTGCCGATCTTTTCCACGCGGTTCGTTCGCTTTTCCTCTTTCTCATTCTTACGCTCGCTGATTAGAGCTATTCTTGTCAAGTGTTTTGTAAACAGCGAGGCAAGATTATCCTCTTGAAATCGCCCGTGGATTATCCGGCGCTGTAGCAGCGGATGGCGCTGCGGGTCGGGCATGCGCAAATTGCTGTCTTGAATCTTGCCCATAGCGTAGGACATGAACCGATACTGCTCGGTTCTGACAACGTATTTATTGCGTGCCTCGTCGCTTGTCTTGCGGATAGCCTGCGGGTCGCTTGTGTCGCGGTCCATCCAACGCAGCATTTCGCCCTGCATCGCTTGCGAATACTCGACAACGAAAACACGTCCAGGGAAGTTTTTGGCAAACTTAAACGCCTCGTTGAAGTTCGGCAGCGCTTCAAGACTCGCGAACCGGATGCCGTATTCGTCCATGAGTTCCGCGCTGCGCTTGAACGGGTCTTCATCCTCGGTCCATTCCAGATGCTTCAAACGTTCGTAGCCGCCCGGCAAGCGCTCTTTGATTACATGAACGTTCAAGTTCCCCATGTGATCCAAGCCCATGTAATTCTCGCCGTCGCGCTTTTGCCGCAAAGATAAATTTCTCGGCCAATCGTTATCCTGATAAATCTTTTTAAGCAGTTCCAGCGTGATCGGTATTTCGTTGGGATTGCTATACGGCCTGCCGAGTTTGCGATTGTAAAAGTTTTGCCTGTCGTGACTATCTTCCCATGCGCGAAGCATTTCGTAGGGATGGACGCGCTTCGATATACACTGCGACCAAGTGAAGCCGGGCACTAAGCTGGCGTCGTTGTGTTTGATGTACCGGCCATTCCACGGCTCAAGTAAGTCAGTGTCGCAATGCGGGCAACGGTAATACACGCGCCCATCGCGGGCCTGCGCGATAACGTTCGGCCATTCGTCGGCCAAGTCGATCCCGTCGCTGCACTTGCAATCGCTGTGAAAATGGCGCTGATCGGTCTCCTGATACCATTCGTCAATATCCCCTTCGGGCCAACGCGGCGTCGATACCTTGCCGACTATCTTTAGCTTCGAGGCCGATATGCGCTCTTGAGTTTTCTCAATCTGCCCCCGGCTCATTCCCTGCACTTCGTCGAACACCAGCGCATCAAGCGGCATGGACTCCGTTCGCATCGTTTGTTGCTCGCGGCCCTGACTCTGATTCATGCCGGTGTATAAAAACATGATCGTTGACAGACCAAGTCGCCGGATCGCCTTTGAGCCTATATCGCGATGACCCTGCGAGTCTTCCATGAGTTGCAGCAAGTCCGGGTTAGACTTGATTAACGATTTGTAGCGTGTGTCGCTAAAGGCATAGGTCGTGAATTCATCCGGCAAGTAATAGCCCAAGTTCATGTTGAAGCGCAGCGGCATGTAAATGCCAAGCCACATGAGAAAGAAAATGCTTCCGCCTGCTTGTGCAGGTTTACGCAGGACGAATTCGTAGCCAAATAAATCCTCGATATCGGTCGGCGGCGCTTGATAGATCGGTTCGAGATATGGAAAGTCCGTGAAGTTAAACGTCTCACGGTCAATCCAAAGTCCAGAACCTAGCGCCCAATCGTGGAACGATTGTTCACGCGCTCGGCGCTGCAACTCTGGCGTCTGTGATCGCTGGCTGTTCTGTCCCAAGTAATCCAGAATCCCGCTCAAGAACGCTTGAGAGAAGTCTAAGCCTTGCGATTGCACTTGGTAGTTTCTCCTTTGCCACGAACTCTTCGAGGATTTGTCCGATGCCGGTCATCAAGCTGCGTATTTTCGGATCGCTGCGGATAAGCACGTTGATATCAACCTTCTCGCCGTACTTCGCCCGGTTGAGCGATTTGAGCAGAAAAATTATCAGAGTGTCGCTCGACGTGTATGCCCGGCGCAACGCCTCGTCTTCGAGCGCCGGTAATCCTTGGGCCACCAGCGCGTCCCACTTCTCGGCGAACGCAGGTGCCTCTTTGCGCCAGCGATAAGCAGTGTCTTTGGAAATCTTAGCCGACTTGCAGGCGTAGGTCACAGCCGGGAGACGTTCAAGCGCCTTTAGAAATGCCTCGCGCTTGCTTGCCCGCCTTTTGAATCTAGGGTTCCTAGTCCGATTTGTCCGACCTATTGCCGCTTCAGCCATTGCCTAATCCTACCACGCGATCGTGCCAGTTGCGCTGCTCATTGTTCCCGCATTGAAACTTACAGAGAATAAGCTTGCTACTGATTTTTCTTCGTAGTGTTGGAGTATTCCAAGCGCCTTTGTCCGCACTTCCATTTCGGCCTCGATATGGGCGATGACGGCGGTTTCTTCCCTGACCTGATCGTCGATTAAATTCTCCCAAAGGTTTACGCCTTGGCTAACGGTGAAGCGAAAGCGATATTTTTCAAAGCGCCGGATGTCGACTTTGATGGCTTGAATTTTGGTACGGAGCGCATCGCGGTCTTGGTTAAGAGCATGGAGCATGCGGCCCTTGAGATTGTCGTCGACGTTGGCCCTTATGAGTTCGAGGAAAATCTGCATGAGTAGGGCGTAAGCTTTCTCTGTGCAGTTATCCAAGGCTGGCCCTTCGCCGGTTTGATCGTAGGTCAACCGCGCCACGGGGCTGCTTAAACATGCGTAAGCTTTGCTGATTTCGGCCATTTCGCTGCCGTCGCCGCCCTTATCGGGATGGACCTTGCGGGCCTTGGCGCGATAGGCGCGTTTGATTTGTTCGGGTGAGGCATTTTTGTCGACACCCAAAGCTTTGTAATAATCTTTCTTTAGTTTTGATTGCGCCATGTCTTAATTTGGTACTTGCACTTCGGGCACGTCGCGCCACTGACCACTGTTCAGATGCGGATCGGAAATCGGGCCTACCGACCATAACTGTTGGAGTGTGCGATTACCGGACCAATCCACGCGCCAGCGGAAATAAAGCGTTGGAGTCGCCGGAAGCGTGTGCGTGTGTACGCCAACGTCGCTGGCAAAGCCACTGTGCTGCTCTCGTTCATTCATATTCTAACTCATTATCGCCATTGAAGATTTTCCGCAATAGATCATTTACTGCCGAGCCTTTCAGTTTGCAAGAATCGAACTATGGCCGAGACAGATTGCCGCTGTTGCAATGGCGAGATCGACATGGTTTTCCATCGCCCGGCAGAGCGCTTCGTGGCATGCGCTGGCGTCTTTTTGATTTCGCCAATCGTGCAACCACACCACGCCTTCGGCGCTAGACATAACGACGGTGTGCATGGGTTTACCGATCCCCACCCAAGCCGTGATGATTTCAAACCCGCCGCGAGCATAAACCGCTGCGGCTGTATAATCCCCGCTGTTGGAGAGCGCCAGCCAATGCTCGTAACTGATTCGCACGCCGTCGCGGTCGTAGAATGCAAGCGGCATAGCCCTAAACATCCCGCACCTTACGAATATCGTGATACCGGATTTCCCGTTCAATATCGTCTGCGCAGTAACGCAACATCCCTGGTATCGAAAGAACGACATCGGCATGCACCTGAACCGAAAATCCCATGCCCTTAGCGCCGTCGAGCACGAGCAATATAACGCTGCCACCCGTTTTGAGCCGCACCGCTTCGGCCTCGTCATCGTACTTGCCTTTACCGGGCGTGACTTGGACAACTTTGTAGTTTGTTTCCATGCGCTTTTCCTTTTTGTTCTGGCAACTTATCAGCGATCTTGCGCAGCACGACATTAGCTTCAAGATCGAGCGCTAAACACGCTCTGCGAAATGAGAACGTCCAGCTCTCGTCTTCGGACAAAAACCAATCGATAGTTTCCTGCCGTAAGACTTCGGCACTGCCGTTGGATTTGACTACCGCTCTGTGGCCTTGGAGAACTTCCAAGGCGTCCGTTAGGATAACGTAGAACAGCATCCGTTCGGGCGATAACTGATCGTTGCGCCGCGCCGTCTCAAACTCATGGCATAGGGTCGCGCCAAGAACGTCCGGCAATAGCTCGTATGCCTGAAACCCCTTATTCGCAATTCGCTGGCCCCTCATGCTTCAACCCTCTTTTTCTCACTTTTGCGAATGCCCTTAGAACGCGCACAATTCGATTTTAACGCATTTTGAGGGTCGGCACACTAAACCCCACGGCTTGAAGCGTAGCGTTTCAATTTGCCCTGGTTCCGTTCGCCGTGCCTAATCGTCCATCGGGTTGGTGTCCGTGTCGCCGAGAATCCAATCGATTCCGGCTCGCAAGCCTTGCTCG
>Ga0137459_1000003_pt1 | contig 79015 bp, 73 predicted proteins | sample EasRivERMGT700_2_FD_104908 | JGI IMG/M metagenome (GOLD analysis project Ga0137459, IMG submission 104908) | Soil microbial communities from meander-bound floodplain in the East River, Colorado, USA - East River MetaG ERMGT700_2 | ecosystem: Environmental > Terrestrial > Soil > Floodplain ...
CGACGAAGAAGCACAAGCGCAGCCTCGTCGAGAAGCCTGCTCCGGTGGTTCACCGCACGGAGGTACCAGCGCCTCCCGCGCCGCGCAACGAGACCACCGATGGACCGACCTGGTCGGTGGAGGGCTCACCTCGTCGCGTGCGCCAGCGCCGGAGAGGGGCGATCGGGCTCGCGGCCTTCGGCCTCGTGGTGTTGATGCTTGTGGCGTTCCAAGGATGGCTGACACGGTCTGCAGAAACACCGCAACCGGGCGAGAGAGCGCACGAGAACAGTCGGAGCCCGAATGTCCACCAGCCCGAGCGGCACGAACCCAAGGGCGGAGGTCAGCCATGGGACGATGGAAAGCCAGAGACCGACCCGGATGCGCAATCGCCGAGCGCGACCGGCTCCAACGGGATCCCGGAGCGACCGGACGAGAAAACTCAAGAGGCTAGCCCGAGCCCGAACGCGCCTTTACCGAGCAAGTCTGCCCCGGACGGGAATGTGCAGAAGTCGAGCAAGGGTAACCCGAACACTGACACGATTCACAAGGCGCGCATCAAGGACAAGACACTTTGCACAGCCGAGTTTCCTTACCTCGACAAGAGTCACTACACCTTGAAACGACAGTCCTATCTCATCAACAACGACATCTGCTCTCTCGGCCCTGACCGCACGAAGCTTTGCTGCCGTCTCCCGAAAATCGACTGAAGGACGAGGCCCTCGTGAGCCCATCGCGCGTGACCACGGAGACGATATGACCCATGTCCAACATGTGCGTGATGTTGCACGGTGCGCATTGGCGCGATCTGTGCTTCGGTGCTCCGTATCGCCCAGGCGACGCGAGGCCGGCAACCACGGAGTCGCCGCACTGTTCGTTTGCCTGACCTTCGCCCTGCCGATCGTCAGCGCCCGTGATGCGACCGCAGCACCGCCCCACTATAGCGTCGGGGCGTGCTTCTCCGCGAGGGAGTTGCCTCCAAGGCTGGAGGGCGTGCCGCGCGAAACCCCCGAGCATTACTACACGAGGATGATCAGCGAGCTCAAGGATATCGCGAACGCCATCAAACACAACGTTCACAACGGTGTCGTTATGGACGTGATCCCCATTCTTCTGGTCAAACCCGCGGACATTCTTCCGGGCCCGCGTGCTTGCGGGCCGCCCGAAGCAGCGAAGCGCAAGTATGACATCTGGCTGAACTTGACGTACAAGGAGACGAGGTTCTTGTACGAGTTGCACCAGTGGGATGGCGTGGAGTTCAAGCTACTCGAGACCACTCCTGACCCGCTTCCCGATGCGACTCAGATGCGGGTACTGCTGGCAGAGGCCGGCACTCGGATCGGCCAAAAGTCGGTGCAGCCGATACCCGTCGAGGTGAGGCGGGACGTGAGCAGGGGCATCATCTTTCTGTACGACTCATCGGGGTCGATGCAGCAGACGGATCACGGGGCTCGGAACCGGCTGGGGGTGGGGCAAGCGATCGGCGAGATCGTCGCGCAGACCGCGCATGTCCCGTTCGCGGTGGTGGTCTTCGCCGATAGCGCGGATGTTCTCGAGAGCAAGCCTGGTTCAAGCTGGTTCGACACGACGCCGGCCGATCTTCAGGTGGCGCAGACGCGGCTCGCCGGCGCGTTCAAGGACATGGGAAACACCAATATCGGGGCTGCCTTCGAGAAGGTGGCGCTGTTGATCAGCTCGCGAAAGGATATCGATCGCTGGCACGTCGTCTTCCTCACGGACGGTGAGCCCACGGCCGGAAACACGAATTACGCACAGATCACGAAGCTGGTGACGGCGGCGCTTGGTGGCAAGAGCACGCTGAGCGTCATCGCGCTGCACGGCAACGATCCCTTGCACACGCAGCAGGCGAAGCTGGAGGAGCTCGCGCGTGTCACGACGGATGGCACCGGCCAGTCTGACGAGGTCATCAACCTGAAGATGGGCGACGACCCGAAGGTCTTCCGGAGCCGCATCGAGAAGATTGCATTCCCGATCATTCAGGCCACGGTGCGGGACGAGTCAATGCTCCTATGTACGCAGAAGACCGGAGTCAAGAAGGTGGAATGCGAGCTTGATCCGAGCCAATCCCATGCGCTTCGTTTCGGCGCCGCTCAGAAGGTGAGCTTCGTCGTGGACACGACCGCGTTCCCGGCGGGGACATGCACGGCCACGATCGAGAACCAGGGACTTGGAGCCAAACCGCGAACGGTCGTGCTCCCGGCGGGGCAGCCACGTGCGACGTTGTCCGAGCCCGGCTTCAAGATCGTCCTGTCTCGTAGCAGCGATCGCGTGTTCCTGGTGGTCGAAAAGCTGGCCAAAGGCAGACTGAACGGAGACTGGCAGATCAAGCTCACGGCGGAGGCTGCCGCGGGCAGCACACCATGAGCGGCGACGCGAGGTTCCTTGGCCTGCTGTGCTGTGCAGCGATCGCGTGCGCCGCGCCAACGAAGTCCGAGGTCGCTCGCCCGATGGCCAGCGCGCCGGAGCCGGTGCCAGTCACGCCGGGTGCGCGAACCACACCAGCGCCAGATACGCCGGCGGCACCGCTGCAATCGATCCGGATCGTCGCGGTCACGGACGCGCCCGACTTCTCCCTGCGCCCTCGTATGGAGGGTGACGACCTGGTTGTGGTCCCCCTGCCCCCCGAGCGGAGGCACCTGGTGAGCGTAGAGGTCGGCCTGCTGGTGACCCGGCGAGATACTGGCGAGATCATGGACCAGCAAGCGCAGACCTTCAGCTGGAAGACGCGCGGCGCGGCGCTGCGGTTCTACCTGCCGGCCTTGCCCGGTGGCGACTATGTGGCCGAGCTTCGGGCGACCTCGACGGTCATGACGGCATCCGGCGAGACTGTTCAAGCACTGGACAAGTCCCAGGTCTCCTTCCGATCCAGGGCCGCCTTACCGAGTGTTCCAGTAGCACCTTCCTCCCCATCGGGTGGCCAGGCCCACGCGTCGCGAAGTCGCGAAGTCAAGTACCACTTCAAGCTTCAACACGCTCCAGAAGACACGCCGGCGCTCATCCAGGATGAGGCCGCGGATCTCCGCACGGGGATGATGCAACTCAAGACGATTCTCCGCAACAATGACATCATCAAGGTGACGCTCGACTGCTGGGCGTCCTCGGACGGAGACACGAGGGTGAACATGGGGATCTCATCGGCGCGCTGTACCTGGGTCGATAAGTACATCTTGCAGCCCGCGCTGGGCTCCGGGACCTCGCCGCCGATCATCGCGGCGTCGCACGGCGAAGACAATCCTCCCGTACCCGAGCCGGCCGGAAGCCCCCAGGAAGAGCTGCAGAAGATTCAGCAGCAGAATCGCGTCGTGATCCTCAAGATCTACACCTTGGACTGACAGGGCTCCGCCCAGCTGCGCAGAGCGCCCGCGTCTCGCTCCCCCTCGCCTACCCCCCTGTCTTGCTGAAGCCCTCGGAGGGCGGCCCAGGGCTACGGAGACAGCGCGAGGCCGAGCGTGAACCGCGCGTTGCGCGGCTCGGCGTACGTGCTCTGCGGGATCGGGAACCGCCAGCCTGCGACCAGCTTCGCGACGCAGCCCGCGATCCCGTCGTCGCCTCCGCCCTCCACCGAGATCGCTGTAGTCTTGCCGACCGAGCTCACCGTGAAGTCGAGCGTCAGGGTGCCGCGCGTGGTCGGCCGCCTGGTGAGCACCGCCTGGTAGCAGCGCCGCACGCCGCCGAGGTACGACGACGCGGCCTTGGCGGCCACGTCCTCCGCCTTCAGCGTGGACGGATCGTGCGCGTGCTTCGACGAGATCGACACATGACCCTGCGGCGGCGCCGGCTTGGTCTCCGGCGGTGGCTTGGTCTCCGGCGCCTGGTTCGCGAACAGCCGCAGGCAGTCGTACTTCGCTCCGGGCTTCCCCTGCTTCGTGCACATCAGCACCGGACCGAGGCCCGGGACGAACTGGACGAGCTCGCGATCGGGGTCCGCGACCTTGCCGCCGGCGGGCGCCGCCCACCGCTCGGTCTCGGCGACCCACACCTTCCGGGCGACCCCGCGCACCTTCGCGGTCTCCTCGTGGACCGTCACCACCGTGCGCTCGCCATCGCGCCCCTTCTCGTCGAGCTTCCACGTGCCATCGAGCTTGCGCGGAAACGTGAGCCCGCGGGTCTTGCCACGGTCGCCGGCGTCGGCGTCCCGGCCATCGAGCTGGCGCACTCCCCCCTCGTCGAACACCAGCCAGATCGTCCAGTCGGCCCCGGTCTCCGGACCGTCCGGTGCCTGATGGTAGAAATCGCAGACAATGGACGAGCGCGTCGCCGCGCCCGGCGCAGTCCACGGCGTCACTTCGCACAGCCAGCGAATTCCTTGCGGCGGCACCTCCAGCGATGACAGCGACTCGCCGAACGCCGTCTCGTAGGCCCAGCTCCGGCCGTCCTCGCGCAGCACCGCGAGCGGGTCCGGCGCGGGCGCCCCCGCGCGCGGGCCTTTCGGCGCCTGGGCTCGCGCCTCCGAGACGAGCAGGATCACGACCGCGAGCGCTGTCCCGGATCTCATGGCACCACGGTAGCATCGCCCGCGCGCCTTCGCCGATGGGGTCAACAGCTCGGCTTGCCGGCAGTCTGGCAGATCGTCGTCGAGGTCAGCGGTACGTTCCACAGGCGCACGCCGTCGATCGCACCCACGAGCCGGTCGTCGAAGATAGACGGGCTGCCGGTGTTGTTCGACCCGATGGTGAAGCCGTCGGTGACGAACGCGCCGCCGCTGGCGCATGGTCCTGGCGTCTCGCCGACTTTCACGCCCTCGACGTACATCTTCAGGCTGTCGGCCTCGCACACGCACGCGAGGTAGGTCCAGCTGCCGACGGTCAACGACGCGTCCCAGGACGTGACCGCGGCACCGAGCCCGCAGCGCAGCTGATGTCCGGGGTCCTGCCGGTAGAGGAACAGGCTGATGTTCAGCGGCGACACGTTGCTATCGACGAGGCCGCTGCGGCCACCGTTCAACGGCTCGGCATCGGCGCGATACCAGATCTCGAGCGCCTGGATGTTCGTCACCTCGGGCGTCATCGGGACGAAGATCGAGCTGGTGGTACCCAGCAGCGCGGCCCCGCCACTACCGCGGGTGATGCGGGTCACGTTGGTCAGCTGAGCATCCACCGCTGCCGCGCCTTCATCGGGGAGCGCGGCTGGCAACGACTCCTGATCGAACGAGTAGCACAGCCGCAACCGAGGATCGGCCGCGCAGAACAGCGCGCTCGGCGCGTCGCTGGTCGCGTCGGGCACGGCACCGACGGGAGACTGAAAGCCGCAGCCAAAGACCGGCAACACGAGCACGAGATACCGCACGAGCTCCGATTCTATGTCGGCCGCTTCCCCGATCGGATCGAATTCAGCGCCAGCCCATGCGACGCAGTGGCGCGCTACTTGCAGCGGAATCTCTCTCCCGGCGCTTGTTCGGCTGTACCGCTCGGACGAGCGACTCGGCGACTAGGGATTGACCGTCACGGACGGCGCCCTGGCACACCGGACACCGCCGAGGTGGGTGCGGGCGGTTGGCGCTTGCGGTAACCGGGTCCCTGATCGTATCGCCCCCGCACCGTCCCCGAAGCTCCCGCCGCGGATTACGCGGTTGGGAGTGATTGCCAGGTTCGCGCAATCCACACAAGTGCCGACGTACGTCGCCATCCAGTCGAGCAACCACTCTTGCACATTGCCAGAGAGATCGAAGTGGCCCCACCGGCCCTGGCCGGCGGTGGTCGTGCCGACCGCAAGCAGATCGGAAAGCACGCAGTCCAGATCCCCGTTACCTACACAGCCGGTCCCGTCGTAGTAGCTCGCGTGAAACCGATCGAGGGCCAGCGAACTCGCCGGGACCGACCACGGAAACGCGCGTTGCTCGGCGCCGCCGGCCGCGGCATAGTTCCATTCGGCCTCGGTCGGCAGATAGCCACCGTCCCAGGCGCAAAACGCCATCGCATCGAACCACGTGATGCAGTTCATCGGCCGGTTCTCGTTCGCGCCGGGTTCATCGGTCCACGTCTGCAACGTCGGTGAGCACTTCAGCGCCGCAATCAGCGCCGCCGTGTCCGCGGCCAAGCTCTGGTTCCAGCTCGCATCCCACCCACTCCCGACGATGTTCGCGTGCGCGCCGGCTCGCGTGAACGGTGGGTTCGCCTGCGTTCCCATCCCGGCATTCACGAACGCGCGAAACCGCCCCACGGTGACCTCGTACCGGTCGAGCCGAAAATCGCTCACCGTGGCGGGGAATGCCGTCGTTCCGGATTTGGCGTCCTGGGCCTTGTCGAAGCTACGGTAAAATGTCCCGCCAAGCACCTCCAGGCTGTTGCAGCAGCTGTCCGTTCCGCCGGCGCCGCACGTCCTTGGCAATCCGGCGCAGCTGATCGCTTCACCACCGACCGGAATGCCGCCATCGCCTGCGTCAACACCGCTGTCGACAACGTTACCGTTGGGGCCGCCATCCTTGCCCGGAACGTCCGTCGGGCGAACCGATCCGCAGGCCACGAGGCACAATCCAGACAACACAGCCTCGCTCAACCACACCGCAGCTCGCATTTTGGCGAGCATGGCGGAATACAGCGCCCGTGGCAAGGCCTCGAATATGGAGCAAATTGCTGCGGGTGTACCCAGGACAGCAGTGATATTGGTCACTTCGAACACGCCTACATAGGCGTAGCTTGGCCTACTCTCAATCGATAGCTAGAAAATTTTATTGACCATCTCAAAATATTGTGCGATGGCAAAACAGAACAATGTGGTGGTGGAGACATCATAAGTCAAAGTTGATGCCGCATTATGCGGCGCGGCAAGACGCCTCTGGGCCAGCTTGGCACGGTTGGCGCGACGGCTGGGGCGTGGGCCTCAGCGGTCGACTGTGATCTGCATCGAACCGCGTTGCCCAACATGGCAACAAGATGTTGCCTGCAATGAGGAGGCTGGAGTGAGCATTTCGAGAAGCATTGTCACGGGGACTGTTACGCTTGGGATTTGCAGCTTGGCGACCGTCGCAGCGGCGGACGTGTTCATCACGAAATTTCCGGTGACCGAGCTCCATGCGACGAGCACGAACGCGGCGGGCTCGTTTGCCGGGAGTGCCGTGATGGGCGCACAAGGGTTCAGCAATGCGCCGCCGCCGAGTGACTGGGAGACCTTCATCACCTCGGCTTGCACCCTGAAGACGAAGTCGCTGTCGCCCCCGGCGAATCCATTGGGCCCCCCGCTATCGGTGTGGCCGGCGACCTGCAACCCGACCGGGATGGCGCTGGCACTGAACCAGTTCACGCCCGATGCACACTGGATCCAGGCCACGTTCCTCTCGTCGAATCAGGCCGGAGCGCTGAGCTCGATCGTGAGCAGCCTCAGAACGTTCGGTTCGCCCGCGGTGATCCCGCTCTACGGCCAGGCGGATCACTGGATCGCGATCAAGGAGGTCACCGCGACCCTCAACACCACGACCGGCGTGTGGGCCATCAATCAGGTGAAGGCCTTCGATGGTGGGCGCCTCGGGGGCACCGATTCCGGCAGCAATGGGTTCGCCGCCGGGCTGCAGACCTGGGGAGGGGCGACCTTTCCATTCATTTACTTCCGGGTGATCACCGCCATCAATATCAACTGCGATCCCTGCACGAGCGACCCGTTCTACGACAAGTACGTGAACATGTACGAGCCGCCGGAGAATCAGAGCGTGCCCGAGCTCTCGGTAAAGGGCGAGAAGTCGCCGGGCATCGTGTCGGGCCCGCAGGGGATGACTCCGCACGTGGCGCAGACCCGCGTGTGGGACTCCCTCCAGCTCGCCAAGATCCACGAGGACGCGCAGACCTGGAATGCACTCCAGGGCGGCTATGCCGGCCCCTCGTTCCGCGTGGACGCGGTGTTCCCTGATGGCAGCCCCTGGGTGTACTACCTGGTGCCCATTCTCAGCGACGCCAACACGGCGATCGCGTTCGTCCAGCTCTCGGCGGCCGATGGCAGCTTCGAGGGGATCAACGTGCTCTCGACTCCGGTGAAGTTCTCCCCGCCCTCGAAGTCGAATGCACAGCAGCTGGCTGCGGGTCGGCTCGGCAAGGGCGAGAGCCTGGGGGCGGGCAAGCTGACGTGGGATCCGCGCAACACCTCGTCGCTCATCCAGTCGCCGAACTTCCCGTACTACGAGTTCGATGTTGCGAACGGCGCAGGCGGCAAGAAGGCGATCCGCGTAGCGCTCCACAATGGCCTGACCGCTCGCGACTAGTCATCGCAAGCTATGCGCTCGAGATCGGCGACAACGAGCAAGCGGCGACCTGGCCCAGCTACCTGACGATCAGAGGCCGATGGGGAGATGTAACGGTCGCCAGCCACGGCGGTGTTTCCATCTCCCTCGTGAAGAACACCGCGACCGGGTGGAGCGACCTGACCGTCAACCAACGGCAAGTCGGTCGACCTCTCGTGCGTCTCCGCTTGCACCCGCGGCAACCACGAGCGTGGAGATCCGGTCGAACTCGATCGACTCGATCGACTCAATCTTGCCTCGCAGATAGTTGCCCTGGCTCTGCAACTTCCCCGACGCCGCGTTCCAGACCTGTTCCGCGCCATCGCGACGCGCCGTCACGACGCGCTGGCCGTCCGGGGAACACGCAACTCTGTCGACCGGCTCGCCGACGTGGAGGTGCTGAGCTGGTGCTCGGCGCGATCACTCGCCGCCCGTATCCTTGTCTTTGCCGTTGTCCTTGGGCTTATCTTTTTTCTTGGGCTTGGCTTTTTTCTTGGGCTTGTCGCTGTCCTTGTCGTTGTCCTTGTCCTCAGCGTCGTCGCGCTCGGTGATCTTGAGGTCGACCCGGCGATTCTTGAACCGACCGTCCTCGGTCTTGTTGTCGGCGACCGGCCGCGACTCTCCGAAGCCCTTGGCGACCATCCGCTCCTTGGCGATGCCCTTGGCGATCAGGTACGCACGCACCGCGGCGGCTCGCTTGTTCGAGAGCCTCCGGTTGAGTCGCGTGGTGTCGCGCGAGTCGGTATGCCCCTCGATCACGATCTTCTTGATCTCCGGGTGTGCATCGACGGCCTTCGCGACGTCGTCGAGCAGCGCCCTGGAATCGTCGACGAGCTTGGCGCTGCCGGTCTCGAACTGGATGGTGCGATCGAGCTCGATGGTGTCCTGCTTGACCACCACCGCCGGTGGCTCGGGCGGCGGCGGCGGCTCGGGCTCGGGCTCGGGCGGCGGCGGCGGCTCGGGCTCGGGCTCGGGCTCGGCGACCACAGGCCGGGGTGCGGGCCTGGGCTTGGGCTTCGCCACTGCCACGCAACGCACCGCCGGCGATGCGAAGCTCGGCGCCGTCGTGCAGGTCACGCCCTTGGCGCCGCCGCAGCCGGCGGTCACCAGCGCGAGGCCGATCAGGGCACGGATCCATATTTGTTCACAGGCCATAACCCACTCCCAGCGTCAGGCTCCGAGCGTCAAGCGGCTTGGTCGCATCGTTGGTATCGAGGGCCGCATCGAGCCCGAAGGCGACGTCGATCGAGACCCGGGAACCGACCAGCAGGGCCAATCCGGCCGCGGCCGGCACTTGCCAGTTATCGCCGGCCTGCTTGAGGGGGAACGTGACCCCGGACTGGAGCGCGATCGCGAACCCCGACGTCAGCATGATGAGCGCGGTGACCGGGACGGCGACCCGCTCCTCGTTGTTGGAGACCTTGACCCCGCCCATGTCGATCGTGCGCTGCGTGAGCCCCGCAAAGATGCTCGGCGCCAGCTCCAGCGCGAAGCCGCCCGCTTGAAAGCGACCGATGAACCCGACCTTGCCGGCGAGCACGACCTTGGGCTTGAACGCGAACGCGTGCACGCCCAGATCGAGCGCCAGCGCGAAGCCACCTTCGAGGAGGCCGATGCGCGCCTGGGCTCCCCCGGACGTGTAGATCTTGCCCAGGCCGGCCGCGCAGACGCCCTTGTCGGCGCCGCCGTTGAAGCAGAGGCCGCGCCCGGAGCCGGTGAGGAACCCCGTCGTGGCGCGGCCCGAGTGGACGATTCCGAAGGTCAGCCGGTCGGCGACGCCGATCCAGAGATCGGGCGCAACCGAGATCGGCTTGAGGGTCACGCCCTTGGCGAGGTTGGTCTCGACGATCACATCGAACAGGACCTTGCCGCCCGGCAGCGTCATCCGTCCCTTGGCCGGTCCGCTCGCGGCGACCTCGGCGACCGCGGTGTCCTCCTCGACTTCGCCGGCTGGCTTGGTCTTGGCCTCGGCCTCGGCCTCATCGGCGGGTTTGTCCTCGGCCTCATCGGCGGGTTTGTCCTCGGCCAGCACGCCCGCTGGCACCAGACTGACGGTGGCCACTGCCGCGGCCAGGACGGCTCTCATCATCGCGTGTTCTCCTGTCGAGTCCCAAAGTAGTAACCGAATTCTATGCCGGCTCACGCGACGCGGTCGCGCGCTACTTGTACTAAATATAGGGATCGTGCAACGAGCCGCTCAGCCCTTCGAGGCTTCCTCGGGCAGCACCGTGGGACCGCCGTCGCCGCGGCCGAACAGCTGGGCCACGTACCTCTTCGTCTCCCGGTGGAAGCTGAAGATGAGCGCCAGGAGCAGCGGGATGAACGAGATCGCCGGGACGCTCTTCTCCCCGATCGCGCGGATCGCGGCAAACCGGTCCTTCTCGATCGCCGCCGACGTCACCAACTGGCCGTCTACCTGCAGCTGGACCTGATAGCGATCGTGCGCTTGCTTGCCGGCAATGGTCGTGACCATCGTCGTGCAGGACTTCGACGTCGCCGTGCAATCCGTGGTGATCACCGGCGTGCTCAGGGACGACCGCACCCACTCCACGGCCAGCTCATGCTGCTCCGCGACCTTGCAGTCCTGATACACGAAGATCTCGATCGTCTCGTCGAGGCCGATCCGATCGGGGTAGTCGAGCTCGAACCGGCAGGGCTCGACGGATTCCGCCCGCGTGCTGCGCGTGCTGCGGAGCCAGGTCCAGTAGCCGCCGAACAGCAGGGCCGTGCAGGTGAAGCCGATCGCGATCCGCGACAGCCGTTGTTGCTTGATCGCGTAGCGTCGCGAGCGAGGCGCGTCGAGGTGGTTGTTGATCCAGCGCTCGAACAACGGGATACACACGCGATGATGGCCTCGCCGATGATCGACGATGCCCATCAGCTCGAGGCCGTCGAGCGCCTTCGCGATCTGGCCCGGGGGAGCATTCGCCTCGAGCGCCCGGCGGATCCCCTGGGGCGTGCGCGGCCGTTCCTTGGCGACGTACTGCAGGACGGTCTGCTCGACGTCGTCGAGCCACACCGAGACGTGAGACCGGAAGGTCGATCCGGTGGCCGCGATATGCTCGACGGCCCGGGCGACGAGCTTCGGCGTGACCGTGAGGCTCGCGAGCGGAGAATAGTCCGGCCGCTCTCTCGTGGCGCGAATGATGTCGCTGCACAGCAGCCGCAGCGCATAGATGTTCCCGCCGGATTCGTGGTGCAGCCTGGCAAACGCGCGGCGCGTCGGCCTGAACCCGACCAGCTCGCCGAGCGACGTGACCAGGTGATCCGAGTCGCGCCGGCTGAGCGCCCGCATCGGGACGCGAGACACCGTGACCGGACTCTCGAGCGGGACCTGGTCCATGACCTGAAAGTCACGGATGCTGGTCACGATCACCGTGTGGCCGCCCGACGAGCACAGCTGGGCCAGCCCGCCCCAGAGCTCGTACGCGTGCCGACGCTGCTCCGCGTCCGGCTCCGAGCTCGACGCCAGGCGAATCAACCAGTCCGCATCCTCGAGCACGATGACCAGCTGGTGGCGCTTCGCCAGCCCCGTCTCCTTGCGCGCGCGACGCGGTAGCACGCCCGGCAGGGTGCGGGGAACGGACCGGCCGCCGAACGCCAGGATGGTGGTCTGCAGGTTGGGTGGCTCCGCGGGCGCCGGAGCCGCGGGCAGCGCCGCTTCGGCAGCGCCCGGAGCGTCCTTGTCACCGCGCAGCCGCCGGATCCGCACGCCGATCTCCTGGATCAACCGCCGGGGATCATGGTCGGGCAGCTCCCTGCACGGGAGCCGCACGAACTGACGAGCCACGTTGCTCGTGTCGCACCCGTACTCGGCCATCGCCACCATGCTGGTCTTTCCGGACCCCGGGGGGCCGGCGACGCTGACGATCTTGCCGCCCTCGATGATGTACTTCACGAGATCGGCGACCTCTGCGGAGAACCCGACCCAGCAGGTCGGATCCGTGAAGCCATCGAAGATCGCGAACGGATCACTGACCGTATGGAGATCCGCGATCCGGTTGATCAGCAAGAGGCGCGTGGTCCCGGCCTCGCAGGCCTGCCGGATCTCGGAGGCGGCGATCGGAACGACGAACAGGTTATGCTCCTTGCGCAGCGCGAAGATCGTCTCGCGGGCGCCCTGGCCCAGCTGCAGTGCTGCCAGCACGGTGATCAGCACCGAGCCGGCCGGCGCCTTCAGCGCGGCGAGCTGCTTCGCGAGCGGATCGACCTGAGCGCGGAACGCCCGCGCGCCGATCTGACCGAACGGAGCCGCCGCGTCGTTCTCCACGTCGTTCAGGAACAGCACGTAGTGCGCGCGCGACTCGAGATCGCGGATCACCGGGGCGCCGAGCTTGATCAGCCGCCCTTCGAGCGAGCTCGCTGACTGGAACAGCTCGCGAAAGAACTCGACCACGTACGAGGACAGGTCGCGGAACCCTGTCGGGATCGCTGCTTCGAACACGGCGGCGAGCTCGTCGCGAGGCGGCTCGACCTCGTCGGGAAACAGGGAGGGCAGGTGCACACGCTCCCAGAGCGAGATCTCCAGTGCATCGATGGGTGCTAGCGAGGGAGCCGAGCTCCGCGGTGACTCGGGTGGCACCAGCGCTGCGCCTTTCGATGATGCCGTACCTGGCGATGCGCCTTGCGATGGCAGCTCGCCCTCCTGGCGTCGCGCTTGGGCGAGCGCAAGTGCAAGCGCGGACACATCCTTCGCATTCCCAGCCGACGCCACCACGGGGGGGGTCTTGCCGTCGCCGGCGGGTTGCGCCGGCGGGCTGGTTCCGAGCGCCGCATCGATCGCGACGGCGAGCTCCGCCATCGACGGAAACCGGCCGGCCGGATCGGTCTCGAGGCAGCGGAGCACCAGGGTATCGACCTCCGCCGGCACCGAGGGCTGCTGGCTCGACGGTGGCCTGGGCGGCGAGCGGACATGAGAGCTGATCAGCTGCGTGATCGTGTACTCGTGGAACGGAGGCTTGCCCACGAGCGCCTCGAACAGCACGCAGCCGAGCGCGTAGATATCACTGCGTTCGTCGGCGGCTCCGTCGAACTGTTCGGACGCCATGTACATGGGCGTGCCCATGACCGTGCCCACCGCGGTCGTGATCGCGGCGAACGACTCGCCCAGCCTGGCGATCCCGAAGTCCAGGACCTTCGCCCGCAAGCCACCGGGGACCGCGGTGTCGTCGGCCAGGAAGACGTTGTCGGGCTTGAGATCGCGGTGGAGGATGCCCGCTTCGTGGGCCGCGGCGATCGAGCTCGCGACCTGACGGATCACCCGGAGCGCGGCGAGCGTGGCCATCGGTCCGTTCGTCCGTAGCCAGGCGTCCAGGCTGCTGCCCTCGAGCAGCTCCATGACGAGGTACGCAGCGCCGTCCGCGGCAAACCCGAAATCGAACACCTGGACGATGCCCGCGTTGTTGATGGCCGCGGCCGTGCGCGCTTCGGTGAAGAACCGCTCGACGATGTCTCGCCGCCGCGACAGCTCCGGCCGCAGGATCTTGATGGCGGCACGCCGGGGGATCAGCGTGTGCTCGCCGATGTAGACCGTCCCCATCGCGCCGGCCCCGATGATGCCCGCGATGCGGTACTGGCCAATGAGCTTACCGACCACGATCCGCTACCTGGCGACGATGATGCGCCGATGGCGATTCACGCGCAAGTCTGGCCACCTACGCGCACGGCGCCGCCGTCCCCGGGTTGCGTCTCGCGCGCCGGCCGTGAGACCTCTGGGACATGACCTTGCCGGACGGCACGCGGTCACGCTCCTTCGAACAGCTCGGCGACGTCGGCACAGGTGGCGGCTCGCAGCAGCCAGCCGGCGAGCGTCGCTGGGTCTCGTTGGTCGAGGATCCGCGCGCGGTCGGCGCTCCCCAGCGCCACGCCACGCGCATCGAGCACCACGATCAGCGCCTCGGCCTTGCCGCGCAAGCTGCCTGCGGCCTTGCCGTCGGCCAGGCTCTCGGCCTTGGCTGCCTCGATGACGGGGTTGCGCTTGATGAGCAGGGCGCGTGCAGCCGTGTCGTCGACCTCGGCCGCGTGGACCAGCGACGCGACCGGGAGCGGAGCGGCGAGCGCCGGATCTTCGATGACCGCGCCGGGGGCGAGCATGCTCCAGGTCCCGAGCGCGGCCGACCACTCGAGGGCGCGGGTGTGCTCGACATCGATCGCGAACACGCGGCGGACGCCGCGCGCGACCAGCTTGGCCGCCTTGCGCCCGGCGTGGCTGAGCGACTCGGTGCTCACGACCTCGAAGGCCAGCTGCTCGAGCTGGCGCCCGCCGGTCAACGGATCGCGGGCGCGCGGGAACACGCTGGCGTCGGGCGCGAGGTCGCTGGTCTCGGACGTCCGGGTCAGCATGTCGCACGCGGCATCGAAAGCGGCGCACGGCGGTTGACGCCCATGACCATGATCATGTGATGATGATACGAGCAAGCGCCGAGGCCCCGCCATGACGCAGCGAGCTGTCCGACGAGATCATCCGCGCGTGCCGCGCGTGCCGCGCGTGCCGCGCGTGCCGCGCGTTCGGGCGGCTCGCGACGCGCGCCGAGCCCGCGTGACCTGACGCGAGCGCCTCCGGAGGCCTCACGTTCACGCCGACGCCCACGTCAGGAGCGCTACCCGACCGGCATTTGAGGCTAGGCTGCGCGCATGCGCTGGCAGATCGTCTACCTCCTGCGCGACTTCGTCGTCGCGCCCCACACGTTCCGCAAGCCGAAGCCGCGCGAGACCGCCGCGCCTCCGGAGCTCGGCGCGAAGGTGCCGGCGCTGCCCGCGCGCGCGCCCGGCCGGCCCGCCGTGGTCGGCTTCCTCCGGCACGTCGGCTGCCCGTTTGCCGAGGCCACGGTTCGCCGGATGGCCGATCTGGCCGCGGCCCGGCCGGCCATCGACTTCATCGCGGTGACCCACAGCGGCGAGGCGCCGTCGCGGAGCTGGTGCGACGCGTTCGGCGGGGCGGCCCGGGTCCAGGTCGTCTGCGATCCCGACCGGACGGGCTACGCCGCGTGGGGCGTCGGCCTCAGCGACCGCAAGCACTTCGCAGGACCGGACTCGCTGACCGCGCTCGGGCGCCTGCTCGACGAGGGCATCCACAACCGGTGGGCCAGCGGGAACCGCTGGCAAGCCGCGGCCACCTTCGCCGTCGATCCGGCGGGCGTGCTGCGCTGGCGCCACTTCCCTCGCCACGCGGGCGACCTGCCCGCGCTCGACGACGCAGTCAGCGCGCTGGCCGGGTGAACGCCTGCTGCTGCCACGAGGCCCTGGGCGGCTTCTTCGCGGCCTGCGCCGTCCAGGCGGCGACCAGCCGCGGCACGGCCCGCGGATCATCGAGCGTGCTGTACGATCAGACCCGGGGAAACCCGCCGAACACGTAGCCCTTGTCGACACCGCTGTCGATCAGGCGGACGGCGCAGTTGTTCGGGTTGACCTCTTCCTCGAACCACTCGGGCGACAGGTGGCACCACATCATGACGAACGCGCGCAGCGTGACACCGTGGCAGATCACGATGATGTCGTGGATGCCGTGCTCGAGCGCATCGCGGTGGAACGTGCCGAACGCCTGGTGGATCCGCTTGGCCACGTCGAACCGGCTCTCGCCCTGCGGCATCCGCGCCCAGAACTTGCCGCCGAACCGGCACTGCATGTCGTAGTACGCGAACTCGCGCGGGAACCGCTCGGCCAGCTCGTCCTCGGGCACCCCGTCGAACAGGCCGAACTGCTGCTCGCAGAGCAGGATGTGCTCGACCCGATCGGTCACCCAGCCCCGCGACGTCTCCATCACGGCGTCGGCGGTCTGCCGCGTGCGCTGGTACGGGCTGACCCACAGCCGGACGTGCGGCCGCTCGCCCGGGATCTGCGCCTCCAGGTGCGCGGCGACGTGCGCCCCGGCCTCGCGCGCTTGCACGTGCCCGCGATCCGACAGCGGCACCGCGTGATCGGCCGTCGTCGCGTGGACCAGCGGATCGACGTTGCCGAGCGACTCGCCGTGGCGGACGAGCAGGATGCGCATGCGGCATAATAATGCAAGCGGCGCTGGCGATCCGGCCCGACTTCGCTGGGTGTTACGCGACAGCCGCCGTACCCACCGCGTACGATCGGCTCACGCGTCGCGGCGCCAGCAGGCCACGCGCCATTGATGATTCCGACGCGGCCGACCTCGATGCCGGTGAGCTGCTCGGGCTGAGCGACGGCCGCCTGCCGTCAGGTGGCGCCCAGGATCTCGTTGAGTCCCTCGATGACTCTGCTCATCTCGGCGTCCGAAGATCGCGCGATCCGCCGGCCGATGCGCTCGGTCGAGAGTGTCCGGATCTGGCTGATCTTGATCCACGACTTCTTGGGCAGCCCCGAGGCGGAGCTCTCCAGCGTGAGAGGAAATCCGGCCCGCGGTTCCTGGCTCGTGACCGCGACCGCGATGACCGTTCCAGACCGATCGTTGAACACATCCTCGCTCAACACGAGCACTGGTCGCTGTCCGGCCTGCTCGTTACCGCGTGTCGGCTCGACATCTGCCCAGCGGATCTCGCCCCTCAGTATGCGGGCCACGACTTGACGTCCTCCGCGAGCCCGTGGTCCGCCAGTCGTCGCTCTTCGGTGGGATCCAGCTTGGCACACTCGCGCGCCAACCTCCTGCGGCTTAGCCGCTCGAGCTTCTCCGCCAAGGCACTCTCGATGGCCTGACTTCTGCTGGGAAACTGCCGCTCGCGAACCAAGGTGTCGACCTGGTCGAGCAGCCCTGCGTCCAGGGTGACGGCGACCTTGAGCTTCGTCATGGTATGGTAATTTATCATACCGCACGAGGGACGCTATCCCACTCGGTCAGGTCGCCGCGGCGGCCTCGCGCAACGCGACCCACAGGGCCTCGACGTGCGCGCGCTCCGTGCGCTCGGCGCCGATCGAGACGCGGAGGTACTGCTTGCCGTCGAGCATGCTCGGCGTGAGGTAGGCGTGGCCGGCCTCGTTGATGTGGCGCGCGATCGCGAGGTTCCTGGCCGACACGTCCGCGTCGTCGAGGCCCGCCGGGACGTGGCGCAGGCAGACGGTCTGGAGCGCGACCGGCGCGATCAGCCGCCAGTCGGACGTCGCGGAGACCTCGCGCGCGAGCCACTGGGCATTGGCCAGATCGCGGCGCAGCCGGGCGCGGATGCCGTCGACGCCCTGGTCGAGGATGTGGAACCACAGCTTGAGGGCGCGAAACCGCCGGCCGAGCGGGATGTGCCAGTCACGAAAGTTCGAGACCTGGCCGTCTTGCTGCGTGCGCAGGACCGCGGGGTTGGTGCCCATCACGCGGATCAGGTGCTGGGGATCGCGGCAGTAGTACGCGCTGAGGTCGAAGCCGGCGCCCAGCCACTTGTGCGGGTTCAGCACGAGCGAGTCGGCGCGCTCGATGCCGTGCCACAGCGGGCGGCACTCCGGCACGATCATCGCGGTGCCCGCCATCGCGGCGTCGACGTGGAGCCACATCGCGTGGCGCTCGGCGACCTCGCCGATCGCGTCGAGCGGATCGAACGCGGTCGTGTTGGTCGTGCCGGCCGTCGCGACGATGGCGCACGGCTGGAGCCCCGCGGCGCGGTCGCGCTCGATCGCCTCCGCGAGCGCATCGACGCGGAGCGCGTGGCTCGCGTCGGTCGCGATCAACCGCAGGTGGGCCTTGCCGAACCCGGCGAGCATCGTGGCCTTCTCGATCGAGCTGTGCGCGTCGGCGGAGGCGTAGACGATCAGCGCGCCGCCCTCGCGCTGCAGCCCGGTCCGCGCGAAGTCCAGGTGCTTCTCGCGCGCGCAGATCAGCGCGCCGAGCGTCGCGGTGCTGGCCGTGTCCTGGATGACGCCGGTCCACGCGTCGGACAGGCCGACCATCTGGCGCAGCCAGTCCATCACGACCTCCTCGATCTCGGTCGCAGCCGGCGAGGTCTGCCAGCTCATGCCCTGCACGCCCAGCCCCGCGCACACCAGATCGCCCAGGATCGACGCGTAGCTCGTGTTGGACGGGAAGTAGGCGAAGAACGCCGGGTGGTTCCAGTGCGTGATACCCGGCAAGACGTCGGCCTCGAGCCGCGCGATCAGGTCGCCCACGCCGCCGCCGTGCTCCGGTGGATGGCCCGGCAGCCGCGCCTTGATGTCGCCCGGCGCCACGCGGCTCATCACGGGGCGCGCCTCGAGCGTCTCGCGGTAGTCGGCGATCCAGTCGACGAGCTCGCGACCGAGCTTGCGAAACCGCGCTGCATCCATGGCCGCGAGGATACGCCAGTGATGAGCCTCTGGCGACCGGGCCACCCTCGTGTCAGCCGCCACTTTCTGCGCGGGGCAACTCTCGGCCTACGAGCATCGAGCACGACAAGATGTTCATCCAGTCCTCGTTGGAGCGTTCGCTCTGGCTTGGCTCAGCGCTTCGTCTGATACGACCCTTGTGGTAACATTGGGCCAATGCCTGACCTGTTTCGCCGCGACCAAGCGAGCACCATCTCAGGCCCAAACCCTGATGACGCGTCAACTTACGCGGAGCATGTCGTGCACGCCCGCGGCAAGAGGACACGTTACACGTCGGTCAGTACATCACAGAACGCCATCCGTGACTTCGGCGAGCAACTTTGGAAGCTCACCCAGCCGAAGGTTACCGATGCAGGTCACATCGTGATCTCACATGAGGAACTGTTGCGTGCCTTGCGCACCATCCTTGAGGCCGATGACGACCGGCAGCGAGAGCTGGCCGCACGTGCAATCCCGCGAGTAAATCGGCGCAAGGAAGCCTTGGTCGATTGGCAATTCGCGGTCGATAGAATCGAACGCAAGGATCGTATGGTGTGGGCCGAGAATCAGGTTCGAGAGTTCTTTACGAGGTGCTAGATGGACATCTTCTCTTGCAGAAACTGCGTACAGAATCCGGTGCAAGGCTTGTGCAGTGGTGGTGGTGCAGGGTACTGTCTTCACTGGAACTCTCTTATCCAACAACCTGGAAACACAACCTGCAAATATCATCATCGTAAGGACTTGCCGTTGTTTCTCGCTGAGGACGCAACCCAGGAGCATGCAGCGGAGTTTTCGACTACGGCAGGCATGACCGATCTGACCACGAAACGCCGATTGGAGACCGTGCGGTACAGCGAACGTCACACCTGGGAGCACCACGAGTATGACCCCCAACTTAATGCCGTTGCAACCTACCATCGGCGCGGCGACGATTCAGACGAAGAAAGTGCCCAGAAATGGCGCATGATTCAAGCATTCGCGGGTTCGATTGACGGCCGTAAGGCCTTGGGATTTGCGAGCCTCGTTCGTCGCTATATGCATCATTGTGATTCCTGGTGGTCGTCTTACCGTTTTATCCTTGGGGTCATTGACGAGATTGATTACGAAGTCTTTTTTCGTAGTGATGACCTCAAGGGTGAAGCGGATGTTCCGGATGAAGAGATGCGCGATCTCGCTTCATGGGAGGTCTTCTATACGAGACTCTCCGGTATTCAAGAGTTCGGCTGGCACGCGTCGATCGAAGCATTGAAGTTTCCAATGACTGAGCTACATAGCCACGTCGGTGGTGCATGGAACAAATTAAAGCCAATACTCAAGGAGGTTAAGAGATCTTGGGAGGACATGGTCATCAACATAGCGAAGCAAGAAGGAAGGTTCTTTCCTCCCGTGCGGTTTAGCGAAGGATGACCAAGCGTCTGCCGAACTAACGCAACACGGCGCCGCGCTACACCGGGGTCGGCTCGCGGCGCGCCAGCGCGACGCCCTCGCTATCGAAGATATGACACTCCGCCGGCGGCAGCTCGAAGCCGAGGATGTCGCCTTCCGTCATCCGGCGCTCGACGACCTTGACCACGACGCGGCCGTCGATCTGCCGGCGGTCGAGGTGCACGATGCCGTGATCGCCGAGGTCCTCGACGAGCTGCACGGTCGCCGAGAACGTCCCCTGGTCACCTGCCACCACCCGGAGGTGCTCCGGCCGGATGCCGAGCGTCACGGTCTCGCCGGTCACGACGCCCCCGCCCTCGACGTGGGCCGCCGCGCTGCCGCCGCCCTCGAGGCCCACCACCACGCGACGGTCGGAGACCTCGGTCACCGTGCCGCGCAGGAAGTTCATCTTCGGCGAGCCCAGGAACCCGGCGGCGAACAGCGTGCGCGGCCGGTGGTAGACATCGAGCGGCGTGCCGACCTGCTCCACGTGCCCGACGTTCAGGACCACGATCCGATCGGCCAGCGTCATCGCCTCGACCTGGTCGTGCGTGACGTAGACCATCGTCGTCTGGAGCTCCTTGTGCAGCCGGCTCAGCTCGGCCCGCATCGATACGCGGAGCGACGCGTCGAGGTTGGACAGCGGCTCGTCGAACAGGTACATGCGCGGCTGCCGCGTGATCGCGCGGCCGATCGCCACCCGCTGGCGCTGCCCGCCCGACAGGTGCTTGGGCAGGCGCCCCAGCAGCGGCTCGATCTGCAGCATCCGCGCGGCCTCCTTGATCCGCCGCTCGGCCTCGCTCCGCTGGGTGCGACCCAGCTTCAGGCCGAACGCCAGGTTCTCGTACACCGTCATGTGGGGGTACAGCGCGTACGACTGGAACACCATCGCCAGGCCGCGCTTCGACGGCGCGACGTCGTTCATCCGCTGGCCGTCGATCAGGAGCTCGCCCTCGGTCGCGCTCTCGAGGCCGGCGATCAGGCGCAGCAGCGTGGACTTGCCGCATCCGGACGGACCGACGAACACGCAGAACTCGCCGCGCTTGACCTCGAGATCGATGCCGTCGAGGACCTTGGTGCGGCCGAACGACTTGCCGATCCCGCGGAGCTGGATCGCCGTGTCGGCGGTGTTCGCGGCGGTCGCGGTGCCTGCGGGGTCCTTGCGTGGTTCGGTGGTCTGCAGCTGGGTCACGACATCACCCCTTTACCGCGCCGGCGGTCAGGCCCGAGACGATCCGGCGCTGGAAGATGAGGACCAGCCCGATCAGCGGCAAGGTCACGATGACCGACGCCGCCATGATGTTGCCCCACGGCAGCTCTTGCGGGCTGGCGCCGCTCATCAGGGCAATGCCGACCGGGACCGTGCGTTGCTCGGTGGTCAGCGTGAAAGTGAGCGCGAACAGGAACTCGTTCCACGCCGCGATGAAGGCCAGGAGCCCGGTCGTCACCAGCGCCGGCCACATGAGCGGCATGAACACCCGCGTGACGATCACCCAGGACGACGCGCCCTCGAGGATGGCCGCCTCCTCCAGCTCCTTGGGCAGGTCGCGCATGAACGTCGTCAGCACCCAGACCGTGAACGGCAGGGTGAAGATCATGTACGACAGCACCAGCCCGAGCAGGTGGTTGTAGAGCCCCAGGGCGCGGATCATCTGGAACATGCCCGACAGCACGGCGACCTGCGGGAACATCGAGACGCCGAGGATGGTGAGCAGCAGCAGCGACCGGCCGCGAAACCGGATCCGGGCGAGCGCAAAGGCCGCCGTGACGGCCAGGAACAGCGACAGCACGACGACCGCGAACGAGACCTGGAGCGAGTTCCACAGGTTGGTCGCGAACGGCTGATCGCGGAACACCGAGCGGTAGTTGCCGAAGTTCCACGACAGCGGGAAGTAGTCCGTCCGGAACAGCTCGGATCCGGACTTCAGCGACGTCAGGATTGCATAGTAGAATGGGAAGATCGCCGAGAACACGATGACGGCGACCAGCAGGTAGAACAGCGTGCCGGTGGTCAGCTGCCTGGCCTTCATCTCAGTCGGCCTCCAGCCGCACGCGGCCGAGCGAGACATAGAGGATCGTCACCAGCGCGATGAGGAAGAACAGCAAGGTCGAAGCCGCGGAGCCATAGCCGACCTCCTGGAAGTCGACCAGCTGCTGGCGCGCGTAGATCGACATGGTCATCGATCGCTCGCTGCTGCCGGTCAGCACGTAGATGACATCGAACGCGCGCAGGGCGTCGATCGCGCGAAAGATCACCGCGACCATGAGCGCCGGCCGGATCAGCGGCATGGTCACCCGCCAGAACACCTTCAGCGGGTGCACGCCGTCGACCTGCGCGGCCTCGTAGCACTCCTTGGGCAACATCTGCAGCGCCGCGAGGATCATCAGGGCCATGAACGGCGTGGTCTTCCACACGTCGACGATGACCACCGAGGTCATGAGCAAGCTGGGATCCGCCGTCCACGCCAGCGGGTGGTCGATCAAGCCCAGCGACATCAGCATGTGGTTCACGATGCCGAACTGGTCGTTCAGCATCCAGCTCCACATCTTGGCCGAGACGATGGTCGGGATGGCCCAGGGAACCAGCACCGCGGCGCGAACGAAGCCACGGCCGCGAAACTCGCGGTGCAAGACCAGGGCGATGACGAGGCCCAGCAGGGTCTCGATCGACACGGTCACGACCGTGAACGCCAGCGTGTTCTTCACCGACCGCCACCACTGCGGATCGGCCAGCACGCCGTACCAGTGACCATCCTCGCGGGTGAGGAAGTTCTTGGCGCCGATCCACCTGGACTGATCGAGCCTCATCAAGTTGGCATCGGTGAAGCTGAGCCAGATGGTGCGGAGCAGCGGCCACGCGGCGACCAGGGCGAGCACGATCAGCATGGGGGCCAGGAACCACCAGGCGTCCCGCTTCCGCCGGGTCGTCAGCCATGCCGTGTCGCCCATGATGCCCCGGCTTCCCTGCCTACCCTCGGTCCTCCATCACCACTTGCCGCCCTTGCGGAGGCCGTCGAGCTTGGAGCTCAGCTCGGCGAGGGCGTCCTTGGCCGGCTTCTCCTTGGAGAGCACGGCGTGCACCGCGTTCGAGAACGCGGAGCTCACCTGGTTGTACTTGCCGGCGGTCACCGTCGGGCGCGGCACCGCGTTCTTGAAGGTACTCGCGAGGATGGCGAAGAACGGATTCTTGGCGAGGACCTCCTTGTCGTCGTACACGCGCGGCAGGGTGGGCTGGACGCTGTACTCGATGGCGCGCCGCTTCTGCTCGTCGGGGCCCGTCAGGTACAGGACCAGGTCGGCCGCCACCTCGGGGTGCTTGGAGAACTTCGACACGGCGAGGTTCCAGCCACCCAGGGTCGCGGCGCCGCGACCACCCTCGGCCTTGGGCAGCGCGATCACGCCGACCTTGTCCTTCACCGGGCTGTCGGCGCTCTGGGACATCGACCACGCATAGGGCCAGTTGCGCATGAACACGGCGTTGCCCGACTGGAACACGCCGCGCGACTCCTCCTCCTCGTAGCTGAGCACGCCGGGCGGTGAGATCTCGCCCACCCACCCGGCCACCGTGGTGAGGGCCGCCAGGGCCTGCGGGTTGTCGATGCTGACCTTGCCGTCGGGCTCCACGATGCTGCCGCCGCCGAAGCTGGCGACCCACTCGAGCGCATTGCAGGTCAAGCTCTCGGAGGCCTTGCCCTGGAACACGAAGCCCCACAGCTTCTGCTGCCCGGCCTTGCGCTCGGCGTCCTGGATCTTCTTCCCGGTCTTGCCGAGCTGGTCCCAGGTGGCCGGCACGGCCTCGCCGTACTTCTCGAGCAGATCCTTCCGGTAGTACAGCACACCGGCGTCGGCCTGCCACGGGATCGCGATCAGGTGGCCGTCGACCATGTTGTTGGCGACCATGGACTCGAAGTGGTCCTTCTCGGAGCCCTTCGTGTACGGCTTCAGATCGAGCAGGAAGCTGCCCAGGATGCCGGGCCACACCACGTCGATCCGGAAGATGTCGATGTCGCTGGCCCCGGCCGCGAGGAACTGCTGATACAGGGCCAGCGCCTCGCTCGACGACGGCGGGCTGGCGACGACCTTCGCCTTGTTGCCCGACTTCTTTTCCCAGAGCTCGACGCCCGCCTTGCAGCTGTCGAAGTCCTGCCCGACCGAGCCGCACGAGATGGTGATCTCGGTCGGTCCCGCGGGGGCCGCCGGTGGCGGCTTGGCGCTTCCCTCCGGCTGCTTGGTCGCCGCACCCTTGTCCTTGTCGGACTTACCGCAGGCGGCGGTGGACAGCAGCGTGAGCAAGCACAGCGCAACGCAGCTCTTGATCGCGGCGCTCGTCGTCGTCGAAGCGTAGCTCTTCATCGAACAGCCTTTCCATGGTGTTACACAACCCATGTCGCAGGTCGCGATTCGGTCACGGGTATACGATCGCGCCACACGTAAGTGAACCAACGTGCACGCGATTCGCGTATGGTGATGGTCGTGGTCGCCGATCGCAGCTTCGGACGCTACCGCGTCACCGGGACGCTGGGCGCCGGCGCGATGGGCGAAGTCTACTGCGCGATCGACGAGGTGCTCGGCCGCGAGGTCGCGGTCAAGACGCTGCGCGGCAACGCCTCGGGGCTCGCCGCGCGCATCCTCGACGAGCGGTTCCGCCTCGAGGCGCGGGCGATCGCAGCGCTGCACCACCCGGGCGTGGTCCAGGTGTTCGACATCGATCTGGCGGCGGATCCGCCGTACCTGGTGATGGAGCGGGTCGCCGGCCCGACGCTGAAGGAGCACCTCGCCCGCGGCCCGCTCGACGAGTACGCGCTCCGCGCGCTCGGCATCCAGATCGGCCGCGCGCTCGCCGCCGCGCACGCCGCCGGCGTCGTCCATCGCGACGTCAAGCCCGCCAACATCCTGGCGGCCGGCACGGACACCTGGAAGCTCGCCGACTTCGGGGTCGCGCACGTGCCTGACTCGTCGCTGACGATGACCGGCCAGTTCGTCGGATCGCCGGCGTACGCGCCGCCCGAGGCGCTGGTGCGCGGGCAGTCGGGCACGCCCGGGGACGTCTACGGCCTGGGCGCCACGCTGTACGAGGCGGCCGCCGGGCGCTGGCCGCGCGCCGAGGCCACGACCGGGGGGTTGCTCGCGCCGATGCCGCCGTTGCGCAGCCTCGTGCCCGCGCTGCTGCCCGAGCTCGCCGAGGCGATCGATCGCGCGGTGGCGATCGAGCCCGAGCGGCGGCCGTCCGCGGCCGAGCTCGCCGATGCGATCGCCACCGCCGGTTCGGCGTCCGTCCCCGGCGTCGCTGCGGTGTCCGTCCCCGGCATAGGTCCCGTCGCGTTGCCGGCGGTGGCCGGCGGCGCGGTGCGCTGGAAGCCGTGGGCGATCGGCGGGGCCGTCGTCCTGGCGATCGCCTTGCTCGCGGTGGCCACGCGCGGATCGTCGAAGCCGAGCGCGCCCGGCGCGCCTGGCGCGCTCGGCGCCCCAGGCGCATCGATGATGGGGACCGGGCTCGCCGACCGGCCGACCGAGATCCATGTCAACCCGCCGCCCGGCATGGACGGCAAGCAGACCAGGGAGTGGAACAAGATCGTCGACGAGCTCCAGAAGGGCCACTTCGAGAGTGCGCGGCACAAGCTCGACGAGTTCGAGGACAGGTACGGCGAGACCGACGGGACCCGCGAGCTCAAGCCCCAGCTCGACGCGCTCGGGCCCGACGTGCGCGGCCCAGAAGGTCGCGGCCCCGAGGGGCGCGGCGAGGGGCGCGGCCGGGGCAAGAAGCACAAGGGCGACGACTAGCGCGGCTGGTCGCGGCTACTCGTCGACGATGCGCGCGAGCTTGTCGCCGAACAGCTCGGCCCACAGCGCGGCGGCGGCCGAGCGCAGCTCGGCGGTGGAGCGCGCCGCGAGCGGGGCGACCAGCGCGCTCAGCCGATCGCGATCGATCGCGCCGTCGTGGAGCGCGGGCCCGACCGCCGCGACGTGGAGCCGGCGGGCGAGACCCTCGAGCACGACCACGGCGACGTACGCCTCGGCGGACGTCCCCTGCGTGCGGCGGAACCCGTGGCGCGCGAGGTTCGCCGCCGCGCGATCGGCCGTGGTGGCATCCGGACCCAGCGCGATCATCAGCTCGCGGCGGATCGCGTCCCCGGCGACCGCGGCCACGCTGCGGCCCTGCGCCGAGCGGTTCCACGCGTCGTCGCCCACCTCGTACAGCCCGCCGGCGACCACCGGCAGCACCTGCGTGCGCACGTGGTCCTCGATCTGATCGAGCAGCACGATCGGATCGCGCAGCGCCTCGGGCTTCATCCCGAGCAGCGCCAGGCTGACGTTCAGCTGATCGAGGCGGCGCAGGCTGAGCACGCGCACGCGGTCGCGCGCCGCACGCACGAACGCCACGTGCTCGACCCGGTACGCGAAGATCCCGGCATGCCGGCGGCCGTGCTCGGCGAAGATCTCCGGATCGAGGAAGTAGCCGAGCCCGACGCCCGCGAGCTGATCGGTCGCGACGTGGACGCGCGCGCGGAGGTCGTCGGTCGCGCGGTGATAGCCCGGGTCGGCCGCGGTCAGCGCACCCCAGCGCGCGAGGCTGTCGATCATCGCGCGCCACGCCGCCGTGAGCCCGCCGCCGTACGCGATGAACGCCGGGTGACCGCGCAGGGCGCGCGCCTGCCGCCGCAGCTCTCCGCCGCCCGGCTCCGGCGAGCCGCTGCCGGCGTCGCTCGCGACCACGAGGTGGGTCAGCTCGACCGCCAGCACCTGCTCGATCATCCGATCGCGCAGCGGCGCGCCGCCGTCGCGGTACGCCCCGATCGGCTCCGGCGGCGGTGGCCCGGCGTACACGCCCGGCGGTGCATGGGTCGCCACGAACACCGCCGCGGTCGCGACGGCGGTCGCCGCGGTCAGCGCGATGATCGACGCGACGATCGACGCGATCGGCACCCGGCTCGGCGTGGCCACGACGGTGGCCTCGTACGCCCGCGCGACCTGATCGGGATCCGCGAGCTCGACATCGCGGCGATCGCGGAGGATCAGGCCGGCCGCGCGCAGCACGTGGCGCGCCGCGACCGGCGCATCGACCACGAGCACCCCGGTCGCGAGCGCCGCCTCGATCAGCGCGTGCTCGAGCCGCCGGCGCGCCTGGCCGCGGAGGATCCAGTCGACCCGGCGCAGCGCCGCGCGCGCGGCATCGTCGTCGCCCGCCGCGACGCCTGCGTCGACGGCGGCGAGCACGTGGCGGCGGATCACGCGGGCAGGACACCGCACCCGCGGCCCGGTTTCGAGAAACTCGCGCGCGACCCGAGCCTGACGCGCGGGCGATACGCTGTGGCGCGGCCGCATCACCGCCGCGGGGGCAGCACCGCGCCAAGCGGGCGATCCCACAGGCAGCTCCCGGCGAGCCGCCGCGCGCGGCGGCAGCTGGCACGGCGAGTGCCTGCACCCGCGAGGTGCGCATCGCGCTGCTGGTCGTGGCGATCGCCGGCTGTACGGCGCCGCCGCGGTGGGTCCCCGTGGAGCCGAGGTTCCCGGTCGTCGCGACCTATACCTCGACGATGGTCGACGTCCGGTCCACGCTCGGCCGGGCGCTGATCGGGGTCGAGACCCAGGGGATCGATCGCGAGCTGCGCACCGCGCCGTGTGGCGAGCCCAGCGCGCCGCAGGGCTCGTGCGCGCACTGCGAGCTCGCCGCCGCGACCGACGCCATCGATCTCGCGACGCTCGACGCGATCCGGACCGCGATCGATCGCTACCCCACCAGCGTGCTCGAGGCCTCGAAGATCCAGCACGTGGCGCTGTGCCGGACGCTCTACGAGGAGCCGCACAACCCGCTCGCCGGCACGGTCGATCTCGCCAACCATCGCATGCTCGTCAGCCTAGAGGCGTTCGTCGGCAAGCCGTACGATCCGACGCGCGCGGTCACCGCCGACGCCATCGTCCATCACGAGCTGTACCACCTGCTCGAGTGGGAGGTGATGCACGACATCATGATCGACGACGTCGCCTGGCGCGCGCAGAACCCGGCCGGCTTCGCGTATCACAAGCCCGCCCAGGGCGAGACGCGCCAGTTCGGGTTCGTCGACACCTACGCGAGCACCAATGACCTCGAGGACCGCGCGAGCGTGTTCGAGCTGCTGATGGCGCGGCCCGACGATCTGTGCGCGATCGCCAAGGACGATCCGATCGTCCGCGCGAAGACAAGCCTCCTGTGGGGGCGGCTCGCCATCGCGGTCGGCGACGACTTCCTCCGCCGGCGCGCGTCGTGCGTGACCTGGATCGAGCCGGCGCGACCGCCGGCCGTGGTCGAGCGGCCCGCGCCGCCGGTGCTGCGGTGGGACCATGCGTCCACGCAGGTCGAGCATCGGTGGCTCACCCCACCCGTCCGGCCGCAGTCGCTCCGCTAGTCGATGACCTCGGCCTCACCGCCGCAGCGCTCGATACAGGTGCGAAAGTCGGTCAAGAGCAACGAGAGGAGCTTCGCCGAGGTCCAGGGCGACACGGCGAGCGCCTCGTCGATCTCGGTCATATCGACGACGACCTTCTCCAGGCAGTCCCGCGAGTCGGTCATGGTGTCGCACCACTTGGTCACCTTCACGCGCTGGAACTTCATCGTCACTCCTCTCCTTTGGCGCCTTGCCAGACAAAGAAGCCTCACGCTGCGATGGCCATCAGCGACCGCCCATCCGCATCACGGATTTTCCGCGTGTCCATGAGGCGACCGAGCGTGCCGTTTCACGACAAGATCTTCTCTGCGGGGCCCTCGCGGCCACGTGGCCCGGCTGGGGACAGGAGACGCCTGAACACCGTGACAGGTCCTCGGGTCGGCCATCCAGCACACCGATCCTCGGGCCGATCTGCGACTGCTGGACCGCTCTCCGCGCCCGGCCGGTCGGTCCCTGACTTCGCGCTATGGTGCGCCGGACATGCGCATCCTCGTGACCACGACGAGCTTCCAGGACACCCCGGGCGCACACCATGACGTGCTGCGCGCCAGCGGGTTCGAGATCGTGCCCGCGCGTGGCCCGCTCACCGAGGCCCAGCTGCTCGCGCTGGTCGCCGGCGACGGCTTCGACGGCCTCCTCAACGGCGATGACGCGATCACCGCGCGCGTGATCGACGCCGCCCTGCCGCGGCTCCGCGTGATCGCCAAGTACGGGATCGGCCTCGACTCGATCGACGTCGCGCACGCCACCGCCCGGTCCGTGCCGGTGCTGTTCACCCCGGGCGTCAACCACACCACGGTCGCCGAGCACACCTTCGGCCTGATGATCGCGCTGGCCAAGCAGTTCTGGCCGCACCTGCGCTCGACCAAGGCGGGCCAGTGGAAGCGCCTCACCGGCACCGAGCTCGCCGGCAAGCGCTTGGCGCTCCTGGGCCTCGGGCGGATCGGCAAGGAGGTCGCGCGCCGCGCCGCGGCATTCGACATGCAGGTGGTCGGCCACGACCCGCAGTGGGACGACGCGTTCGCCCGCACGTACAGCGTCGTGCGCAGCCCGAGCCTCGCCGATGCCGCGCGCGACGCCGACGTGATCTCGCTCCACATGAACCTCGGCGAGGGCAACCGCCGCTGGCTCGACCGGGCGCGGATCGCGACCCTCCAGCGCGGCGCCCTCGTCATCAACACCGCGCGCGGCGGCCTGGTGGATGAGGCCGCGATCGCGGAGGCCTGCGCGTCGGGCGCGCTCGGCGGCTACGCGACCGACGTCCTCGAGCAGGAGCCGCCGCCCACCGACCACCCGTTCACCGGTATCGACAACATCATCGTCACACCCCACGTCGGCAGCCGCACGTACGAGTCCGTCGAGCGCCAGGGCCTGCGCGCCGCCCGCAACATCGTCAACTTCCTGTCGGACGACCCCGACGTCATCCGCGCCAGCTGACGCGCTCGGTCAGCGCGCCGGCGAGCCCGGGAATCGCGCGGCCCACGCCTCGCAGACGACGCCGGCGCCGTTGATCACGCCCGCGAGCAGGCGGTACCAGCCGGCCAGGACGATCAGCTCGAGCAGCTGCGGCGGCGTCCAGTGCGCGACCAGCTCCGGCCACAGCGCATCCGACAAGGTCGCCGTGTCGCACAGCTCGTCCGCGAGCCGGATCAGCAGCGCGTCGCGCGCCGACCACGCCGGATCGGCGGCGGTCCCGGTGACCGTGGCAGCGAGCTGGGCGTCGTCGAGCCCGAGCGGCTTGCCGAACGCCACGGCGTGCACGCCCCACTCGTACTCCGCGCCGGCGCGCGCGCACGTCCGGTGGATCACGATCTCGCGCTCGCGGGGCGCGATCAGCCCGTGGCCCAGCAGCCCGGCGCCGAGCGGCCGCATCCGGTTCATGAGCTCGGGGTGCACGGCGAGCGTGCGGAACAGCGCGAGCGGCTCGAGCGAGCTGCCGGGCGGCATCCACTTGCGCAGGAACTCGGCGGTCGCCGGGTCGTAGGGCGGCTCGATCGGGGCGATGCGTGGCGCGGGCTGGGTGGTCGACATGCGTCCTCTTGCTTCGAAATCAGAAGCAGGCTAGTCATAGCTTCTGAATCCGAAGCAGGCAATACTCGCGTCGCGCCCCGGGCGTCCGGTCCGCGCCCGGCCCGCCCCCGCCCCGCGCCCCGGCCGGCCGGTCCGCCACTCCCACACCGGGCGCCCGATCATGGCGCTGCTCGACCTGCTCGGGCGGCGCTGGACGCTGCGCGTGCTCTGGGAGCTGCGCGCGCCGGTGCCGACGTTCCGCGCGCTCCAGGCGCAGTGCCACGGCATGTCGTCGAGCGTGCTGAGCCGGCGGCTGGCGGAGCTCGGCGAGGCCGGCATCGTGGCCTCCCGCGCGGCCGGCGGCTACGCGCTGACACCCGAGGGCTGTGCGCTGCTGGTGGCGCTCGGGCCGCTCGATCAGTGGGCGCGGCGCTGGGCCGACCGGCTACAGGCTCCCGGGCGGTGATGCGGCCGGCCGACGATCAGGGCGACGACACGACGAGCAGGAACGCCGCGCGCGCGTTGGCCCCGTATACCCACATCGCCACCTTCGACTCCATCGTGGTCGAGCCCGTCTGGCCGCTCGCGGTCTGGGCCTGACCACCGCTCGGCGTCACCGCGCACGCGTAGTTGTTGCCGGTGCGGCTCAGCGCGACCCGGTACTGCGTGGCGGTCGACCACACGAAGCTCCTGCTGCCGCGCTCCCGATCCTGGGGCGAGTCCCACAGCGAGACGTAGCGCGCGACCCCCGAGCTGGGAGGCGGCGCGACGAGCTCGCAGAACACGCCTTCCGTGTCGGCCGGGCTGTACGGCATCGCGATCGTCGTCTCCGCGCCATCGACGACGTCCACGTTCTGATCGACGATCAAGCCCGCCGAGATCGTGCCGTTCGCCATCGACGGGATCGGCGGCACCAGCGCCGTGTAGTTGCCCGCGACGGTCGGCAGCGACACGAAGTCACCGGCGACCGTCGCGTTGCCGACGACCTGCCAGGTTGCCTGGAGGGCTTTATGAAAGCCCTCGAAAAACACGATCTTGTCGCCGGGCAGGTTCGGATGTGGATCGCAGCCATCAGCGACGCCGTCGGCGTCCGGATCGCTCGGCGTGTTGCTGGCTTCGATCGGGCACGGGTCGCACACGTCGCCGAAATTATCGCCGTCTTCGTTGCCCTGATCGGTGTTCGCGTTCTTGGGGCAGTTATCGGACGTATCGGCGACACCGTCGAGGTCCAGATCCGCGGCCGAGACCTTGCCATCGATGCCCGGAGCGGCATCCACCACGGTATTGATGACGCCGCCGCACGTTCCGGTGACACACGCCTGCCCGGTTGGGCATGGGGCGAGGTCACTACACGGTGCGCCGGGCCCGAGCCGGGGATCGTAGCAGGCGATCAGCCCGACCAGCCCGAGAAGAACGAAGACCCGCATGCCTCATTATAGGGTGAGGATGGCGGTCGCTGCCCACATTCACCCTGTTGTTTTCTCTCCCGAGCTATCCGTTCGGCCCCGCGGACTTGCCACGCTCTCACGTTATCTCGATCACATGTCTGTGCATGGAGGTGCGCAACCGGGCCGTGCGGGCGTGAAGCTCGAAGAGATCGCGGACACGCGCGCTGGCTCCGCGGGGCTGGGTCGAGCGCTCGTCCGTTGACCACCGAATCAAGCATGGATGGCGGCGCCATCTCCACGACCCGCCGGCGCCCCACCACCCGGCCGTGCAATCTATCTCGCGCCCTGACCCAGCCCGCGTCGCTGCGCTGCGCGTTGTCGTCAGCGCGGGGACATGCGCTACCCCCGGCGACGATGGCCTCGGTCGCTCGCTGACCTGGGCGCCTGCGGTTGTGTCGGCACGCCGAGGCTCCTACACTTCGCCATCCGTGCCACCTGAGCCAACAGCGACTGTGATCCGTCAGGAGACCTTGCCCTCGCTGGAGGTGAGCAACGCCTACTTCCTGTCCGTGTCGTTGCAGAACATCCGCTGCTTCGGCGAGACCCAGGTCCTGGATCTTCAAAGCGCACCGGGAAAGCCCGCGCGGTGGACGCTGATCCTGGGCGAGAACGGGGTCGGCAAGACCACGCTGATGCAACTGCTCGTGCTGGGTTCGCCTGAGCGAGAGAGCGATCGACTCACTGAGGAGCGAGCCCGACGTACAGCAGCACCCAAAATCGTGCACCTTAAGTTCTTAGACGCGATGATCCGCACAGGGCAGGCCAGAGCTTGCGTGACCTACAAGATCTTGTGGGCGGATTCGCTCGATCCAGTAGACACCGCGGTACCCGACGAGTCTGTGATCGACGGAGATCAGCGGGGCTGGGGTATCCAATTATATGGTCAGAGCAGGCGCTCGATCACGTACGGCTACGGCGCCAACCGCCGGCGCGCGCCCCGTGGGCTGACCGCGGAAACCTCCGACGACCCCACGCGAACCCTGTTCGATGACGACGCCACGCTGCGCAACCCCGAGGAGTGGCTCCTTCAGAACGAGCTCGTCGCCAATACGACTTCACCGCTGCAGGATCAGGCACAACGACAACGAACGCGGGTATTGGAGATCCTGACCCGGATCCTTCCGGGCATCGATGAAATCCGGGTCTCTTCTCACACCACCGCCAGTCAACAACTCCGGGCCAGCGCCGAAGTCCATGGCCTGGATGGATGGATCCCGTTCTCCGCCCTCGGGCTCGGCTACCGCACGATGACGGCATGGATCGTCGACCTCTCCAGCCGGTTGTTCGAGCGCTACGGAGAGCTGGAAGACCCGCTGAGCGGGCCGGCGGTGTGTCTCATCGACGAGATCGACTTGCACCTGCACCCACGCTGGCAACGCGACCTGATCGCGCGGCTGTCGACGCTGTTCCCGCAGACGCAGTTCATCGCCACCGCGCATAGCCCGTTGATCGTGCAAGCAGCCCTCGATGCGAACGTGGTCGTGCTCCGGCGCCGAGAGGGCGGTGTCGTGATCGACAACGCGCCGCCCTCGGTCCGAAAGTGGCGCATCGACCAGATCCTCACCAGCGAGCTGTTCGACCTTCCCAGCGCCCGCCCCCCCGAGCTCGACGCGTGGATCCAGGAACGCGACGCGATCCTCGCCAAAGCCGAGCTCACCGATCAGGACCAGCAGCGATTGACGGAGCTCCGCGAACTACTCGGGGCGCTGCCGCAGGGGGACACGCCGGAAGACCTCGAAGCGATGGAGGTGATCCGGCGCGCGGCGAAGGCGCTCAAGGAAGCGCCGTGATCCGGATCCACCGTCCGGCGAACGCCCCGGCGGTACTGCTCACACAAGGTCTGGCTCGCCGGAGCGAGCACGAGACCGACGTCTCGTCGGATCCCGCCTCGTTCTCGTCGGGCGCCGCCACGCTGACCTTTGACCAGGCGGTGTACGCGCACAAGACCGTCAAGACCGAGCTGATCGCGATGCAGCACGCGAAGTGTGCGTTTTGCGAGGCAAAGCCGCTGCACGTCAGCGATGGCGACGTGGAGCACTTCCGCCCGAAAGGTGGCACGCGGCAGACCGACGCTGACCGGCTGCAGCGGCCCGGGTACTACTGGCTCGCCTACGATTGGGACAACCTCCTGTTCAGCTGCGAGCGCTGCAATCGCAGGCACAAGAAGAACCTGTTTCCGCTCATCGATCAGGCACGGCGAGCAAAGACACCCCAGGCCACGACCGTCGACGAGACTCCCGTCTTCATCGATCCATCGGCCGAGGATCCGGAGCAATACATCAGCTACCGAGACCACATCCCTGTCGCAATCGGTGGCAACCACCGTGGAGCGCAGACGATCGACGCGCTCGGACTACGACGACCGGAGCTGAGCGCGGATCGCGAAGAGCACCTGGAGCGTCTCAAGGTGCTCCAGGCGGTTGGTTCCAACCCGGCTGTTCCCCACGAGCTACGAACCAAGGCCGTCGCCCTCCTGACCAAGGCTACCTCGGCCGAGGCAGAATACTCCCTCATGTGCCGCGCTGCCTTGGGTGCACCTCGCTCTCCACCCGTCGAACCGGCGAGTACTCCGCCATAGAGTACCTGACCGGTTGCTCTGCGGAGAGCCCCGGGGAGTACCTCCGGTCCGGCCGTACCGACGACAACGCGCAGCGCAGCGCCGCGGGGTGGGTCGCGTCGCGAGATAAATTGCACGGCCGGGTGGTGGATCGCCGGCCGGTCGTGGAGATGGCACCACCATACATGCTCGATTCGGTGGTCAACGGACGAGCGACGGACCCAGCCCCGCGGTGCCAGCGCGCGTGTCCGCGGTCTCCTGGAGCTCACGGCCCGCACCCCGGCGCAACCGATCAAGACCACTGTGGCGAGGTACCAGATAGACAACCGCCGAGCGCCCCGTCGCCGGCCAGCGTGCGGGCTGCGCCGAGAAGCCTCGTGGTATGCCTCGCCCATGATCACGCTCTATCACTCGCCCAGCTCCCGCTCGGCCCGGTTCGTCTGGCTGCTCGAGGAGCTCGGCCAGCCCTACACCATCAAGCTCGTCTCGATCCGCCGGCGCGACGGCAGCAGTGCCCAGGATCCCGCGTACCGGCAGATCCAGCCGCACGGCAAGGTCCCGGCGATCGATCACGACGGGGTGACCGTGTTCGAGTCCACGGCGATCGCGCTGTACCTGGCCGACGCGTTCCCGGCCGCGAACCTCGGGCCCAAGATCGGCGACCCGACCCGCGGGGCGTTCGTGACCTGGCTCGCGTACTACAGCGGCGTGATGGAGCCGGCGTTCGTCACCAGGTCGCTCGGCTTCACCACGACCAACAGCACCACCGGCTGGGCGCCGACCGAGGACATCCTGGCGTACATCACCAGCCAGCTGCAGCGCGGACCGTACCTGCTCGGCGATGCGTTCTCGACCGCCGATATCCTGTACGGCAGCACGTTCGCGCTGTTCAAGGGCAGCCCGCTGATGGCGCAGGACGCCGTGCTCGATGGCTATGTCGCGCGGCTATCGGCGCGCCCGGCCTACCAGCGCGCGGCGGCCAGGGAAGCGGAGGTCGCCGCGGCCAACCCGCCGGCCTGATCGCGCCGCGGCGCCGCGTCAGATCGGCGACAGGGAGAGGTTGATGCGCACGCGGGCGCCGTCACCGGTGAGCGTCATCGTGACGTCCTTGCGCCAGCCGGTCTCGAACGGATTGACCATGATGTCGTCGCCGATGTTGTCGTCTCCCGACAGCGTATCTTGATCGGTCAGCCTGGCGTGCAGGCGGATCGCCTGGCCGGCCCTGGGCGAGACGTCGATCACCGTCTCCGCGAGAGGCGCGCCGGTGCCGAACACCGAGCCCTCGTGGATCTGCACGTAGTGGCTCGCGTCCTTGTTGAACATCGTCTGGGTGTGGGTGCCCTCGGCGGTGATCAGGCCGTAGAGCTCGAGGTCCGCGCCCGAGTCACCGCCGGCGCTGTCGACCGCGATGCTCTGCAGCGTGACGCGGACGCGCTGCGAGACGCGCACGCAGTCCTTGACCTGGTAGTCCGTGGTGAACGACATCCGCGCGGGCGAGTTGTCCTTCAGGTAGGACAGCTTGTAGGCGATCGGCGCGCCGGGCGACTGGCGCGAGTAGTTGCCGCCGCTCTTGATGAAGGTCTTCAGCGCGTCGTAGCTGTCGATGCTCTGGGCCGCCGAGCCGGCGTCGCCGCCGAGGATGAACGCGGTGATCTTGCTCTGCGAGATGATGTCCTTGTAGGTGACCGAGACGTCGCCCTTGACGTCGACGCCCCCGGCGTACGCGAAGTCGAGCGCGGCGGACATCTCCTCGGCGGAGTACTGCGACTCGAAGGTGAACAGCACCATCCGGCCGTAGGTCACCGACGACACGTAGACCGGCGGCCGCTGCGCGTCCATCTTGTCCTGGACGTCGGCCAAGCTGACGTCGGGCGCGAGCAGCGCGCTCGGCGACGCGGGCGCGTCGAGATCGACGGTGTAGTACGCCTGCGTGTAGCGAACGACGTGGCGCGACCGGACGTCCTGCTTGGACCAGTCGAAGCTCGACTTGAGGCTCGCGATGCCGAGCCCCCAGCTGGCCTGGACCCCGAGCGCCATGTTCAGCTGGTTCTCGGTGTGGACCTCCTCGATCTCGCTATACAAGTTCGCCGGCGTCGCGCCGGTGATCTCCGCGTCGAGGATGCTCGACAGCGCGTCGCGATACGACGACAGGCTGGGATCGGCGACGACGGCCTGCTTGGACCCGGCCAGGTTCTCGAGGCTGACCGAGATCGTCGCCGGTGCGCGCGGCAGCACCATCTGGGTGAACAGGCCGGTCATGACCGAGTCGGCGCCGATCAGCGCGCCGGGATACATCGCGTCGGAGTTCGCGGCGTACGCGACGATCCGGTCGTACTGCCGGGTCTCCTGGAGGTTCTGCGTCGTGCACGCGTAGTCACCCTCCGGCGTGGCAGCCGACCGCGTACCCTCGGCGACCGCGGGCGCCTCGACCGGCAGGTATGGCAGCGACGCGATGTACGCATCGATCTGGTTGGGCTGGTCGGGCTCGGGCTCCGGATCGCCCACGGACGAGCATGCGGTCAGGAGGCTCACGGCAGAGATCCAGGTAGCGCGCTGCATGGCCCGCTACCCAGCAAGGACTCAGCCAGCCAGGAGTCGTCTGCATCCGCATACTTGAACGGAGATGGCCAGACGAGCGTCCGGGCCATTCGACTCCAGCAGCCGGCGAACCGGCTAGCCAAGTTGCCACCATCGATCTGCGGACCGGATCGCGCCGGTCCGTTCCACGAGATGCCGTGCTCGTTGGCTTCACGGCGCGCGATCGTCCGTGTAGCGAGCCAGCGCACGCGCGAGGTTGGCCTGGGCGGGGCGCTCGAGGCGGCTGCGGAACAGCTCGGTCAGGAAGATGCACGGGCGGCCGAGCATCCTGGCGAGGAAGCCGCAGCGGCCGGCCCGGAACGCGCTGGCGGGGAGGTGCCGGTACTCGGCCGCGATCGCGGCGTCGTAGGCATCGAACTCGGCGGGCGGTGCGCCGAGGATCGCGGTGTCGCAATCGAGGAAGAATCCGGCGTCGGCGTCGGTCGGGTCGGGCTCGATCGAGCCGTGGCGGGCGGTGAGCAGGATCAGCTCGGCGGTGCGTTCGGGTGCGTGGGCGAGCTCGCGGGCGAGCTGGGCCGAGCGTGCCTCGTTGTCGCTGCGAGCCGGGTCGTAGACCGCGTCGTGGAACACGATCGCGAGGTAGACCGGGATGATGTCGTGCCAGCCGGCTTCGTCGCCGACGAAGTCGAACCAGCGCAGCACCTCGGCGATGTGGGTCGCGTTGTGGTAGGTGCGATGGGGCTCGCCGTACGCCGCGGCGAGCACGCGCTCGACGTCGGGTGCGACGGTCAGCGGCGCGTGGCGCGAGCCGAACATGCCCCGAGGGGAGTCGGCGTGCCCGCCGCCGTCATGCCTGGTCAGCCCGGAGCCGGCCGCATCCTCGGCCTCGCGCTTCATGAGACGGACGCCTTCACGCGGGGGAACATCCCGCCTGCGACCACGACCGCGGCCGCGCACAGCACCGCCGCGAGCACGAAGTGGACGCCATAGCCGAGCGCGCCGGCGGACACGCCGCTCACCGTCGAGGCGATCCCCGTCGCGATCACCACCGTGCTCGCCTGCACCGTGTAGTCGGTCGCGCCGCTCTCGGTCACGCTCCAGTCCATCATGCAGGTGAACAGCGCGGCCGTCGCCATCCCGCTCGCGAAGTGCTCGACCCCGCACCACGCGTAGAGCGCAGGCCGGGTTGGCTCGGTCAGCGCAAGGTACGCGTAGCCGGCCACCGTGACGACCTGCACGATGCCGAAGCCCACCAGCGCCCGGCGGCGGCCGATCCGCGTCACCAGGGCACCGCCGGCCAGCGCACCGAGCATCCCGGCGATGAAGCCAACGGTGCCGAGCAGCCAGCTGACATCGGAGAGCGACAGCCCCTGGTCGACGAGGAACGGCCGCAGCATGCCGGTGGCGAACGCCTCGCCCGCCTTGTAGATCGCGATCAAGGCGACCAGCCGCCACGCACCCGGACGGCGCAGGAAGTGCACGCCGGGGTGCGGCTCGCGTCCCGCTGGCGGGACCGGCGGCTCGCGGGTCGCGATCACCGGGACGCTCGAGAGCGCGGTCAGCGCCGCCATCGCGAGGAACGTCCCGCGCGGCCCGAGCTCGTCGTGCAAGCCGAGCAGCACGCCGCCGCCGATGATCCATGCCGAGGCGATACCCGGCGACCTGCAGGCCGTTCGCGACGCCGCGCTCGCCGGGCGGCAGGATGTCGACGGCCAGGCCATCGGTCGCGATGTCCTGCGTCGCCGCGATCAGGTTGAGCGCGACCATCGCCGCCATCCATGCCACGACCGAGCCGGCGACCGGCGCGAGCGCCAGCACGGTCAGCACCAGCGTGCCGGCGAGCTGCATCGGCAGGATCCACGACCGCCTGCGGCCGACGTGCGGCCACCATCGCCGATCGATGACGGGCGCCCACACGAACTTGAGCGCCCATGGCACGGTGAGCAGCGACACGAGCCCGATCGCGCCGAGCGAGTACCCCTGGGTCCGCAGGATCACCGGCACCGCCTGCGTGAAGAAGCCGAACGGAAGGCCCTGCGCGAAGTACAGCGAGCCGAGCAGCGTGAACCGCGCGAGCGGGGACGTGGCCATGCTCATCGTCCTCATCGTCCTCATCGGCGCCTCCGGGCGATCACGAGCGGCCGGTCCGGTCGCAACAGCCCTTCCGCCATCCGCAGCACGCACGTCGCCGCGGTGCCCGACGGGACGACGTCGCGCGCGGTCGCGGTCACCACGAGGTCGCCTTGCAGGGCGGATGCACAGGCAACGTGAGGCATTCGGCCGACACTATCTCGTTGGCCGCTGAGCCATCTCCACAAACCGGGAGAGTGAGCTCAACGTGCGACGCAGACTTGCCGAGGCCGGCGCGGCTGAGCTTGGATCCCATTCCGTCGCGACGAATTGAGTCAATCGGGCGTTGTAGGCTGGGCCTATCGTAGCCGTTGATCCGGACGCTGGGACGAGGTCTCTGCGCAAACCAGCGTCCTTGCATCTGCGGACCAGGTTTATAATCAACTGCTTGGGATCATCAATGGAATCCGCGTCATTCGGCAGCCGTGTGGTTGCCACGGTGATGAACCGCGCGAATGCATCTCGATCTGCGAGCACCCAAGCTTCTATCTCCATGACTGCGACTCGAAATAAGAAGCCAGGATTCCTTGGAGCACCAATCCACGACTCTACGACATCGACGGGGCAGCGCTTCCGCGTATCGAGGTCTGTCAGCATGAAGACAGGGAATCCGAGCGCCGTAATATTGAGGCTACGAGCCTTCGTTCTCAAGTATCCAGACCCACGCAGCCCGATTGTTTGAGCCACATCGATAGCATAATGAGCCAAGATACGCTCGGCAACAGCTTTGCTGAGGCTGTCCTCGACAGCGAGGATGACCTTCGAGGTCATGCCACGGAGCTCAGCTCATGAACTTGTGGAGGCGTAGTCCGAGGAAGCACGACTTCACCGACGGCCATACCCGACTCCAGGAGTGCGCGAACCTCAGCGATCTCGGATGCGACGGACGCTTGCGTGCCTTCAGTCGCCGGCATGAGGAGCAAGACTTCGCGGCCATCGATGCCCTGATCATTCAAGAGTGCGTCGCTATGCGTGCTGACAAACACCTGGCGACCACGAACCTTCTGGAGTCGATGAATCAGCGGGGCAAGCTGTGCGACGATGCCTGCGTTGAGAGATAACTCAGGCTCTTCGAGAAGCAGCAGCGAATCGCCTTCCTGGAGGGACCACAGCAGCCCGATCAATCGCAGCGTTCCATCCGAGAACTGGTCTTCCTGCTGCCAGCCTGCGTTCGGCCTCCAGTGAGAGTAAAGTGCCTTCAAGTGCGGTTGCCCGGTCGTTTTATCTCGCACGAACTCCAGGTGTTCCAGCTGCGTGACGGCCACCTTGAGGGCATCCTGGATGCGGCGAAGCCGGGCTTTTCGCGTCTTCTCTGGCGTCTTGGCGATACGCTCCAGGAAGCCCTGACCAAACGGATCGTTCTCGACCACGCGACCTTGAATCGAATCCGCAAAGCGAAGCAACTGAGGCACGAGGTGAAGATACGTTATATTCTGAAGAAATTGAGTTATCTCACGAAATTCAACATTTACATTAATCTGCTCGAGATACGTTTGCGTCAAGCGTTCTCGGTCCGAGTTGTCCGCGGGCTCGGGACGGTTAACGATCTTGTTCTTGCCGCTCCAGACGACTTCACGCGTAATCACAGTCTGTCGTTTCCCGCGCACCTCCTGGGTAAACGCTAGCTCGTACCGCCAGCGGGGCGATGTATCGATCCCGTCGCTGAGGTGTATCTCGAGGACAATTTCGGGATCCTTACGCGCAGCCAGACTGCGAATCTTCGAGACCCCGCCACGTTGCTTCACTGCTTTCTGGAGGCCCCCTCCATTGGGAGAAGCAACATCTCTGAGGAATCTAAAAATATCCAGGAGGTTTGATTTACCCGAAGCGTTCGGCCCGACGACGAATTGACGTTCACGAAGGTCCACATCCAGTCGCTTGAAGTTCCGCCAATTTTGGGCGACGAGATGGGTCACGAACATCTACTCAACGTACACCAAAGCCACGACTCCGACGAGCCTCGGCAAGCGTACCGGCGCAAGACGAAACCCGTTCCACGCCAACGACGAGGTCGATGACGTTCAACGTCTACGCGGCGTCGCCCTCCGCGCCTGTGGACCGGGCGGATGGGCGACCGCAACGTGCAGCAATCGGCGATCGCATGCGCGTCGACGTCCGGCACGTCGACCCCGTCCCTGCCCCCAGGGGTAGCGGGGTGCGTCTGGCGGTGAGTGAGCGACCAGCCCAGGGGACCCGCGGTTCTTGCGTGGGCCTGCCCGACTGGCAACTCCTGGCCGGCGACGACGCAGCCGGCGCGAGCTTGGTACAAGATGGCCGCGCCATGTCGCTGCTCCGTCGCGCCGCCTCGTTCGTCCTGGGCATCGCCGCCTCCGCGTGTGCCCCTCCGCATCCGCCCTCGGGCCCCGAGCCAGCGCGCCCACCGGCGGCGCCCGTACCGGCCGCGCCTGCGGTGCGCCCCGAGCCCAGGACGGTGCAGAGCTACGTCCGCGTCGCGACGCCGCGCGTGGTGCTGGCGCATGTCCGCGTGATCGACGGCACCGGCCGCGCGCCGCTCGACGATCGCAACGTCGTCATCGAGCGCGGCAAGATCACCGCGATCGAGCCCGGTGTGGACGTGGCCGCGGCCGCCGATCTCACCGTGCTCGATCTGCACGGCGCCTCGGTGCTGCCGGGCCTGGTCGGCATGCACAACCACCTCTACTACATCGGGCGGCCCAACTACGACGAGGAATGGCGGTCGGAGCCCCCGCTCGTCATGCCGCAGATGATGTTCTCGGCGCCGCGGCTCTACCTCGCCGCCGGTGTCACGACGATGCGGACGACCGGCAGCGTGGAGCCGTACGCCGATCTCAACCTCAAGCGCGACATTGATGCCGGCAAGTTGATCGGCCCGCACCTCGACGTCACCGGCCCCTACCTCGAGGGCGCCACCAGCCCGTTCATCCAGATGCACCACCTGAGCGGCCCCGAGGAGGCGCGCCAGTTCGTCAACTACTGGGCCGACCGCGGCGTGACCTCGTTCAAGGCGTACATGAACATCACGCGCGCCGAGCTCAAGGCCGCGATCGACGCGGCGCACAAGCGCGGCCTCAAGGTGACCGGGCACCTGTGCGCGGTGACCTACGACGAGGCCGCGGACCTCGGCATCGACGATCTGGAGCACGGCTTCTTCGTCAACACCCAGCTCGATCCGGGCAAGCAGCCCGACGTCTGCCCGCCGACCACCGGCGAACCGACGCTCGCGCGGATGGCGCCCGGCAGCCCCGAGGCAACCGCGCTGATCGCCAAGCTGGTCAAGCGCCACGTGGCGATCACCTCGACCTTGCCCGTGTTCGAGTCGCGCGTGCCCGGGCGGCCGCCGCTGCGCCAGCAGGCGCTCGACGTGATGACCGCCGAGGCGCGGCAGGCCTACCTCTACGCGCGGCAACGCCCGGCGTCGCTGCCGCCGCGCGCGACGGATCCCGCCGTGATGCTCAAGCGCGACATGGCGCTCGAGCGCGCCTTCGTCGCCGCCGGCGGGCTCCTGATCGCCGGCCCCGATCCGACCGGCAACGGCGGCGTGGTCCCGGGCTTCGGTGACCAGCGTGGGATCGAGCTCCTGGTCGAGGCCGGGTTCTCGCCGGTCGAGGCGATCCGGATCGCCACGCTCAACGGCGCCACGTACCTCGGCCGGCAAGATCGGATCGGCAGCATCGCCGTGGGCAAGAACGCCGATCTGGTCGTGGTCAAGGGCGACCCGGCGATCCGCATCACCGACATCGAGCAGGTCGAGATCGTCTTCAAGGACGGGGTCGGCTACGATGCGCCAAAGCTCCTCGAGTCCGTGAGGCAACGCTACGGTCAGTATTGACACTCCCTCGATCGGACGCCCCCGACGGGGCCGCGAACTGGCAACTGTGTGCGCATTCGAGTACATTCGAGCCCCCCTCGGCAGATACTCCCTTCACCCCCGGCAACAAATGACCGACAGCGCCCTACGTGCAGTGGATCGCAAGACCGACGACAACGTTGGGTCCGACACGTAAGAAACATGCGACCAAGCTGTGGGTCGCACCCACTGGAACCAGAGATCGGGAGCCTCCCAGAGAAGCTCTGAGGGGATCCCCGGCAGCCAACCTCCTCGTGAGGATTCGCGAACCGCGAACGACCACTGATCGAGCATCATGGAACATCGGCTTGTCGATGACGCATCTGCGAAATTGCCCCCGGGAAAGCTTGGCCGCTACGAGATCGTGAAGCGTCTCGCGACCGGCGGGAGCTCCGATCTCCTGCTGGCGCGAGCCGGCGGCAGCAGCGGTGCCGAGCGCCACGTCGTCATCAAGCAGCTGCGCGAGGACCCGGCGAAGGACCCGGCGTTCGTGCGGACGTTCGTCGCCGAGGCACGGCTCGCCGGCAAGCTCCGTCACCACAACATCTGCTACGTCCAGGACGTCGGCGAGGACAACGGCAAGCACTACGTCGTCATGGAGTACGTGCACGGCGAGGATCTGCGCACGATCCTGGCCCGGCTCCACGGCCGCGGTCAGATGATGCCGGTCCAGCAGCTCGTCACGGTCGGGACGTCGGTCGCCGCGGCGCTTCACCACGCACACGACCACATGGGCGCCGGCCACAAGTCGCGCGGCCTCGTGCACGGCGACGTGACGCCGACCAACATCCTCGTCGGCTACGACGGCACCGTGAAGGTGGTCGACTTCGGGATCGCCCGGGCGGCGATCGAGGCGTTCGAGACGCAGATCGGCGGGCTCCAGGGCAAGGTGCCGTACATGGCACCGGAGCAGTGCACCGGGCAGGGCGTCGACCGGCGCAGCGATGTGTTCGCGCTCGGGATCGTGCTGTACGAGCTCGCGACCGGGCGACGGCTGTTCCAGGGCGAGTCCGACTTCGTGACGATGGCGACCATCGTCGGCGGAACGGTGCCGCGCCCCTCGCAGCATCGCAAGGACCTCCCCGACGAGCTCGAGAGCATCCTCCTGAAGGCCCTGGCGCGATCGCCGGCCGACCGCTACCAGACCGCCGCCGATCTGCGCATGGCGCTCGACGTGTTCGCTGCGAAGGTGCGGCCGGCAGGCTCGGCGCCCACGCTGGCCGACTACATGACCCAGCTGTTCGTCAAGCGTCGGGAGCCGTGGCTCGACAGCACCGAGCGCACCGTGGCCCCCCTCGACTTCGATGGCGCCGTGACCGGGCTCGCCCAGGCGCCTGCCGAGGCCGTCGAGATGTTCGCGATCCCCGATGCCGCGACGGACGACTCGCCGATCGCGCACGCTCACGCGCACGTCGTCGACAAGCCGACGGAGGTCGTGTCGATCGCCAAGAAGCCGGTCGCGCTCGGGTCGTTCGTGCAGCGGCCGAGGTCCGAGACCGGCGGGAAGACGCCGAGGCCCGAGCTGACCGAGCGGCCGTCCAGGCCCAAGGCGATCACGGCCGGACCGCTCGTCCAGCGGCCCAGGTCCGAGACCAACGGAAAGACGCCCAGGCCCGAGCTGGATGACCGAACGCCCAGGCCCGAGGCGATCACGGCCGGACCGCTCGTCCAGCGGCCCAGGCCCGAGACCAATGGAAAGACGCCCAGGCCCGAGCTGAGCGACAAGCCGCTCACGCCCGACGCACATGGCATGGCCGCCAAGCCCGACGCGACGGAAAAGTCCGGGGCGCTTCCCAGCGTGCTGAAATCGGACGCGAAGCCCGCCAGGACGGCCGGCAATCGACTGCCATCCCCGACCCAGGCACCGCGCCCGCGCTCGCCCTCGGTCGTCGCTACCCCCGTCGGCGCTACCCCGGTCGTCGCACCGCTGGTCGTCGCACCGCCGGTCGTCGCACCGCCGGTCGTCGCACCGCCGGTCGTCGCACCGCCGGTCGTCGCGACTTCCGTGGTCGCTCTCCCGGTCGAAGCGCGGCATGAGAGGAACCGGCTCTCGACCGACGTGAGCGAGCCGACCAAGGTGGCGGCTCCACCACCACCGCCACCGAGCGCTACCATCAGCGGTAGCTCGGCCGCCCGCAAGGCCGGCAACGATTCCACCCAGGTCGTGCCACCGCTGCCATCGCCGGTCGCGCCGCCTCCGCGCTCGTCGACCGCGCCGGCACCCGCGGCCGGCGCCACCGCCACGGAGATCACGGGCGTGGCGGGAGCCAGCCGCCGGACGTGGGTCGTGCGGGCGTTGATCGGTGGCACGGCGGCCGTTGCCTTGATCCTGGTCGTCGCGATCGGCTTCTCGAATGGCGACCCGACGCCTGCGTCCCCACCCGCCGGCTCCGATCCCACGGCAGCGACACCGGTGCAGCCTCCACCGCCCGCGCAGGAGCCACCGCGACCCGTACGGACGATGCACAACTCCGAGCCGCCACCGGCCGCCGACGTCACCGCGACCGTGCCAGGCGATCCAGCGCCGGAGCCACCGCGCCCCGAGCCCACGATGCGCAACTCCGAGCCGCCACCGGCCGCCGACGTCACCGCGACCGCGCCGACCGCGCCGGTCGAGCCACCGCGCCCCGAGCGCACGATGCGCAACTCCGAGCCACCGCCGGCCGCCGACGTCACCGCGACCGCGACCGCGCCCGCGCCCGGGACCGCGCCCGGGACCGCGACCGCCGAGCCACCGCGCCCCGAGCGCACGATGCGCAACTCCGAGCCGCCGACGGCCGCCGACGTCACCGCGACCGCGACCGCCGAGCCACCACCGGCCAAGGCCGTGACGCGGGCCCCCACCAGCGCCACCCGACCGCCGGCACCATCGCGGCCGCCGGCCGAGATCGCGCCGGCACCACCGAAGCGGCCGAGCCCGACGGCCGTGACGCGCAAGCCCGCGCCGGTCGCCAAGGCACCGGTCGCCAAGGCACCGGCCAAGCCGGCCGCGAAGCCGCCGACCAAGCCGGCCAAGTCACCCGCCTACGATCCCGACGCGCTGTTCCTGAAGAAGCCCTGAGCCCCCCCGCAGGACCATGACCACATCGACCTCCCCGTCTTCGCCGTGCTCGCCGTCCTCGCTCTCCGGGCCGCCTGCGGCCGCGCGGTCATGGCCGCGCCTCGCCTCGTTGCTCCTGGTGCTCGTGGTTGCCCCGGCGACCGCGCTCGCCGACAAGAAGGAAGACGCGAAGGCGCACATCGCGAAGGCCACCAAGGCGCACAAGGACGGCCAATTCGAGGTTGCACGCATCGAGCTCGAGGCCGCTTACGCGCTCGCTCCAAAACCCGAGCTGCTCTACGCGATCGGCCAAGTGTACGCGAAGCTCGGCAAGTGCGGCGAGGCGACCACGTACTTCCACCGGTTCGCCGCCTCCGAGAAGGACCCGCAGGTCGCCAAGGTCGTCGATCAGGCGATCGCCGCGTGCAAGTCGGGCCCTGAAGCCGCGGCCGCTCCACCGTCCGGCAGCTCGCCGCCGGCCAACAGCCCGTCGCCGGCCAACAGCCCGTCGCCGGCCAGCAGCCCGCTACCTCCTGCAGACCAGCCAGCCCCCCCGGCAACCCCACCGACACCGGCCAGGCCAGCGACGCTGGCATCCCGCGCGCAGCCGCCCTCACCGGAGAAGCCGGCGCCGTCGAGCATGGGCGCGCAGCAGCGATCGCCCTGGTACAAGGACAAGCTCGGAGATGGGCTCGTGCTCGGCGGCATCGTCGCGACGGTCGTCGGGATCGTGGAGTATCGCGGCGCCCGGTCGGATCTCGACGCCGCGGAGGACAAGGCCAGCGCGCCGACCGTCACCCGCTACGACGAGCTCGTCGACAGCGCGCACAGCAAGCGCACGGCGTCCGTCGTGCTGTTCGGCGCCGGCGGCGCCCTGATCACCGCCGGGATCATCCGCTACGTGCTGCACGACCGGGCCACCGAGACCCGCACCGTCGGGATCGCGCCGGCGCACGGTGGTGGCCTGGTCACCTACGAAGGGAGCTTCTGATGCGTACCGCCGCAATGTGCCTGTGGATCGCCGCCGCAGCGAGCGCCGGCTGCCTGCGCAGCACCCAGTTCGCATGCACGCAGGACACCGAGTGTGGAGCCACGGGAAGGTGCGAAACCGCCGTCGGTTACTGCAGCGTTCCCAATGCAGCCTGCGCGGACACCCAGCGCAGCTACGGTGACTCCGCCGGCGCGGGCCTGGCCAACAGGTGCGTACCGGGCGGAGCTCCAGGCCTCGACGCGGGCATGGATGGCCCAGTGCCGATCGACGCGCCGGTCACCGGGTGCCCGTCGCCCTATGCCGCGGTCGCCGGCTCGGCTCACCGCTACAAGGTCCTCACCAACATCTCGTGGGACACTGCCAAGACCGAGTGCGACCGGACCAGCACCGCGGCGTACGTCGCGGTTCCCGACGACGCCACCGAGCTGACGAACCTGGCGACCGTCGCGAACGCGCTGCCATTCTGGATCGGCGTCGACGACAAGATGACCACCGGGGCGTTCGTGACGCAGAAGAACCTCCCGGCGACGTTCCTGCCGTGGGCGACCGGCGAACCCGATCAAAGCAACCCGCCGCAGGAGTGTGTCAACGCAGTCTCGGCGACCGAGATCGCGACTGAGAAGTGCGGCACGTCGCACACGGCAGTCTGCGAATGCGAGCCGTGACCTGATCGTTCCTACCGGCGGGACGACAGGCCGAGCCTGGCCAGCTTGCGCTTGAGCGTGTTGCGCTCGATGCCGAGCGCCCGGGCGGTCTGCGACAGGTTGCCGGCGTGGGCGGCGAGCGTCGCGGTGATCGCGGCGTGCTCGGCGTCGCGCACGGCGGCGGCGAGCGTCGTCACGCGCGGCCGGACCGGCGCGGGCCGTTGCGGTGGGCGCGCCGCGGCGCTTTGGCGGATCTCGGGGGCGAGGTCGGCCGGCGTGACCTCGTCGTCGCAGAACACCGCCCAGCGGTGGACCTCGCTGCGCAGCTCGCGGACGTTGCCCGGCCAGGCGTAGGCGGCGAGCAGGCGCATCGCCTCGGGGGTCACCGGCAGCTTGCGCGCGCGGCCGCGGATCGTCGCCTCGCGCAGGAACGCCTCGATCATCGCCGGCAGGTCGCTGATCCGGTCGCGCAGCGGCGGCACGCCGAGGGTCGCGCCGCGCAGGCGGTAGTAGAGGTCCTCGCGAAACCGCCCGCTCTGCACCATCTGCTCGAGATCGCGGTGGGTCGCGGCGACCACGCGGACGTCGACCGGGACGGCCTCTTCGCCGCCGACCCGGCGCACCGTGCGCTCCTGCAGGACGCGGAGCAGCATCGCCTGGACCTGGGCCGGCAGCTCGCCGACCTCGTCGAGGAAGATCGTGCCGCCCGACGCCTGCTCGAACAGGCCGCGGTGGCGCGCGGCCGCGCCGGTGAATGCCGCGGCCTCGTGGCCGAACAGCTCGCTGGCGAGCACGCCGTCGGCGATCGCGCCGCAGTTCTCGGCGATGAACGGCCCGCCGGCGCGTGCGCTGGCGTCGTGGACGGCGCGCGCGACCAGCTCCTTGCCCGCGCCGGTCTCGCCCAGCACGAGCACCGGCAGCTCGCTCTGCGCGACGCGGACGACGCGGGCCAGCAGCGCGCGCATCGCGTCGCTGCCGGCGACGAGCTTCGAGCTGCGCGCCCGGACCTCGGCGCGCAGCCGGGTGACCTCCTCGCGCAGCACGCGGATCTCCGGAAACCCCTCGATGTCGAGCGAGACCTCGCGGATGGCGCGCGGGTGCGGGCTGGGCACGAACGCCGCCGGGATCACCTGCAGCATGCGCGCGCGCAGCAGCTTGGCCGCGACGAGGATCACCCACAGCGTCTGGGCCTGCGGCGTGCCCGACGAGAGCAGCACGTCGACGTTCGCGCGCTCGCCGCGCTCGAGCTCGGCGGCGAGCGGCCCCAGCGCGGCGAACAGCGCGGCGTAGTCGGACGGGTCGTCGACGCCGATCACGCGGACCTCGACGGCGCCGACCTGGGCGGCCATGTCGCCGGCCAGCGCGTGGGCCCGCGCCAGACCCGCCGGCACGCTCAGCACCACGGCGCGGTGGTACGCGTCGCGGCGCGCGGTCTCGTCGAGCAGCCGCAGCACGGGGCCGCGATCCGAGGCCAGCCGCCGCGCCTGATGTGCCGGGGCCGGTCCGTCGATGCCGCGATCGGACCACGTCAGCAACATCCGCTGCATGGTTCATCGTAGACCAGCTGGCGTGCCGCGAGGTCCGTCGCGCGCGGGCAGCGGTGCTATCGTGGGCGCTACGGCGGACGAGATCGATCTACCCGAGGAGTTCGATGACTACGTGATCGGGCGCGAGCTCGGCCGAGGCGTGACGGGGCGGGTCTACCTCGCCGAGGACACGATGCTTGCCCGGCCGGTCGCGATCAAGTTCATCGCGAACCTCGATGCCGCCGCCCGCCAGCGGTTCCTGCTCGAGGCCCGCGCGGCCGCCCAGATCCATCACCCGAACGTCGTCGGGATCTACCGGGTCGGTGCGCTCGACGACCGGCCCTACCTCGTGACCGAGCTGGTGCGCGGCGTGTCGCTCGCCACGCTCGCCAAGCCGGTGCCGTGGCAGGCCGCGCTCGACATCGCGATCGGCCTCGCGCGCGGGCTCGCCGCGGCGCACCGCCGCAACGTGGTGCACTGCGACCTCAAGCCGGGCAACGTGATGCTCGATCCCGATGGCGTCGCGAAGATCATAGACTTCGGGCTGGCGCGGATCGCCGCGGAGGGCGCGAGCCCGGTGCAGGCGCCCGTCGGGACGCCCGACTACATGGCGCCCGAGGTGTGGGGCGGTGAGGCGCCGAGCCGCCGCGCCGACGTCTACTCGCTCGGCGCCGTGCTGTTCGAGCTGCTCGCCGGCGCGCCGCCGTTCGGAGGCGTCGCCGCGGCCGCGCTGTCACACCAGGTCACCACGTGCGAGGCACCGGCGCTGCGCGACCGCGCGCCGGACGTCGATCCCGCGCTCGCCGAGGTCGTCGCGCGCTGCCTGCGCCGCGATCGCGAGGCGCGGTTCCCCGACGGCGACGAGCTGCGCGAGGCGCTCGAGCGCTTGCAGGCGTCGCGCCGCTACACCGCGCGGCCCGGCGAGAACCCGTACCGCGGCCTGTTGCCGTTCGAGGCGAGCCACCGCGGCGTGTTCTTCGGCCGCCGCTCCGAGGTCGATGCCGTGGTCGAGCGCCTGCGCGCCGAGCCGATCGTGCTGGTGACCGGCGACTCCGGGGTCGGCAAGTCGTCGCTGTGCCGCGCCGGGGTCGTGCCCGCGGTGGTCGACGGCGAGCTCGGCGGCGCCTGGCAGGCCCTCGTGATCGTCCCCGGGCGCCACCCGCTCGCCGCGCTGGCGTCCGCGCTCGGCGATCCGGCGCTGGTCGAGCGGCTGCGCGAAGCGCCGGCGGTGCTGGCCCGCGAGCTGCGCCGCCACGCGGGCGATCGCGGGCTGATCGTGTTCGTCGATCAGCTCGAGGAGCTGATCACGCTGGGCGACCCCGGCGAGGTCGCCGCGCTGGACGCCGGGCTCGCGGCGCTCGCGGACGGGATCCCCGGGCTCCGCCTGCTCGCCACCGCGCGCGCCGACTTCCTCGCGCGGATCTCGACGCTGCCGGGGCTCGGTCGCGATCTGTCGCGGCTGCTCTACTTCCTCCGCCCGCTGCCGCCGGAGCGGCTGCGCGACGTGATCGCCGGCCCGGCCGCCGCCGCCGGCGTGCGGTTCGAGTCCGACGCCATCGTCGACGACCTGATCGCGGCGACCGCGCAGGCCGGCAGCGGCGGGCTGCCGCTGCTGTCGTTCGCGCTCGCCGATCTGTGGGAGGCGCGGGACCGCGCGCAGGAGCTGATCACGCGCAGCGCCGTCACCGCGATGGGCGGCGTCGCCGGCGCGCTGTCGCGCCACGCCGACGTCGTGCTCGGCGGGATGACCGCGGCCGACCGCGGCCACGCGCGCAGCATCCTGCTACGGCTGGTGACCGCGATGGGCACCCGCACGCGGCGGCCGGCGCACGAGCTGGCGCTCGGCGAGTCGGTGCGCACCGCGCTCGACGTCCTGGTCAAGGGCCGGCTGGTCGTCGTCCGCGACGGCGAGGCGGAGCCGGTGTACGAGCTCGCGCACGAGTGCCTGCTCACCGGCTGGGGCACGCTGCGGCAATGGCTCGACGCCGACCTCGTCGGCCGCGCCGCCCGCGAGCGGCTCACCGCCGCGGCCGCCGAGTGGGTGCGGCTCGGCCGGCGCAACGACGCGACATGGCAGGGCCGGCGGCTCGACGAGGCGGCCGCGCTCGACCCGGCGAGCATGAGCGCGGACGACCGCGCGTTCGTGGCCGCCTCCACGCGGGCGACCCGGCGGCGGCGGTGGCAGCGCTGGAGCATCGCGCTGGGCGCGATCGCGCTCGTCGGCCTGGCGTTCTCGACCCAGCGCTACCTCGCGCGCCGCGAGCTCGCCGCCGCGGTCGCCGCCGAGCTCCAGCTCGCACGCGACGCGCTCGGCGACGCGCGTGCCGCCGAGCGCACGCGCACCGAGCTCGCCGCGCGGGCGTTCGCCGCGTTCGACGCCGGGCACGGCGACGACGGCGAGCGGGTGTGGCGGCAGGTGGTCGCCCAGCACGAGGGCGCCGAGCGCGGGTATCGCGACGCGAGCCGGCACGTCGAGATCGCGTTCGCCAAGGATCCGACGCGCGCCGACGTGCGCGACCTGATCGGCGACATCCTGATCGATCGCGCGACGCTGGCCGAGCACGTCCACGATCCCGGCCAGCGCGACGAGCTGATCGAGCGCGTCGCGCTGTACGACGCCGACGGCAGCCGGCGCGCCCGGTGGACCGCGCCCGGCCACGTCGTCGTGCGCGCACCGGCGGGCGCCGCGATCACGCTCGAGCCCGCGCGTCGCCTCGGATCCGGCACCGCCGATGTCCGGCTGCCGCCCGCCAGCTACGTGGTCGCGGTCGCGACGCCCGGCCGCGTGACCGTCCGCGCGCCGATCCTGGTCGAGCGTGGTGGCGAGCTCGCGATCGACGTCGCGCCGCCGCGCGCCCAGGACGTCCCGCCCGGGTTCGTCTACGTCCCGGCCGGCGAGTTCCTGTTCGGCAACGCGAACGACCGGGATCGGCTCACGTTCTTCGCGACCACGCCGCTGCGCCGGCGCTCGACCGCGGCGTTCCTGATCGGCCGCACCGAGGTCACGTTCGGCGACTGGCTCGCGTATGTCGACGCGCTGCCGGGGAGCGAGCGGGCCCGGCGGATCCCCACCGTCCCGACCAAGGTGTCCGGGAGCCTCGCGATCACGCCCGATGACGCGGGCCACTGGCGGATCGAGCTACAACCCGAGGAGCGCCGCTACACCGCGGGCTGGGACCAGCCGTTCCGCTACACCGGCCGCACCCACCACGCGGCGCAGGACTGGCGACGGTTCCCGGTCACCGGCGTGTCGGCCGAGGACGCGACCGCGTACGCCGCGTGGCTCGATCACACCGGCCGGGTGCCCGGCGCGCGGCTATGCAGCGAGGTCGAGTGGGAGCGCGCCGCGCGCGGCGCGGATGGTCGTGTGTACCCGGGCGGAGCTCCGCTCGAGCCCGACGACGCCAACATCGACGTCACCCACGGCACCGGGTTGATGGGGCCCGACGAGGTCGGCTCCCATCCGGCCTCGAAGAGCCCGTTCGGGCTCGACGACATGTCGGGTAATGCGTTCGAGTGGACCGTCTCGGAGCAGGGGGGATACATCCTGCGCAGCGGCAGCTACCAGCACGATCAGAAGACCGCGGACCTGACGAACCGGTCCTCGATGAACGCGATGGTTCGTGACGCGGCGCTCGGGTTCCGGATGTGCGCAACCCAACCACGGCCTCGCTAGACCTCGACCCCTCCCGGTTCTACCCCAACGGGAGGATCATTTTGTCCATTCTAGGGAATGCTCCGAACAATTCCCTTGGTCGCATCCTGGTTCCTCTGCGGTTGTGTGGTGAGCGAAGACACACTCACACCCGTCGATCAAACCGTCATCATACCCAACGGCATCAGCCCCAACGGCATCAGCCCCAACGGCATCAGCCCCAACGGCATCAGCCCCAACGGTATCAGCCCCAACAGCAACAGCTCCAACGGCGTCTCGTTGAACGGGATCAGCCCGAACGGCATCAGTTCGAACGGCACGCCGATCGGCGTCGCGGTCAGCGGCGCGCCGCTGGCCGGAGCCAGCCTCGTCGGCTCGACGTGGACCGGCTACCTGTCCAGCGGCACCACCGTTGCGCTGCGCATCGACGCTGCCCTGCAGGGCACCGGCGCGAACACCGACGTGTGGTCGTACCAGCTGTCGGTCTCGGCCGACGGCACGTGGCGACCGCTATGCCTCGACCCCGCCGGAAACCCGATCTTCGCCGACAGCGTGCCCGGATCGTGGAACCTCGCGCAGGGCGTACCCGGCGGCGGCTCCTACCAGCCGGAGACCGCGGAGTTCACCGTCGCGTGCCGCGGGAGTGCGATCGCCAAGTGCGTCGAGCTCGGCTACAAGCCGTGGACCGGCCACGTCCGCGAGCTCGCGACCTGCGTGCGCGCCCTGCGCGGCGACTACTGCGGCGACGGCACGCCGTACACGGTCACGGGGACCCTGGTGAACATCTACGACGCCGCCGGAATTCAGTCCGACGGCGCCACGTGGGATCCGGAGGCCGAGTGGACGCCCAGCGGCGCGGACTGCATCTCGAAGAAGAGGGAGGCCCGGTTCTCGCAAGTGGCGAACGAGGTACCGTGGTGCTACCCGCACGCACTCAAGTCGAAAATTTCGTGTGGTACTGGATTCACCGGCGACGTTGCGATCATTACGGAGCTGCCCCCGCTGTAACAAGCCGGCGCAGGCTATCCTGGGATCGAATGGCAACGCTTCTCGAGGTGGGGACAGCGCGGGTCTACCAGCTCCAGGATCGCACCCTGATCGGCCGCGATCGGCGTTGCGACATCTGCATCGACGATCCCATGGTGTCGGGCAGCCACGCGGAGATCGTGCGCGAGGCCACCGGCGTCTACCGCTTGCGTGACCTCGGCAGCCGGCGCGGCACGTTCCGCGGAACGTTGCGGGTCAGCGAGATCGAGCTGCGCGACGGTGACGAGCTGTTGATAGGTCCCGCCCGCATGAGGTTCCACGCGCAGCGCGCGGCCGCCGCCGGCACGCCGACCGCCGCCGCCAGGAGCGAGATCGACGAGCTGACCCGGCTGCGCGCGATCGCCGAGCTCAGCCGCGCGATCGGCGTCGAGCATGACCTGCGCAAGGTGCTCGAGCGCGTGCTCGAGACCTGCTTCCAGCTGCTCGCGGCGGATCGCGGCGCGATCGCCGTGTTCCAGCCGCAGTCGAAGACGCCGCACATCACGCTCGCGAGAGAGCGCAGCGGCGAGGACTCGAGCTTCGCGCTGTCGACCACCGTGGTCAGCGTGGTGATGGAGACCCACCAGCCTCACCTCAGCGCCGAGATCGACTCCGACGCGGCGCTGCAGCGCTCGGCGAGCCTGTCGGTCAACAGCGTCCGCTCGCTGATGGCCGTCCCGCTGCTGTATCGCGCCGACGACGTCGAGCTCCTGGGCGTGGTCCAGCTCGACTCGCGCGCCGCCAACGGCGTGTTCCTGCCGCGCGACCTCGAGCTGCTCTCGGTGATCGCCGGCCAGGCCGCGCTCGCGATCAAGAACGCGATGCTGGTGCGCCAGGTCCGGACCGCGGCCGACGATGACTGGCGCCACCTCGAGCGCGTGGTCGGCAACCTGCCCGCCGGCGTGATCGTGCTCGACCGCCACGGCCGGTGCCGGATCGCGAACCAGTGGGTGGTCTCGCGCGCGCAGCTGATCGGCGCGATCGAGCGCGGCGCCGACGTCACCACGATCGCCGGCATCGCGCGCGAGCGGTTGTGCGGCGTCGACCAGCGGCTCCAGATCTGGGTCAACCTGCGCGCCCTCGAGATCGTCACGAAGACGTCGAGCGACGACGGCGAGACCGTGATCGTGATCTCGGACAACACCGACGAGCTCGAGCGGCTGACCCAGGCCGCGCATCGCGATCGGCTGTCGCTGGTCGGCCAGCTCGCAGGCGGCATCGCGCACGACTTCAACAACCTGCTGTCGCTGATCCTGACCTACGCGAACGGGCTCGCGCAGTCGACCGTCGAGCCACAGGCGCGCGCGGACATCCAGACGATCGCCCACGCGGCCACGAGCGCGAGCCAGCTGACCCGCCAGCTGCTGATGTTCAGCCGCCGCGAGATCGTCGCGCCGAAGGTGATCGACGCCGCGGCCCTCGTGCGGAACCTCGACCGGCTGTTGCGCCTGATGCTCCGCGAGCGGGTCGAGCTCGCCACGGAGGTCGACGACGACGTTCCCCACGTGCTGATCGACGGCGCCCAGCTCGAGCAGATCGTCGTCAACCTGGTGCTCAACGCGCGCGACGCCATCGCCGACGACGGCCGCATCCAGCTGCGGCTGTCGCGGTGCCGGATCGACGACGGCGCCGTCGCGCAGATCCCGGCCGGTAGCTACGCGCTGCTCGAGGTCGAGGATACCGGGTCCGGCATGACCCCCGAGGTCCAGTCCCACATCTTCGAGCCGTACTTCACCACCCACGGCAGTCACCAGGGCAGCGGCCTCGGGCTCGCCACCATCCACGCGATCGTCAGCCAGGCGCGCGGCGAGATCGCCATCACCAGCGCGGTCGGCCGCGGCACCACGTTCCGGATCTACCTGCCCGAGACCGATCGCCCGCTCGACGTCGAGCCCACCGGCCGCGCCACCGCGGCGCATCAAGGCGGCACCGTGCTGCTGGTCGATGACGACGGCGACCTCCGCCGCACGGTCGAACGCACGCTCGGCCTCGCCGGCTACACGGTGGTGACCGCGACGTCCGGCCCCGACGCGCTGGCCCGCGCGCGTACCTACCCCGGCGCGATCGATCTGCTGCTCACCGACATGGTGATGCCCGGGATGACGGGCCAGGACCTGCTCCGCGATCTCGCGGCCGAGCGGCCACAGCTCGAGGTCGTGTTCATGTCGGGCTATCCGCAGGGCGGCCCGATCGATCCCCGGCGCTTCCTCGCCAAGCCGTTCGATCGCGACCTGCTGCTCCACATGGTCGCCGGCGTCCTCGCGAACCGCCCGGTCAACTGACCGGCGCGGTGACGGCGCGGTGACGGCGCAGTGACCGGCGGTGACGGTCCAGGTCTCCTGTCCCAGAGCACGCGCGGACCGGCCCACCTGCGTCGGCTACCTGGTTCATCATGAACCATGAATGATTCATCATACACCACCTCGATCTGGGTCATCATGAACCACCGAACAGCAGTTCCGACAAGTTAACCGCTGGCACGCGGCTCGCTCATGATCCTGGGCATGATCGAACCCGTCCTCATCAGCGGCCCCGACGTCTGGATGGAGAGCGAGGCGACCCGCCAGCTCGCCGTCGTCGCCCAGCTCGAGGGCTGCGTCCATGCCGCCGGGATGCCGGACCTGCACCCCGGCCGTGGCTTTCCGATCGGCGCCGTGGTCGCCACCCGCGAGGTCGTCCACCCGCACCTCGTCGGCGGCGACGCCGGCTGCGGCGCGCGCGTCGTGGTCACCAGCGTCGAGCGGACGTCGCCCGATCGCCTGGAGCGCCGGCTGCGCGCCGCGTTCGAGGCGCCGGTGTTCGAGGCGGTCGATCCCGGCGCGCTGTTCGAGGCGGTGTGGCGGACCGGCGTCCGCGCGTTCACCGAGCTGGGCGGCATCCCCGACGATCTGCGCCGGCTCGCCGCGCGCGAGCCCGGCACCGACGATCTGCCGGCGAGCGCCGACGCGGCAGCGTACCGCGCGGGCTTCGAAGGCTCGCTCGGGACGATCGGCGGCGGCAACCACTTCGCGGAGATCGCGCGGGTCGGCCGCGTGCACGATCGCGAGGCCGGGGACGCGATCGGCCTGGCCCGCGACGCGGTGGTGGTGCTCGCGCACTCCGGCTCGCGCGGCCTCGGCGCCGCGCTCGCGGCGGCCTGGAGCATGCGCGTGCTGCGCGGCGACGATCGCGATCGCTACCTCGGCGAGCTCGCCGGCGCGTGCCGGTTCGCGCGCGCCAACCGCCTCGTCCTGACCTATCGCCTGCTCTCGGCGCTCGGCGCGCTGCGCGATCACACGCTGCGCGGCTCGTTCGACGTCACGCACAACGACGTCCGCAACGAGACGGTCGCCGGCGTCGGCGCGTGGGTCCACCGCAAGGGCGCCGCGCCCGCTCCGAACGGCGCGCTGACGATCGTGCTCGGCAGCCGCGGCGCGCCGTCGTGGATCATGAAGGGCACCGGCGCCGAGGCCGGGCTCGGCTCGGTGGCGCACGGCGCGGGCCGGCGGATGACGCGCAGCGAGGCGGTCGACAAGCTCAAGCACCGCTACCGCCGCAGCGAGGTCGTGCGCTCCGCGCTCGGCAGCCGCGTCGTATGTGACGACAAGATCTTGCTGTTCGAGGAGCACCCCGATGCCTACAAGGCGATCGAGCCGGTGATCGCCGCGCTCGAGGCCCACCACCAGGCGACCCGCGTCGCCGACCTGACCCCGATCATCACCGTGAAGCTGTGAAGCCATGACCGAAGGCAATCGATCGAGCGCCGGGAAGGGGCCCCGCGCTTCCTTGGCCCGAGGGAATCCCCGTGGGATGACCGACCACGATCTCCTCATCACGTCCGGGGTCGGCCCCGCCGAGGCCCGCCGGTTCGTCGCGCAGCTCGCCGCCCGGCTCGAGCAGCTCGCCGAGCAGCGCGGCCTCGAGGTCCGCGAGGTCATCGCGAGCGGCGGCGATGCCGACGCGCCGCGCTCGATCACCCTGCGCGTGCGCGGCGACCTGATGGGCCAGCTCGCCGGCGAGCTCGGCACCCACGTGCTCGTGCAGCGCTCCACCGCGCGCGGCCGGGCGTCGCGCAAGCGCTGGTTCGCCGCGGTCAGCTTCCACGCGTCGCCCGCCGACGACGCCACCGACGACATCACGACGATCCCGCGCGACGCGCTGGTGATCACCGCGTGCCGCGCCGGCGGCCCCGGCGGCCAGCACGTCAACAAGGTCTCGTCGGCCGTGCGCGTCCAGCACCTGCCGTCCGGCATCGCGATCCGCAGCGCCGGCGCGCGCTCGCAGAAGGCCAACCTCGATCAGGCGCTGCGCCGGCTCGTCGGGCTGCTCCGCGACCGTGCCGACGCCCGCCGCGCCGACGGCGAGGCCGCGCGCCGTGACGCGCACTACCGGCTCGAGCGCGGCCTCGCCGTGCGCACCTACCAGCTCGACGACGACGGCGTCCTCGTCGAGCGGAGCCCCTCGCCATGACCGCCGCCGCCGCCCTCAAGGTCCACCTCCGGGTGCTCGACATCCATCGCACCACGCTGCGCGTCGTCACGCTGCGCCCGCAGACGGCGACGCGGTTCAGCACGAACTACTTCCACGACACCTGGCACATCCTCGCCGGGACCGGCGGCGCCGTGCTGCTCGGCCGGCTGCTGTGGGGCCTCGCGTTCCAGCGCTACCCCGGCACCGTGATCCTGATCGACGAGCCCCACCTCGTCCCGACGCCGTTCGAGGCCGATCCACCCGATCCGATCCTGCTGGTCCCCGACGGGCTCACCCGGATCGACGACGACGTCCTGCGCGCGCTGAAGCTGCGCCTGCGCCGCGCCCCGGGGTCACCGACGACGATCCGCTGGCACACGTTCGGCATGCCCGCTGCGCTCGCCGACGACGACGCGCAGCGCGGGCGTTGGCGCGGGTGGTGGCGCGCCCCCGGCCAGCGCGCCCTGTGGACCCGCGAGCGCATGAGCCGTCGCGCCGGCTTCGTCTGCTACACGGCGCCGGCCGAGATCCTGCGCAGCCACGCGCTCGGCATCTACCGGATGCACGCCTACCGCGAGGGCTACCACCCGCTCGCCGAGCACGGCGCGCGGCAGACCTGGGGCTACGACGGCGAGTTCCAGCTGATCCCCGACTTCGCCGACGACGTGTCCGCCGCGCGGGTCGCCCGCCGCGAGCTGCTCGAGCACGAGGCGGACATGATCACGACCGACGACGACCGCTGGGCGATCTACCGCCGCAAGACCTCTGCGCTGCAACGCCTGCGCGACGCGCGCGTCCGCCCCCCGCGCCGCGGCGCCCAGGACCTCGCCGGACCTCGCCGGACCTCGCTGCAGAGGTTGGATCGGTTGCGCCGGCGGTGCGGGGCGTGGTTCGGGGAGACTGCGGACACGCGCGCTGGCGCCGCGGGGCTGGGTACGGCGCTCGTCCGTTAACCACCGAATCGAGCATGGAGGGCGGCGCCATCTCCACGACCGACTGGCGATCCACCGCCCGGCCGTGCAATTTATCTCGCGCCGCTACCCACCCCGCGGCGCTGCGCTGCGCGTTGTCGCCGGCACGGGACGGGACGGGCAGGCTTGGCCGTTCGGCTGGCGCGGAAAGGCAGACTTGACCATTCGGTACAGCGCGGGACGGGCAGGCTTGGCCATTCGGCTGGCGTGGACGCGCAGGCTTGACCGTTTGGTCCGGCGTGGACGGACAGGCTTGACGTTCGGCACGGCGCGAGACGTGTTGTGCACCGATTACTGCCGGGGCGGGCTGGTCGAAGCAGACGTCAGCGCAGCCACACCGCGCCGGCCGTCAGCGTGGCGGCCGCGGGGGGCTCGAACACGGCCGCGTGGCCCGCGGGCAGCCACGGCAGCGCAGCGAGCGCGAACGCGAACCGGATCGGCAGCGGGCACGGGCCGCGACCGACGGAGGCTTCGACACCGTCGCGCACGAGGATGTTGAACAGCCGGGTCGGGCCCGCGGGCAGCGCGCAGGTGATCGCGACGTCGCCGCCGACCTCGACGTGATCGCCGAGCGCCACCAGCTCGTGCACGGTGCCCGCCACGTCGAGCACGATCGGCGCGGCGGCGGCGAGGAACGACCACCGGCGGTAGCCCGGGAACCGCGAGAACGGCCCCGGCGTGCGGTCGTCGGCGATGCTGATCCGGATCTCGTAGACGTCGCCGGCCCGGTCACCGCCGGTCGCGACACCGCCGGCGGCTGGATCTGGCCAGCGGACGATCTCGTGGGTCACGCCGCCGCCGTTCTTCCACGGCTGCGAACGAAACTCGGCCGGCGTCAGGATGCGTGGCACGCGGCCGGGTGTACCCAGAACCTCGCGCCACCACAACATGTCGCTCGGGTCGCGGGCGCGCCGACGCCGCTGATCCGGGCGGCCTCCACTCGAACCACCTCGACACGCGGTATCTCGATCTCACGGGTCCGGCAGCACCGCGGTCGCGTCGGGCGAGACACGTCGAAGATCTGACGGCGCAAGACGCCACGGCCGTGTGGCGCGCGTGCGCCGCAGATCGCGCAAGATTGCGGCAGCGGCCGGCACGAACGTGCAGGGTGCGGCTGGTTCGCCGGTTGCTGTGATCTGCGTTGGAGGTCCGTCCATGGAACCACGATCGCAATTCGCCCAGCTCATGACCCTCACCGTCGGCGGCGAGCTCGCCCCACCGTCGTCGCGCGCCCAGCACACGATGCTCTCGGTGCTCGCGATCCTGGCATCGCTCGCGCTGGCGTCGCTATGGGGCGTCGCCGCCGGCAGCGCGTCGGCGGCGCTCTCGATCGCGAACGCGTACAAGGTCCCGCTCGTGGTCCTGCTGTCGGCGCTCACCGCGCTGCCGGCGGGCGTCGTCGCGCTGCGGCTCACCGGCGCCGGGCTCGCCGCCCGCGAGCTCGCGAGCTCGTTCGCGACGTCGATCTTCGGCGGCACGCTCGTGCTCGCCACGCTCGCGCCGCTGGTCGGGATTTACTACCACACGAGCAGCGCAGCCGGCGTCCCGCTCGCGCTCGGCTCGGTGTTCGTCGCGCTGGCCACGGCATCCTTGCTGTTCGGGCGCGCGGTCGCCAGGCGCGTGGCCGGCGGGCCGGGCCGGCTCGCGTCGCTGTTCGCCGTCGCCATCCTGGTCGTCTTGTTCCTGGCCGCGCTGCTCCAGTACGTGGCGCTCGCGTCGCCGATCATCGGCGAGGTCACCCCCTTCAACGGCGGCTTCGACACGGTGTTCTCGCGATGACCGGGCTCGGTGGCCACACCGCGGACCACCTCGCGGCCGTGTGGCTCGTCGCCGCCGCGTTCGGGGTCGCCGCGCTCGCCGCGCTCGTCGTGATCTACCGCCGGGCCGCCGCGCACCGCGAGCTCGAGGATGCCGAGCGCGTGCTCGAGGACGCGTTCCGCGAGGACCTCGAGCGTTAGCCCACCTTACGCATCGGTGCTTATCCCCACCACCGGATGCGGTGACCGGCCCGGAGCGCTGGTGTTCGCGTCCGCGGCGCCGCAAAGTAGAAGCACATGCGTCGGATCCTGCTCGCGCGCCACGGCGAGACCGCCTGGAACGTGCTCGGCAAGCTACAAGGCCATACCGACAACGAGCTGAACGAGGTCGGTCGCGAGCAGGCGCGCAGCCTCGCCGCCGGGCTTCGCGACGCCGGCCTCGCGGCCGTGTGGACCAGCGATCTGTCGCGCGCGCGCCAGACCGGCGGGATCGTCGCCGACGTGCTCGGGCTCGCCGCGCCGGCCGTGGATCCCGAGCTTCGCGAGCGTCAGTTCGGCGTCTTCGAGGGCCTCACGCGCCACGAGTGCGCGGTCCAGTACCCGGAGGCGTGGCAGGCCTGGCTCGCCCAGACCGGGGCGCCGCCCGGTGGCGAGCCACGCACGGAGGCAGCCGCCCGGCTCGGCCGCGCGCTCGCGCGGATCGCGGCCACCGAGGGCGGCCCGGTGCTGGTCGTCTCGCACGGTTTCGTCATGCGGCTGTGGCTGATGGAGCTCCTGGGGACGAGCGTCCCGCTGGTGGCGAACGGCATGACGTACGCCGTCGAGCACGAGGGCACCGGGATTCGCGCCCAGCTCCTGGCCCCGCGCTAGCCGCCAGTCGGCCGTCGATCGCCGCCCCGGGCTCGCGACGGCTGCCCGCGGGCTGGGCGCGTAGGCCCGGCGAGCCTGCAGCGTGCGTTCGGGAGAACGCGCACACGCGCTTGCCGGCGATGGAGGGCCTCGGTCTCGCGGGAGACAGCGTACGACCGGATCGTGCAGCACTTGCCGACGCAACACTCAACTACCTGTGCCATGCAGCCACCGGCCGTGGAAGCTACCGCTCGCCGAGGCCCCCATCGCCTCGCGCGCGTTGACGTGAATCGATCGGATGGGCCCAACGCGATAGGGACCGGCACAATCGGCCGCACGCTCGGTGGCGCGCCGTGCGGTGGCGAGCGCGGGCTCGTGCTGTCGCAGCTCGTCTGGCCGGTCGACAGGTTCGCCGGTGTCGTGGTTGGTCGGTCGGTCGGTGTTCCGAAGACAAGCCGTCAGGTCACGCCGCGAGCAGGCAAGCGACCCACTCGGCGCAGGTCCTCGGGGATTCGCCCGTGCTGCGATCGCGCACGAACATCGGCACGAACGTCGAGTCGTACAGCTGCCGCAGCTCGGCCTTGCGCGGCGATGGCAACGCCTCCTGTTTGCCGGCAGCCATGCAGAAGTAGTGACCGGCCAGAAGACCGAGGTCAGCGGCCACCTGCGTGCGACGATCGGGGGCCAGCGGCGCGAGCATGGCCATGCAGCGCTCGATCGCGGTCCACGTCCCGTGCAGCCCACCGACACGGAGCCGATAACTGACATACGCCCACGCGGCGCGGCGCTTGGGCGGGCGGCGGCGCTGGTGCTCGATGCGCTCGACGAGCCAGTCGTGATTCCACCCTGCCCACTCGCCGGCGACCGACCGCGCATTGGCCCACACGGCAGGCGTGACCTCGTAACACCAGATGTCCCGCGCCTCCGCGGGCGAGCAACCAAGCTCGACGCAGCGCAACGCGGTGTGTGGGATGTCCTGGCGGGTCTCGCTGTCGAGGAAGTGCTCCGCGAGCAGGCCCCAGAGCTCGTGGCGCTCGGCTTCAGTCAAGCTGCGTGCGTGCAAGCTCACGTGTACGTACCCAGTACCTGCCAGCTGGATCCATAGCATCGCCGAGTGCTCGATCAACGGCGACTCGCTTGGCCGCAGTCCCGCTCCGGATCGCGTCCGATCCGGGTCGCGCCCCCGACAACGCGAAGCGCAGCGACGCGGGCTGGGTCCTGGCCGAGATAGATTGCACGGCCGGTGGTCGGTCGCCGGTCGATCGTGGAGATAGCACGGGCGGCCATCGTGATACGGCCGTTAACAGACGAGGTCCAGGGCCAGTCCGCGTCGCCAGAACGCGCCCGGGCTCACGAACGCCGGCCTCGCGCACTGCTCACTGGCTGCCAGGCGCAGTTCGGTGCCCTCGGCGACTCGCACTTCCATTGGTCTCAGATCCATGCCAGTTCGATTCGAGCTCAGCCGAATCCCGGGGCGGTCCTGAGCTCCGGTGTGGGCCGAGATATCTTGGCATCAGTCTTACCAGGTAGCGATGACAGTCAAGTAGACTCGCGCACGAGGGTAGCGAAGATGCTGACGACGTCGTCGTGCTGCTCGTATCCTATCACATGTACGTTCGGGAATCGCTGGCGAATCGTTCGCGCGGTCGAATTCAGGACGAGCGCGAATTTTTCTCCCTGAGCGCCGCCGGCCTGCTCGGCCTGCTGGAGTGCAAGATCGAGATCAAATGGATCAGTGAAGCCGAAGCCGATAAATAGTACCGATTTCACGTCGAAGACAAAACTCATCAATGAACGATATTCGGCCTGCTCACGCATTCCGGTGTATTCGGATCGAGTGAGCACGATGGTGTCCGGTCGCGACGCGCAACCATGGATCTTCAGCAATGCGGGCACATGGCCACCGGCCAGGCTCAGGTACTCCCGAGCCTGGCGTGCTTCGCGCCAAGTGTAGACAGGCGTCCCCGCTGGAGCGGCAACGTTGAGTACGAAGTCATAGTTAGTGGTTAAGATGCAGTGTAATGGGAGTCGAAACACCAATCGATTGACACGCCCGGGTGACTGTATTGTCGGGGTAAAAATATCAAATATCGCGCGAGGATAGTAAGCACGCTCGCCTAACGCCGTCCGAAAGTAGTCCAAATCGGCAAGGTATTCGTCGAGTGACTCCGACATGCGCGGTTGCGCATCCCGCGCGCGATATCGCTTGAGGAGCCATGCAAGGCGTTCGGAGACCTCAGACCACCGAGGCAACCCAGTCCAGTGCAGCGGATCGCGATATTTTACCTTCACATCGTTTTGCATAGACAAGCCAGATCCAATGCACACGATGAGCCTACGCTCGCGGCACGCTTCGATGAGGAGGTCTGGAATCCTGACTCCAGGGGGTAGTTGGGCGCCGCGTATAAAGTCGACATCGCCGTCAGGATCAAGCGGAGGGCATTCCGGCTGAGGTAGCCGACCGAGCGTGAGTATTCGAACCCGATCGAGCAGGGACTGAATTGCGTCGAGTTCAATAGAAGACACGCCCGCGGCGGCGGCCCGATCTCGACATATAGAGCAAATATAGCCTGCTCGCATCTTGAGCGCCCGTTCAGGCTTAAATGCACATAGATCACAAAGGCAGCCAGTCGTCGATCCGTGTACGTAATCGAGATCTGTTGCTCGGCAACATAACAGGAAGGTGGTCAACGAGATCGACGCTAAGATGTATGCGTCAGGCGCACATGCTGGTATGGTTACGTCGTTGCCGAATGCGATCTCCCACTCAGCGATGTTGAGCAATGCTCTGTCCACTTTCGCATGTGTGAACCAGTTGTCGGCCAGGCTAATCCCCGTCGCCGTAAGCTCGGGCAGATCAGGGGCATCACCTTGCAGGAGATCATCGAAGTCGACACGGCCTCCTCGAATTTTGAGGGATCGCTCTCCACAAGGTAGGAGCTTGATTACGTTCTGAACGCTATGAAACTGCTCCAGGACACCTGCGAGTTGTGCATGCTGCTCGGTCGACAGCGAATTCGTGAATAGGCGAAACTGACGATAAGAAGTCACCACATCCTCCTCGATGGAACACACCCTCTTCGGTCCAAGTTCTCGCCTCAGAACGAGGGCTATCGTCGGATTTTACAGCAACATCCGCAAGAGAAACGAGCCTCTACGAGCCATCCCCCACCGTGATGCGGCACGTATCGACGCTGGCGACCAACGTGATCGCGTGGTTGTCGATCGTAAGCATGCCCCTACATCGGTGTAAAACTGCACCGGCATCGTTCGCTGGAGGATCCCGACGGGAGTCAAATTTTGGAGGCGCTAGCGACCCGGCGCGCCAAACACGATCGACTGGCAGGTCAGCGACCCGTCGGCCTTCTGCACCTCGGACGTCGGCACCGCGTGCACCGTGAAGCCGGCGGCGGCGAGCGCCTCGTGGGTACGGGGATAACCCTCGGCGACGATCACCTGGTCGCCGACCGCGACGGCGTTCGCGGCGTAGGTCTCGGCGGCCGGCACCCACACGATCGCCGCGTCGAACGTCGCGGCCGGGATCGAGCCCTCGGCGAGCAGTACCCGATCGGCGCCGATCGGCGAGCACACGCACTTGAGGTGGAGCACCCCGGGCGGCAGCTCGACCGCGACGACGCGCAACCCGAGCACGGCGAGCTGCGCGATGCCCGGCGCGTTGCTGCGCGCCGAGCGCCCGACGTAGAGCGTGTCGCCGATCCGCAGGCAGTCGCCACCGTCGAGCGTCGCCGGTTCGGACATCACCACGAGCTCGAGCCAGCGGGCGAGCGCCGCGCCCACCGAGGCCGTCTCCGCGCGCCGCGATGGCGCCCCGGGCCGCGTGATGAGCGCGCGATCTCCGACCACGACCGCGGTGTCCTCGACGAAGCAGCCGTCGGGGCATGCTTCGTCGCTCGCGAGCGCCTCGACCGCGACTCCGCAGGCTTCGAGCGCCGCGCTGTATGCCGCGTGCTGTGCGCGGGCCAGCACGACGTCGATCGCCGGATCGGGAGGCACCGCCGAGAGCGCCTGCGCGAAGCTCGCCGGGATCGATCGCGTGAGGGCGCGGATCATCGACGAAGTATATCGCCCGGCGAGCCTGCAGCGTGCGTTCGGGAGAACGCGCACACGCGCTTGCCGGCGATGGAGGGCCTCGGTCTCGCGGGAGACGGCGTACGCCTCCTTCGTGGGGCCCGAACTCTCCGTGCCCCGTTGAGCCACACCCTGCTGCGCGCCCGTCGAGCCCGTCCCACGTGGGAGCCGGGTCGGCGGGCCCGAAGCCGGGCTGCCGGTCACCCCACGAGCAGGTGAGCGACCTGCGCTGCGAGCAGGCCCCAGAGCTCGTGGCGCTCGGCTTCAGTCAAGCCGCTGGCGTGCAGGGTCACATCATTCATCCATCTAGGCATGCTGACCGAGCTCGAGGAACATCGGTAAGGGCTGAGGGCGGTCGCCAAGCTCGCCGGACACGACGTCGAGGCGAACGAACCCGAGCTTCTCATAGAAGGCGACTGCGTCCGGCTTGGCGTCGACGACCACGCCGACGCAGCCCACGTCATCGACCATCCGCGAAGCAAGTACGAGAACCGCCAGCAGCAGCTGGCTCCCGACTCCTTGGCCCTGGTATCCCTCGTCGACAGCGAGCCGAGCAAGCCGCAACGCGGGAACCGGGTACCTGGGCAGATGCTTCCGCCTCGTCGCGGGCATTGCGGCCGGCGAGAGCTCTGAAGCGGACACCGTCGCGAAGCCTGCGATCGCGCCTGTTGGGTCGATCGCCACGTAGGTGGTCCCGATGTGGTGCCGGAACTGATTCTGCCCCGCGTAGCGTGCGAAGAAGCGAGCGAGGTCTGCGTTCCCCGAGCGGAACCCGGAACGGTCGTGCTCTGGCGTGAGCTTGCGGATCTCGAGCGTCACGTGGCTCAGGGCTCGCCGTCGAGGCCCCTTCCGGCCAGCAGGTCACGGAGTGCCTTGGTCGGCTTACGCGGCTTGTTGATGAGCCCGGTCACCGTCTGAAACGACCTGGACGTGAGTGTGAGCCGTGGTGGAATCACGATGTCCGCAGGCAGCTCACGCAGGGCTTGCAAGTGGTGCAGCAATGCCTCTTCCACGAGATAGCCCTTCTTGACACCATGAGCGTCTGCGTACCGCTCGAGCTGCTTCTTGGTCGATTCCGAGATGTAGGTAGAGATTTGCGTCTCGGCCACGGCTGGCAACCTCGTTTCTACGAAAGTGTAGAAGATCGCCGCCGCTCCGGCAAGGCAGCTTCGGCTCCATCGGCATCCTGACGACGAGCTGGCAAGCGGGTGCGCGCTCCTGGACCCGCGTTCGACGCACCCCGTGTCGCGTGATGCCCCGGCGAGCGGTCGCGTCCCCGACAACGCGACGCGCAGCGACGCGGGCTGGGTCCTGGCCGAGATGAATTGCACGGCCGGGTGGTCGGTCGTCGGTCGATCGTGGAGATGGCACGGGCGGCCATCGTGATACGGCCGTTAACGGACGAGGTCCAGGGCCCAGTCCGCGTCGCCAGCGAGCGTGCCCGCGATCTCCCCAGCGCCAGCGCGAACGAAGCTTCGATTCAGTTCCAGATGAGCTCATGTGTGTTCTCCAGGTGTGCGTTGCGGTGGCAGCAATCGAGTTGCGAGGAAGGCGCACCGGACGCGGCGCCGAGCTTGCCAACGCGGGATGCCCGCTCGACCCACGCGTGGGTCTGTCGCCGGCATTTGCACGCGGCATTCCATGCCCCTGATCGGCGCGCGTGTCGATCAGCGCGAGGCGCGCGCCCCGAACCGTCGCTCGGACGCCCGAACCAGCGCGCCGAATCAGCGCGCGATGCCGGATCGGCGCGTAAGATGCTGGCGCTTGACCGAGACGCACGCCGAGCCCGCTCCGCCCCTCCCCGCCGCGCTGATCGCCCGGTTCGCCGCCATCGTCGGCAAGCCCAACTGCATCTGGCGGCCCGACGAGCTGCGCACCTACGAGTGCGACGGCCTGACCAGCTTCCGCGCCCGGCCCGGCGTCGTCGTGTTGCCGGCGTCGCGCGCCGAGGTCGTCGAGGTCGTCCGGCTGGCGTACCGCGAAGGCCTGCCGATCGTGCCGCGCGGCTCGGGCACCGGGCTGTCGGGCGGCGCGCTACCGGTGCCCGGCGGCGTCGTCCTCGGCCTGTCGCGCATGAAGCGGATCGTCGAGATCGACTTCGACAACGGCTGGATGCGCGTCGAGCCGGGCGTCATCAACCTCGACATCTCGAAGCGGCTGGCGGCGCGCGGCTACTACTACGCGCCGGACCCGTCGTCGCAGCAGGTCTGCACGATCGGCGGCAACGTCGCCGAGAACTCGGGCGGCGCGCACTGCCTCAAGTACGGCTTCACCACCAACCACGTGCTCGGCGCCACCGTGGTCCTACCCGACGGCGCGGTCGTCGAGCTCGGCGGCCCGATCGCCGATCCGATCGGCTACGACCTGCGCGGCGCCCTGGTCGGCAGCGAGGGCACGCTCGGCGTCGTCGTCGAGGTCGTGCTGCGCATCCTGCGCCGGCCCGAGGCGACCCGCACGTTCTTCGCGACGTTCCCGTCGACCGACGAGGCCGGCACCGCCGTGTCGCTCATCATCGCCGCCGGGATCGTGCCCGCGGCGATCGAGATGATGGACCGGCTGGCGATCGTCGCGATCAAGGCGTCGACCGGGATCGACTGGCCCGACGTGGGCGCGGCGCTCCTCATGGACGTCGACGGCCCGCTCGCCGAGGTCGAGCACACCGCCGCGGAGGCCAACCGGCTGGCACAAAACGCCGGCGCGCTCGAGATCCGCGTGCCGCGCGACGCCGCCGAGCGCGACACGATGTGGCGCGGCCGCAAGAGCGCGTTCGCCGCGGTCGGCCGGATCAGCCCGAACTACGTCGTCCAGGACGGCGTGATCCCGCGCTCCGAGATCGCCCAGGTGCTGCGCGCGATCGAGGGCCTCGCGAGCGCCAGCGGGCTGCGGATCGCCAACGTGTTCCACGCCGGCGACGGCAACCTGCACCCGCTCGTGCTCTACGACGCCGCGATCCCCGGCCAGGAGGCGCTCGCCGAAAAGACCGCCGGCGAGATCCTGAAGCTGTGCGTCGCGCGCGGCGGCTCGATCACCGGCGAGCACGGCGTCGGCGCCGACAAGGCGATGTACATGGGCGAGATGTTCTCCGAGGCCGACCTCGCCACGATGAACCTCGTGCGCTGCGCGTTCGATCCCCTGGTCCGCATGAACCCGGGCAAGGTGTTCCCGACGCCGCGGCTCTGCGGCGACCGGCCGGGCATCTACCACGCCCACGCGACCGAGCTCGCCGGCCTGGCCGGGCGGGGCTGACCGCGCCGCTGCCAGGTCCGTGCGGGTGACCAAGCGACCACGGCCAGAGACCAGAGGCCAGAGCTCAGCGATCAGCCGCCCACGCCGTCGTTTCCAGGACGCGCCGTGACAGGCGCGACCAAGGATCGGGCGTCAACTCCCCACGATATCCCCACACCGACGTCACCGGCTCGTGGATGCGGATCCGGTCAATGCGGACGCTGCAGATCCGGTCCCCGATGCGAGCTCGACCGTCATCCATCAAGACACACGAGCTGGTCTCGCCGACGTCGTCACCATCCCGGTACAGGATCACCGTCCCCGCGCGACTGAACACGGCGCGCACGTCTTCGGCCGGTGCGTACCACTGGGTAAACAGCCGCCCATTGTGCGCCGGATCGGCGAGCTCTCGCGTCGCCTCGGACAGCACGATCTCCGCAGGCGCCAGGCGCGCGAGCGCCTGCCAGCGCACAAGCTCCTCCATCGGTGAGGCCGCGCTGGCTCGCTCGATGCCCACGCGGTCATCCGCCGCGCCGACGCGCCCGAGCGCCTCCATGGCCGCACGGCGCACGATCTCGGACCGGTCGTCGAGCGCGAGCCGCAGCTGCGGCCGCGCCGCGGGACCGAGGATTCGCGACAGGCTGCGCACGGCGATCGCGCGGGCGAGCGGATCTGCCTCTCCCGGCACGTGCGCGACGATCACCGCCGCGGCGTCGGGCCCCAGCGAGGAGGCTGCATCGAGTGCGGCACGCCGCACGCGCTCGTCGCCCGCGCGCAACGCGTCGCCCAGCGGATGGAGGAACGATGCGCCAGCGTCAGCCGCGGCCTCACCGACGAGACCGACCGCGTTCCACGCCGCGATCTGGTCCAGCGCGGAGGTCGACCGCGCGAACATGGTGCGAATTTGCGGGATCGCATCAGGTCCGCCGAGTACGGCAGCAGCCTCGGCGATCGCCGCCGGCGAATCGGATGGCAGCCGGTCGACACTTGCCGGGTCCCGGGGGCCGTGGGCGCGCACGACGAGGCGCACCGCGAGCTGCTGAACCCGCGGGTCGGGATCCGAGAACAACGCGAGCAGTTCCCCCGCCGGCGGGGGAGCTTGCCGGCGCATCAGCGCCGTGATCGCCGCGAGGCGGACCTCGGTGGACGAGTCGCTCAGCGCGCGATACAGCGACTCGATCGCCGCGGTCGCGCTGTAGCCGAGGATGGCAACCGCGCGGCCCCGGATCGCGACATCGGGGTGATGGGTGAGCGCCTCCAGCGCTGGCGGGAGCTCGTCGGGCTTGGCGTCCTCCAGCGCGGCGAGCGCCGCCTCGCGCGTGCCGTCACCGCCGTCCTTGTCGTCGAGCATGGCGTCGATCCGCCGAACGCCAGCAACGACGTCGACCTCGAGCAAGCCCAGGAGTGCATGCAAGCGGACGCCGGGGTCGTCGTCGTGGGTGGCTGCCTCCAGCGCCGGGCCCGCACCTGCCCATCCGATCGCGCCGAGCGCGCGCGCCGCGACCTTACGCACCTTGGGTGATGCGTCGGCCAGCGCCAGTGCCGCGGGCTCCGCCACCTCCTGTCCGCGGCCCGCGGCCTCCCGGAGTCCGAGCAGCGCGACGATCCGCTCCAGCTCCGTTCCCGTGCGGATCAACTCGGCGGCGGCGGCAGGCAGATCCGCGCGATCCCGCAGCTGCTCCAGCTCCACATGCATCGGGCCGACGGTCTGCGCGGCGCGCGCCCGCAGAAGCTCCAGGGTGTCCGATGGTTGCTGCGCGGACATCAGAGATCACCCAATGACGACATCTTACGCTTCACGGTCGGGGAGTTGAACACCATTGCCCCGTCGTCCCCGAACACCCACTGGTCGACGCCGCTCTTCTGGCTGCGCAGCTTGCCCTTGAGCGGTCCGATGATGAGATCATACGGCCACGCGACGTTCTTGCCGGCCTTCGCGTTGGTCTCGACGAACTCCGTCCAGGTCAGCGCGAGATCGATCCCGCCCAGCTCCACCGGATGGGTCACCTTTACGGTCGCCGTCTTGTCCGGGAACACCAGGATGCGCGACAGCTTGTGCTGCAGGAACGCGGCAACCGTACTGGCCTCGAAGAATGCCGCCAAGGTCGTGGCCGGCACGGCGAAGTCGACGACACCCCACGATCGGAATCCTTGGTTGCGATTCCGTGTATAGATCTGCGCAGCCTCCGCGGCGGCCGCCTCGACGAAGAACGTGTAGAAGCCTTTTCCGAACTCGCCACGGCCGGATGCCACGATCCGCTTGCCCGCGGTCATTTCCTGGGCAGTTTGCTTGTCCGTGCCGTGATAAAAATCGACAGCGGGCAGCTGCTCGTCCCGCTTCTCATCGGCGGTGTCGAGGATCGGGACCGGGGGCGCATGCGGTGCGGGGGTCGGCGCGGTCTGTCCATCGGGTTTCGGGCGGGGCGCCTGACCCGTGGGATGCTCGCGCGCGAGGCGGCGCAGGTAGTCCTGCTGCTGTGGCGACAGGCGGCGGGTCCAGTCGTATTCTTCAGGGCTGCCGTACGGGCCGCCGGTGATCGGGTTGAGCTCGTCCATCCAGGGCGGTGCTGTCTCGTTCGGCCACAGCAGCACGATGACGAAGACCGCGAACCCGAGGAGCGCGGGCGAGATCACCGGCGTCGGCACGGGTTCCGGCGCAGCGACCGGAGCACCGCCTCCGCCCGGGATCAACCTCAGCGGCGGCCGTACCGGGCTCGGGGCTGGTGCTGGGCCTGGGCGCAGCGCCGGGGCGGCGCCGGCGATCGCAGCTCCACCCTCGGAGGCGCGCATCGAGCCCGACCGGGGCGGCGCGATCGGCGAGAATTCCCCGACATCGGCCGGGCGAGCCGGGCGATCGAGGAGACCGGCCGCGCGCCACTCATCGAGCAGGCGGGCGAGCACCTGCCCGCGCTGCACCGACCGCGTGCCTGCGGGCGGGTCGGCAGCGCGTGGAGCGCCACTCGGCTGCATCTGCGCCACGTCAGCGCCGGTGGCCGCGGACACTCGTGTGTGACCGTCCGCCGACCCGTGGGACACCTCGGGATCGGGGACGCGGCCGTCGAGCTCCCCGCTGCCCTCGTGGGGCACATGGCGGTGCGGCAGCAGCTCGCGAGGAGCAAGCGCCGCCCTGGCCCCCAGATCGTCCGCCTCGCGCTCGAGCGAGCTGCTGTCATTGACGGCGACGCCGCTTGCGTGGGCGGTCGGATGGACCCGGCCCTGCGCTTGCTGGACCACGTGCGCGAGCTCATGACCGAGCAGCGTCTGGCCGCGCTGGCTGTCCGGATCGTACTGCCCGGGCGCGAAATAGATGTCAGTCCCGCGCGTGTAGGCCAGTGCGCCGATCGCCTCGGCCTGGGGGCCCTCGTGGATGCGCACTGCTGAAAAATCGGCGCCGAGCACGCGCTCCATCTTGCGGCGCAACGTCTCGGGGAGCGGCTGCCCTGCCTCGGTGGGCTCGAGCAACCCGCCGATCTCGGCTTCGTCATGCGACGATGCGCTGCTGGTCTTCCTCTGGATTGCGACCGGTGCCGTACCGCGCCTCGGCAGCTCGAGCATCGCGGCCGGAAGCCACGCACCGCGCGGATCGCGTTCGTACCCAGGTGGGCGCCACGCTGCCAGATCGATGTCAAACAGCCGACGCGTCGGCATGCGGACCGATGCACTGAGCGGCCGTGCCGGCTCGGGCTGCACCGGGTGCTGAAGCCCGGACATCGCCACCACGCCCTCGTTGGCACCTGGTAGCTCGCTCGTCGCGTTGCCCTGCTCGGATCCGCGGATCGCTCGCGTGGTCTCGACGGCGCCCACTCGCTCGTCGGTCATGGATGCGGTGCGCCGCGCCTCGGCCGCAACCAGGGTCTCTCGCCCCGGCGTGCGAATGGTAAGCTCGTCGACAGAGACCAGCGGTGCCGCACCCTCGAGCTCGACCTCGACTCGCGTCAGCCGACCAACGTCGGACCGGAGCCGCCCATCGCGCCCCGCGAGGCGAGTAGCGAGCTGGTGGAACTGCCGCCGAGCTTGCCCCATGTCGCGTCGACCCGCTCGGTCGGTCGCGTCTGCACACACCCGTTCCCAGATCGCAAGCAAGCGCTCGCGAGACAACCCGTAACGCGCGCCCTCGGTCAGGGGATCGAACGGATCGTGCGCGTGCTGCCGCTCCAGCCCCGCGGGATACATCCAGCGCGTCGTCACGCGTCACTCAGACATGCAACGGAACGGGCATGAAGGACTCGCCTGCGGGGCGACGCCCGTCGACGCATCCTGCTCACGACCAACACGGAACCAACATGTCGACGCATCACGCCTCCTACAACCTCGACGAACACCCGAGAGTCGCAACATGCTAACCGCCCCGCGATCGTTTGCCTATGCCGCCGAACACAGAACTTCCTCGGTGCAATACCTACACAATCGGCGAGTGTGGCTGTGAGTCAGGTACGCAGATCGCCGGCTGCGAGCTTTGCCTATGAGGCTGGCGGCCAAGCTTCAGCCCCCGATCGTGGTCGGCGAGCACTTCCCCCCGATGACAGCGTGGCCGCCGAGCAGACCACGCAGCGCAACAACGACCAGAAGCTACGGCGCCGCGCCGGTTTCCCCGCCATGACGGCGAAACAAGCCCCGCGTCACCAGCGTGTGCCACTGACCGCTGACCCGGGCGGCGAACTCCGCGTCGCGGATGAGCACGCCGAGCTCGACGTTGTCGTGCTGAGCACGGCCGGTGAAGTTGGCGGAGGTGATGAGGACCTCGCGGTCGTCGACGATGACGCACTTGGCGTGCATGGTGGACGAGGCGTCGGCGGTGTCGGCGCGGGCGTCGTAGTAAAGCCGCGGGGTGACGTCGCGCCACGGCCAGGAATAGGTGAAGAAGTTGGCAGGCGACATCCGCGCGTTGTGGCCGGTGCCATCGACGTGGATGAAGAACTCGACCTCGACGCCGGCGTCACGCGCACGGGCGTGGAGCGGCTCGAAGATGTTGCCGGCGTCGTAGAAGGCGAAGCCGACGACGATCACGCGGCGCTCGGCGCGGGCGAACAGCTGAGGCAGGACCTGGCTGGTATCGCGAGACAGGGTCGCGCCGCCCTCGCGGCCGGTCCACACGAGCTCGAGCTCGGGCCGCGGGCGGACGGTGCGCTCGGCGAGCACGGACTCCACGACGAGCGAGGCGGCAGCCGCGGGCAGACCGGCGAGCCCGCTACAGGAGGCGAGCTCGAAGCCGTCCTGCTGGAGGCCGATGGCGGTGACGGCTTCGCCGCGGCGGCGGGTGAGCGCGGCGAGGAGCTGCTCGAGGCGAGGCGTGGACAGCTCCCAGACGCCGCGGCGAGTCACGTCACGTCCCCGAAGAACGCCAGCTCCGCGGGTTGGTCGATGATCGGCACGACGAGGGCGCGGTCGAGCATGCGGTTCATCCGCTCGCAGCTGACCTCGGCCAGGTACAGGCAGCCGTGGCACGCGGCGCCTTCGAGGTGGTGGTCCCCGTGCTCGTCGTTCGGCGCGTGGCCCGCGCACACCGGATCGTTGGAGCACAGCCGCGCCAGATCGAGCGCGCGCTCGAGGTGGACCTCGACGCGGCGGCCCTGGGCGACGAGGCCCCCGAGGGTGCCCTCGCTGCCCGGCGTGGTGGTCACGAGCAGGATGGCGGCCATCGGGGCGCTGGAACCGGGGGGCGAGCAGTAGATGCGCTCGCGGAGCGAGCTCGCGCCGTAGCCACACTCGAGGGCAATGGCCTGGATGAGCAGGTGGGAGAGCGAGTGCAGGAGGTAGTAGCGCGCGCCGAAGAACATCGGCCCGGTGCGCGCGGCGAACTCGCGGTGCCATCCCGCGCGGAGGGCGTCGTTGCGGCGTTGCACGATCGCGTGGCGTTCCCAGGCGGCGAGACGCGCCTCGTCGAGCTGGATCCACAGGCCCTCGCCGCGGTTCTCGATGGCGGGGAGCCAGTCGGTCATGTGGCCGAGGTGCGCGATGTCGACCTTCACGTCGCCGTCCATCTCGGCGTCGATCGGGGCGAGGCGCGAGAACCCGACCTGCGCGTGGACCTCGCGGAGCTGGCGAACCAGGACGACGCGATCGATGCCGGCCGGGAGCGCGTGCTTGGGTTTGAGGCGGCGCGCGAAGAACGACGCGGCCCGCTCGTCGTCGGTCGGCGCATCTCCCGGCCGCTCCACCGGCAGGCCCTGGACGAACGCGTACTCCCGGGCGCGCCAGGAAGCCACCCTCGTAGCGCACCTCGAGCGAGACCTGGAACAGCACCTGCGCGTCGCGCCGGCCGCGCTCCCCCGCGGCCCGGCGATTGACCACGAACACGCTCAGCGCCCGCGTGCCGGGCTTCGGCGTCGACGACTCGCCGAGCTTGCCCGCGATCGCGACGCCCGTCAGCTCGGCGATCCGGACGCCCGCGGCCAGCGCCGCCGGATCGAGCGGCAGCACCACCGTGTACGCCGGGTGCGGCTTGCGCCGCCAGCTCGGCCGCCGCGTCTTCTTCACGCCTCGGGGTGGAACGGATCGTACTCCGCGCAGCGCAGGGTCACCGTCACGGTATCGGCGGCCGTCCCCGGCGGGATCAGCACCGACAGCCCCAGCGACGCCGGCATCACCTGCGCCCGCCGCGACGCCTCGCCGGCCGGCCGTTCGCCTTCCCCACCGCCCACTTCCTCCTCGCCGTCGGCCTCGGCCTCCTCGGTCTCGGTGTCATCGTCGGCATCGCTCAGCGGATCGGCGTTGCGGTCCTCGCGCGGCACCAGGAAGCCGGTCAGGTACGTGCGCGACGGCGCACGGTCGAGCTCCTCGAGCTCGGTGTAGGGCCCGACCAGCTCTGCCTCGAGCGCCCGCACCAGGTGCGACCGGACCACCGACGACGTCACCATGCTCACGTCGCCATGCTATCGCGGCGCGGAGCCGGGTGGTGGGCGCCCGCTGCCAGCGTGGATCGTGAGATCGCCTTACGCGGCGGGCCGCGCGATCGGCTCGACGAGGATCCGGTGCTCGGCCGAGCGGATCTCGTAATTGAGCAAGGACAGGAAGTTCAAGCCGACCAAGCCATCAATGTCGTCGTAGCCCAGATCGAAGACGTGGACCGGGAGGCTGCGCACGGCGATGCCGAGCACGGAGAGCTTTGCCACTGCAACCACGTAGCCCTGCTCGCTGCCGATCGCCGTATGGACGCGGGTTTGCCGGAGCCGGTTGCTCTCGCTGTAGCCGAGATCGTCGGCAACTACCGACGTGATCGTCGTGTAGACCGCGCCGGTGTCGAGCACGAAGCGCGCGGTCGTGGTTCCGAGCGGACCGGCGATTCGACCTTGCACGAAGATCAGGTCACGGTGGGTAGCGAAAGGCGTCTCGCGTCTCGTCATCGATGATCACCACGGGGCGGAGGGGCCGTTCTGTGATGTGCCCCGTGTAGAAGTGGCCAATGTCCTCGTATTGCGTGCGCCAGATCCTCGCCTGATCGAGCGGTGCGCGCCGCGTCTTGCCATGTCCAATGACGCGAGCAGTGCGAAATTCCAAACCGTTCGGATGAATGAAGTCGATCTCGACCAGGCACACCCACTCGTCCGGATGGCGGGCGCAGATTTCCTCCCACGTCAGGGGCTTGGAGATCTCGGGAGCGAGGACCTCGGCGGCGCTCATCCTCGCATATTGGCCGGAGGGAAGTTCGTGTCAAGTTTCTTGCCGATCGAGGTACGATCGCCACAGCATCGACGCCGGTCTCGCGACGATGCTGCGCCAGCAGCTCGCGTGCGCGGCGCTACGACGGCACGAGCCCGACCGGCTCGACAGGCGGACCAGGTTCCGTAGGTGAGCGAGCGCTGACGAAGATCAGCTCACCGTGGTAGCGAAAGGCGTCTCGCGTCTCGTCATCGATGATCACCACCGGACGAAGCGGTGCCTCCGTGATGTGGCCCGTGTAGAAGTGGCCGATCTCGTCGTATTGTGGAAACGAGGTCGTCGCCTGGTCAAGCGATTCACTCTGGGTCTTGCCATGGCCGATCACCCGGGCGGTCCGGAACTCCAAGCCGTTCGGGTGCGTGAAGTCGATCTCGACCAGGCAGACCCATTCATCGGGATGGCGGGCGCAGATCTCGTCCCATGTCAGGGGCTCGGAGATGGTGGGGGCGAGGAGCTGGGCGGCGCGCATGGTTCTACCTTCGTGCGTGGCAGCTTGGTGTCAAGTCTTCGGCGGGACTTCACCACGCATTCGGCAACGAGACGAGCGTCGCTCGGCAAGGGTCGACGATGCTGCGCAAATCATCGCAGCGGGCCCAGCGAGCGATCCGCTGCCGTCGGTAACGAAGTGCGGCTCGCGTCTCATCGTCGATGACAAACTTCGGTCGAAAGTACGTGATCACGAGATCGGTCGTATAGATGTTCACGACAACCTTGTACTGTGGAAACAACGATGTCGCCTGATCACGCGCCTCAGGTCGGGTCTTGCCGTGGCCGATCACCCGGGCGGTCCGGAACTCCAGCTTGTGCGGATGCGTGAAGTGGACCTCGGCCAAACAGACCCACTCATCGGGGTGGCGGGCACAGATCTCGTCCCAGGTCAGGGGTTCGGGCTCGGAGATGGCAGGGGCGACGTCGGTGGTGCTCATGGTTCCATCTTCACTCGCGTCTCCTCGGGGGCAAGTCTTCGGCGTGGACCGAACCAACCACGCGGCCTCTACAACAGCGTCGCCGCGGAATCGTCGACGATGCTGCGCGTCGACTTCGGATCCAGCTCGACAAGGAAACAACTCTCGACGACGCGGTAGGCGACCGGAACATGCTCGTCGTCGATGACCGCATCGTGCTGAGCCCGCCCGGGGCGATGCACTACCTGGGCGAGCGGCTCGGCGCCACGCTCGAGATAGACCACGTGCCACCTGGCGAGACGGTCCAGATCGACTGGCCGTGGCGCACCCCGCCGCGACCGAGCTATATCGCTTCCTGGTCAATGGTCCGGCGTCCGGCGAGAAGAGTCGTACCGTCGTGCTCGAGAACGGGCAGTTCCTGGTAACCGATGACCCAAAACAGGTGATTGGTACGGTCCTTGGTCTGATCACCAGCAGCCACAACCGGCCAAGGATCGCGGAGCGCCTCGCGCCAGATGGCGACGGCTTCACGCTCGACACGATCGGAACGGTGGCCCGTATCGAGGCACGGGACGACCTGCCCGAGCCGTGGGATCAAGATCCGACGCTCGATCCTACGATGGCCGGGTTGTGGGCGCTGTATCGTGACCCCGATCGTGACGATCCGTACATCCGACACACATTTGTGATCACGGGTGACGAACTGCGAGAATTGGTAGCGCAAGCACTCGTACTACGCGGCGACGCATGAGCCACCGCGAGCAACTCGATGCCGAGTCGTGCCGAGTCGTAAGGATCTGCTCTGGATGTTCGGCAAGGTGGTCGATATCCCGAGATCGAGGCCCGGCGGCAGCGCATCCTCGAGGTCCTCCTGGAAGCAAGCCCCCAGACGCACCAGCAGCTCATCGAGAGGGGTCGGATGATCGAGGCGCGTGTCCTCCTGCGCCGAGTGCTCGTGCTCCGGCAGCTCACACCGGGCAAGGACGAAGACGCGCGCATCGAAGCGTGCACCGACCTCGCATCCGTGGAGCGCTGGCACGACCGAGCCGTCACCGCGGTCAGCGGCTCGGACGCGCTGGGGTAGCCGACCGGGCGGCGAGAGCGCCGACGTGTGCCGCCAGGAGCGGGCCTGCTCGAACGGCTCGCGACGCGTCTTGCCGTGGCCGACGACGCGCGCGGTACGAAACGCGAACCCGTTCGGATGTACGCGATCGATCGTCACCGCGTTCCTCGGGATCGGCGGCAGCGCCCTGCGCAGCGCTGGCATCAGAGCCGTCCATCCGGTATCTACCGCGCGGGCAACTGGATGACAATTAGGCTCCCCTGGCAGATCTGTGGGTGGTTTTTGATGCGGACGCCGCAGAGGGCTGTGGACTTGTGGAGCCAGGCCGGCCCGCGCACCGTCGGTGCGACGCGCCGGCGTGAACCTGGCTCCACAG
>Ga0137459_1000005_pt1 | contig 73249 bp, 56 predicted proteins | sample EasRivERMGT700_2_FD_104908 | JGI IMG/M metagenome (GOLD analysis project Ga0137459, IMG submission 104908) | Soil microbial communities from meander-bound floodplain in the East River, Colorado, USA - East River MetaG ERMGT700_2 | ecosystem: Environmental > Terrestrial > Soil > Floodplain ...
CCCGCGCACGCGAGCCGGCGCACCGTCCGCAGCACGGCGACGAGCGTGAACGGGCCGGGGCGGGCGACCGCCCGCACGTCCGCCGGCGCGCTCCGGAACGCACGCGGCGCAACGCCGCGCCGCCACCACGGGTCGGGCGCGACGAACTCGAGCGGGACGCCGAGCGCCGCCGCCGCCTCGGCGAGCCGCCGCGACGCATGCAATTCCCGATGGGCCGTCACCACCAGCAGCCGCACGGCCGGCGGCGCCCCGCCGTGGCTCGGAGCGGAGTCGCGCGTCGGGTACGCTGTGCGACCCCGATCCACGGAAGGCGCGCCTGCGAAGGAGCGAAGCTCGGTCACGATGGGACTCGAAGAGAAGCTGCCCGACGTGATGACCGGCAAGCTCGCCGACCTGGTCGGGTGGGCGCGCAAGAACTCGCTCTGGCCGATGCCGCTCGGGCTCTCGTGCTGCGCCATCGAGATGATGGCGACCGTCGGCCCGCGCTTCGACCTGTCGCGCTTCGGCGCCGAGGTGTTCCGGTTCTCCCCGCGCCAGAGCGACGTGATGATCGTCGCGGGGACGCTCACCTGGAAGATGGCCTCGGTCGCGCGCCGCATCTACGACCAGATGCCCGACCCGAAGTGGGTGATCGCGATGGGCGTCTGCGCGTCGTCCGGGGGTCTCTACCGCAATTACGCCGTCGTGCCGGGCATCGACCGGATCCTCCCCGTCGACGTCTACACGATGGGCTGCCCGCCGCGGCCGGACACGCTGATCCGCGCCGTCATGGAACTCCAGAAGAAGATCGAAGAGCTCGCCATCGATGGCCGACGCAGCCGCGAACCCGCCTTCGTCCAGTAACCCGCCGGGCGTCGCACCCGCCGCTCCTTCGGCGGCGATGCCGTCGGCGGCGAGCCCGCCCGCGCCCGCCGCGCCGCCGCCCCCTCCGCCGCCGGAGCCGTGGGTGGTTGCGGTCGCGGCGCTCGGCGCCGAGCCGCAGCCCGCCACGCAGGACGGGCTCGCCGTCTTCCGCGTCGAGCGCGACGCGTGGCCGGCGGTCGCGCGCGCGCTGCGCGACGACGCGGCGCTCTCCTTCGAGATGCTCCTCGACGTCGCCGGCATCGACTTCCCGAAGAGGCGGCCGCGCTTCGAGGTCGTCTACCACCTCTGGTCGCTGCGCCACAACCGTGTCGCGCGCGTGAAGGTCGGCGTTCCCGAGGAGGACCCGACCTGCCCGTCGGTCGTCGACCTGTGGGGCACCGCCGACTGGCACGAGCGCGAGTGCTTCGACCTGCTCGGCGTGAAGTTCACCGGCCACCCCGACCTGCGCCGCATCCTGATGCCCGACGACTACCCGTGGCATCCGCTGCGCAAGGACTTCCCGGTCGAGGGCATCGACAACTCGATCTCCTACGTGCGCGCGGGCGGCGTCCTCATGACGCGCGAGCTCGACGTCGACCGGCCGGCCGGCCAGGACCGCACGCCGGTCGACCTCTCGCACGGCGATCCGGCCGGCTTCACCGACAAGGCGGAGACGGAAGGCGAGCCGCCGAAGGCGGGAGGGAACGGCCACCCATGAGCGGCGCCTCCGACACGACGACGCGGCGGCCCGAGCTCAGCGAGCGGACGCTCTCCGTCCAGGACCTTCCCGACAACGATCTCCATTCCGAACGGATGGAGCTGTCGATGGGGCCGCAGCACCCGGCCACGCACGGCGTGCTGCAGTGCAAGCTGGTCCTCGACGGCGAGAAGGTCATCTCCCTCGATCCGGTCGTCGGATACCTCCATCGCGGCAAGGAGAAGCACGCGGAGGCGATGACCTACCAGCAGTTCTTCACGCTCACCGACCGGCTCGACTACCTGCAGCCGCTCGCGAACGAGGTGGGGTGGGCGCTGGCGGTCGAGAAGCTGGCGAAGATCGAGGTGCCGGCGCGCGCGCAGGCGATCCGCACCATCATCTGCGAGTTCATGCGCCTCTCCGCCCACCTGGTCTGGGCGGGCATCGGCGGCGTCGACACCGGCGCGGTCTCGATGTTCATGTACGCGTTCCGCGACCGCGAGGCGCTCTTCGACCTGCTGGACGACCTCACGGGGCTCCGGACCAACCAGGAGTACCTCCGGATCGGCGGCGTCGGCGCCGACCTCTCCCCCGAGCTCGTCGAGAAGATGAAGCGCTGGGTCGCCGACTTTCCCAAGCACGTCGACGAGTTCGAGCTGCTGCTCACCGGCAACAAGATCTTCTACGACCGGATGCGCGGCGTCGGGACGATCACGGCGCAGCAGGCGATCGACCTCGGCGTGACCGGGCCGTGCCTGCGCGCGTGCGGCGTCGGCGTCGACCTGCGGCGCGCGCGCCCTTACCTGATCTATTCGCAGCTCGAGTTCGACGTGCCGGTCGGCACGCGCGGCGACGCCTACGACCGCTACCTCGTCCGTATCGAGGAGATGCGGCAGAGCGCGCGCATCCTGAAGCAGCTGCTCGACGCGCTCCCCGCCGGCGACTGGATCGCCAAGGACTGGAAGAACGTCCTGCCGCCCAAGGGCCGGGTCTACACCTCGATGGAGGAGATGATCCACCAGTTCAAGACGGTGACCGAGTGGTGCCCGCCGAAGGGCGAGGTCTACGTCGCGACCGAGGCGGCGAACGGCGAGCTCGGGTACTACCTCGTCTCGGCCGGCCGCTCGCACCCCTACCGCGTCAAGATCCGCGCGCCGTCGTTCGTGAACCTGCAGGCGCTCCGCCCGATGACGGTGGGCGGCTACTTCAGCGACGTCGTCGCGGTCATCGCGTCGCTCCACTTCATCATGGGGGAGTGCGACCGGTGAGCCCCGCGACGGAGACGGTGGCGGCGCCGCTCGCGAGCGAGCCGCGGAAGTACGCGGCCGCGGTCGCGAACCCCAAGGTGCTGCGGCGCGAGCTCTCGCTCTCCGAGCGGCTCTTCTTCATCCCGTTCATGCGGGCGCTCGCCTACACCTTCTCGCGGATGTTCCAGAAGGACGTCACGCGCCGCTACCCCGAGCAGAAGATGGAGATCAAGCCGTCGCTGCACGGCGTCCCGGTGCTCGTCATGCGCGAGGACGGCAGCCCGCGCTGCGTCGCCTGCGGCCTGTGCGAGTTCGTCTGCCCGCCGCGCGCCATCGACATCGAGCCGGGCGAGACCGACCGCGTGATCGAGCGAGCTCCCAAGGAGTTCGTCATCGACATGCTGCGCTGCATCGAGTGCAGCTACTGCGAGGAGGTCTGCCCCGAGGAGGCGATCGTGATGTCGACCGACTACGAGGTGGTCGGCCGGCGGCGCGAAGACTTCGTCTGGAACCTGAAGCGGCTCTTGAAGCCGGTCGCCGCGCTGCAGGCGCGGCTCGAATGGGTCCGCCGCACCTACAAGCGCTGGGACCTGAAGGGCGAGATCGCGCCGCCGCCGGACGGCGTCTTCCGCGACCCACGCTGGGCCGGGCGCGAGCGGCCGGCCGAACACCACTAGTCTTCCCGGCCGCGCGACGTCAGCGCAGGTTCAGCGCGCCGATCAGCGCGCCAGGTCGATGTCGACGGCTTCCGATCCAAGCGTGACGGCGCGTTCCGAAAGCACCTCGCCTCGAGCGTCGGACAGCGAGACGACGTAGCTCCCCACCGGCAGGGCGAGCGGCCGAGGCTCCGACCCATGGAGGAGGCCGGCGACCAGTTCCTGGCCGAACTCGTCGGCGACGCGAAAGCGCATCGCATCGCCGGCCCCGCCCGCGACGTCGCGAAGCACGAGCTTCGACGCCGGTTGCAGGTGGATCTCGAGACCGGCCATCGACCCGGCGCGCGTGTCGAGCGGCACGTTGCCCGACACCCAGGTCACGCCTCTCCACCCGCCGTCGTCGGGCAAGTCGTGGTTGTTGGTCCGAAGCACGTACGCCTTTCGCCCCAGTCCGCGGATCTCGAGGTGGCCGGCGCCGCTGCTCGTGAACTCCTCCCCTCGGAACCAGTGGATCGAATGGTCTTCCGGATCGACGATCCCCAGGGAGAACGATGCGGCCACCGGATGGTCCTCGAGGTCGAGAACGCGCCCCTCGACCGTCGCCTCCTTTTCGAGGGCGACCGTCTCGAGATCGGTGAGCTCTCCCGGCAGCGCGTCGACGGGGCTGCGGAAGAGCTCGTAGCCGCCCGCCGCGACCTTCAGTTCGAAGCGGCCGGGTTCGCGCCGCTCGATCGTCGCGATTCCCTCCGGATCGGTCGCGACGCCGGGATCGAAACAGGCTCCGCCGCCGAGGGTCACCCGCGCGCGCGGAATCGCGAGCCCGCTCTCCGCGTCGATCACCCGGATGCGAAGCGTGGCCAGGTTCGCCAGCAGATCGTCGGGCGAGACGACGAAGGTCACCTCGTCCGCGCTCGTGACGACGCGCTTTGTCTGGAGCACCGCTTGATAGTGGACGAGGCTCACGCACACGGGAAGGTCGCAATCGAGGAGGAGGACGCCCAGGCTGCCCGGCGCGGCCTTCTCGACGCGCGGACCGTGGTCCTCGAAGCGGCCCACGCCGAACCGGTCGTTCAGGCTTCCGGCGACCTCATCGAATCGACTTCCCGGCATTTCGCGTGTGGCGACCGGAAACAGGAGCCGCGTTCCGCGCGGTGCGCCCGTTTCCTTCAGGACGTCGAGCAGATTCCGTCCATCCGGCGTCGTGACCCGGATCCGCAGCACCACGGCCTTCTGCAGCGTGAAGTCCTTTGCCATCACCGGGCGATCGGCGTACAGCTCGAACCGCTCTTCGGTATCGCGGTAGCCATCCGCGCTGGCGGTCACCCAGTACGTTCCGAAGTCGAGTTCGCGCAGCGCATAGGTGCCCTCCTTCTTGGCATCGGAGGAGCGCCGCCGGCCCGATCGGTCGACGAAGCGGACTCCGGCGGAGGCGACTGCTCCGATCGGCGCGTGCGAAGCATCGAGGAGTCTGCCTTGGACGAACGTCTCGGGCCGGACGCTCGCGGTCGCAGCCGTCGACCGCGGATCCGGAGAGCCGATCGAAGCGGAGAGCGTCCGGTCGGGGGGGCTCGTCGCAATGACGGTCGTTTCCGGCGGAAGCAGATCGAGTCGCGAGTCCGATGCGATCGGTCGGTCGACGGACGTGGCAGCGTCTGCCGCGTCGCCGGTCGGCCGAGCGTGATGGATGAAGAGCCAGCCGCAGACGGCGAGGACGAGCACCGCGATGAGAGCGAGCACGGGGACGGAAATGGCCGGACGATCGGTTTCGATCGTCCGGCCAAGCTTCGACAAGCTGGGGGTCACGGGTTCGCCCGCGAAAACTACGGAGTCGGTGCGACGACCGTGTTACCGTCGAGAGTGACAGCCGTCTGCGCCAGCAACCGTCCGTTGATCGACGCGCCCGTGTGGAACGAGATCGCCGTCGCGGACAGGATGATGCCGCTGAATTGCGCAGTCGTTCCGACGTCCACGGCGCCCGTGACCTGCCAGAAGACATTCTTGGGCAGCGCGCCGCCGGACAGCACGATGTTCGTGGCGCTACTGAGGTTGAGGTCCTGCGCGACCTGGAAGATCCAGACTCCCGTCGCGCTCCCGTCGAGGGTCAGGTCGGTCGGGATCAAGAGGCCCGTTCCCCACTTGTAGACACCCGGAACGAGCGTCATTCCGCCGATGTTCCCTGCGCCGAGCTCGGTGACGTCGGGGGCACGCCCGGCAGCGTCGGTGAACGCGGTCTCCATGTCGAGGACGGCGGTGGTCAGGTTGCTCGGAGTCGGCGGCGCGTAGTCCGCCGCGTAGACGCGCCCGATCACCTGCGCCGAGGTCGAGAACACGTTCGAGGCGTCGAGCGTCAGATCGAAGCCCGTGACGGCCGTCGCAGCCGCGGGACTGATCCCGAGGTCGCCGGTGATCGCGGAGGTCGGCACGGTCGAGATCCCCGCCTTGGCGAGAATCGCGAAGCCGCCGGCCGCGCCCAGGTTCACGGGTTGCCCCGCGCCCACGGTGCTGCCGGTCTTGAATTTCCAGACGAAGCTCGCGGCGAGCGCGATTCCGCCGGGGTTCTGGGCCCCCGTGGTGATCGTGGCGGTGAAGTCGCTGTCGCTGGCGAGGTGGGCCGTCGGCCAGAAGACCGCCTTCGAGTCGGCGTAGACGACGGTGCCCTGGACCGGGACCGCCGCAACCCCTTCGGTCACCGTGAACGTCGTCGTCGTCAGCGTGGCGGAGTCCATCTTCTGGTTGAAGGTGGCGCTCATGCTCGCGTTGACGTCGACGTCCGTCGACTGGTTGGCGGGGACGTTGGACTGGACCTTCGGTGCGCCCGATGCCCGGTTGCTCGAGCCTCCGCCGCCTGAACACCCGACGGCGAGAGAGAGCAGCAGGAATGCGGCTCCCGACTTGTGCAAGATCGATTTCGAAATCATCGAACGTATTCCTTGAGAGGTTGAAGCCGCTTCCGCCTTTTCCGACACCGAGACACGTGGTGCGGTCACTACCTGGGACGGCGTCCACACGATTCGTGCCGCGCCACGATTCGTTCCACGGACCGCAGTCCGGTCACCAGGTGACTCGGACTCCGTAGGCGTTTGTCCAAGTGTCGCTCTGCTCCTGCATCGACATCGCCGCGATCGGAGTCGATCGTCCCGCAGATCCGCAGCGGCGCTCGCGTTGGTCGGATTGGAAGGTCGGACGACCAAGAGACGGCAGGGGAGTTGCCTCCGCTCGGTCGTCGTCCGGAGATTCCCGCCGCGGGCACGGCGACCACGGGTCGCGCTCCCGATCGCGATCGACGACCCCCTGCGAGGCACGTCCCATGAACAACCAAACGGTAGTCGCGCTCATTCTCCTCCTGGGCGGCGCCGTGCTGATCTATTTCGGCCTCCGGGCCGGCAACTCGTTCACTTCGGAGTTCTCGAAGTTCTTCCAAGGTGCGCCGAGCGACAAATCGATCTGGCTCGTCGTCGCCGGCGGGCTGGTCGCGATCGCTGGCGTGGCGCGGTTGTCGATTCGACGCACGAAGTGATCGATCGCGGTCCGTCGCGCGACTTCAGAGAACAAACCCCGTCGAAATTCATCAGCAGACGACCGGGCCAAGCGGCCGGTCGGAGTCCGCTGAACACTCGGCGCGAACTGCGCCGGGTCTGCGAGGGGAGGGCTCTCCTCCCCTCGGTTTGTTTCCGATCGGAGCGACTGGCAGGCGCCATCTTCAGCCCGAGGCTCGTAGAGGCGGAGCGGGCTCGTGATCGGTCAGGCACCACGAACGAGGAGAGGCCCGCCCCTTCGCGGAGGCGGGCCTCTCGTCGAATCTCGATTCCGACCTCGCACCGACGCGCGGCCCGGATCAGCGCTCCTTTTCGTCGCGCGGCAGCGAATTCAAGTACTCGACCAGGTCGCCCTTCTCCGGCTCGGTGAGGCCGAGCACGAAGAACGTGTCGTAGTGCGCGACGACGTCGTCGAGCGTCGCGAAGCGGCCGTCGTGGAAGAATCCGCCCGTCGTGTGGGTCCAGAGTCCGTTCAGGGGAGCGGTCCGGTAGCGGCCGTCGGGCGAGCGGAGCGCCTGGAAGTCGTCGATGCCGATCTCCGAACCGGCGTGCATGTTCCAGCCCGGCTCACTGAAGGTGCCCTCCGTGTGGCAGCGGGCGCAGCGCGCCTTTCCGCTGAAGAGGACGTCGCCACGATCCGCCGCCTCGACGTCGAAACTCCCGGGCGGCGGGGTCGGCGCCGGTAGCGAGAGTTGATAGGCGTGGAGGGCCGGGAGTTTCGCGCTGATGAGGTCCACGTCGCTCGTGACGTGGCCGAAGCCGTTCTTCGCGGCGATCGGGAACTTCACGGCGTCGTCGAGACGCGGATCGAAGAACGATCCCTTGCCATGCATCTCGAGGTTCGCGACGAACGCGTTCCAATACGGAATCGATCCCCAGCCGGTCCAGGTGCTCAGATTCACCCCCGCGAGCCCGAAGACCGGTGGGATCAGCGTCGCTGCGGTCTTGCCGTCGTCGCGGAAGCCCTTCCCGTCCAGGAAGAGCTCGGCATCGAACTTTCCCGGTCCCCACGCGAGCACCACCGTACGGACGGTGTCTTCGGAGACGCCGAGGAGCTCCGCCACCGGCTGCAGGTTCGCCGCGTGCGCGATGATGACGCCGATGTCGAGATCCCGATTGGCCCAACCGTCGCGTCGATTGCCGATTCCGGGCGAGAACGAGTCGTCCACGGTCGAGTGGCAGAGCGCGCACTGGATCCCGACCGCTTGCAGCGGCGCGGTCGGATCCACCGGATGGATGCCGCGTCCCGATCGCCGGTCGCGGCCCTCGCCGAAGAATCCCGTCACGCCGATGACGGCGTCGAGACGGAGCAGTGCGAGCGTGACGGCCGGATCGTCGAGGTCGACGGTTCCCGCCAGCAGCGCATCGACCACCCGGGGTGGAAGCGCGGCAACGTCGATCTTGAGTCCGAGCCCGAGGGCGTCATTCGGGCTCAGCCCCTTGCCGACGCCGCCGAGGCGGGCGCCCGCGATCGCCTCGTGGAGGCGGAGCTGATCGCCCCAGAATGCTTCGTCGCCGAACGTGTCGTAGCGGAACGTGTCGAGTCCTTCCCTCAGGGTGGCGCGCACGACCTCCTCGCGAAGCAGTCGCTCCGCGTCGGATTCGGTTCGCGCCGTCCCGGGATCGCGTGGCTGATCCTGTCCGCTCGCTTGAATGGACGCGATGCCGAGCAACGATGCGGCGACGAACCAGTGATTCCTGCGCACGAGCACCTCCATGAAGCGGAAGAGCGGATGGGACCCGACGAATTCAGTTCGTAGGCAAGGCTTGTTCCGGAAGAGCGCCGACTGACGGCGATCGATGGGAATTCGCGGAAACCACCAGCGTTGCCGCGATCACCGATGCCGGTCCGCACCCTCGAACCGGAATTCTCGGATGTCGCTCGCACGCGCACCGAAGTCGTTTCGCGCGGTGACGCGCCAGCGATAGAGACGGCCCGATACGAGCGGCGCCGTGACCTGCACGCTCGCCGTTTTCTCCACCGACGTCCCGCTCCGCATGACAGTCGCGGTGAAGACCGGTTCAGCGTCGGTCGCGTCGGTCACGACTTCGATCAGCCAGCTGGTCGCGTCCGGAGTCGTGTTCCAGACGAGCGTCGGCTCGCGGACCGTCACCCTCTCCTTCGGCGCGGGGCGGACGAGCGCGAAGGCACTCGGTCCCTTCGGGAGGTGGGAGTAGACGTGGCTCGCGAGGAAGTCGCGCAACACCCCTTCGCGCGGAAGCGTCGCGTCGTCGACGCAGTAGAACTGCGCGTATTCGCCGCCGTTCCGGCTGCGCAGCACGAGCGCGTCGCTGACCGCCGGGGTGGCGCCGTTGCTGGCGTAGAGCCGGGCGATGGTCCAGTCGGAGTTGAGCCGCGCGGTCATCAGCGCGAGGCTCGAGTCGAACGGCTGCAGCGACGGCAGTTCGGCGCCGTCCGGCCGGAGGCTCATGTGCCCCGAGCCCTCGACGAGCCGTGGCGTCGCCGCGTCGAGGAGTTCGTCGAGGGCCCACGCGCCCGCGCCACGGCTCTTCTCGATGCCGTCGGTCGTCAGGTACTGCGAGAAGGGGTTGAAGCCGGTCCAGACCATCCCGTTGCCGGCTTCGAGCCAGCGCTCTGCGAGCGATCCGTCGTCCTTTCCCGCATGCACGGACGACGCGCCGACATCGAGGCAGATGAGCCAGTCGCGCGGCGAATCACGCATGTTGGCGGTCATCCACTGCCGCAACGCGACCTGATCGTCGGCGCCGAAGATCTTCCCTTCGAAGCCCGCGCCGTGCAGGGCGTCGACGAGGCCGGTGGCGATGGTCCACTGGTCGGCGATCGGGACGAAGTGCGCGACGACGAGCGGCGCGAAGATCGCGACCTCCGGCACGAGCGGCCGCACCACGACCGGCTGCGTCACGGTGATCGAATCGGTCGAATTGCGGGTCGTGAAGCGCAGCGCATACGTGCCCGGTGCGGCGTAGGTGTGGATCGGCGTGCAGTCGACGAGGTGGGAGGCGCGGAACGTGTCGCGTGCGCCGTCGCCCCAGTCGAACTCGAGGTCGACGTCGCCGAGCCCGGCGTAGTGGATGTGACCGGTCGCCTGGATCGAATGGCCGATGCGCGGCGAGAAGCTCGAGAGCGTGACGAGATGGGGCTCCGGCTTCGCATCGACGTCGTAGAGGACGAAGTCGCGCGACGACGAGAGCCCGCCGCTGTCGGTCGCGTTCAGGGTGACGTGCAAGTAGACGCCTTCCCCGTGCACGGGCGGAACGTAGCTGGCGTGCGCGCCGACGAGCGTGGCCCAGCTCGGGTGGACGTGGTGGTCGTGGACGAGGTCGACCACCCATTCGACGTCGACCGGGATTTCCGCCCGATCGTCCTCGACGTCGGAAACCGTGGCGTCGAACGCGAGCGGCTGACCCACGGAGTAGAAGGAACCGGGTGCGGGAGCGTCGATCGACTCGATGGTCGGCGGCGAATCGTCGACCGCGATCCGTTGGGTGAGCGCCGCCGTCTTGCCGAGCGGATCGGCGACCGTCAGCACCACCGCGTACGAGCCCTTGTCGGCGTAGGCATGCGCGAGGACGGGAACGCTCGAGCGGGTCCCGTCGCCGAGATCCCAGTCGTAGACCAGGCTGCCGCCCTCGGGGTCGTACGAAGCGGTCGCGTCGAACGACACGACGAGCGGTGACGGTCCGAACGTCGGCGTGATGGTCGCGAGCGCCACCGGCGGACGGTCCGCCTTCGTGTAGCGGATGCGGCGGATCACGTTGGCGGAGAGCGCCGAGTAGAGCAGGTCGCCGTTCACCGGGTCGGGAGTGATGTCGACCGGGTGGCCGGCCTCGGTGACGAAGCGGTCGCTCTGCATCGCGACGCCGTCGATGACGACCAGCGAGCGGATCCACTCCGACGCGTAGTCGCCGAGGAAGACGCGACCTTGATAGGCCGCTGGGTATTCCGTGCCGGTGTAGACGCACGCTCCCGCCGTGCATTGGCCGACGAAGTCGGGACTCATCGGCGGGACGTACTGGTAGTGGTGGTAGCACCAGAGCGGCGGCGTGAAGAGCGACGGATCGTCGCAGCGGCCGAGGAGATCGGCGTTCGCGTAGGAGGACTGTGCCGCCGGCCCCTCGTTGCACGGCCAGCCGAAGTTCTCGCCGCCGCGGCACGCATCGAGCTCTTCCCACGTCTCCCAGCCGACGTCGCAGACGTAGAGCTGCTCGATCGGACCGGTGCCCGGCACGAGGCAGAAGCGGAACGGGTTGCGCAATCCCAACGCCCAGATGCGCGACTGGTGATCGGCCGCGTTGCCGGTGAAGAACGGGTTGTCGGCCAGGCCGAGGCCGGTCGCGGGATCGATGCGGAGGATCTTGCCGGCGAGCGACGTCATCGACTGCGCGCGGAAGGCCCCGATGTCCTCGCTGACGTCGAACTTGCCGGGTCCGAAACCGTTCGGGTCGAAGCCGCCCGGATCGGTGAGATCGAAGTGGGCGCCGTCACCGGTCGACACGAAGAGGCTGCCGTCCGCGGCAAAACGAACGTCGCCGACCGAGTGCGACAAGTGCAGCGACGGAAGGCCTTCCGGCCACGTCGCGCCGATCAGGACGAGTCGAGAAACCGGATCGGCGATCAAGTCGCCATTCGATGCGAACGAAGTCGTGAAGCGGGCAAGGCGGCCGAACGATTCCATCTCGTCGTCGATGCCGTCGCCGTCCGGATCGACGACATAAAGGAGGTAGATGTATCCGTTGGTCGCCCAGCGCGGATCCACCGCGACGGTCAGGAGACCGCGATCGCCGTTGTTCAGCACCTCCTGCCGCAGATCGATGACGGGAATCGCGCGTTTCGCCCCGTTGCGGACGTCCCAGACGAGTCCCGACTTCTCCGTGACGAGCATGTCCGCGTTGCTCGCGAAGCGGAGCGAGGTCGCCTGCGTGAATGTTCCGGGCAGATCCTCCGTGACGAAGTCGTCCTGGAGGCCCTGGGCGCGGGCGACCGGCAAGAGGCCCGAGGTGATCGACAAGAGGACGAGCGAAGCGCTTGACTTCATCATCCGCGTCATCCAACGGCCCCGGCGTCGATTCGGCAATCGACGTACCGTGATGACTACGGCGAACGACGTCGGACGTCAGCGCTTCTGCGGGGGCTTCCTTTGCCTGCGCGCAGGCGACGGCGCGGAATCGCGGTTCTTCGGCGGCTGCCGTGCCGACGTCGTCGCCAACTGCTGGGAAACCTCGGCGAGCGCGGTGTCGACGACCTCGCGTCTCATCGTGACGGATCGTCCGAGAGACTGCAATTCACGCCAGGCGACGCGGATCGACTCGCGTTCGATCTGGAGCGTCGGATCGCCGGCGAGGGCTTCCTCGAGACGCGCCGATTCCGCGGGCGACAGACCGCCGTCCGCCTCGAGGAGGAGCAGGCCGAGAATCTCGTCGCGGCGCATTCATCACCTTCCACCCGTCACGCATCTCGCCCACGAAGTGGAGGGATCGACGCGACAACAACGACTCAGCTCCGCATGCTCCCGAGCCGTCCGGCCTGATCGACGAGGGCAAGGCACATGCCGCCGATCTCCGCCGACGTCGCGGCGAGCGCGTGCACGAATCGGCATTCCGTTGAAAGAACGACTCTTCGGTTCGTCGTCTCGAGGCTCGAGCGTTGGAATCGGCCCTCGCAGCGGAATCTTCGTCGGGGGTATGGCCATTGCGCTGCGCTCGAGCGCTTTCGGCCGGGCCGCGCCAACGGGAACGCGCTCGCCGAAGGAGATCCGGGCTCGAAGGCGACGGCCGCTGCGAACGAAATCGGCGGCTCGAGGAGAAATTAAATGGTCAACGCGGATTCCCGTGCGAACAACATGAAAGACCAGTCGCGCCGCGTGCTGCGCGACGTGAAGGGGCTCGGCTCGATCGCGGCGGAGAACGTCGGCGAGGCCGCGCACCGCCTGAAGGAGCGCGGCCGGGGTGCGCTGGCGGCGGGTCGTCAGGGATTGCGGAAGGCGGAACGCCAGCTCCTCGACATCGTCGCGGAGCACCCGTACAAGTCGCTGCTCGTCGCCATCGGCGTCGGCGCGTTGCTCGGGCTCACGATGCGGCGTCGCTCGTCCTGATTACGAACGGTCACGCCGGGAGCGGGAAGCGTGCGCGAGCGGGTCGCTCGAGGCGCGTCGCCTCCGATTCCACCGACGAAACCGCGGCGCTGCTGGACCAGGTGGTGCGCCACCTGCGCAGCGGCGCCGCCAGCCTCGTCCAGATCGTCGCCCTTCGTTGGCGGCGCGCGCAGTTGCGGATGGTCGAAGCGGGCTTCGCGGTCGCGCTCGGTTTCGTGGCGCTCGTCGCGGCCGTCGCGCTGGCGGTCGCGGCGGCGTTGCGTCTGGTCGCCGGCATCGAACACGGGATCACGCGCGCCACCGGCGAGGCTTGGATCGGAGAGGTCGGCGCGGGCGTGCTCACGCTCGCGCTGCTGGTCGCGACCGTGCGTCTCGCCCGCGGGCGGGCGCGTCGCGGAGTGCTCGCGCGCGTCGCGGACGCCGGGGTCCCGGGGAACCGGAAGTGATCCATGGCTGAGATCGACGCGATCGACCGCGAGTTCGAACGGCGCGAGGCGGCACTCCGGCGCGAGGTCGCCGAAACCGGGACGCGGCTGGCGAACGACCTCGACGCGATCGCGCACGCCTGTGCGCGCCGCCACCCGCTGTTCCTCCTCGGCGGCGGCGTCGCGGCCGGCGCGTGCGCGACGGTCGCCGCGACCTCGTCGTCGAGCGGCCGCCGGCTCCTCCGCGGCCTCCTGGGCGTCGCCTCCGGCGCCTATCGGATCGCACGTTCGTCGGCCTTCCGATGAAGACGCATCGACTGCTGACGCTCGCCGCCGTGGTGGTGATCGTCGCGGCGCTCTACTTCGCACAAGCGGTGCTCTTCCCGGTGGCGCTTGCGATCTTCCTCAGCTTCGTGCTCTCGCCGCTGGTCGCCCGCCTCGAACGGCTCCGGATCGGCCGCGTGCCGTCGGTCATGGTCGTCTCGGTGCTCGCGTTCGCGACGATCGGATCGGTCGGGTGGCTGGTCGGCCGGCAGGCGATGGACATCGTCACGCACCTGCCGGAGTACCGCAGCAATCTGCAGAGCAAGCTCAAGGTCGTGCGCGACAAGGTCGAGCGGCCACTGAACCAGGCGACCGACGCCGTCCAACAGATCGCGAACGGCGGGACGGAGGCTCCGGCGACGAAGGCTCCTGCGCCGGCGTCGAACGCGTTCGACTTCGGATCGCTCTCGAACGGACTCGGGCGCGTCCTGTCGGCGCTCGCGACCGCCGGGATCGTCGCGCTCCTGGTGATCCTGATGCTGCTGCAGCGCGGCGAGCTGCGCGACCGTTTCGTCGCCCTCGTCGGCGGGAGCGGCCTGGTCGTCACCACCCAGGCGCTCGACGAAGGGTCGCGGCGACTGGGCCGCTATCTCCTCGCGGTGAGCGCGATCAACGCGCTGCACGGAGCCGCCATCGGGATCGGGCTCGCCCTGATCGGCGTCCCGAACGCGCTGCTCTGGGGCATCCTCTCCGCCGTCCTCCGCTTCATCCCCTTCCTCGGGCCGACCATCGCCGGCCTGCTCCCGATCGTCTTCTCGTTCGCGATCAGCGACGGATTCACGACGCCGCTCCTCGTCGCGGGCCTCTTCCTCGTGCTCGAACTCGTGAGCAACAACGTCGTCGAGCCGCTCGTCCTGCCCGACCAGATCGGCGTCTCGTCGACGGCGCTCGTGATCAGCGCCGTGTTCTGGACCTGGCTCTGGGGCATCCCCGGACTCGTCCTCGCGACGCCGCTCACGGTCTGCATCGCGGTCCTCGGCAAGCACGTCCCGCCGATGCGATTCCTGTCGGTGATCCTCGGCGACAAGTCGGTCCTGTCGCCGTCGCTGCGCCTCTATCAGCGCCTCCTGGTCGACGACGTCGAGAACGCGTGGAACCTGGTCTCGGCGGAGATCGACGCGAAGAAGCCGATCGTCGGGATCTACGATTCGGTCGTGCTCCCGGCGCTCTGCCTCGCGCAGCAGGACGCGCGGGACGGCATCATCGATCCCGCCTCGCTCGTGATGATCGCCCAGCACGCGCGCGAGCTCGTGGACGAGGTCGACGAGCGGCGCAAGGTCGAGCAGGCGACGCCCCGGCGCGACGCGCCGCAGGTGGTCTGCGTGCCGGCCGGATCGGAGCTCGAGGACGTCGCGTGCGCGCTGCTCGCCGACGCACTGCGCGAGACGGGCCTCGAACCGATCGTCGTGGCGCAGGAGTCGCCAGTCGGCGAGGCGCTCGATCGGATCGACGCCACGCGCGTCTGCGCAATCTGCATCTCGCAACTCCCGCCGATCGCGCACACCCGGCTTCGCTACGTCTGCAACCGGATCGTCGCGCGCTTCCCGGACCTGCCTCTGGTCATCGGCACCTGGACGGTCGCGATCGACGCGGATCGCATGCTCGCGCGACTGCGCTGCGGCGCGCGGATCCGGCTCGCCAGCACGCTCGTCGGGATGCAGGAACTCGTCGGCGAGATCGTCGCTTCGGCGAAGCGGAGCGCGAGCCCGGAAGGGGTCGATCCCGGCGTCACCCCATCCGCGAAGCCGCTGGTGTCTCGGGTTGCTTTGTAGAAATCGTGGACCCGGGACGAGCGCCGTCCCGCGCTCGACGCGGAGCACCGTCGCCCGCGATCCATCCGCGCAACGAAACGTCCGCGGCAGGGGAGTTGCCATGCAGGATTCGCCGTCGTGACGCGCACGCGGCAGAGGTGTCATCAAGATGGACGACCGACGCATCTTCGGGATCTTGCTGCTGGTTCTGGGCGTCGCGCTGCTGGTCTTCGGGACGGACGCGACCCAATCGGCCTTGAGCTCGTCCCAGCGGTTCCAGAGCGGTCCGAGCGAAAAGGCAGTCTGGCTCTTCATCGCGGGCGGGATTTGCGGCGCGTTCGGGCTCGCGGTGACGATGCGACGGCGGCGTGCGCACTGAGACGTGTGCTTTCTTCCTGGAGACCTTCCCATGCTCCGATGGGCCATCGTGTTCCTGATCGTCGCGATCGTCGCCGCGGTATTTGGCTTCGGCGGCGTCGCGGCGGCCGCGACCGACATCGCGCGCATCCTGTTCTTCGTCTTCCTCGTGCTGTTCGTGGTCGCGTTGCTCCTCGGACGCGGTCGTCCGCCGGCGACCTGATCCGGCGGATGGATCGGCGCACCCGGACCGCGATGCATTTCGATTCGCAAACAAGGACAGTCAACATGACCATGGACGACAAGTCTGATGATCGACCGATGCCGACGAAGGGTCTTCCGCCCATCCAGGAAGACCCGCGCAAGAACGGCAAGCTCCCGGCGCAAAGCGATACGTCGGGGGAGATGGACGCCGCGGGTGGCGGGCGCACGCCCGCTCCCGAGGCGCGGCCCAAGGTCGCGCCGGTGCTCCCGGGCAACGTCGCGCCGGGAGTTCCGTCGGGGCGTCCGATGACGCCGCCGGCGCTCGCACCGAAGACGTCGCCGGTTCTCGCGCCGGTGCCCCCACCGGCGCTCGCGCCGGTGCCCAAGAAGGGGCCGGACTCGGGACAGTGCGACACCGATCCGAAGAAGCAGAGCTGTTGATCATCGGCGGCGGCGAGTGGTCTTCGCGCAAGCAAACGCTCGCCGCCTGAAGTGCAGAAGTTGCGGGACGTCGCGGGAGATCCCACCCTGGGCGACGAGCGCGGAGACGCAGGCTCGACCCGACCGCGACGTCCCTTTTCTTTCGTCCAGGGCGCGAGTCGCGGATCGGCTCGTCCGATCGCTGCCGTGCTGCGAGTGGATCCCGTGAACGAAACCTCACAACGATCGTCCGACGCCGCGTGGGAAGAGGCCGTCCGGGTCCTCCTCGTCGAGGACGACGAGGACTCCGCCGAGGTGACGCGCCGCCTTCTCGTGCGCTACGGCGCCCGGGTCGACGTGGCGAGCAGCGCCGCCGACGCGATGGAGCGGGTCGAGGGCGTCCGTCCCGAGCTCGTGATCACCGACCTCCGACTGCCCGACCTCGACGGCTTCTGCCTCATCGCGCGGCTGCGCGGACCGATGGCGGAGGCCCCCCCGATGTTCGTCGTGCTCTCCGGGAGCGCCAAGCCGGCGAGCGACACGAGATCGGAGGCGGCGCGGATCGATCAGTACTTCAGGAAGCCGATCGAGCCGACGACGCTGCGCGATCTCGTGGCCGCGACGCGCCATCGCCGGATCCCGGAGCGGCGCGTCTGACACGCGCCGAAGGGCGCTTTCGCGTCATCGCTCGCGGAGCCGACCCTGCGTGAACTTCAGCCGAAGCGCGGGACCACGTCCCGGCTTTCCCGAGAGCGTGAGTTCACCGCCGCTGCATTCGAGCAGGGCCAGGGCGATCTCGAGCGCGAACCGACGCGCCGGCGGGATCTTCACGCCGACGTCGCGCACGTATTCGTCGATCGGGACCGCGGCAACGGGAAGGTCGGCCGCGCCGTCGAAAGCCAATTCGATCCGCAGGTCTTCGTCGAGACGTTCGACGCGCAGCCGCGCTTCACGCGGCAGCTCCGGACGGACGACTCCTTCGACGGCGAGCCACGCCTGCGCCGCGAAGCCGACGACCCGAGGATCGACTTCGATCACCCGCGGCGCGTCGTCCGGTTGCATCGGCGCCGGAACCAACCGGATTCCGCGGTTCGTCTCGTCCACGATCGATTGCAACAGCGTGATCGCCTCGCCGGTCACGGTCATGGGAGGCGACGCGACCAGGAGCAGCGCATCGGACAGGAGCTGCGCGACGTCGACGACTCGCATCGCCTGTCGACGAACGCGATCGGCGAGGTCGCGGATCTCCCCGTCGGCCGGCACCGGATCGCCTTCGAGGACCGCGGCGCAGTTGACGATCGTCCCGAGCGGCGTCCGGAGATCGTGGCCGAGCGCGCCGCCGACCTTCGCGAGGAAGCGTCTCAGCGCCGCGTCGCCGACCTCGTCTCCGGTCACGTGCGCGACGCGTTGTAGACGTTCAGCCGGTTGTAGAGCGTCTTCAAGCTGATGCCGAGCAGCTTCGCCGCGGCGCGCTTGTCGCCGCGCGCTTCCTCGAGCGTCGCGAGGATGAGGTTGCGCACGGTGTCGGCGACCGACGTGCCCACGCGGCCCGGGAAGGCGAGCGGCGCGTCGCGGTTCGCCTTCCCGTTGGAGGTCTCGATCGCGCTCTCGGCGTGGAGCACGTCGTCGGCCAGGATGTAGGAGCGGTAGACGGCGTTCTTCAGCTCGCGGACGTTGCCCTTCCACGCGCGCTTCTCGAGTTCCGCGATGGCGTCGGCCGCCCAGCGCTTGCGCGTGTCGTGCGCGTCGTTCAGCAACCCGAGGAAGTGCCCGGCGAGCAGCGCGACGTCGCCGATCCGGTCGCGCAGCGGCGGGACGACGATCGGGAAGACGGCGAGGCGGAAGAAGAGGTCCTCGCGCAGTCGGCCCTCGCAGATCGCGTCCTGCGGATGGCGGTTGGTCGCGGCGAGCACGCGCACGTCGATCGGGATCTGCTCCGAGCCGCCGATCCGCTGGATCTTCCCGGTCTCGATCACGCGCAGCAGGTTGACCTGCAGCCGCGCCGGCATCTCGGTGATCTCGTCGAGGAACAGCGTGCCGCCGCTGGCGCGCTCGAAGAAGCCTTTGTGCATCCGCTCCGCGCCGGTGAAGCTGCCGCGCTCGTGGCCGAACAGCTCGCTCTCGATCAGCGATTCGGCGATGGCGCCGCAGTTGACCGGCACGAGCGGCCCGGCGCGGCGGGGGCTGAGGTGGTGGATCGCGTCGGCGACCAGCTCCTTGCCCGTTCCGCTCTCGCCTTCGATGAGGACGCTCGCGTCGGTGGCGGCGACGCGCGCGATGAGCTCGAAGACGGGGCGCATCGCGGCCGACCGCCCGACGAGCGCGCCGAAGCGGCCGCCGGAGATCAGCTCGGCGCGCAGCTCGCGCAGCTCGCTCTTGAGCGCGCGCGTCCGCGTCAGGTGCCCGAGCGTGCTGGTGAGCTTCGCGAGGTCGAGCGGCTTGGTCAGGTAGTCGTGCGCGCCCTTCTTCAGCGCGTCGACCGCGGACAGGACCGTGGCGTGTCCCGTGATCATGATGAACTCCGCGTCGTCGCCCGGCGGGCGATGGCGCAGGAGTTCGATGCCGTCGCCGTCGGGCAGCTTGCGATCGACGAGGATCGCGTCGAAGCGGCTCGTCGCCATGGCGGCGCGCGCCTCGGCGCAGGAGTCGACCGCGGTCGCCCCGAAACCCTGCGCGCGCAGGGCCGACAGCAGGCTCTCCGAGAACGGCTCGTCGTCGTCGACGATCAGCAGGGAGAGCTGGGTCGCCGTGCTTCGTTCGGCGGTGGCGGTACCGCGGTTCATGGGTGCCCGGGGTCGCCGACTCGTCGCGCGGTCGGGATCGGATCGAGGCGTGAGCACGAATCGAGACGGGGGTACGCGAGCGTGCGACGCCGCGAATCAGTTCGATCGCACCAGAGTAGGGCGGGAGAGCGGCACGTGGCCGGAAGAATCCGGTACCGAATCGGAATCACGCCTTGGCGTTGCGCGACGGGGGAACCCGCGTCGGCGCCGGGCCGGCGCGGCCGGTCAGGGCAGCGACGACGGCGATCAAGTCCTGCGGATCGACGGGCTTCGAAACGTGGATCTGGAAGCCACCCAGCAGCGCGCTGCGCGCGTAGCCCTTGTTCGCGAAGGCGGTGAGCGCGACCGCGGGCAGCTCCTGCACGGTGTGACCCGCCGCGCGCACGCGCCGGATCAGGTCGAACCCGTCATAGTCTGGCATCGCGAGGTCGCTGACCAGGACGTCGGGCGCGCACTCCTTCTGCTCGTTCAGCTTCGTCAGCGCGGCCATCGCTTCGGCGACCGTGCCTGCGACGGTGACCGTCGCGCCGGCGTCCGTGAGGACCTTGCCGATCAGCCGGCGCGCATCGGCTTCGTCGTCGACGACGAGCACGCGCACGCCGTCGATGCGGATCGCACCGTGCGCGGCGTCGACGCCGGCGTGGGTCGCGTCGTGATCGTCGTCCATGCCGTCGTCGACGGAGACGGCGCGAATCGGGAGCACGACGGTGAACGTCGAGCCGCGACCCTCGCCATCGCTCTCGGCCTTCACCGTCCCGCCGTGCAGCTCGACGATGTGCTTCACGATCGAGAGGCCGAGTCCCAGTCCGCCGTAGTTCCTGCGCGTCCCGCCGTCGGCCTGGCGGAAACGGTCGAAGACGTACGGCAGGAAGTCCGGGGTGATGCCGCGTCCGGTGTCGGTGACGACGATGCGCGCCTGCGACCCCGTGCGGTCCAGCGCGACCCGGATCGTGTCGCCCTTCGCGGAGAACTTGACCGCGTTCGAGAGCAGGTTCCACATCACCTGCTGCATCCGATCCACGTCGCAGAAGACGGGCGGCGCGGCGATCGCGACCGAGGAGAAAGAGGGGTGGAGATCGGCTTCGATGCGGACGTGGCGCGCGCTCGCGGCGGGTCGCATGGTCTCGATCGCGGCCTCGATCGGGATGGCGAGGTCGCACGGCCTGAGTTCCAGGCGCAGCTTGCCGGAGACGATGGAGGAGATGTCGAGGACGTCGTTGATCAGCTGCGTCTGCGCGCGGCAGTTGCGTTCGATGACCTCCATCCCCTCGCGGACCTCCTCGTCGCTGCACTGCTTGCCGCGCAGGATCGTCGCCCAGCCGAGGATGGCGTTGAGGGGCGTGCGGACCTCGTGGCTCAGCGTCGCGAGGAAGATGTCCTTCGCGCGGTTGGCGGCCTCGCCTTCGAGGCGCGCCGCCTGTTCGTTGGCGAGCAGCGCCTCACGCTCGCGCTCGTGGATCGTGCGCGCGCTGATGTCGCGGATATTGCACTGGATGACGGGGGCGAGGTCCTCGAGATAGAGGTTGGCCACCACGTCGACCGGATGGCGCCGCCCGCGGCGGTCCTCCAGCGGCAGGTTCTCGTAGCGGATCGAGTGCTTTTCGTGGAGCTCGCGCATCGCGGCCTGGCTGCTCGCCTTGTCGCGGAAGAAACCGATCTCCCACAGCTCCTTGCCGATGAAGTGTTCGCGCGGGTAATCGAGCAGTTCAACGAGGAACGGGTTGACGTCGGTGATCCGCCGCGTGTCGACGTCGACGATCAGGACGCCGTCGTGCGCGGCCTCGAACAGCCGGCGGTAGCGCGTCTCCGACATCTGCAGCTGGCGTTCGGTCGCACGTCGTTCCGTGATGTCGTGGAAGACCAGGATCACGCCGAAGAGGGCGGCCGCGGGATCCGGCGACTGGTCGCGGATCGGGGCGGCGCTGTTGTCGATCGACCGCTCGGTGCCGTCCTTCGCGATGAGCAGGGTGTGGTTCGCCAGGCCGACCACGGAGCCGCAGCGGATGGCCTTGCTGACCGGGCTCTCGACCGCTGCGCGGGTCGCCTCGTTCACGATGTTGAAGACCTCGTCGAGAGGTCTTCCGTTCGCGTCGCTGCTGGCCCAACCGGTCAGCCGCTCCGCGGCGGGATTCATGAAGATGACGCGCGCGTCGACGTCGGTGGCGATCAGGGCATCGCCGATGCTGCGGAGCGTGGTCGCGAGCCACGCCCGATGGCGTGCGATCTCGAGTTCCGCCCGCCGCCGCTCCGTGACGTCCTCGATCGCGACGAGGATCAGCTTCGCGTCGTCGCCCTCCGCGTGGAGCTGGCGGGCATTGAGCAGCATCGTCCGCCGCCCGATCCCCTCGAATTCGTGTTCGACCGGGTAATCGGCCACTTCGCCGTTGGACGGCAGCAGCTCCTCGAGGATCTTGCGCAGCGCGGGGATGTCCCACTGGCCGCTGCCGAGCTCGTAGATCCGCCGTCCGATCGTCGCTTCCGCGGTGGACTTGAACGTGCCGTAGAAGGCTTCGCTCGCCGCGTGAACGCGCAGTTCGCCGTCGAGGATCAAGAGCGGCTCGCGCAGCGTTCGCACGATTTCGGCGGCGTAGCCGTCGAGGCCGTTCGGACGAGCGAGAGGTGGACGCGCCGCTCGCACCGCGCCGTCGTCTCCTGTCGCCAGTCCGAAAGCGTCGCTCATCGGCGGGACACCCTACTCGCATTCACTGCGGCCGGAACGGTCGGGTCGGTTCTCCGGCTGTCCACGCACGTTTGGAGCCGGGCGCGGCCTCGAAGAGAGTTTTCGGTCCCGGGGGAGTGCTGGCGGCAGGATGGCGGGCCCTCGCAGCGAGAGCAAGGGGACGTCTCCCTTCTACAAAGTGCACTCTCGCCGCCTGCGACGTCACGCGGCGGCGCGCGACGGCGCATCCCACGAGCGACACCGTCACGATCGACATCGAAAGGGGGGCTGCGCGGGTGCGGCCGCTCAATTGCCTCGTGCACGTCGTCGAGGGGTGGCTGCGACCGGGAGGTGCGGGTCTTGGCAAGCATCGCGGAGACGATCGACGCGCAGGTCCCGCTCGAGATCGCATACGGGAATTGGACGCGCGTCGACGCCTATCCGTACTTCATGCGGTACGTCGACGGCGTGCGCCGGCTCGACGGAAGACGGCTCGAGTGGAGGGCGAAGATCGCCGGCGTTCCGGTCACATGGATCACCGAGATCACGCGACAGGATCCCGGGCGATGCATCGCATGGCGGGGCGAGTTCGGGCAGGCATCGGTGACGTTCGAGAGCCTCGGCGCTACGAAGACCCGGATGACGCTCGAGATCGACTATTCCACGGAAGAGCGCGAGCGCGATTCGCGGTCTCGCATCGCTCCGGCTCCGGCCGCCGGCGACCTCTGGCGCTTCAAGGAGTTCGTGGAGGCGCGCGCCCCCGTGCAACTGGGCAGCGACGCGGGCTCAGCGGACTAGTCTTTCCGCGAACTCGTCGAGCTCCTTGTCGGCGCGCTCCTTCGCGCAGCCGTAGCGCACCTGGATGGCGCCCTGCAGTGCGGTGCGCTTGCCCGCGATCGTCGTCAGCTCGTCGTCGGTGAGCTTGCCCCAGCGCTCCTTCACCTTGCCCTTGAGCATCGTCCAGTCGCCCTTGATCTGGTCCCAATTCACGTTGCTTCTCCGTTCGACGGAAGGATCGGATCATCGGACCCGGTTCTCTCCCAAAGGAGCGGGGCGGCCGGAGTGAACGAACCCGACCGCCCCGAGCGAAGCCATACGAGCCTTCGACTACCCGATTGCTCGGGTCCCACATCGTTGATTCATTTCGTCGTTCCTCGCGAAGAGGCGAGTGCAAAGCATGTGCCCCCGAGGACGGAGCCGCGGTCGCATGAGCGCGCATTCGCGAAGATGTAGCGTGCCGGCCGTGACGACGACGAACTCGCCCGAGCTCCGAATCGAACCGAATCCGGGAAAACGCGCGACGCTGCCGCTGCTCGGGCTCGCGCTCGTCCTGCGGCTCGCGGTCTTCCCCTTCGCGAAGAACGTCTGGGGCGACGCGGTCGCGCGCACCTGGCTCGCCTTCGACTGGGCCGCCCATCCCCACGTCCCGACCGCGTTCACCGACGGCGTGCTGCAGTACGGGCCGCTGCACATCGTCCTGGTCGGGCTCGTCGGTCTCGTCTGGCCCGAGGCGCCCGCCGGCGGCCGCCTGGTGAGCCTCGTCTTCGGGGTCGCGGCGCTCGTGCCGCTGATGGCGCTCGCGCGCCGGTTCTTCGGTGAGCGGGCGGCGGTCGTCGCGGCGCTGGTCTTCTCGTGGTGGGGGTTGCACATCCAGTGCTCGACGACGGCGGCGAGCGAGGCGCTCTGCCTCTTCCTCGTCCTGTCGGCGCTCGAACGGATCGAGGCGGGCATCGCTTCGGGGCGGAGCGGGCCGCTCGTCGCGGCCGGCCTCGCGACCACGCTCGCGTGCGCGACCCGGTACAACCTCTGGCTCTGGGCGCCGTGCTTCGTGCTGCGCGTCGCGCTCGGGACGCGCCGGCTGCGGCCGACGCTCGTCTTCGCGGCGGTCGCCGCGTCGTTCCCGCTGCTGTGGATGGTCGGCAACGCACGCGCGACCGGCGATCCCCTCTACCCGCTGCACGACATCGAGGCGTTCCATCGCGCGTGGTACGTGAGCGAGGCGACGTCCTGGACCGCGGCGAAGATGCAGTGGCTCACGCTCTTCTTCTGGCCGGGGCTCGCGCTGCTCTCGCTGTCGCCGCTGGCGGCGATCGCGGGGGGCGTCGGCGCGGTCGACGCCGTAAGGCGGCGCCACCCGTCGTGGTGGATCGTCGCGCTCGCCGCCGGGACGCTCGCCTACTACACGGCACGGGCGCTCTTTTTCTCGAGCTTCGTCCCGCTCGCGCGCTTCGCGGTCGACGAGCTCGCGCTCCTCTGCCTCTTCGTCGAGCCCGGAGCGATCGCGCTCGCGCGCGTCTGCCGGATCGGAGCGACGACGGGCCTGCGCGTCGTCGTCGCGAGCGCTGCGCTGTGGGTCGTCGGGCTCGGCGCGTTCACCGTCTTCACGTCGGCAAGTCTCGCCGAGTCGTTCCTGCCGATCACCCCGTGCTCGCGCAACCTGCGGCGGCTCGAACCGGTGATCGAAGAGCTGCAGCGCCTCACCGCGAGCGGACCGGGCGTCCTCGTCGTCGACTCCGACCCGACGGGCTACGACGACCTGACGCTCGCCTACGAGTCGGGCCTGCGGCGCGCGCGCGTCGCGAGCTTCCGCGCGCCGACGTACGAGGCGACGCTGGCGACGGGCCGGCCGCGCTGGATCGTCCGCTTCGACCAAGGGCCGCTGCCGGTCGAGGAGCTGCCCGCGGGCGTTCTCATGTTCCGCGGGGTGCGCTTCGCCGCCGCAGGGGAGCGGCACGGCGCGATCCGGACGTATGAAGAGGAAGGAAGGTAGGAAATCGGGGAACGGGGCGCCGCCGGCGACGTTTCTCCGCCACCCGCCGGGCCCCCTCGCCGTCGTCGTCAGGAGCCGCGCGATGTCGTGCACTGCCACTCTCGTCCTCGCCCTGCTGTTCGCTGCGCATCCCCAGGCACCCGTGCCGTCGCCCGCGCCGACGGTCGCCGTCGAGCAGATGGCGCGCGGCTGCTTCCACCATGAGGAGCAGCGCCGCGACTGGGTCCTCGCGGGCGACGCGTTCACGTGCGACGGGCGCAAGCTCTCCCGCGACGAGATGGAGGCTCTGAGAAAGGCGGTCGCGTCGGCGCGCCGCGAGGTGCCCGACCTGTTGACCGAAGTCGGCGTGACGAAGGCGTCGTTCGAGGCGCACCGCGACGCGATCGTCGCGACGGTGATGCCCGAGTCGTTCAAGAAGGGCGGCAAGGGCAGCGCGACCGGCGGTCCGCCACTGCCTCCCGAGCTCGAGCCGCTGCTCGCGTGGGAGCGCGTCGCTCCGAGGGTCCGCACGGAGCTGCTCGGCGGCCTGTGGGGGAGCACCGAGTCGCGGCGCGTGCGCGTCACCTTCAAGCTCGATGATCAGGAGGTGGTCGCGGAGAGCGACGGGCTCGTGCCGTGGATGCTCCCGTGGACGGTGCGCGTCGGCGGCGAAACCTTCAAGAGCGAGGACCTCGCGGTGCCGCGCGCCGTTCTGAAGCTGCTCGACCCGAAGGGGCCGTGCGTCGACGGCGTCGACGGCAGCTCGTGGTGGCCCGATCGATTCTGGACGAACGGGCAGTTCTGGGAGCGCTTGGTCGGCCGCGAGCTCGACACGGCGCTCTCGGAGCAGGCGTACACCAAGCTCACCGGCTGGGAGCGCGCCTCCGCGACACTCGCGGTGCGCGAAGTCATGACCGGAAACATCAACCTGCAGCCCGAGGCGATGTTCTTCGAACTCGACGTGAAGGGTCCGGCCGCGATCGACTCGGCGCGCTGGCACGACTTCCTCGTCGACGGCAAGCCGGCGCAGTCGTGGGACGACTTCCTCGCGCTCTTCGAGGAGGCGTGCGCGTGCGCTGCGAAGCAGCGCTGGCTCATGGAGTGGCGCAAGCTCGATCCGCGGCGGGAGATCGAGCTCGAAGCCGCCGGGAAGAGCGGCTTCTCGGAGCCGATGCTCGACGCGCTCGTGCTGCCGGCTTGGAAGGATGCCGGCTTCACCGGCCGCCCCGAGTTCGAGCTGCTGTTGCGCGTCGATCGGAATGCCGTCGGGACGGTCTACCTCTCGCGCCAGGAGTCGGGCGCGCTGATCGACCGCGCCAACCCCGACCGGGCCCGCGCCGGAAAGCCGGCGCCCGACGCTCCTCCCGCCGCGCCCGCGGGCGCGCCGCCGGCCCACCACTGGTTCGACGACCTCGCCTTCTCCTTCCACCCGCGCAGCGACCCGCCGACCTACGCGCGCGTCGACGGCGAGGGGAAGGTCGAGGTGCGGACGATGGAGCGCGCCACGAAGCGGAAGTGACGGCCGCGCACCGGGATCCCCCGTTCGACGCCCCGTTTTCCGCCGATTCGAGTCTCAGCGTCCGAGCACGAGCTCGAGGCCTGGCGTGAACGAGACGCCGAGCGGCGCGCCCGCGTCGAGCTCGAGGACCTGCAGGTCGATGCTCGTGCTGCAGAGCTCGACGTCGGTCGGGAGCGTGCCCGTGAACGAATCGCTCCCGTACGAGAACGAGATCGGCACGAGGAGCGTCGGCGCGACCAGGACGTCGGCGCCGAACTTCGTGTGGAAGGCTCCCCGCATTGTCCCGACCAGGAGGACGCCGATCGTCGGCGCACCGAGCGAATTCCCGACGTCGACGGCGATCGTCGATCCGAGCACCGGGAGCTGACTCGACACGAGGGCGGGCACGCCGAGGGTTCCGGCGAGACCGGCGCCGTAGTTCGACCAGTTCGCCGGCAGGCTGCAGTGCTCGTGGACGAAGACGTCGGCGAAGCCGTTCGTGTCGGAAGCGATCAGGTTGGTCGCGGCGCTGGCGAAGGCGAACACGCCGTGGTCCGCGGAGATCGCGATGAAGCCGCTGGAGTCGTCGTTCCCTTCGGTGCCGGTCGAATCGACGCTGATGCGTGTCGTCGCGCCGGTCACGAGGTCGTGCACGAAGCAGTCGCGTCGCTGGTTCGTGTCGCCCGTCACGAGGTCGGTCGCCGTGCTGTCGAACGTGACGACGCGCCCGTCGAGCGACATCGTCGGCCAGCCGCAGTTGCCGGCGGACTCGGTGCCCGCGGAGTCGACGTTCGCGCGGACCATCGTCGCGGTGGCGCGATCGAAGACGAAGGCGTCCTCGACGCCGTTCGTGTCGTTCGCGACCAGGTTCGTCGCGGAGCTCAGGAATGCGACGAAGCGGCCGTCGCCCGAGATCGACGGAACCTCGCTCGTGCCATTGCCGCCTCTGTCGAAAGGAGACACGCTCACGCGCTTCGTCGTTCCGAGCAGCCGGTCGCGCACGAAGACGTCCTGCTCCTTGTTCTTGTCTCCGGCAACCAGGTTCGTGGCGAGGCTCTCGAACGCGACGAAGCGGCCGTCCGCGGAGATCGACGGGAATCTGCTCGTACCGTCGGCCTCGGCTCCGAGGGAATCGACGCTCACCCTCTCCGTCGCGCCCGTCGAGAGGTCGTGTACGAAGATGTCGTACGCGCCATTCGTGTCGTTCGCGACGAGGTTCGAGGCGTCGCTCCCGAAGGCGATGACGTTCCCGTCGGCGGAGATCACGGAGACGAGCGAGTCCCCGTCCGCCTCGGCGCCTGACGAATCGACGGACACCCGCTCCGTGGTCCCGCTCGAGCAGTCGTGGACGAAGACGTCCAAATGGCCAGCGGTGTCGCTCGCGACGAGATTCGATGCGTAGCTGCTGAACGCGACCCGGTTGCCGTCGAACGAGATCGACTGCGCTGAGTTGAAGAAGGTGTAGGCGTTGGCCTCCAATCCCGCACTGTCGACGTTGACGCGCGTCACGATGCCGGTCGCGCGATCGCGGACGAATACGTCCCACGTCCCGTTCGTGTCGTTCGCGACGAGGTTCGTCGCATCGCTCTGGAATGCGACGGTCGTGCCGTCCGAAGACAGAGCCGCCCACGAGCTGTTGCCGTTCCCCTCCGTTCCCGTCGAATCGGTGCTGACGCGTGTCGTGTCCTGGGCCAGGAGCATTCGACTCGGCAGAGTCGCGACGGACACGATGGTCACGAAGAGTCGGAACACGGTCGAGCGGTGCACTCGCGGACTCCAGGACGTGAATCTCGTCGACTTGAACTTCGCCACTCGACGAGTCGCGAGGGGCCGCGCCGCTGGCAATTGCCCGGCCGGATTCTCCCAAGGCGGCGCCGCCCGATCGAGCCGCAGCGCTACGGCACCGTAACCTCTCGCTCGCGATCCATCGCGGACGCCTCGCGCCTCAACGCCCGTCCGTCCCACCGACGCCGAGCAGCGCGCGCGCTTCGCCGCGGAAGCGCAGGAGCTCGGCGTTCCTGCAGGCGTGCTGCTCGATCCACATGTCCGTCTTCTGGTACCAGCGCAGCGCCTCGGAGTGCGCGCCGAGCTTCTGGTGCGCCATCGCGAGCAAGATCCAGTCGATCGGGATGCCGCCGTCGGAGAGCTTCATCGCGAGCTCGAATGCGGCGGCGGACTCCTTCCAGTCGCCGTTCGCGGCGAGGGCGGCGGCGAGCGACCGCTGAAAAGCCGCGCGTCTGGGCTCGCGGTCGGCCGCGTCGCGCGCGAGCGTCAGCGCGAGGGCGGGATCGCGCAGGCCGTGGTCGGCGCAGGTCGCGATCGACCACGCGGCATCGGCCTGGAATCCCGCGTTGCGGCCGCACCGCTCGACGCCCGCCGCGAACGCCTCCTTCGCGCCGTCGCGATCGCCGCGCGCCGCGCGAACCACCGCGAGGTCGAGCCAGAGCGCGTAGGCCGCGACCCTCTGCCGCAGCGACGAATCGATCGACTCGGCCGCCGCGTCGAGCTCGCCCCGGAGGAGGAGCGTCCGCGCGACGCCGACGTGAGCCCAGCCGTCGGCGGAAACGAGGCGGACGGCCTCGCGGTAGGTCGCGAGCGCTCCGTCGTAGTCGCCGATCATCTGCAGGGCGTGGCCGAGCTCGTCGTGCGCGTCGATGTCGTTCGGCAACAGTTGCACCAGGGCGCGCGCGTCGGCGAGCAGCGGTTCGAGCCGGAAGAGCTCGCGCATCGCGCGCATGTGATGCCAGAGGACCTCCTCGGACTGCGGCGCCGCGTGCACCGCCTGGTCGAGCAGCGCGAGCCCGCGCGGCGCATCGCCGAGGTTGACCACGAGGAGCCGGCCCATCATCCCGAGCAACGGCGTCGAGCCCGGTTCGAGCGCGAGCGCCGCGGAGAGGCACTGCATCGCCTCGTCGAGCTGCGGCGGATCGACGTCGCTGTAGAGCATCCAGCCGAGGTTCACGTTGACGACCAGGTCGTCGGGATGGACGAGCCGCGCGAGCTTGAGGATGTCGATCGCCTCCTTCGCGAGGTCGATGCGCCGGAACCCACCCGCCAGCAGATTGAGGCTCGACGCCGGCAGCTGGCGCAGATCGCGGTCGTTCGCGAACTCGCGCAGGAGCTTGCGATCGCCGATCAGCATCGCTTTGCGCAGGCGCGTGCGCGTCGGATCGGGATCGGCCGCGCAGGCGACGTCGGAGAGGTGCTCGGCGTCCTCGGCGCGGCCGAGCTGCTTCCTCGCGAAGGACCATTCGTCGAGGGCGGCGGCGACCGGCTCGGCGATGCCGCGCTCCTGCAGCTCCTTCGCCGCGTCGGCGACTGGGAGGCGGTCGAGGTCGAGGCCGTAGGCGGTGAACGTGTCGAGGAAGCTCGTCTCCACCTCCTCCCAGTTGCCGCCGGCGACCTCGGGGCTCCGCAATGCGCGCAGCGCCGCGAGCAGCTCGCGATTCTGCTTTTCGACGTCCGCGCGCCGGCTCGCCTCGTCCGTCTCGCGGGCGACGAGGGCGGCCTGCTCCTGCACCTTCTCGCGCAGCTGCGGCGTCGGATGGCCGGCGTCGAGGAGCGCGCGCGCGTGCTGGACGTCGGCCTTCGCCTCGGGCCAGCGCTTCTGCCCGCGATGGAGCGTCGCGTCGCCGAGCGCCGCGTGGACGCTCGCCTCGGTCTGTGCCGTCCAGTCGCGCTGCTTGACGCTCCAAAGCGCGAAGCCGCCGCCGCCGAGGACGACGATGGCGACGAGCGCGGCCGAGAGCGCGAGCGTGAGCCGCCGCGCGCGCCGCTCGTCCTCGGCCTTCACGCGCGCCTCGGCGACGGCGATCTGCGCGGTGCGGGCGCGCTCCTCGGTGGCGTTGCGCCAGGCGGCGAGGTCGGTCGCGACGACGCCGGCGTGGCGCGGGCGGGCCGACGGGGCGGGCGCGAGGCAGCGCATCGCGAGCGCGACGAGCTCGGAGTCGGCGGCGCAGCCGTCGAGCCGCCGTGTCGCGTCGTCGATCTCTCCGTTCGCGGCGTGGGAGAGGACCGACTCGGGATCGCCGTGGTAGGGGGGCGCGCCGGTCAGGACCTCGCACAGCATCGCGCCGAGCGCGAAGACGTCGGAGCGCTCGTCGAGGCGGCCGATCTCGCCGCGCGCCTGCTCGGGCGGCATGTAGGAGGGCGTCCCCATCACCGATCCGGCGAGCGAATCGGACCCCTTCGAGCCCGGCTTCTGGCGCAGCGTCGCGATGATCGTCGCGTTCTCGCGCTCGCGCTTCTCGTCGGCGACGCCGCCCTGCGCCAGCACCTTCGCGAGGCCCCAGTCGAGTACCTGCACCTCGCCGAACGCTCCGACCATGACGTTGGCCGGCTTGAGGTCGCGGTGGATCACGCCTTTCGAGTGGGCGTACGCCATGGTCTGGCAGACCTGCTCCAGGATCGAGAGGCAGCGCGCGCGGTCGGCGGCGGGGGAGGCGCGCTCGGCGAGGAGCGCGGCGAAGGTGCGTCCCTTCACCAGCTTCATCGTGAAGTAGGGGCGCTCGTCGGCGAGCAGACCGAGCTCGTAGACCGGCACGATGCCGGGGTGCTGGAGCTGGCCGCCGATCTGCGCCTCCTCAACGAAGCGGGAGACGATCTCCGGCCGCTCCGCGAGCTCGCGCTTGAGGACCTTGAGCGCCACGTCGCGGCCGAGGTCGCGATCGTGCCCCTTGAGGACCACCCCCATGCCGCCGCGGGCGATCTCTCCGTGGACTTCGTAGTTGCCGCGGCCGGCGGGGACCTGCCGCGCCTCGGGTGACCCGGCGTCGAGGAGCGGCGTGCCGCCGTGCTCCGAGGGGGAGTCGCGCAGGAGGATCTTCGGGGCCGGACCGATCCGGCGTCCGATCACCTCGAGGACCGATTCGTCGCGCGACTTCCGGGCGGGCGGCGGCGCCTCCGGCGGGCCCGGCTCGGACGGACTCGACATGGACGGTCCTCCATCGGGCGGAGAGGCGCGGCGTCGCGACCGCCGACTTAGAAGATGCGGTGAATTCCTGCAGCGTGGGTGGCGGTCCGGACGACGGCGCGACGGAGGACGGAAGCGCAGGCGGACCGGTCGAGAGTGGTAGCGGGGGCCGGAGTCGAACCGGCGACCTGCGGGTTATGAATCCGCCGCTCTAGCCATGTGAGCTACCCCGCCTTCGACCGGCGTTGCCGGGCGATCTGGAAGGGCGGACCTTATACCGAGCGGTGCGCGGACGGAGAGCGGAACGGGCGATCGGCGAAGCGGTGGTTCGACATCGCGCCGAGGTCGCGGTGAGGGCCGACTCGGCCCGACCTTGGCGGTTTCCCCAACCCTGTTGCAGCGCTTCGAAGGCCCCCTATAAAGGGCGGCGTCACGAAGTTCGGGAAGGCTGGCGCGACACTCCTCCTCTGACGCCGACAACACGAAGTCGAGCCGGTCGACCTGGGCTGAGAGACATGAGTTCGAAAAGATCATCCGGCCAGGGTTGTGTGCCAAGAGACACGTAAAACCTCCAAATCATTCCTTCTTCTTCCCCTTTTCCCGAGAACCCTTGACCGGATGGTTTGTTGATCGCAACCCGGGCCCGCCAACTGGCGGGCCCGGTTCTGTTTCCGGCTGATCGGTCGTGTCGGAAGCCACGCCGGACGTCGCGCCGGCACTTGCCGAGGAACGTCGAGCTCAGCGCCGTCGCGCCGCCTGCTCGATCCTCTCCAGGACCTCGGCCTTGCGGCGCTGGTGCAGGTGGCACCAGGCGACGGCGAGCGCGTCGCTCCGGTCGAGCGGCGATTCCTTCGCGGCGCACGCGATCCCCGGCAGCTGCGCCGCGAGCACGCGCGCGACCTGCTCCTTGCTCGCCGCTCCATGTCCCGTCACCGCCACCTTCACCGTCGCCGGCGGATAGTCGTGGACCGCGAGCCCGGCGCGGCCGGCCAGCGCGAGCACCATCCCCCGCGCCTCGCCCATCCGGATGAGCGAGTGGGCGTTCTTCCCGAAGAAGGACGCCTCCATCGCGATCGCCGCCGGCCGTGCGCGCTCGATCACCTCTTCGAGGCGTTTCGACAGCTCGCCGAGCCGGCGCGCCGGCTCCCAGCTCGCGGGCGCCGCGAGGACGCCGCTCTCGACGTGGACGATCGTGGCGCCGCGCGCGTCGAGGACGCCGTAGCCGAGGCGCAGCGTCCCGGGATCGACTCCGAGGACGCGGACGGCGGGCGCGGGGCGAGGCTCCATCGGGGCGGGATTGTAATAAGGAAGCGATGGCCACCCCCGGAAGAGACGTCGGAGTCGTGCTGGTCGCCGCCGGAAGCTCGAGCCGCATGGGCGGCGCGCGGCCGAAGGTCTGGCTCGAGCTCGGCGGCGCGCCGCTCTTGGTGCGCGCGCTCGCGACGATCGCGGCGTGGCCGCGGCTCGCGAGCCTCGCCGTCGTCGTACGCGCGGAGGACGTCGCCGAGGCGGAGGCCATGTTGGCGGCGGTGGTGAAGACGGTCCTGTCGATGGCGCGCGTCGTCGCCGGCGGCGCCGAGCGCGCCGACTCGGTGCGCGCCGGCCTCGCCGCGCTCGCGCCGGCGGCGCGCATCGTCCTGGTGCACGACGCGGCGCGGCCGCTCGCCTCGCTCGCGCTCTACGAACGGGTCGCCGCGGCGGCCGAGGAGTCGGGCGCCGCGGCGCCGGCGCTCGCGCTGGTCGACACGCTGAAGCGCCGCGACGACGCCGGCCGCCTGACCGGCATCGCGCGCGACGGCCTGCACGCGCTCCAGACGCCGCAGGGCTTCCGGCGCGAGCTGCTCGAGCGCGCGCACGCGGACGTGCCGCGCGGCGCCGCGATCACCGACGACGCGACGGTCGTCGAAGCGACCGGCGCGCGCGTCGTCCTCGTCGACGGGGAGCCCTGGAACGTGAAGATCACCGTGCCGGCCGACCTCGCCTTCGCGCAGCAGCTCCTCGCCGGTCGCGCGGCGCCGGCCGAACGGAGAATCGGACTCGGCCACGACCTCCACCGCCTCGCTCCCGGCGGACCCCTGCGCCTCGGCGGCGTCGACCTCGCGGGCGACGTCCACGCCGTCGGCCACAGCGACGGCGACGCGCTGCTGCACGCGGTCACCGACGCCGTGCTCGGCGCGTGCGCGCTCGGCGACATCGGCCAGCACTTCCCCGACTCGGACGGCGCGCACCAGGGCCGCGACAGCGCGCAGTTCCTGGAGGAGGCGCTCGCGCTCGCGCGCGCGAAGGGCTTCCGCCCGGTGCAGGTCGACGCCGTCGTGCGCCTCGAGCGGCCGAAGCTCGCGCCCGAGCGCGTGCGCCTCCACGAGCGGCTGGCCGCGCTGCTCGGCCTCCCGCTCGACGCCGTCTCGATCAAGGCGAAGACGGCGGAGGGGATCGGCGAGGTCGGCGAGGGGCGCGCGGTCGCGTGCGAGGCGCTGGTCCAGATGGAGCGGAACGCAGGTTAGGCGCGCGCCGCGGCGAAGCGCCCGAGCGCGCGCCACAAGTCGACGTGGATCGCGACGACGTCGGCGACGTCGGGCGCGTAGCCGCCGGCGACCACCGCCGCGACCGCCATTCCGCGCCGGCGCGCCTCCGCGAGCACGAACTCGTCGCGCGCGCGCAGCCCCGCGCGCGTGAGCTTCAGGTCGCCGAGCCGGTCGCGCTCGAAGGGATCGGCGCCGGCGACGTAGAGCAGGAGCTCCGCGCCGCCTTTCTCGAGGAAGCCCGGCAGCGTGTCGCGCAGCGTGCCGAGGTACTCGGCGTCGCCGCTGCCTCCCGGCAGCCCGACGTCGAGCGTGCTCCGTCGTTTCGGGACCGGATAGAGGTCCTCCTGGTGGATCGAGTAGGTCGTGAAATCGGCGTCGTCCTCGAGCAGCGCCGCCGTCCCGTTTCCCTGATGCAGGTCGAGGTCGACGACCGCCGCGCGCGCGAGGTGGCCGTCGCGGCGCGCCGCGCGCAGCGCGACGACGACGTCGTTCCATAGGCAGAAGCCCTCGCCGCGGTCGGCGAAGGCGTGGTGGAAGCCGCCGCCGAGATTGAGCGCAGCGCCGCGCTCGAGCGCCGCGAGGACGGCGCGCCGCGTCCCCTCGCAGTGGAACTCGACCGCCTCGACGACACCGCGCGACAGCGGGATCTCGTAGCGCTCGACGACGCGCGCCGGATCGGCCGTGAGCCGCTCGATCTCCGCGACGAAGCGGCGTGTGTGCGCGAGCAGCAGGTCGTCACGCGCGATGCGTCCCGGCTCGATCCAGTCGGCGTCGGCGAGCCCCTCCGCACGCAGCGCCGCGAAGGCGAGCCGGTACTTCGAGGTCGGGAAGACGTGGTCGGGCCAGTCGAACGAGTAGCGCGGCGACCAGACGACCGCGGGCGCCGTCACGGCCGCGGCGCGACTTCGGCGGCGCCGCCGTTCCCGGCGGCAACGACGGTCCGCTCGATCGACCGGCGCGCGAGCTCGCGCTCCACCGTCGCATCGAGCCAGTCGCCACCGGCGTCGACGCAGACGCGCCGCGCCGCCGTCGCCGCGAGCAGCGCGAAGAGGTCGAGGACCGCGTCGCGGCTGCGCGCCGGGTCGAAGGCGACCACTTCGTCCGCGGACCCGCCGTCCCGCGCGAAATCGTCAAGAAGGGTCGCGAGCGACCCCGGCCGGACGGCCGCGACCACGCGCGCCCCGCCGCGCCAGCGCGCCGCCATCCCCGGCAGCGCGAGCAGCGCCATGCGGTCGAACGCACGCGCGTGCGCGGCGACGCGGCGCGGATCGAAGCGCCGCCGCGCCGTCGCGAGCGCCTGCTCGCCGCCGCGGCGCAGCCGCTCCGGCTCGATCCACTCGCGCACCGCGGCCGCGAGCGCGGGGGCGCTCTCGTCGAAGAGCCGGCCGTCGCGGCCGTCGGTCACGAGCTCGGGAAGCGGCGGCCGCTTCGTCGCGAACACACCGCGGCCGGCGGCCATCCACTCGCGCACCGCGCGGCACGAGACGTCGGTGCCCGGCACGAGGAAGAGGCCGGCGTCGCACGCCGCCAGCGCGTCGACGTACGCCGCGCCCTCCTGGTATCCGGGCAGCAGGACGAGCGACTGCAGACCGAACCGCCGCACCGGCTCGTGCGCGAGCTCCTCCTGCTGCGTGCCGCGGCCCAGGATCACGAGCTTGGGCGGACGCGGCAGCGCCGCGAGCTCGCGCCACGCCTCGAGCAGCAGGTCCCAGCGCCGGTGCGTCTGGATGCGCGCGACGATCCCGAAGACGACGTCGTCCGCCGCCAGCCCGAGGCGCGCGCGGCCGCGGGCGCGGCTCTCCGCGTCGCCGGCGAAGCGCGCGAGGTCGACGCCCGTCTCGATCGTCCCGACCGCTCCGGCCGGCCAGCGCAGCTCGCCCTCGAGCGCGCGCGCGATCCCGCGCGTCGGCGTGAGCACGAGCTCGGCGCGCTGGACGAGGAGTCGGCGCGAGCGCGCCGCGTGCGGCCCCGCCTCGTGGACGAAGCGCACCAGCGCGGGCCGCGCGGCGAGCGCATCGGCCGCGCGCGCCGCCGCCGCGTGGTCGGCGTCGAGGTGGACGTGGACGACCGCGGGCCGCAGCGCCCGCGCGCGCGCGACGACGTCGGCCGCCGCCGCCGCGGTGCGCAGCGGGTTCCAGTGCTTCTGCAGCGAATCGGAGAGCTCGAAGGGCACGCCGCGCGCCGCCGCCCGCTCCGCGACCGGCTGCCCGAGGTCGGCGTGGGGGCAGCGCCCGAGCAGGAGCGTCGCGCCCGGCGCGAGCGACTGCGCCAACGCGACCGCCGGATCGGCCGGCCCGGTCCACTTCCAGTTGCCGAAGAGGTGGAGCGTGCGCGGCGGCTCGCCCGAGAGCTCCGGCAGCTGCTGCGCGCGCAGCTTCCGCCGCCGCGCCATCCGCGCCGCGGTCGCGCGCGCCCACGCCGCCGCGCTCCCGCCGAGGTCGAGCCGCTCCGCGAGCTCGGCGAGCCAGCGCAGCCGATCGGCGCGCGAGAAGACGCGTTCCGGCACGTCGCCGATCTGCGCGAGCGCCTTCTCGAGCCGGCGGCGCGACCACGCCCGTCCGGGCCGCGCGTCCTCGAGGTCGACCAGGACGAGGCGCGGCGGGACGGAGGCGCCCGCGACCAGGAGGAGGTTCTTGGGCGAGAGGTCCTTGTGGACGAAGCGGCGCACGACGAGTCGCTCGAAGAAGGCGAGGAGCTCGCGCGCCACCGCCGCGACGGCAGCGCGGTCGGCCGTCCACCCGGAGTCCAGGGCCGCCAGATGGAGCGGGACCGCATCGGCCACGCGCTCCGCGACAAAGAATGCGCTGCCGTCCTCGAGCCCCCGCACGCACGCGAGCGGCGCGGCCGTCGGAAGGTCGCGCGCGCGCGCCGCGACCGCGTGCTGGAACGCCGACCGCGCGCGCCGCCGCGCGCCGCCGCCCAGGAACTCCTTCACGACCACGCCTTTGCCGTCGGCGAGCGCGAGCTCGCTCAGCCGGCTGCGCGCCCCGATCCGCAACGCGCCCGCGACCTGGCCGGCGCACGCCCGCGCGTGGCGAGCGAGCAACTCGCCGAGCTCCTCCGCCGGCAGCGAGCGGTCGCGGCTGGCGCGGCCGCCGCCGAACGGCTCCTGCGCGAACTGCGAGCTCGGCACGAAGGCGCGCGCGCCGCGGCTGCGCGCGTGGACGCGCCGCCGCGCCTGCAGCGCCGCGAGGAGGCGCCCCGCGTCGAGCTCCCAGCGCGGCGCCTCCGACGCGAGCGCCGCGGCCTCGGCGTCGTCGAAGGCGTAGCGCAGCGAGTGGAGGAAGTCGGCGACGTCGCGCGCGCGCAGCGCGGCCGGCACGCTCCCGATCTCCCACATCGCGTGGAGGTCGATCAGGTGGAGCACGCCCGCGGGCCCCTCCGCCTCGCGCAGCAGCAGGTTCCCGCCGTGGAAGTCGCGGTGCCAGAAGCCCGCCTCGTGCAGCGCGCGCAGCAGGTCGAGCGCGCGGCGCGCCAGCGCGAACTTGGCCTTCGACTCGTCGCCCATCACGAAGCGCTGCTCGAGCAGCGTCCCGAGCGGGAGCGCGCCGACGATGCGCGTCGAAGCGAGCCAGGCGGGCGCGTCGGAGCGGCCGTAGGGCGGCTCGACGACGGCGAGCGGCCGCGCGACCGCGAGCCCCTCGTCGAGCAGCCGCCGCGCGCCGCGGAACTCGGCGAACGCGCGCGTCGCGACGAGGTCACGCGCGCGGCCGAACAGGCCGGCGCGCGGCGGGTAGCGCTTGAGCACGAGCGGCGGCGCGCCGTCGGCGGTCAGCGCGTAGACGTCGCGCCGGCTCGACCGCTTGAGCGCGACGACGTCCGTCGCCGCCGCCGGCGGCGCGTCGGCCTCGACCCATCCCGAGAGCGCGCGCCGCAGCGGACCGGCGAACGCGCGCGCGACGCGCCAGCGACGGCCCGCGCCGTCGACGAACGCCACGAACTCGTCGCTCCGCTCCTGCATCCTCGTCGCGGCTCTCCTCGCGGCGCCCGCCTCAGCGCCCACGCTTGCGGACTCGCGCGGAGACGTCCGCCGACGGGCAGAGGTCGGCGAGGACGCAGCGGTCGCACTGCGGGCGGCGCGCGATGCAGACCCGCCGCCCGTGCCAGATCAGGCGGTGCGAGAAATCGATCCACGCCTCCCTCGGGAGGAGCGCCATCAGGTCGCGCTCGATCTTCACCGGGTCGGTCGCGCGCGTCAGCCCGAGCAGCTTCGTGATGCGGGCGACGTGGGTGTCGACGACGACGCCCGCCGCGATCCCGAAGGCGGTGCCGAGGACGACGTTGGCGGTCTTGCGCGCGACGCCGGGCAGCTCGAGCAGCTCGTCGAGGGTCCGCGGGACGGCGCCGCCGTGCTTTTCGACCAGGCGCCGCGCGCAGCCGCGCAGGTTCTTCGCCTTGTTGTTGAAGAAGCCGGTCGAGCGGATCGCCTCCTCGAGCTCGCCCGGCGGGCTCTCCGCGAAGGCGCGCGCGTCGCGGTAGCGGGCGAAGAGGCCGGGCGTGACCAGGTTGACGCGCACGTCGGTGCACTGCGCCGAGAGGATCGTCGCGACCAGGAGCTGCAGGGGGTCGGCGTGGGTGAGCGCGCAGGTCGCGTCGGCGTACTCGCGCCCGAGGCGCGCCGCGATGGAGCGCGCGCGGGAGCGCTTCGCGTCGGCGCTCTCGCGCCGCCGCTTCGCGGGGGCTGCACGGGCGGGGCTCATGAATCGTCGATGGTATCCTCGCCCCTTCGGTCGGCCCGGGACGGGTCGACGCGGGTGGCGAAGCGGACGGGCGATGGCGAGTCGACCAGCGGACGACGGGGCGGGGGCGGGCGCGTCCGAGGGTCGCCCCCGATGAGTCCGCGCCGCGGCGCGCCGCCGGCGAGCCCGCGCTCGCGCGCCGCCGACCTTCCGCGCGTCGCGGTCGTCGGCCTCGGCATCGGCCGCTCGCACGTGGTCGGGCTGCTGCAGCCGCCGGCGCTCGCCGAGGTCGTTGCCCTGTGCGACCACAATCGCTCCCGCCTGCGCCGCGTCGGCGAGGAGTTCGGCGTCGCGGCGCGCTACGCCGAATTCGAGGAGATGCTCGAGAAGGAGAAGCCCGACGCGGTCGTCGTCGCGACCCCCAACGACCTGCACGCGCCGGTCGCCGTCGCGGCGCTCGAGGCGGGCGCCCACGTCCTGTGCGAGAAGCCGCTCGCCCACCGGCTCGACGCGGCGCGCGAGATCGCGGTGGCGGCGAGGAAGCGGCGCCGCTTCGTGATGCTCGACCTGTCGTTCCGCTTCACGGGGGGCGCGCGCACCGCCAAGCGTTTCCTCGAAAGCGGCCGCTGCGGCGACCTCTACCACTCCTCGACCTACTGGGCGCGCACGCGCGGCATCCCGACCTGGGCGCAGTGGTTCTTCACGGCCGCGCGCAGCGGCGGCGGGCCGGTCATCGACCTCGGCGTGCACCGCATCGACCTCGCGCTCTGGTTCCTCGGCGAGCCGGCGGTCGAGCGCGTCGCCGCCTTCGCGCACGGCCGCCTCGGCCGCCGGCTGGTCGGCGCGAAGTACGACGTCGAGGAGTTCGGCGGCGGGATCCTGCGCTGCGCCGGCGGCGCGAGCGTCGTCTTCGAAACGAGCTGGGCCGAGAACAGCGGCCGCCGCGAGGTGATGCTGACGCGCACGCTCGGCGTGCGCGGCGGCGCCGTCCACCGCAACCTCGACCACACCTACGAGTTCGTCGCCGAGCTCTACGAGGACCGGCGCGGCGAGCTGGTCGAGGTCGACGCCAAGCGCTTCGTCCAGCCGACGCTGGTGCCGGCGCGCGAGTTCGTGCGCGCCATGCTCGGCGGCGCGCAGGCGCAGGCGGGGCTGCCCGACGTGGCGACCGGCGTCGCGCTCTCCGAGATCCTCGCGGCGATCTACCTCTCGGCCCGCGAGGGGCGCGAGGTCGCGCTCGCCGAGGTGCGCTCGCTCGGGGCGCGGAGGCCTGCGTGAGCGGAGCGGCGCCGCTCGCTTCGGTCGTGATCCCGACGCTCGACGCCGGGCCGGAGTTCACGCACACGCTCGCGGCGGTGCGCGCGCAGGCGGGCGTGGGCGAAGTCGAGCTGATCGTGCTCGATAGTGAAAGCCGCGACCGGACGGTCGAGCTCGCGCGGGAGGCCGGCGCGCGCGTGCGCCGCATCGTGCGCTCGACCTTCAACCACGGCCACACGCGCAACGTGGGCGCGGCGCTCGCGCGCGGCCGCTTCGTCGCGTTCCTCACGCAGGACGCGCTCCCGGCCAACGAGCGCTGGCTGTCCACGCTCATCGACGCGCAGGAGCGCGAGGCGGCGGCCGGCGCCTACAGCCGCGTCGTCCCGCGGCCGCGCTGCTCGCCGCTGGTCGACCGCCAGGTGCGCGACGACCTGGTCTACTCGCGCGCGCGCCAGGTCAAGCGCGCGACCGCCGCGGAGATCGCGCGCCTCGCGCCGCTCGACCGGCGCATCCTCTTCCACTTCAACAACGTCGCGAGCTGCGTGCGCCGCGAGACGTTCGAGCGCGCGCCCTTCCCGGTGATCGACTTCGGCGAGGACCTCGCGTGGGGCGAGCGGGTGGTGCGCGCCGGGGGGACGCTCGTCTACGAGCCCGAGTCGGTCGTGATCCATTCGCACGCGAGCTCGCTCGCGGCCGACCGCGCGCGCCACGTCGCCGACGCGCGCCTCATGCGGCGCCTCTTCGACCTGCACGTCTGCGGTGGCCTTCGCGAAGGCTTCACGAAGTGGCGCCGCGAGGTCGGCCGCGACCTGCGCTTCGTCGCCGCGACGTCGCGGCCGTGGCGGGAGAAGCTCGCCAACTGGGCCTACTCGCCGCTCCTGCGCGCGGCGCAGGTCGCCGGGCAGATCGAGGGGACGCGCGCGCCGCGCTCGGGGACGCTGATCCACCCCGACCGCCTGCCGCCGGTCGAGGCGCAGGCGCCGCCGCCCGGCCCGTGAACGGGAAAGCCCTGCCGATCCCACGGCCGCGGCGATGGCGCCGCCCCGGGGACCGCGCTACCTCTTTTTGCCGGGCCGAACCGGCGTGAGGAAGCCTTGAAGCCCCAAGTCTCGAAGCGCCACTTCCTGTCGACGCGCGACTGGTCGGTCCCGGAGCTCGACGAATTGCTCGTCCGCGCGCTCCGCATCAAGCACGGCCGCGAGCGCCCCGACTTCCGCGGCAAGACGATGGCGCTGCTCTTCTTCAACCCGTCGCTGCGCACGCGCGTCTCGTTCGAGGCCGGCCTCAACCGCTTCGGCGGCCACGCGACGACGGTGCAGCCGGGGCACGACGCCTACGTCTTCGAGCACAAGGACGGCGCCGTGATGGACGGCCCGACGCAGGAGCATGTGAAGGAGGTCGCGCCGGTCCTGTCGCGCTACGTGCAGGCGATCGGCATCCGGAAGTCCGACCTCGTCACGACCGCCGCGACGACCGCCCCGGTCACCGGCGCGTGGAAGGAGCTGCGCGGCGACGACTTCCTGCGCGCCTTCGCGCGCCACGCCTCGGTGCCGGTCGTGAACCTCGAGAGCAACTTCGAGCACCCGTGCCAGGAGCTCGCCGACCGCCTCACGCTCAAGGAGAAGCTCGGCGACCCGCGCGGGAAGAAGTACGTCCTCACGTGGGCGTGGCACCCGAAGTCGCTGCCGCTCGCGACGCCGCACAGCCAGCTGCTCTCGGCCGCGAGCATGGGGATGAAGGTGGTCCACCTGCGGCCGCCCGGGTACGACCTCGACGAGGAGGTCGTCGCGACGGCGCGCGCGCGCGCCGCGGAGAGCGGCGGCTCGGTCGAGGTGACCGACGACGTGGAGGCGGCCTACCGCGGCGCCCACGCCGTCTGCGCCAAGTCGTACGGCAGCATCGCCTACTACGGGCGCTTCGAGCAGGAGAAGCGCGACAAGGAGCCGCTGCGCGCGCGCTGGATCGTCGACGCCGGGAAGATGGGGCGGACCGACGACGCGATCTTCATGCACTGCCTGCCGATCCGTCGCAACGTCAAGGCGACCGACGCCGTGCTCGACGGACCGCGCAGCGTCGTGGTCGACCAGGCCGAGAACCGGATGTGGGCGCAGGTCGCCGTATTGGCGCGCCTTTTCGAGGAGTGGCGGATGTCATGAGGAACTCGAGTTCCGGTGCAGGGAGGGGGAGAAAGGCGGCACGGAAACGTGCTCCTCCCGTGCCTCGGAATGGCGCGGCGCACGTTCCGGAGCGGAACGGCGTCGCGAAGGGGAGCCCGGCGGGGAACGACCACGCGCGCCACGGCGCGGCGCGCAACGGCCATGCACGGAACGGCCACGCGCCGGCGGAGAAGCGCAAGGTCGGGCGCGTGATGCGCTTCCCGCCGGAGCCGACGGCGCCGCCCGAACCGCCGCCGGTGCCGATCGAGGTGCGCGTCGCGAAGTCGGCCGACCTCCGCTTCGTGCCGCGCATCACGGCGCTGCTCGAGGAGGCGCAGCGCGGCGGGGCGATCATCGCGATCCGGCCGACCGACTACCTCGAAGGCGCGATCCGCGAGCGGCGCGCCGTGGTCGCGGTGCAGGGCGCGACGCTGGTCGGGTTCGCGGCGGCGCACGCGTGGGAGGAGGGGAAGTTCGTCAGCCACTCCGCCCTCGTCGTCGCGCCCGAGTTCCGCGGGCGCCGCCTCGCACGCCGGATCAAGCGCATGCTGCTCGACCTGACGCACAAGCGCTGGCCGGACGCAGCGGTGATGAGCCTCACGCTCTCCCACCACGTCGAGCGCATGAACCAGCAGCTCGGCTTCGAGACGGTGCCCTACTGCGATCTCACCAAGGACCCGGAGTTCTGGAAGGGCTGCGACGGCTGCGTCCACCAGCCGCACCTCAAGCGCAACCAGCAGCAGGACTGCCACTGCTGGGCCGGGCTCCTGATGCCGATCGGACGCAAGGTGGCGAAGGTGATCCCGCGCGACGCGCACGGCCACCCCTCAGCCTGCAGCGGGGATTACTGACGGAGCCGCGGCGGAGCGGCCGCGTGTGCGCGGGATAAACTCGCGCGACCATGTCGCCGCCCACGTCGTCGCCGTCGTCCGCTTCGCCCAAGGTCGCGAAGTTCCGCGCGGAGCTCGAGAAGGAGTTCCGCGCGAAGTTCCCCCGTTCCGCGGCGCTGTGCGAGACGCGGGGGAGGACGCTGCTCGACCAGTGCAGCCACGCGGTGCGCTGGAACGAGCCGTTCCAGGTCACCGTCGCGAAGGCCGAGGGGGCGGCGGTCCACGACCTCGACGGCCACCGCATCGTCGACTACTGGCAGGGCCACTACGCCAACCTGCTCGGCCACAATCCCGGATTCGTGCGCGAAGCGTTGATCGACGCGCTGCGCGGCGGGCGCGGGCTGCAGAGCGGGATGGTGCACGCGATCGAGGGCGAGGTCGCCGAGCTCATCGCGGCGCGCACCGCCACCGACGTGGTCCGCTTCACGACGAGCGGCGCGCTCGGGACCTTCTACGCCGTCCTGCTGGCGCGCGCGTTCACGAAGCGCAGCCTCGTCCTCAAGGTCGCCGGCGGCTGGCACGGCAGCCAGCCGTTCGGGCTGAAGGGCGTTTCATCCCGCGGTGGTGAGTTCGAGCACCTCGAATCGGAGGGGCTGCCGGGCTCGACGCAGGACGACCTGCTGCTCGTCTCGTTCAACGACGTCGCGGGGCTCGAACGCGCCTTCGCGAGCCGCGGCGACCGCATCGCCTGCCTGCTGCTCGAGCCGTGGATCGGCTCGGGCGGCGGCATCGCCGCGACGCCCGAGTTCCTGCGCGCGGCGCGCCGCCTCACGCAGGAGCGCGGCGCGCTGCTCCTGTGCGACGAGATCATCGCCGGCTTCCGCTTCCGCGCCGGCGACGTGTCGCAGATGTACGGCGTGCAGCCCGACCTCCTGATCCTCGGCAAGGTGCTCGGCGGCGGCATGCCGGTCGCGGCGGTCAGCGGGCGGCGCGACGTGATGCGGCTGTGCACGCGCGAGGTCGGCCGCGTGAAGTTCGAGGGGGGGACCTACTCGGCCCACGAGCTCTCGCTCGTCGCGGCGAAGGTGATGCTCGAGCATCTCGCCGCGCAGGAGGGGGAGATCTACCCGCGCCTCGCGCGCTCCGGCGAAAGGCTGCGCCGCGAGCTGACGCAGGTGTTCGCCGACGCGCACCTCCCCGTCCACGTGACCGGCCGTCCCAACGAGGTCGTGCCCGGCAGCTCGATCGTGATGCTGCACGTGGCCGCACATGACTCGCCGCCGCCGCAGCGCCCCGAGCAGCTCACCGGCCCCGATGGCGAGCACCCGATCATCGACGATTCGCTGCTGCGCGCGGTGCTGCTGCTCGAAGGCGTGAGCGCGCGCCACGGAGTGGGGGCGGTGTCGCTCGCCCACACCGACGCCGACCTCGACGCGACCGTCGCGGCGTTCCAGCGGACGCTCGCGCGGCTCGACGCGGCGGGGCTCGTGAAGGCGTGACCGAGGACGCGCACGAGGAGTCGGCGCTGATCGTCCGCGTGCCCGAGGTCGAGGCCCTGGTCGCGCCGTTCCGCGCTCGCCACGATCCCGCCGCGGCCAAGGGCGTGCCGGCGCACGTGACGGTGCTCTACCCGTTCGTGGCACCGGCGAGGATCACGCCGTCGATCGTGCTGTCGCTCGCGGAGCTGTTCGCCGCGCTGCCGGGGCTGCGCTTTTCGTTCACCGAAGTGCGGCGCTTCCCGGAGGCGCTCTACCTCGCGCCCGAACCGGCGGAGCCGATCCGGCGGATGACCGAGCGCGTCTTCGCGCGCTTCCCCGAGACGCCGCCCTACGAAGGCCGGTTCGCCGACGTCATCCCGCATCTCACCGTGGCGCACGCCGAGGAGCCGGAGCGGCTCGAAGCGATCGCCGCCGAGTTCGCCCGCGTCGCGCGCGGCGCGCTCCCGATCGAGGCGGCCGTCCGCGCCGTCGAGCTGATCGTCAAGCGCGACGGGAGATGGCGGAAGCGGACGGAGTTCGCGCTCGGGAGCGCGACCGCGGAGCGCTGAACCGCTTCGCCTCGGCCTGAAAGCGCCGGAGCGGGCCCCTGCCAGGGCCCGCTCCGGCTTCGATGCGAACCTTTGCCGTCCGTCCGTTCAGGTCGTCGGCGTCGGAGCGTAGTGAGGCGTCGGCGTCGGAGTCGGCGCCGGCGTGTGCGTCGGCATGGGCGCCGGCGCGACCTTCTTCTTGCGGCCGCCGATGATCGTGAAGCCCTGCGCGCGGTAGATGCGGATCTTGTTGCTGAGCGTGCGCGTGGTCAGGCCGAGCAGCTTGCTCGCGGCGGTGCGGTTGCCCTTGGTCTTCTCGAGCGTGCGCAGGATCATCTCGCGCTCCATGTCGGCGACGGTCATGCCGACCGCCTGCTCGAGGGCGCGCTCGCGCTGGCCCGGGTTGACGATCGCGATGTGCTCCGGGGCGAGCGACTCGCCGGGATCCTGGAGGACCATGCGGTCGACCACGCCGCGCAGCTCCTCGACGTTGCCCGGCCAGTCGTAGACGGCCAGCGCCGAGATCGCCTCGGGAGTGACCTGCCGCACGGAGGTCGAGCCGTACGCCGGCGCCTCGCGCACGAAGCGCTTGACGAGGATGCCGATGTCGTGCTTGCGCTCGACCAGCGACGGGACGGTCAGCACGTGCGTCGCGAGCCGGCGCAGCAGGTCGGGGGCGAAGCGGTTGGCGGTCGCCTCCGCCTGCAGGTTGCGGCTCGACGTCGCGATGACGCGCACCGGGCAGTGGAGCGACCGCTGGCCGCCCATGCGGCGCAGCTGTCCGCTCTGCAGGTAGCGGTAGAGGCGGTGCTGGACGTCGAGCGAGAGCGCCCAGACCTCCTCGAGCACGAGCGTCCCGCCGTTCGCGAGCTCGATCGTGCCGGGCACCGTCTCGTTCGCGCCGGGGAACGCGCCCGGCTCGTGGCCGAACAGTTCGCTCTCCTGCAGCGATCCCTGGATCCGCGCGCAGCGCACGGTCAGGAACGGGCCCGCCTTGGACGGACCCTTCTCGTGGAGGAAGCGCGCGAAGAGCGACTTGCCGGCGCCGCGCGGCCCCTGGATCAGGACCGTGCCGCGCTCGCCCGCGACCTTGGCGCCGCGGTCGAGCACCTCGCGCATGCCGCGCGGCTCGTTCAGGAGCGCCTCGGCCGTCTCGCTGCCGTGGATCTGGTGGCGGAGGTGGTCGGCCTCGGCCTGCAGGCGCGCCCGCTCGCGATAGCGCGCGATCACCGACATCACGTGGGCCTTCGCCGCCGGCTTGAGCAGCAGCTCGTCGCCGTTGTCGAGGAACGACTGCATGCGCTCCAGGTCGCGCGGCGCGACGTAGAGGATGCGCGGCACCTTCGGCAGGAACGCCCGCGACTTCTCCAAGAGGTCGCGCACGTCCACCATCGTCGGATGGATCTCGAAGAGGCACAGGTGGACCGGTCCCGCGCGCAGCAGCCGCGCCGCCTGGGCGACGTCGCGTGCACGCAAAACCTGGAAACCCTCCTGCGCCAGCAACTGCTCCAGCGACTCTCCCGGTGCCCCTTCGCGTTCCAGGACCAGGACCCGCTCGATCGTCATTCGTCCCTCCAGTGGGTCTCGCGTGCCTCCCGGCCCGCGAGCTGGGTCCGACGTGGTCCTCCACCCACCGTGCGTGAGCACGGCCCCACAGTCCGCGACGCTCCGCCGAACGGATGCATCACGGCTCTCGGAACCCTCGGAGACGGCCCGTACAATCCCGCCCCCGATGAGTGTCTCGCCCCTCCACCTGCCTCCCGGCGTGCACTGGATCGACACCGCGCGAGCGCTGGCTGAAGCACTTCCCGATTTGCGGCAGGCGCGCGACCTCGCGATCGACACGGAAGCCGATTCGTACTACGCGTACCACGTGAAGGTCTGCCTGCTGCAGATCTCGACGCGCGAGCACGACTACCTGATCGACCCGCTCGCGGGCCTCGACTTCGCGCCGCTCGCCGAGCTCGCCGCCGACGCCGACGTGCGAAAGGTCTTCCACGCCGGCTCGAACGACGTCGCGCTGCTGAGCCACCGCCACGGCTTCCGCTTCGCGAACCTCTTCGACACGATGCTCGCGGCGCAGGTGCTCGGGTTGCGCCGGCCGGGGCTCGCGTCGCTGCTGCAGGAGCGCTTCGGCGTCGAGCAGAAGAAGACCTACCAGACCTCCGACTGGAGCAAGCGGCCGCTCACCGAAGGACAGCTCGAGTACGCGGCGGGCGACACGCGCTACCTGCTCGAGCTGCGCGACCAGTTCGAGCGCGAGCTCGCGGCGAAGGGGCGCGCCGACGAGGCGCGCGAGGAGTTCGAGAAGCTCGCCTTCGTGCAGCACACCGAGCGCGAGTTCGACCCCGACTCGTTCCGGCGCGCGCCGGGCGCCGAACGCCTCGACGGCGCCGGGCTGCGCGTGCTGCACGACCTCTTCCTGCTGCGCGACAAGATCGCGGCGCAGCGCGACCGCTCGCCGCACCGGGTCTTCCCCGACCGCGCCCTGGTCGAGCTGGCGCACCTGCGGCCGCACTCGTCCGTGCAGCTGCGCGACGTCCCGGGGCTGCCGCGCTGGCAGGTCGAACGCGACGAGCGCGCGCTGCTCGGGACGATCGCGTCCGCGCTCGCCGCGGGGCCGCTCGAGCGCGAGCGGCGCGTGCGAACGCGCCACGCCGACGGCGAGGCGCCGCTGCGCGACGACGAGAAGCGGATCTTCGAGGCGCTGCGCGAGTGGCGGACTCGGCGCGCCGCCGAGCGCGACGTCGACGAGTCGCGCGTCGCGACCTCGGGGACGCTCCGCAACATCGCGCGGGCCGACGCCCTCTCGCTCGAGCGGCTCGCCACGGTGCCCGGCATGTCACCCTTCCGGGTGCGGGAATACGGCGACGAGATCCTGCGCGTCGTGGCCGGAGCCCGCCCCCGCCCCGCGTGAGGGTGGAACGATCGTCCGGGAAGATTCGACGCAATCGCATCCCGTCTTTGACAGGCGGCGATCACGAGTTATGGATTGCGCCTCGCATCGCGTGATGCGCCGCGGGCTCCTCGGTGATGGAGCGGGCAGGAAAGGGCACCCAGGCAGCGACCGCGTAGAGCGGACGAGACGAATCTCCAAGCGCCAGGCCCGCCGCGAGGAAGTGTGATCGCGCGGCGGGTGACGAGGCGAGGCCTCATCGAAAGACTCGGCGGATGGGCCTCCGGACCCGGCTGGGTTCGTGACGCAGAGCGCCAAAGACCGGGAGAGATCCCGGGGACAAACGCCTGCGGACCCGCTGGACGATCGAGCGATCGTCCTCTCATCGGACATGCGCGAGCGCGACGGCTCGATCCGTCGCGGCGGCGCCCGGTCCATCGTCTCCGTTCCGCCCCGCGCCGGTCCGCGCGCTCCAAGCGCGCGATCGGAGACACGTCCATGTGCGGGATCGTCGGCATCGTCACCGTCGGCAAGGACTCGGCGGGCGACCTCGTCCGCGGAATCCGCCGCCTCGAGTACCGCGGCTACGACTCGTGCGGCGTCGCGGTCCTGAACGGCAAGGGGATCGTCGTCGCGAAGGACGTCGGCGGGCCGAGCGACCTCGACGGCCGCGACACCTTCGGCGGACTGCACGGCGCGATCGGCATCGCGCACACGCGCTGGGCGACGCACGGCGGCGTCACGCGCCGCAACGCCCACCCGCACCTCTCGTGCGACGGCGACATCGCGATCGTCCACAACGGCGTCCTTGCCAACTACCGCGAGCTGCGCGACCGCCTCGCCGCGCGCGGCCACGCCTTCGCGTCGGAGACCGACAGCGAGGTCTTCGCGCACCTGATCGAGGAGCACCGCAAGGGGGGCCGCGCGCCCGCCGACGCGATCCGCGCCGCCGTGCGCGAGCTCACCGGCACCTTCGGCTTCGCCGTGATGTTCGAGTCGGAGCCGGGCCGCATCTTCGCGCTGCGCAAGGAGAGCCCGCTCGTCGTCGGCTTCGGCGCCGACCGCACGATCGTCGCGTCCGATCCGCTCGCGCTCGCGTCGGTCTGCCCGGAGATCGTCTACCTCGACGACGGCGAGATGGCCGAGGTGACCGCGAACGACTGCGTGATCACCCGCCTCGACAATGGCGAGCACGTCGCGCGGCCGCGCCGCAAGCTCGACGGCGACTTCTCCTCGCCGGAGCGCGGCGCCTACCAGCACTTCATGCAGAAGGAGATGGCGGAGTGCCCGCAGGCCGCGCGCACCGCGCTCGGCGGCGACGCCGCCGCGATTACACGCGCTGCCGAAAAACTCCTCGCCGCGAAGCGCGCCTTCCTGACCGGCATGGGCAGCGCGTTCCACATGGCGAGCGTCGGCCAGCACCTCTTCGCGAGCTTCGCGAAGCGCTTCTGCCCGCTCGTCACGGCCGACGAGATGCCGTCGGTCGTCCACTCGGCGCCGGGCGACGTCGTGCTCGGCATCTCGCAGTCGGGCGAGACCTACGACACGCTGCGCGCGCTGCGCGGCGCGAAGGCGGCGGGCGCGAGCCTGGTCGGCATCGTGAACGTCGCCGGCTCGTCGATGGCGCGCGAGGTCGACCAGGTCGTGCTGCAGGGCGCCGGGCCCGAGGTCGCGGTGCTCGCGACCAAGAGCGCGTTCTCGCAAGCGGTCTTCGTCGCGCGCATCGCGCTCGAGATGGGGCGGCTGTCGGGCGCGCTCGACGCCAAACGGCTCGCCGTGCTCGAGGCCGAGCTCGCGCGGCTGCCGGCGGTGCTCGAGACGTGGCGGCCGAAGATCGAGCAGGACGCGCGGGAAGCCGCGGCGCGCTTCCTCGGCCTCGAGAAGTGGTTCTTCCTCGGCCGCGGCGTCTTCGCGCCGATCGCGCAGGAGGGCGCGCTCAAGTTCAAGGAGGTCACCTACCGCCACGCCGAAGGCATGGCGGCCGGCTTCCTGAAGCACGGCACCATCAGCCTGATCGACTCTGCGATGGGCACGGCGATCTTCGTCCCGCCCGCGGAGAGCGGCGAGCTGCGCGCTCTCACCATCTATGCGTTGGAAGAGGTGCGCAGCCGCGGCGGGCCGATCCTCGCGTTCGGCGCCATGAAGGAGTCGGAGCGGACCCACGTCGACGCCGTGATCGCGACGCCGGGCGAAGGCGAGCTGACCGACGTCTTCCTCCAGATCGTCGCCGGCCAGTACTTCGCCTACTACACGGCCTGCGCCCTCGGCCGCGACATCGACCGCCCGCGCGCGCTCGCGAAGTCGGTCACGGTCCCGTAGAGGGCAGGGCGGAGCGGCGCGCGAGTCAGCGCCGCCGCTTCGCCGTCTTCGCCTTCTTCGCCGACCGGCCGGCCCGCTTCGGCGCGGCGCCGCGTTTCTCGGCGCCGTTCGCCGCCGCTTCCTTCAGTGCCGCCTGCGCCGCCGCGACGCGGGCGATCGGGAGGCGGAAGGGCGAGCAGGAGACGTAGTCGAGCCCGGCCCCGTGGAAGAACTCGATCGAGGCCGGGTCGCCGCCGTGCTCGCCGCAGATCCCGACCTTGAGGCCCGGCCGCGCCGCGCGCCCGCGCTCCGTCGCCATCGTCACGAGCTGGCCGACGCCGGCGACGTCGAGGCTCTGGAACGGGTCGACCGCGTAGATCTCGTGCTTCAGGTAGGGGTCGAGGAAGCGGCCCGAGTCGTCGCGCGACAGGCCCATCGTGGTCTGCGTGAGGTCGTTGGTGCCGAAGCTGAAGAACTCCGCCTCGAGGGCGACGTCGCCGGCGGTGAGCGCCGCGCGCGGCACCTCGATCATCGTCCCGACCTGGTAGGCGAGCTTCGCGCCCTTCTCCTTGACGACCGCGGCCGCGACCTGGCGCACCAGCGCGGCCTGCAGCTGCAGCTCCTTCACCGAGCCGATCAGCGGGATCATCACTTCGGGCCGGACCGGGACGCCGGCCGCCTGCACCTCGCACGCCGCCTCGAAGATGGCGCGCGCCTGCATCTCGGTGATCTCGGGGTAGACGATGCCGAGCCGGCAGCCGCGGAAGCCCAGCATCGGGTTGAACTCGTGCAGGTCGAGCACCTTGCCGGCGATGCGCCGCCAGTCGACGCCGAGCGTCGCGCCGAGCTCCTTCTGGTCCTCCTCGGTGTGGGGGAGGAACTCGTGCAGCGGCGGGTCGAGCGTCCGGATCGTCACCGGCCGGCCGTTCATCGCCTTGAAGATCGCGACGAAGTCGTTGCGCTGGATCGGCAGCAGGCGCGCGAGCGCGGCGCGGCGATCGTCGGCGGACGTCGCCAGGATCATGTGCTGCACGTGCTCGATCTTGCCGGCGCCGAAGAACATGTGCTCGGTGCGGCAGAGGCCGACGCCCTCGGCGCCGAACGCGACGGCGTTCATGCACTGGTCGCCCTGGTCGGCGTTGGCGCGCACGCGCATCCGGCGGTGCTTGTCGGCCCAGCCGAGCAGCTTCGCGTAGCGCTGGTAGGTGGGCGACTCGGAGGGCGGGAGCGTCTTCTCGATCAAGACGCGCTGCACTTCGGAGGGGCGGGTCGGGATCGCGTTGGCGATCACCTCGCCGGTGTTGCCGTCGATCGAGATCGGGTCGCCGGCGCGCAGCGTGATGCCGTTGCCGGAGAGGGTCGCCGCCGCGTAGTCGATCGCGAGCTCGCCCGCGCCGACCACGCAGACCTTGCCCATCTGGCGCCCGACCAGCGCGGCGTGCGACGTCATGCCGCCGCGGCTGGTGAGGATGCCGAGCGCGGCGTTCATCCCCTCGATGTCCTCGGGCGACGTCTCGACGCGCACCAGGATCACGTCCTCGCCGGCGCGCCGCCGCGCGAGCGCGTCCTCGGCCGAGAACGAGATCCGGCCGCACGCGGCGCCCGGCCCGGCCGGCAGCCCCTTGCCGAGCAGTCGGTGCTCCTTCAGGGCCTGCGTCTTGGCGTCGCCGTCGAAGACCGGCCGCAGCAGCTGGTTCAGCGACTCGGGGTCGATGCGCTTCAGCGCGTCGACGTCCTTGATCAGCTTCTCCTCGACCATGTCGACCGCGATGCGCACGGCCGCGAAGCCGGTCCGCTTGCCGGTGCGCGTCTGCAGCATCCAGAGGCGCCCCTTCTGGATGGTGAACTCGATGTCCTGCATCTCGCGGTAGTGCTTCTCGAGCGTGCGGCGGACCTGGTCGAGCTGCTTGTAGACGCGCGCGTTCCATTGCGGCATCTCGGCGATCGGGCGCGGCGTCCGGATGCCGGCCACGACGTCCTCGCCTTGCGCGTTGGTGAGGAACTCGCCGTAGAACTCCTTCTCGCCGGTCGACGGGTTGCGCGTGAACGCGACGCCGGTGCCCGAGTCCTCGCCGAGGTTGCCGTAGACCATCGAGCAGACGTTGACCGCAGTGCCCATGTCGCTCGCGATGCGATTCAGGCGGCGGTAGACGACGGCGCGCTCGTTGTTCCACGAGCCGAAGACGGCGCCGACCGCGGCCCACAGCTGCTTGCGCGGGTCCTCGGGGAAGGCGTGGCCGGTCCGCTTCAGGATCTCCGCCTTGAAGGTGGCGACCAGCTCTCGGAGATCCTCGACGGCGAGCTCGTGATCCGACTTGACGCCGCGCGCGTGCTTCTTCGCCTCGAGCAGGAGCTCGAAGGGGTCGCGCTCGGCGCTCGAGGTCGGCTTCATGCCGAGCACCACGTCGCCGTACATCTGGACGAAGCGGCGATAGCAGTCCCACGCGAAGCGCGGGTTGCCGCTCTGCGCGGCGAGCCCCTCGACCGTGACGTCGTTCATCCCGAGGTTGAGGACGGTGTCCATCATCCCGGGCATCGAGATCTTCGCGCCGCTGCGCACGCTCACGAGCAGCGGGTTCTTCCGGTCGCCGAACTTCGCGCCCATCTCGCGCTCGACGCGCGTCATCGCCTTGGCGACCCGCGCCTCGAGCCCGGGCGGGTACTTGCCGCGGTGCGCCGTGACCCACGCGCAGACGCCGGTCGAGATGGTGAAGCCGGCCGGCACCGGCAGCCCGATGCGCGCCATCTCGGCGAGCCCGGCCCCCTTGCCGCCGAGCACGTCCTTCATCGTCCCGTCGCCGTCCGCGCTCCCGCCGCCGAACGACCAGACGTCCCGACCCGCGACCTTGCCGCCCCCTCCGCCCACCTTCTTCTTTGCCACGGCCCGCCTTCCTTGTTCCCGAGGTCCCCTGAAAACGGCGCGGGAGGATACCGCGGGCGGCGGCGGCGTCAGCGCGGGTCGGCGGCGCCGGTGCTCGAACTTTCGCCCGACTCCCAGCGCAAGCGCGGCGCGTCCGCTCCGCCGGCGACGAGGAGCGTGCCGTCGGGCAGCGCGCGCATGCACGCGGCGGCGTCGCCGAGCTCGAGCTCGACGCGCAACCGCACCGAGCCGAACGAGGAGCCGATCTCGCGGACCGGCAGCGGCGCCCGGCTCACGACGCGCACCGCGCCTGCGGCGGCGGGAACCGCCGCCGGCTCGCCCTCCTTCGGCGTCTCCTCCAGCGGCGTCAGGCCCTCGAGCCGCCACTCGTTGCCGACTTCGGCCCAGGCGAGCCCGGTCGCGACCAGGCGGCGCGCCGCTTCGGCCGGCATGTTCCAATGGACGACCAGGCGCCGCGGCGGCGAAGCGCCACGCGGCTCGAGCGAGACGTCGCGCGGCGTGAACGGGGCGCCGGTCGCGACGCCGTCGGGGTCGGGAAAGGTGAAGCGCGCCTCGGCCGCCGCGGCGACCTCGAAGGCGTTGCCGAACAGCGAATACACCAGCCGTAGGTGCAGGCCGTCGCCGCCCTCGACGGCGACGAGGTTGTCGTCGAGCGAGTTGCGGCGCAGCACGCAGCGGCCGAACCCGCCGAGCGGCGCGAGGAAGCGGTCGCGCAGCGTCGCGTAGCCCTGCAGCGAGAGCCCGCCGCTCTGCTCGCGGAAGCGCTGCGAGAAGCAGGCGAGCTCGCCTTCGACGTCGTCGCGCGCGAACTTCGACTGGAACGTCAGCACCGCGTCGGGCGCGGTCGCCATGCTTTCGTGCTTCGGAACGATGCAACCGGACGAGGAGAAGAGGGCGAGCGCGAGAAGCAGTCGCACGGCGGCTCCCGATTCGTGCGGCGCGGCGACGCGCCGATCTTCCGTGACGGTTCCATTCCAGACCTCGACGTTCCCGCCCCCGTGCGCGCGTTGCAAGCGTTTGCCGGCGCCACTACCATCCCTGGGTTCACGCCCGCTTCCTCCCGCCCCATGGACGGCCGGCCAACGTGACGCGCTTGAAGATCGGCGAGATCCTGGTCGCTCAGGGCGCGATCACCGACGTGCAGCTGAACCAGGCGCTGCAGCAGCAGCGCGCGCGCCGGATCAAGGTGGGCGAGGCGCTGATCGCGGCCGGTGCGATCGACGAGGCGACGCTCTTCCGCGGGCTCGCCAAGCAGGCGGGGCTCCCCTTCGTCGACCTCGACAAGGGCAAGATCGCGCCGGCGTTGGTGCAGCGCGTCCCCAAGGACACGGCGGTGCGGCTGCGCGCCGTCCCGCTGATGGAGAAGGACGGGAAGTTCGTGGTCGCGGTCGACGACCCGGCCACCTCGCTGCAGCTCGACGACCTCTCCTTCGTCCTCAACGCGCCGGTGCAGGCGGCGCTCGCGACGGCGACGGCGGTCGCGAAGAAGATCAAGGAGCTCTACGGCGCCGACGTCGCGGCGCCCGCCGCCGCGCCGGCCGAGCGCGCGCCGGCCGCCGCCGGCGGCGACGACGACGCGCCGATCATCCGGCTCGTGCAGCAGATGATCGAGTCGGCGCTCAAGAGCCGCGCCTCCGACATCCACGTCGAGCCGCAGGGGGAGCGGCTGCGCGTGCGCTACCGCATCGACGGCATCCTGCGCGAGGTCGCCTCGCACCCCAAGCACCTGCACGCGCCGCTCGTGTCGCGCCTGAAGATCATGGCGGGCCTCGACATCGCGGAGCGGCGCAAGCCCCAGGACGGCCGCATCCTCACCGCCGTCGAGGGGCGCGCACTCGACCTGCGCGTCTCCGACCTGCCGAGCAGCCACGGCGAGTCGATCGTGATGCGCCTCCTCGACCGGGAGAAGGGGCTGGTCTCGCTGAGCGAACTCGGCTTCGGCGAGGAGGACCAGGCGCGCTTCACCAAGATCATCGCGCGCCCCAACGGCATCGTCCTCGTCACCGGGCCGACCGGCTCCGGCAAGACGACCACGCTCTACGCCGCGCTGAAGGACCTGAACCGGCCCGACCGCAAGCTGATCACGGCCGAGGACCCGGTCGAGTACCACATCACCGGCATCAACCAATCGCAGGTCCACGCGAAGATCGGGCTGACCTTTGCGCGCATCCTGCGCGCGATGCTGCGCCAGGCGCCGAACGTGATCCTGGTCGGCGAGATCCGCGACAAGGAGACCGCCGAGGTCGCGATCCAGGCGTCGCTCACCGGCCACCTCGTCTTCTCGACGCTGCACACCAACGACGCTCCCTCCGCGCTGACGCGCCTGGTCGAGATGGGCGTCGCGCCCTTCCTGGTGAGCGCGTCGGTGACCGCGGTGATGGCGCAGCGCCTGGTGCGCGCGCTCTGCATCGACTGCCGGATGAGCTACGAGCCCGACGACGTCGAGCTCGCCGCGATCGGGCTCAAGCGCGACGTGCTGTCCGGCCGGCCGCTCTGGAAGGAGCGGGGCTGCGGGAATTGCGAGAACACCGGCTTCCGCGGCCGCAAGGGCGTCTTCGAGCTGATGGAGATGGACGCGCGGCTGCGCGACATGACCTTCCGGCAGGAGCCGCACCTGAAGATCCGCGAGGAGGCGGTCGCGTCGGGCCGCATGTCGACGCTGCTCGACGACGGCCGCAAGAAGGTGATCAGCGGACTGACGAGCGTGCGCGAGCTGCTGCGCGTCGTCGCCGGCGCCGACTGAGCGCGCCGACGCGAGGAGGAACGAACATGGCGCCGACCCCCGGCGGATTCGACATCAAGGAGCTGATGGAGATGTGCGTGAAGGAGCACGCCTCCGACCTCCACATCACCGTCGGCCGGCCGCCGATCCTGCGCAAGCACGGCCGCCTGATGGACCTCCCCGGCCGCGCCGTGCTCAAGCCCGAGGACACCGAGGGGCTGGTGAAGCAGATGGCGCCGGAGCGCAGCTGGAAAGAGGCGCAGGAGGTCGGCTCGGCCGACTTCGCGGTCGCCCACAGCAAGGACGCGCGCTTCCGCGTCAACATCTACCGGCAGAAGGGGTTCTGGGGCACGGCGTGCCGCCTGATCCCGAGCCAGCTCCTCACGTTCGAGGAGATCGGGCTGTCGGACGTCGTGAAGGAGCTGATCACGCGGCCGCGCGGGCTCGTGCTCGTCACCGGGCCGACCGGGTCGGGCAAGACGACCACGATGGCGACGATGGTCAACTACCTGAACCAGAACTTCGACCGCCACATCGTCACGATCGAGGACCCGGTCGAGTACTACCACCAGCACGACAAGTCGATGATCATGCAGCGCGAGCTGCACGTCGACGTGCCGAGCTTCGCGGAGGGGATGCGGCGGGCGCTGCGCCAGGACCCCAACATCATCCTGCTCGGCGAGATGCGCGACCTCGAGACGATCTCCTCCGCGATCACCGCCGCCGAGACCGGCCACCTCGTGCTCGCGACCCTGCACACGACCGGCGCCGCGCGCACCGTCGACCGCATCATCGACGCCTTCCCGACCGAGGCGCAGGAGCAGATCCGGGCGCAGCTCTCCGTCTCGCTGATCGCCGTGATCTCGCAGGTCCTGCTGCCGCGCTGCGACAAGCCCGGCCGCGTCGCCGCCTTCGAGATCATGATCATGAACCCGGCCGTCGAGAACCACATCCGCAAGAACGAGACGTTCAAGATCCCGAGCGTGCTCCAGACCTCGCGCCGGCTCGGGATGGTGCTGCTCGACGACCACCTGCTCGAGCTCTTCAAGGCGGGCAAGATCGACCGCGACACCGCGCTGCGCGCCGCGCAGCAGCCGAAGGACCTCGAGCCGAAGCTCGTCTGAGCTTCGCGAAGGACCCTCCATGGCCCAGACGCGGCGCAAGCTGATCGGACAGATCCTGAAGGAGCGCGGCCACGTCCACGAGGGCCACGTCCAGGAGGCGCTGTCGGTCCAGCGCGCCAAGGGCGGGCTGATCGGGAAGATCCTGGTCGACCTCGGGCGGCTCACGACGGCGCAGCTGCAGCTCGCGCTCGGCGTCCAGCAGGGCTTCGAGGTGGTCGACCTCGACCAGGTCGAGGTGCCGCCCGACGTGGTCAAGCGCGTCGACGCCTCGTCGGCCACGGTGTTCAAGGTGGTGCCGGTGAAGCAGGAGGGCGGGACGCTCTTCGTCGCGCTCGCCGACCCGCTGAACGCCCACTTCCTGCAGGAGCTCGAGGTCCTCGCCGGTTGCGAGGTGAAGGGGCTGATCGCCGACGGCGAGCAGATCGAGAAGAAGCTGAAGCAGCTCTACGGCGACGCCGGCGCCGGCAGCTCCATGCACAACGTGCTGGCCGAGCTGAAGAAGGGGGGCGGGCTCGGCGGCGGCGACATCGACGACAAGGAGGCGATGGCGCACGCGGCGCCGGTCGTGAAGCTCCTCAACTTCATCCTGTTCCAGGCGGTGCGCGACCAGGCCTCCGACATCCACCTCGAGCCGTTCGAGCACGAGTTCAAGGTGCGCTACCGCGTCGACGGCATCCTCTACGAGATGGAGCCGCCGCCGCTGGCGCTCGCGGTCCCGCTCATCTCGCGCGTCAAGGTCATGGCGAACCTCGACATCGCCGAGACGCGAGTTCCCCAGGATGGCCGTATCGAGCTCGCGATCGGCGGGCGGGCGGTCGACCTGCGCGTCTCGACGCTGCCGACGCTGAACGGCGAGTCGTGCGTGATGCGCGTGCTCGACCGCAGCGTGGTCGCGCTCGACCTCGACCGCATCGGGCTGACCGAGGAGGGCAAGCGCACCATCGAGGGGCTGCTCGACAAGCCGCACGGCATCGTGCTGGTCACCGGGCCGACCGGCTCGGGCAAGACGACCACGCTCTACTCGATGCTGAACAAGACGAACGACCCGTCGATGAAGATCATCACGACGGAGGACCCGGTCGAGTACGACCTCGACGGCATCGTCCAGGTGCCGATCAACGAGGAGATCGGCGTCACCTACGCGGCGGTGCTGCGCACCATCCTGCGCCAGGACCCCGACATCATCCTGGTCGGCGAGACGCGCGACCTCGACACCGCGAAGATCGCGATCGAGGCGTCGCTCACCGGCCACCTCGTCTTCTCCACGCTGCACACCAACGACGCGCCCTCCGCCATCGTGCGCCTGATCGACCTCGGCGTCGAGTCCTACCTGCTGGCGGCGACGCTGAACGCCATCGTCGCGCAGCGCCTCGTGCGCCGCATCTGCAAGGCGTGCCGCAAGGAGTACGACCCGGGCCCCGAGGTCCTCGCGCAGCTCGAGCTGACCGCCGCCGCGACGGGGGGGCGCCGCTTCGCGTACGGCGAGGGCTGCGACGAGTGCTCGCGCACCGGTTACCGCGGCCGCGTCGCCCTCTTCGAGTTCATGGTGATCACCGACCGGCTGCGCAAGGCGATCCTGGAGAACTGGCCGCAGGGCCGGCTGCGCGAGCTCGCCGTCGAGGAGGGGATGGTCAACCTGCGGCAGGCGGGCGTGGCGCGCGTGTTCGAGGGCGTGACCACCGTCGAAGAGATCGTGCGCGAGACCTTCCTCGAGCAGTAGGCGGACGGCGCCGCCGCGCGGCACCGCGCGGCGCGAACGCGGAGAACGACGTGCCAGAAAAGCTGCAGCGCAAGGGAGCGGCCCAGAAGCCCGAGAAGGGGCCCGAACCGGCGACGCTGGTCGGGACGGTGGCGCCGGCCCGAAAGCGCTGGCGGAAGCCTTCGGTCAAGTCGAAGGTGCTGGTGCAGTTCACGACCCAGCTCGCGACGCTGCAGAACGCCGGCCTGCCGATCGTGCGCTGCCTGCGCATCCTCGCCACGCAGCAGCGCGAGGGGCCGTTCCGCGACGCCGTCACCGCGGTGGCCGACGACGTCGAGGGGGGCGACTCGCTGAGCGTCGCCTTCGGCAAGCACCCGCACTACTTCGACCACCTCTACCTCAACATGGTCAAGGCGGGGGAGGCGGGCGGCATCCTCGACCAGATCCTGGAGAGGCTCGCGAGTTTCGCCGAGAAGGCCGAGGCGATCCGCGGGAAGATCAAGGGCGCGCTCACCTACCCGGTCGTCGTCATCTGCTTCGCGGTGCTGATCGTCGCGCTCGTGATGGTCTTCATCGTTCCGAAGTTCGAGGAGGTGTTCAAGCAGATGAACGTGACGATGCCGCCGCTCACGCTCGTGCTGCTCGGCGTCGCGCGCTTCATCAAGGACTGGTGGTGGGCGATCGCCCTCTCGTTCGGCCTGCTCTACGTGCTCTACCGCGTGCTGCAGCGCGGCTACGCGTTCCGCCGCCTCATGCACCGCCTGCAGCTGCGCATCCCGGTCAGCGGCCCGCTGATCAAGAAGACCATCGTGGCCCGCTTCGCGCGCACCTTCGGGACGCTGCTCGGCGCCGGCGTGCCGATCCTCGAGGCGCTCGCGATCATCCGCGACGCCACCACCAACCTGGTGGTCGGCGAGGCGCTGGAGAGCGTGCACAAGAACATCAAGCAGGGCGAGACAATTACGCGCCCTATGCAAGAGTCGGGCGTCTTCGACGACATCGTGGTGAACATGGTCGACGTCGGCGAGCAGTCGGGCAACCTCGACCGCATGCTGATGAAGGTCGCCGACGCCTACGAGCGCGAGGTCGACGACGCCGTCTCGACCCTCTTCAAGGTGATCGAGCCGATCCTGATCATCGGGCTGGCGGGCGTGGTCGGGACGATCGTCCTCGCCCTCTTCCTGCCGATCCTCAAGGTGATGGACACGATGTCGCAGGGGCGCTGAAGGAGCGGGAGTGTCGCTGCGCGTCCGCATCCTGCTCTCGATCCTGGCCGTGAACGTCGGCGTCACGGCCCTCCTCGTCGTCTACCTCCTGACGGACCTCGAGCAGCGCGACCAGCGCAGCCGCGACCAGACGCTCGCCCGCGAGCAGGACTACGTCCGCAGGTTCGAGAAGATCTTCGACGGCTTCCTCTCGGTCGACCCGCGCAACGAGGTCGCCGAGGCGATCCAGGCGCTGCGCTTCCACCCGCTGCGGCAGATGGTGAAGGACGGCGTGATCCTGCAGATCGACGTGGCGAAGCTGAAGGAGCACGGCGAGTACGACGGCTCGGCCCTGCCGGCGAACGCGACCTACGTGAACCTCATGGGCGCGAAGCACCGCGCCCCGAGCTTCGAGGACTCGCACGCCCGCTTCCAGATCCTGGAGGCCGTGCGCAAGAGCACGAGCGAGCGCGATCCGCAGCGGCGCGGCTGGATCGCGGCGCCGATCCGCCTGGCGCGCCGCGGCGAGCACGACCCCGACGCCCCGATCTGGGGCGGCGGCTACTTCCTGCTCGACCTGCCCGAGGAGGCGCCGGCGGCGTCGTCCACCTTCCAGCCGAGCACGATCGTGGTCGCGATGGGAGCGGGCACGCTCGTGCTGCTCGCGCTGACCTGGCTCCTGCTCGAGCGTTCGGTGCTCCACCCCCTGACCGAGCTCGCGGCCGGAGCGGCGCGCGTCGCGCGGCGCGAGTACGGCCGACCGGTGCCCGGCAGCGGCGCCGACGAGATCGGCCGCGTGGTCGGCGGCTTCAACTCGATGATGTCGGACGTGGGCGAGGCGGAGCGCCGCCTCACCGCGCGCGTCGAGGAAGCGACGCGGCAGGCCGAGGAGCGCGGGCGCGGGCTCGTGATCGCGCAGCGCCTCGCCGCCACCGGCACGCTCGCGTCGGGCATCGCGCACGAGATCAACAACCCGCTCGGCGGGATGCTCAACGTCGCGCTGCGCCTGAAGCAGGAGGAGGAGGGGGGGCGCGCGAAGCCCGACGGAAGCACGGCGCGCGTGCGCTACCTCGGCCTGCTGATCGACGGGCTCTCGCGCATCCAGGAGATCGTGAAGCGCGTGCTGCAGTTCACGCCGCGGCGCGTCGAGCCGGCGGTCGTGCCGGTGCTCGAGCTGGCCCGGAAGGCGGCGGCCTTCGCCGAGCACCGCGCGAAGAAGGCGCGCGTCCAGATCACGATCGAGGGGAGCGACGCGCCCGTACTCGCCGAGCCGGGCGAGATGCAGCAGGTCTTCCTCAATCTCCTGCTGAACGCGTGCGACGCGTTCGGCGAGCGGGAGGGCGGCCATGTGCGGGTCGTCTCGCGCCGGGAGGCGGGGCGGGTGGTCGTCGACTTCACCGACGACGGGCCGGGCATGTCGGCGGAGCAGCTCGAGCACTGCTTCGACCTCTTCTTCACGACCAAGGAGCCGGGGAAGGGGACGGGGCTCGGCCTCTCGGTCGCGCACCACATCGTCGAGCAGCACGGCGGCGAGCTGACGGTCGCCTCGCCGCCCGGCGCGGGCGCCACGTTCACCGTCTCCCTGCCGATCGCCGGCGAGGGGCGTTGAGGCCAGAGCCGTTCGCCGATCGCTCGCCCGATCGCGGGCGCGGGCCTGTCGGAAGGGGAGGCGACCGCATAGTCTGCGGCGAACGTCCGCCCTTCCGGGGAGCGCCCGGTCGCCCTGCCCGACGGGTTACCGCCCCCGGGACTGCGCCATAGGAGTCCCGCCGTGACACCCCGCGAAAAGACCCTGCTGTTGACCCTCGGCGCCGGCCTGCTCGGGCTCGGCCTCGCCCGCGTCCCCGTGCTCCGCGAAAGCCGTGAAGGATCGGTGGAAAAGCAGCCGCTCCTGGTCACCTCGTCGCTCGGGGCGACGAGCGCGATCCTCTTCGTCCTCGACCCCTCGACCTCGAACCTCGCGGCCTACGAGGCGCTGCCGGGCGAGAACGGCGGCCTGCGTCTTCTCGGCGCCCGCAAGATCGAGCATGATCTCGAGCTCAAGAAGTACCGCGACCTCTCGGAGTACTCCTTCGACGACCTGAAGGCGCGGAAGCTCGAGGGGTCGGCACCCAAGACTCCGAACGAAAAAGCTGCGGGAGCCAGCGAGCAGCACTAGACTGCGCGCCCTCCCGAATGGAAAACCGTATCGCCTGATCTCTTCCTGGAGGCTGGTTTCGGTGGCTGACGAATTCATCTCGTTCGACAAGGTCCTCCGCGAGCTGCAGATGCAGGAGGAGGAGCTCAAGCGACTGGTCTCCGAAGGCGAGATCCGCGCGTTCCGCGATCAGGACAAGATGAAGTTCAAGAAGGAGGACGTCGAGCGCTTCCGCAAGGTGCACTCGAGCCCGAAGGACGAGACGATGGGCGCCGCCGAGGTGCCCGAGGAGCTCGTATTCGACGAGGACGACGCCAACCAGGACGTCGGCATGGCGACGGCGGCGATCTCCGACGACTCGTTCCTGGAGGAGGAGGCGCCGAAGGCCGCTCCTGCGCCGGCGCCTGCGCCCAAGTCGGCGCCGCGCGCCGCGCGCGCTCCGGCCGCCGCGTCGGCGTCGGGCCGCAAGCCGCGCGCGACGTCGGTGCAGGTCGAGGAGGCGAAGGGCGAGGGCATCGCGATGAAGATCGCGATCCTCCTCTCCTCGATCGTGCTCGTGGTCGGGACCTTCGTCGCGATGGACGCGACGCGCAGCCAGCCGAGCGGGCTGACGCGCAGCATCGCGGACATGTTCAAGGCGAAGGGCTGAGCGAACGTATCCACGCCGACGCGAGGGACCGTGGCGGTTCCTTCGCGCGGCGAGCGTGAAGAGTGGAGGGAGGGACGTCCGGTGCGCCGGCGGGCAACCGCCGGGCGGCCGCACGCTCCCGTCCCGAATCCGGCAAGGGGAGGTGTCCGATGAAGATGTCGAAGTGGATCGCATTGTCGTCTCTCGTCTTCGCGTCGGCCTGCGTCGTGCCGCAGTCGCGGTACGACCGGCTCCAGACCGAGTACCACGCCGAAAACCAGGCGCGGCGCCAGCTGGAGGACGAGGTCCAGCGCAAGGACGGAGAGGTCTCCGACCTGCGCGGCCAGTTCAACGAGAAGGACTCGCAGTACAACGAGTTGCAGAAGCTCTCGGCCGCGGACAAGGAGCGCATCGCGCAGCTCCAGAAGGCGCTCGAAGAAGCTCGGGTCGGCATGGGTCCCGCCGGCGAGAGCGACGGCGTCACGGTCTTCCGCACCGCGGAAGGATTTGGCTACAGCCTCGCCGAGTCGCTGCTCTTCGACTCGGGCTCGACGGAGATCAAGTCGGGAGGCAAGGCGGCCCTGAAGAAGATCTCCGCGAACCTCAAAGAGAAGAGGTACGCGGACATCCGGATCGAGGGGCACACCGACATCGACCCGGTCGTGCGCACCAAGGACAAGTTCCCGCTCGGCAACCACGAGCTCGCGGTCGAGCGCGCGCTGGCGGTCTACGCGACGCTGGTGAACGACGACGGCGTCTCGTCCACGGTGCTCTCGCTCGCGGCGTTCGGACCGAACCGCCCGCTGGACCCGGGTAAGAACGATGCGGCCAAGTCCAAGAACCGCCGCGTCGAGATCCACGTCGCGGTGCCGAAGAAGGGCTGAGCCCCTCGCGGCGTTCCGTCCGAGGAAGCGCCTCACCCCGCCGATTCGAACGCGGATCCAGAGGATGCCACGGCTCCCGCGCGCTCCGGCCCACGCCGGAGCGTGCGGGGGCCTCTTCCTTCTCCTCGCGCTCCTCGTCGCGACGAATTCGTGCCGGCGCGAGGCGGCGGCGGAAGGCCGGGCCGCCGCGGAGCCGCGCGTCTGGTTCCCGCTCCTGCAGGACATGGTGGTCGTCAAGGTCGACCCGGGCGACGTCGCGCCGGTCGGCGGCGACACCGAGGACGACGCGCCGCGCGACCTCTTCATCGACCGCTTCGAGGTCACTGACGGCGAGTTCGACGAGTTCCTGCGCGCGACCGGCTACGTCCCCGCCGACCCGGCGCTCTTCCTCTTCCACTGGCAGCGCGACGCCGGCGGCCGCCTCGCGCCGCGCGAGCCCGACGCGCCGGTGCGCTGGGTCTCCTACGCCGACGCGCTCGCCTACGCCCGCTGGCGCGGCAAGGAGCTGCCGACGCGCGCGGAGTGGCTCGAGGCGTGTCCGTCGGTCGCGTCGGGCCTGCTGCCGTGGTCGGGGCGCGGCCGCGCCGGCGCGTGCAACTCGCTGGCGAGCGGGCTCGAGGCGCCGACGCCGGTCGGCATGTACCAGCTCGGGATCACGGCGGCCGGCTGCTACGACATGGTCGGCAACGTCTCGGAGTGGACGACGACGGAGCCGTTCGGTCCGGAGAAGCGCTGCGTCATGGGCGGCTCGTTCCGCGAGCGCTGCGACCTGCAGGGGGAGGGGCGCGCCGGCGAGGGGCGCTCGCCCGGCTCCGGCCTGCCGCGCTCGAGCGAGGAGCGCGAGGCGTTGATCGAGCCGTGGATGAAAGGTCGCCCCCCCGAAGAGCGCGGCGACAACGTCGGCTTCCGCTGCGTCCTGCGCGACGCTTCGAAGGTCGTCGCCGAGGCGCTCGCGACGGTGGAGCGGCTCGAGGGCGCGGACCGGCGCGCCGCGCTCGCCGAGCTCGCGCGCGCCGGCGTGCGCGCGAGCGGGGAGAACGGCCTGCTGCCGTTCGTGCGACAGCGGCTGCTCGAGCGGCGCGAGCGCTGGCAGCTCGACTCCGACGGCCGCCGCGCCGACCCGCTGCGCGCCGCCAACTGCGACCTGCTGCGCGTCGCGTCGGAGCGCGCGGGCGGCGGCGACGACCTGCTGCTGGTCGGCGACGACGCCTGCACGCTGCTCGACGGCCGCAGCGGCGCGCCGTTGCGCCGCGTCGAGGTGCGCGGCTGCGGCAAGCATCCCCACCACGGCCTGCTCAAGGTCGGCGACGGCTCGGCGCGCCTCTGGATCGAGTGCGACGACGGCGAGCTCGCGCTGGTCGACTGGCGCGGCGGCGGCGTCGTGCGCGTGCCCGGCCTCGACGGCGACCGACTCCCGCTCTACGGCACGCCGACCACGTGGTGCGCGAGCGATCCCGAGGCGGCCGGCGACGCCTGGTTCGTGCAGCGCTTCGACCCGCGCGGCGGCGAGCTCGACCGGCGCGAGTTCGCGCCGCCGCTCACGCGCGTGACGCGCGTCGGCGCCGACGGCGTGCGCTCGCGCGTGTTGGTCGGCGTGCCGGTCGTCGCGCCGGCGCGCGCGACCGACGACGGCCTCTTCCTGCCGCTCGACCAGCCGCTCGAGGTGCCGCTGCCGCAGGGCCGGCGCGTCCCGACCTACCTGCTCGGTTCCCACTGGAGCGCGCTCCGGCTCGACCGCGCCCTCGCCACGACCGGCACGACGTGGGTCGCCGACGGCCGCGCGCCGCTGCCGGTGCAGCGGCGCGGCGGCTCGCTCGCGCTCGCGACCGGCGAGCTGCGCTTCACCTGGTTCCTCGGCGCGGGCGGCACCGAGGTGATCGACCAGCCGGTCGAGCGCTGGCTGCTGCCGACGTCGCTCCCGGCTACCTACCTGGTCGTCGACGGCGACCGCCGCCTCCACTGCTGGAGCGGCCGCCCCGCCGATCCGCTGCTGCCGCAGCCGCTGCCGGCATCCTCCCGCGGTGACTGGCGGGTCGTGCCGTCGGAGGGCGACTGGTACGAGCCACTCGCGCTGTCGGACGACGGGAACGAGCTCGCCGAGATCGTGCTCGACGAGCGGCCGGGAAGCGCGACGCTCGTGACGCGCGCGCGCGATCTCGCCTGGACGGGCGACCTCGCGTGGGGCTGCCGGCTGCGCGCGCCCGGTCGGCCGCTCCTCGTCCGTTCGCGAGCGACGCGCGGCGCCTCGTGGTTCGGCGTCGCCCTCGACGAGCCGCAGCGCCGCTTCGCGCTCGCGCTCGAGCAGTCGACGATCGCCGCGCACGTCGTGCGGCTCGCCGGCGGCGCCGCCGCCGTCTGCGCGCAGACGAGCAACACCGAGGCGTGGGTGCGCGACGCGCGGCGCTTCGAGCTCCTCGACGAGATCGGTGTGGTCCGGCCGCCGCTGCAGGAGGTGGTCGTCGCCGACCTCACGGCCGCGGGCACCTTCGACCCGGTGCTGCTGCTCGAAGACGGCTCGCTGGTGGCCCTGCGGCCGGCCGATCCGGAGCTCGCGCGCCTCGACGCCGACTTCCAGCGCGCGGTCGGGGCGGTGCAGGGCGGCGAGCCGCGCTGACGTGGACGGACGGCTCGAGCGGCAGATCGCGAGCGCGCGCGCCCGGCTGAAGGGGCGCGCGGCGCCGGGCCACCCGCGCCTCTCGCAGCACTTCCTGCTCGACGCGGCGCTGCTGCGGCGGATCGTCGCGTTCGCCGGCGACGTGGCGGGGCGCGAGGTCCTCGAGGTCGGGCCCGGGCCGGGCGGGCTCACCGCGGCGCTGCTCGACGCGGGCGCGCGCGTCACGGCGCTCGAGCTCGATCACGAATGGGCGTCCTTCACGCGCGCGGAGCTCGCGGACGGGCCGCTCGAGGTGCGCGAGGCGGACGCGCTCGCGGTCGCGCCGGCGGTCGTGGCCGAGCTCGCGGCGCGCGCGGGCCGGCCGCCGCTCGTCGTCGCCAACCTGCCCTACGCGATCGCGTCGCCGCTGCTGGTCGACCTCGTGCGCGGCGCGACCGCGCCCGAGCGGATCGTCGCGATGGTCCAGAAGGAGGTGGCCGACCGCCTCTGCGCCGGGCCGGGCGGGAAGACCCGCGGGCTGCTCACGCTGCTGGTCGCGCTGCGGGCGCGGGCGCGCCGCCGCCTGGTCGTCGCGCCCGGCAGCTTCACGCCGCCGCCGCGCGTCGCGAGCGCGGTCGTCGAGATCGTGCCCGACCCGGCGCGCGCCGCCGCGGCCACCGCCCGGCCGCGGCTCGAGGAGCTGCTGCGCGCCGCCTTCCAGGCGCGCCGCAAGATGCTGCGGCGCGCGCTCGCCGACGTCGTCCCGGCCGACCTCCTGGCGCGGGCGGGCGAGCGGCTGCTGACGCGCCGGCCGGAGGAGCTCGCCGACGAGGAGTGGCTCGCGCTGGCCGATGCCGTCGCCGCGCCGGCGGAGCGCCAGTAGCATCGGCGCTCCACGACCGCCGACCGGTCGTCGTATTTCGGGGGCGCATGGACGACTTCAGCCGCGTCAAGGAGGCCGTCGACATCGTCGACGTCGTCTCCCGCTATGTGCCGCTGCGCCGCGCGGGGTCGCGCATGGTCGGGCTCTGTCCCTTCCACGCCGAGAAGTCGCCCTCCTTCGGCATCCCGAACGGCCGCAAGTACTTCATGTGCTTCGGCTGCGGCAAGAAGGGCGACGTCATCACCTTCGTCTGCGAGATCGAGCGCGTCGATCGCGTCGAGGCCCTGAAGCGGCTCGCCGACGAGGCGGGCATCCAGCTCTCGTCCTACTCCTCGAAGGAGCGCGAGGAGCGCGACCGGCTGCTGCGCGTGCTCGCCGACGCGCAAGTGCTCTACCGCGCCGCGCTCGAGAGCGAGATCGGCGCGGCGGCGCGGCAGCTCATCGAGGCGCGCAAGCTCACGCGCGCGACCGTCGACGCGTTCGCGCTCGGCTACGCGCCGGTCGCACGTGGCTCGTCGTTCGGCTCGGCGGTGATCACGAACCGGCTGGTCGCGAAGGGCCACCGGCGCGAGGACGTCGTCGCGGCCGGGATCGCCGGCGAGAAAGACGGCTCCCTCTACGACGCGATGCGCGACCGCCTCACCATCCCGATCCGCGACGAGCGCGGCCACGTCCTCGCGTTCGGCGGCCGCCGCATGACCGACGGGCCCGACGCGCCGCCCGCCAAGTACGTCAACACGCGCGAGACGCCCATCTTCAGCAAGGGGCGCGTGCTGTTCGGGATCGACCGCGCGAAGGAGGCGGTCCTGAAGCAGGAGCGCGTCGTATTGGTGGAGGGCTATCTCGACGTGATCCTCGCGCACCAGGGCGGGCTCGACGTGGCGGTCGCGGCGCTCGGCACGGCGGTGACGCCGGACCACGCGCGGCGCCTGCGCCAGCTCGCGCCGCGCGCGCTGCTCTTCCTGGACGGGGACGAGGCGGGCAAGCGCGCGGCGGAGCGCGCGGTTCCGCTGCTGCTCGCGCAGTCGATCGCGGCGCGCGTGCTGGTGCTGAAGGAGGACAAGGATCCGGGCGACTACTTCGCGCGCGGGTCGACGCGGGAGGCGTTCGAGGAGCTCTCCGCGCGCGACGCCGTCGGCGCGCTCGACTTCCTGCTCGAGCGGCACGGCCTGCGACGCGCCGCCTCGTTCGAGGAGAAGATGCAGGTCGCGCGGGCCGTCGCCGAGGCGCTGGCGCCGCTCGAGGACCCGCTCATGAAGGGCGAGGCGCTGACCCACGTCGCCCGCCAGCTCGACCTCGACCCGCGCGGCGTCGTCACGAAGTACGGAAAGGTCCCGGCGCGCCGCCCCGCGCCGGAATTGCGCTCGGGGGCGACCGCAGGGAGTGCGCCGGCAGGAGCGGAGCCAGCCGAGGGGGGCGGCGGCGCGGGCGACGCTGCCGGGGCGGGAACGATCGGGAAAGTTGCTCCGGAACCATTGGCGAGACAGTTCGTGCCTCCTGCGCAAGTGGCTGCAGAACAAGAACTTCTGATCGCGATGATGGCGGATCCGACGCTCCGGGCGGCGGCGGCCCAGCTGGTCCCGGCGGAGACCTTGGTTGACTCCGTGAGAGCCCGGCTATTCAGGGGCCTCGCCCAGTCCCCGGCCGCCGACGCCGAGCAGCTCGTGGAAGGACTGCTCACGGAATGTTCCGGTGACCGGGAGTCGCAGGAAATCCTCCTGGATCTGGTAGACCGACGCGCTTGCACCGAGAACGCCGGGAGCCTGTTCGACGGAGCGATCCAGTACTTCAAGCGTCGCAGGCAGGCGCACGACCGGGAGCGGCTGCTCGCGGAGTACCGGACGAAGCTGAGCTCCGGCGACGCGAATGCGGCGCAGGACTTCCTGCGGGACTACGAGACGTTCCGCCGCACCCGCGGCGCGAGCTGATGTGCGAGAGATGCTGATCTGCGAGAGATGCTGATCTGGAAGAGATGGATGGGGCGAGCGCCCCCGACGGAGAGCGGATGACCACGCGACCGAACGCCAGCCCCGACCGCATGGACCCCTACGTCCGCGCGCTGATCGACAATGCGCGCAAGAAGGGGTACCTGACCTACGACGAGCTCAACCAGGAGCTCCCGGAGGACGCGGTCGACAACATCGACGACGTGCTGTCGAAGCTCGAAGAGAACGGCATCGAGCTGGTCGACGAGTCGGAGATGGAGGACGACGGGCGGCGTCGCCGCGAGGACGACGAGCCGGCCGTCGTCGTCGGCGTCGGGAAGTTCTCCAAGACCGGCGGCAGCGAGAAGATCGACGACCCGGTCCGCATGTACCTCACCCAGATGGGTGAGATCCCGCTCCTCACGCGCGACCAGGAGATCAACCTGGCGCGGACGATCGAGGAGACGCGCGCGGCGTTCCGCCGCCTCCTCCTGAGCTCCGGCTTCGGCGTCCGCTCCGGGATCCAGATCCTCGAGGACGTGAAGGACGGCAAGCTCGCCTTCGACCGCACGCTCAAGGTCCCGACCTCGGGCACCGAGCCGGCGAAGAGCGAGATCCAGGAGCGGCTCCAGGAGAACCTGGTCACGCTGCGCAAGCTCTATCTCAAGAACCAGTCGGAGATCGAGCTGCAGATCCAGGGCGAGATCCCGGCGCGCGAGCGGCCCGACGTGGTGCGCCGGACGTCCCGGCGCCGCCGCAAGTGCGCGCGCCTGCTCGAAGAGCTGCAGATCCAGCTGAAGAAGGTGAAGCCGCTCATCGACCTGCTCAAGGACGAGTGGGATAAGGGGCGCGAGCTCGAGCGGCGCTGGAAGCGGCTGAAGAGCCGCAGCGACAGCGACACGGCCAAGGAGGCGCAGGCCGCCTTCGAGGCGTGGTGCCTGCGCGCCATGGAGACGCCGACGCGCCTCGAGCGCCGCCTGACCGTGATCGAGACGCGCTACCGCGGCTACGACCAGGCCAAGCGCGCTCTCTCGTCGGGCAACCTGCGCCTCGTGGTCTCGATCGCCAAGAAGTACCGCAACCGCGGCCTCTCCTTCCTCGACCTGATCCAGGAGGGCAACACCGGCCTGATGAAGGCGGTGGAGAAGTACGAGTACCGGCGCGGGTACAAGTTCTCGACCTACGCGACCTGGTGGATCCGCCAGGCCATCACGCGCTCGATCGCCGACCAGGCGCGGACCATCCGCATCCCGGTCCACATGATCGAGACGATGTCGAAGCTGCGGAACGTGCAGAAGAAGCTGGTCCAGCTCATGGGCCGCGAGCCGACCATCGAGGAGGTCAGCAAGGAGGCGAACGTCCCGCTGGAAGAGGCCAAGCGGGTCACCAAGATCGCCCGCCACCCGATCTCGCTCGATCGTCCCATCGGGGACGGGGAAGACAGCTACTTCGGCGACTTCATCGAGGACGACACGGTCGAGTCGCCGGTCGAGGGCGCCGGCCAGGAGATGCTGAAGGAACGCATCTCCAGCGTGCTGCAGACCCTCTCCTTCCGCGAGCGCGAGATCATCAAGCTCCGCTACGGCATCGGCGACGGGTACACCTACACGCTCGAGGAGGTCGGCCGCATCTTCAAGGTGACGCGCGAGCGCGTGCGGCAGATCGAGGCGAAGGCCGTCCGCAAGCTGCAGCACCCGATCCGGGCGCGCCTGCTCGAGGGCTTCCTCGAGCGGGAGGGTGGAGGGGCGGTCTGACCCGGCCCCTTCAAACGGGTCGCCGGGCGTCCATCATGGCGGGAACGAGGAGGTGAGGATGGCGACGGTCGACCCGAAGCAGACCCTGATCGGACTCATCAAGCTTCAGCAGCTCGACGCCGACGTCTGGCGCATGAAGCGCCGCATCGTCGAAGGGCCGCAGCTCCTGGCGCGCCGCAACGAACGCTCGCAGCAGGCCGAGGCGCGCGTCCAGCAGACGCAGCAGAAGATCCTCGAGTTCAAGAAGCAGATCGGGGCGCTCGAGCTCGACGTCAAGACCAAGGACGTGGAGATCCTGAAGATCCAGGGCGCGCAGGGGCAGTCGCGCACCAACGAGGAGTTCCGCGCCTTCGGCGAGCACGTGAGCCGCCTGCGCAAGGAGAAGAACGCGATCGAGGACCGCATCCTCGAGTTCCTGCAGCAGATCGAGTCGACCGACGCGACGCTGAAGGAGCAGAAGGCGACGCTCGAGTCGCTGAAGAAGGAGTCGGCGGAGAACACCGCGGTCTGGCAGCGCGAGGAGGCGGAGTACCGGTCCGAGCTCGCGAGCGCCGACGCGCGCCGCGCCGAGTACGCGAAGTCGCTGCCGCCCGGGCCGCTCTCCACCTACGAGCGCGTCCTGAAGGCGCGCGACGGCAAGGCGGTCGTCCAGGTCGAGAGCAAGAACTGCGGCGGCTGCCAGATGGCGATCACGCCCAACGACATGGCGCGCCTGCATCGCGCGGGCGAGCTGGTCTACTGCCGCAGCTGCGAGCGCATCCTCTACCTCCCGGAAGTCGCGCAGCAGAAGGCGACCTGAACGGAGCGCGGAGATGGCCGCGCCCGCCCCCGCGTCCGGCATCGCGAACGTCGTCGTCGGCACGGCCGGCCACATCGACCACGGCAAGTCGAGCCTGGTGCGCGCGCTCACCGGCATCGACCCCGACCGCCTGCCCGAGGAGCAGGAGCGCGGCATGACCATCGACCTCGGCTTCGCGCGCTGGCGCGCGCGCGACGGCCGGACGGTCGGGATCATCGACGTGCCGGGCCACGAGAAGTTCGTGAAGAACATGGTCGCCGGCGCGACCTCGCTCGACATCGTGATGCTGGTGATCGCGGCCGACGACGGCGTGATGCCGCAGACGCGCGAGCACCTCGAGATCCTCGGCCTGCTCGGCATCGAGAGCGGCTTCGTCGTGCTCACGAAGGTCGACCTCGTCGACGCCGAGATGCGCGCGCTGGCGCTCGAGGACGTCCGCGCCCTGGTGCGCGGCACCTTCCTCGACGGCGCGCCGGTGGTGCCGGTCTCCAACGTGACGCGCGCCGGCTTCCCGGAGCTCGAGGCCGAGCTCGAGCGGCGCGTCGCGGCGGCGAAGCCGCGGAGCGCCGAAGGGCTGTTCCGCATGCCGATCCAGCGCGTCTTCTCGGCGCGCGGCCACGGGACCGTGGTGACCGGCGTACCGCTCTCCGGCCAGGCCGCGCCGGGCGACGAGGTCGAGGTCGTACCGCCGGGACTGCGAGGGCGAGTCCGCGGCATCCACGCCTACGGCGTCGCGCGCGAGCGCGCGACCGCCGGCCACTCCTGCGCGCTCAACCTGAGCGACGTCGACTGGCGCGCCGTCCACCGCGGCATGGTCGCCGCCGCTCCCGGCTTCTTCCCGGCGGCGGCGCTCTTCGAAGCGCGCCTGCGCTACCTCGCCGGCCGCGACCGGCCCCTCGCGCACCGCACCGAGGTGCGCGTCCATCTCGGGACGAGCGAGGTGCTCGGTCGCGTGCGCATCCTCGACAAGGAGCAGCTCGCGCCCGGCGAGGAGGCGCTCGTGCAGCTCGAGCTCGAGGCGCCGGTCGTCGCGTGCGGCGGCGACCGCTTCCTCGTGCGGCAGATCTCGCCGATGGTGACGCTCGGCGGCGGCGTCCTCTTCGGCGCGTCGCGCACGCACCGCAAGCGCCTGAAGGAGCACCACATCGAGCAGGTGGAGCGGCGCGAGCAGGCGCTCGCCGACCCGCGCCTCACGCTCCGCTTCGCCGCCGAGCAGCGCCGCTTCGAGCCGTTCCACGTGCGCGACCTGGCCGCCGACGTCGGCGCGCCGCTCGAGGAGGTCGAGGCGCGCGTGCGCACGCTGGTCGAGGCGGGCGAGCTCGCCGACCTCGGCCGCGGGCAGTTCCTCTCGCAGCTCTTCGCCGGGGAGGCGCGCGCCAAGATCGAGGCCGCGCTGGCGGAGCTGCACAAGCAACAGCCGCTGAAGAAGCTGCTCGAGATCCGCGAGCTGCGCAACAAGGTCGAGCTGCCCGAGGCGACGCTCCACTTCGTCAAGTCGGAGCTGGTGCGCAAGGGCGCCGTGGTCGAGGAGGGCGGGCCGGGGCTGCTGCGGCTCGCGTCGCACCGGCCGGCCGTCTCGGGCGAGGACGAGAAGCTGCTCGACGCGCTGCGCGCCCTCTACGCGGAAGCGGCGCTCCAGCCGCCGACGGTCGAGGAGGCGGCGGCGAAGCTCGCGGCGCCGCCGCGGCGCGTCGCGACGCTGGTCGAGCTCCTCTGCGACGAAGGGGCGCTCGCGCGCGTCGGCGCGCTGCGCTTCGCGAAGGCGGCGCTCGAGCGCGCGCGCGCGGAGCTGGTGCGCGTCGCCCAGGCGCACGGCGGGGAGGTCGTGATCCCGGCGCTGCGCGACGCGCTCGCGACCTCGCGCAAGTTCATGATCCCGCTGCTCGAGCACTTCGACGCGGCAGGGCTCACCGCGCGGCGCGGGGAGAAGCGCTTCCTGCGAGTGAGCCGCGTCTGACTACCTGCCGCCGGCCGCGGCCGCGGCGGGGCGCTGCGTGGCGAGCAGCTCGTCGAAGCGCTTCGCGAGGTCGTCGAGCTCGCGCAGCGACGTCGTCGCCATCACGCGCCCTTCGGTGATCTTGACCGAGAGGCGCTTCATCGCCATCTCCGAGACGGAGAGGACGCGCGTGCTCTCGGTGAGGAGCGCGCTCGCCCGCTGCTGGAACTCGGGATCGGAGCTCTTCGACTGCGCGTCGACGAGCGCGGCCTTGAGG
>Ga0137459_1000007_pt1 | contig 67049 bp, 85 predicted proteins | sample EasRivERMGT700_2_FD_104908 | JGI IMG/M metagenome (GOLD analysis project Ga0137459, IMG submission 104908) | Soil microbial communities from meander-bound floodplain in the East River, Colorado, USA - East River MetaG ERMGT700_2 | ecosystem: Environmental > Terrestrial > Soil > Floodplain ...
CGTCAGCGGCGCGACGAGGTAGTCTCGCCCGCCCATCTGCTGCGGCACCGCCCTGCCTAGATTGACCAAGAGGGATTCCATGAACGAAATCTAGCAAGGCGGGGAAGGAATAGAAAGAGGAAACGGCGTCAAGCCGTAGTCTCTAATAGAAAGGATTTGCGACGTGCTTCGCCGACCAGCTTGATCAGGCGATAGTACATCGACCGCTTATAGAACTGGCAGAGGATAGTCAGCCCTCGCTTGAGCTTCTTGCGCAGGTTGCAGATGTGAAACTTGATCGTCTCGATAGACGCCTGCTCGTCCCAAATGCACTCGAACATCTCCTCGCGGGAGTGAGGCTCACCGTCCGAGAGGATCGAAAGCATCTTGGCCTCGGTAGCTGTGAGAGGAGTTCCGTTCGTCAGGGTCAGCATCACCGCACCTCCTTGATCTTGCCCAGCGCCCTACTGAAGGCGCTCAGGTAGTCCTCGTTGCCGACCAAGCTCTGCGGCCTGTCCCTGGCCGGGGTCAGGTCGGCTCCGACCCACCTACTCTCCTCACCGCCCTCCCTCTCGACGGAGATGTCGAGGGCACGGCCGATGGAGGACTTGGTGTCCTTCTGGTCCTTCGAGTCCTCACCGACGTTTGCCGGCAGCCACGCGCAGCGACAATTCGGGTGACGCGGGAGCATCCCCTTGGCTTCGTCGATCTTGAGCACCACTCCTTCGAGAGGTTGGCAGAGTTCGCACACGTGGTCGTCTCCCGCCGTCGACCACTCCACCACGACCCCGACCTCCTCGACTCCAAGCTCCTCCAGCGCCATCAGCTGCCCCTCGGCATGGGCGCGGACGATCTCGGTCCGAGCGATGACCAGGCTGCGGTTCTCCCCAATGTCAAGGTCGCGGTCGAGGTCCCTGGCTATGTCTCTCGGCGAGTCGCCCTTGACAAGACCGTCGGTGAGGTGCCGGGTCATCCTGGTGGCCGTCGCGGTCGTGACGTTCTCCAGCTCGTCGAAGGACCGCGAGGCCAGCAGCTGCACCTTCTCTATCGCGACCGGACGGTTGAAGGCACTGCGCAGGAACTCGTCCCGCGAGCCGAGGTAGAAGTCTGACTTGCCGGAGAGTTCTGCCGCCACCCTCTGCGGTCGACGCGTGTCGTCGAAGGCCCTGCCCGCCCCCTTCTGGAGACCCAGCTTCGTATAGGCTTCCCACAGCTCTCTCTCACTTCTTGAAGTAAGCTCGCCCTCCATCTCCCTGCGCAGCCAAGCCTTGAACTGCCTAACCTTCTCTGGGTCCGAGGCGAACTGCCAGCGACCGGCATTGGCGGTAAGTCCCTTCTTGCCAAACAGCTCCTCGGCATCCGAGTCAATATCCTCTCCCCAGGGAGGCGTTGAGTCCTTCCACAATTCGTCGGCCAGCGCCACCGCTTCTTGAGGAGAGAGGTCGAGGGAGATTGCCTGCGTGAAGATGGCGATGTACCAGTCGTCGTAGTCGTGAGCTTCGAGGGCATCAGCCATCAACTCGGTCAGGGATGCCTCGACGTTGCCGACCCCTTGAGGCATGACTGAGACCTTGTCGAGCAATCCACCTGCCGCCGACCGTAGCGAGTCCCGCACCAGCTTCAGCGCGGCCTTCGCGGTCTTGATTGGGCTGCGAGCCGTGCTGTACGCGAGGTAGGCTCCGGTTGCCGGAGGGACGACCCACGTCAGTGCCTGGACTCCGGTACCGACTCCCGAAGCAGAGAGACCGATGGCGACCGGCTTGAAGGCCGCGATGTCGACGGCGGCGAGGACCCCCCTCAGCCTCCTGGCCTGCTCAGGGGTCGAGCCGCGTTCTACTGCCACAGCTTCTGCCAAAGCTTGCGAGGCAGTCCATCCGGCAAAGGCGGTGTGGTAGAGAACCGAGAGACCGGTCTGGAGAGGTCGAGGCAGCAGTGCTATCTTCGAGGCGATCTGGTCCTTGAGGGCATGCTCGACCTCTCCTGCCTTGGTGCCGAGGGCCTTGAGACGGTTGGTGAAGGACCGACCCTTATTCGCCTCGTCGGGAGTCACTCCGCTGGGGCACGGACCTGGCACCCCTGAACCCTGACCACCGCAGTTGACGTAGAGGTAATTCCTACTGACGAACGGCCCGAACGGGTGGTCCCGCGCCGAGCTGTCCAGTCCGAAAGCGTCCTCGTCAACTAGTAGCGCCTTGAGCTTGGCGCGGAGCCTCTCGAACCGCACCCGCAGCTGTCGCTCGAAGGCCCTGCGCAGGGAGGCGGTCCTGGTCGGGTCTACGCGTAGAGGGTTCGGAGCCTTCTTCTTGCGAGGTGCGTTGACTATCACGGCAACCTCCCTATGCGGTGAAGGGCTTCGCGTCAGCCATCTTCTGCGTCGCGGCGATCTCGCTGAGCGCGCCGTACATCTTCTCGACCAGCTGCCTCTTGCCCTTGGCGGTGAAGATGTTCAGCTTCTCAGCCTCTGCTCTCAGAGACTTCTCGTCCATCGTCGAGGCCAGTGCCAGCAGCTGGGCCTTGACCTTCTCGGAGGAAAATCCCTCCTTCTTGACCTGAGCAACCAAGTCTCCGGCACCCTTGCATGGACCTGGGACTCCGCTGCCCTCGCCCCCACAGTTGGCAATGTTGATGCCGGCGAAGTCCTCGTCGGTGAAGGGAGATGCCCCGCCGTCGTCTCCCTCGTAGCTCTCTCCCGAGTCCTCTTCGCCATCAAACGGTTGCGCATCGTACTCCGCCGCAGCGCTGCCGAGGATCGCCCGCGCCTGCTCCTCGGTCAGGTTGTCGAACTTCGTCATCCACTCCATCGGAGGGATCAAGCTCTCGACGTTGCCGGAGATGTAGGTCGCGTATGCCTGAGCCTTTTGCGTCAAGATGCCTGCGCGGTCGCTGTCCGAGTGCGAGGTCAGGTCTGGCCACTGCACGTGGTAGCCCTGCGGCTCCGACAAGACTCCGACGCAGATCAGCCGGTCGATCAGCGGCATGATGATGCGCGGCGTGATGTAAGAGTTCTGCCGGAACTTGAGCCGATCGTTCCACGCTTGGTCGTCTTGAGAGGACGCCAGCTCGCCGCGCTCCGACCCCATGAACACTCGCTTGGGGATGCCCAGCTTGATACAGATCGCCTCGATCTGGACCATGATGTGGGAAGTCGGGTCGACGACGGTCGGGGCGACGGTCTTTGCAGTGAGACCTGACAGCCAGCCCCAGCGCTGGCCCCCGTCCATGTTCTCCATCATCGTCTTGAGCGCCTCGATGTCGATCTTGACCTGACCGCCCAGCGAGGGGTGCGTCTCAAGGAAGAGCCTCATCAGCATGTTCTTCCAGTACGCCTCGGCGTCCCCGCCGTAGAGCTTGCGCAGGTCGAGGATGCGAGGCAGCACCTGCTGCATCCGAGGCTTGCCGAATATCTCCGAGGGGCCGAGGTCGTCGGCCAGGTGCAGCACCCTGCTCCAGTGGACGTAGAGCATCGAGGTGTCGACCAGCCCGCCCCCGCCGTGGAAGGTCCGGGGGTCGTTGAGGGTGATGGCGTAGCGGATCGGCTGACCTCGGCGCGGGCTGTTCGGGTTGGTCTCGAACTGAGCGATCTGCACCAGGGATTCGGGGAAGACCCTTAGCGAGAGCAGCTCCATCCCCTCGGTCGCCTTGGGCTGGGGGTGCATCATCGCAGCCTTCGCCAGCGGGTCGTCCCCGTAGACCTCCCGCAGGTCGCTCTGCGTCGGCACGAAGTCGTTGACTACCTTGCCGCCCTTGACGATTCTCAGAGGCAGCAGCTTCGAGGGTCGCTCGTTGACCGTCAGCGCCCCGCCGACCGGAGCCGAGGTCGGCAGCTTGTCGTTGAAGCCCAGCAGCATCAGCCCAAAGGAACCAATCCCCGACACCTCATCCGCCCGCCTGACCCACTCCCAGAGAGGATTCGCATCGTCGGTTGGCAGGAACCAGGACTTCTCCCCCCGCAAGTGCCGACCGACCGCGTCGAGCCTCAGCTCGAACGGCGTCACTTTCTTGGCCGCTTCTTTTTCAAACACCAGCGGGTTGACCTGCCAGGATTCACGCACCAGGCACTCGACGACTCTGGCCGCTATCGGGTCGAGGTCGTAGAGGTCCTGGTACTGCTGGATGGTGATGGCGCTAACGGAGGCCGGGTGACCGCACTCGTCGGGTATCGAACGCCGAGGGTCGAAGAGCTTCTGGAACAGCGCCATCCGCGAGGTGATCTCGTTCATCACGAGACCCTCGTTGCGTATGCTCTGCCGGCTGAACTCGCCGTCGAGAGGAGACTCTGAGGGCTTGACGCTGCCGTTACCGTTGGTCGCAGACATAGATGCTCCTTGTGTCAACCGCCACCTGCCGTGAACCCGGCGAACTCCTGAGTCATGCCGAACACCGCCAGCACGACCGCGTCGGCCTCGTCGGGGGAGTGGCCGATGATCTGAGTCAGGGTCTTGGTCAGCTTCTGCTTCCTCATCTGCTCGGACTGACCACCTTTGGGGAGCATCCAGTAGCGCCCCTTGTCGTCGAGCAGCTTGGGCATCTTGGACAGCTGGAACAGGAGCTGCTCGTACTGCTCTCCGAGGTTAGGAGGCGGCAACGCAAAGGACTCTGAGGAGGGGTCGAGGAGGTTCGAGAACTCGCCGTAGAGCTGCGCTCGGCGGTTGACGTAGACGTACCGCTCCTCGCGATTCTCTATGCGCTCCTGCACCAGCCTCATGCCGTGCTTCGGCTCCATCATCAGGCTCTCGCCGAAGGCCAGGGTCTTGACTCCGAATCCTTCCTTGCGCAGGCGGTCGGCGTGCTGGTGGCCTCCGCCGCCGATGTCGAAGTAGACCCGCGAGGGATCAAGGCGATGCCTGACGATCAACTCCCTGACGTCCCTCGTTATCACCGTCGTGTCCTTGGTCTTCTTCGAGATCAGGTCGATCAGCCCCAAGTAGTCGACCACCGCGTAGCTCGTGTTGTCGCCCCCCTGCGCAGAATCGACCCCCAGAGCGACGCCCAGCCTGCTCTTTGAAGAGGAGAGGTCCCTCCAGCGCTGGTTCGCTCGCTGAAGCCACGAGGGAGGAAAGAGCATCACCGAGGCGCCGACGTAGAACTTGGCGTCAAGGCCGATGGTCTGCCGCTCCTCGTCCCAGAGAGTCCTGCGCTCCAGGTACTCGTCCCAGGTCAGGACTCCCGGCAAGATCACCTCGCCGGTCGGCTCGATCCCCCACGCCCGCTGCTCAAGAGCGAGCTTGACGTTGGGGGAGTCCTCGGCGCTGATGGTGATGATCTTGCGCAGATAGTCGGTGACGGCCTTCACTATGCCACGATCCTCCGCTCATTGATGATGTCTCCGCCCTCGACGGCCTTCCGCACGAAGTTCTCAGTCGGGTTGCAGTTGAAAATCCAGAGCATCCTCTTGGCCCAGCCCTGTCCTTGAACCCTGACCGAGTCGTCGAGGGCCGAGGCTTCGTCGCCTATCAAGATCGAATAGGGGCTGTGATGACCTGCCCCGCCCTCCTGCTGATCCCAGCACTGCCTCTTGAGATAGGAAATCTCGCAGACCTTGCCCTTGACCATCCGGCGAATCTCCCTGTCGTAGACGACCAGCGGCCCCCCGTCCTTCGACTCAAGAGGATACTTCGCGGTCCTAATGAACCGCAGCAGCTCGCCCCAGAGAACGTCAGTGTGCTCATCTTTCACTGACGTGATGATTCCCCTGCAAGGCCAGTGGCGCAGGAACCAGGTCGCCCCGACGAAGCCCCCGACGAAGTCCTTGCCGGCCTTGTTCGAGGAGGGCACGTAGGTCTCGTAGTTGTTCTCGACGGACCTGACGATCTCGCGCTGCTTGTCATAGAACTGAACTTCGGGCCAGAGGAAGGCCCCCAGCTTGAGAGGGTCGCGCAGCTCGGTCAAGAGAGACTTCATGAGGATGAGAGACCTCGATTGAATTCTTCGTCGGGAGTCTGCCACTCTCCAGTAATGGGCAGAGACATTACTCCCCAGCTTCCCTTTCGCCAGCAAACTACGGGAGACTGAACTACGATGAGAACCTTGAAGTCATCCTCCATCCTGAAGACTTCCCCGACCTTGAGTTCCCAGAGATGACAGAATCTCTCGCCATCGACGATACAGCGCCTCATCATCCGCCAATCCAAACGAACCAAGCGAATGAAGTAGAGAACGAGGTTGATGAGCAAGATTCTCATGTCTTCTGCTCCTCTCCGTCCAAGGTGTCAGGACCCTCGATGGCCGCGACCTTAGCTTCAGCAAGGCGCTTCTCTACCTGATCCTCGCTCGCTGCCGCTACCTGCTTGGCCAGCCCGTCCCAGAAGTCCGGGCCGACGATGTTGACGTTGAGTTGAGGAGCCAGCTGCTCTAGGATGCCGACGTGCTTGGCCAGTATCTCCAGCGCGGCAGGCTTGGACCAGAACTTGATCTCGGTCGTCTGCTCGTCCTCGTCGACTCCATCGGGATCGTCAGCTTTTGCTCTTGAGATGACTCGCTTGGTCACCTTGATGGAGGAGATGCAGGCAGCGGTATCAGCATCCATATCCTTGAGGTGAAGCAGAGTGCCAGTGATTGGGTCGATGACCTTCCTGGCGTCCATGAATCCCAGCCGAGCCAGCTCCAGGATCACCCTCTGAGGATTGAGGCCAAGCTCTTCGCAGCGCTGAGTGATCCGGCGAGCGAGGATGGTCCTGACGATGGGATGCTTCATCAGCTTGTTGGCGACCGAGGAGGGGGAGAGATAGCCGGCGCTCTTGCAAGCCTCGGTGAAGTCGAAATCTTCGCGACCCAACAATGCTTCGACGGCCATCCTCTGTTGAGCAGAGAGGCCCTCGAACTCATCCCTCTCACCACTCCAAGGTTTCAAACAAGACGCAACCGAACTCATCTTTCCTCCTTTGCTGAACCAACCCCCGACCTGCACTTTAGATTCTTGATAAAGTTTCTCGGACGGAGTTGCACCATCCCAGCCTTGCGGCCTCCTGTACCTCAGGAGTAGACTTGCTGAAAGTCAACACTAAGAAACTTGAATTTTCTCCCTAAGCAACTTCGCAGCCTCGTACCAGGCCATCGAAGCCGTCTCCCAGCTCGACGAGAGCGCCACTGAGCACTCCCCGACCTTGCGGTAGACCTTGAAGCGCTGGCTCTCTGAATCCCAGACGATCCTGGCATCAGGGAAGACCGCCTTGACCTCTTGCTCGTCAGCGCTCATCGCTACCACCAACGCCAAGAGGAGTCAGGCATCCAGTTCTCGTCAGTTAGAGCCTTCGCTTCGAGAAGCCACTCCTCCAACTTCTCCTTCTGCCCGGTCGCCATCAGCGCATCGGCCCAGCCCATGCTGTAAATCCTGACAATGTCCCGCCACTGGTAGCCGTCAGTCAAGACGTCGAGGCCGTCGGGATAGATCATCCTGATCGATTCGAGGAATGCTTCTTTCATCTCTATCCCGCCTTGTTTGGCTGATCCTGAGAGGGAGCGGCAACGACCGCCACCTTCCCGTCCCAGGCGTAAACCTTCCACCTTGCCCCGAAGAAGCGCTGCGCCCTCTCTCGCAAGAGATTCGCCTGAGACTTGACCGCCTCGAAGTCCAGCGGATCGAGCGAGGTCCTGCCGCCGGTGTCAACCAAGACTCTGGCCTCTTGCGCATCGTCGTCTCGCTCCACCTCGATCAGGCAGCCGCAGAGCCGCACCGAGAGTCCCTTGTAGATCATCACGACGTCTCCCTCGTCCTGGTAGTGGTTGCTCTTCATGTCACCGCCCTCCCCTGAACCTGCCGACCGAAGCCGGCCTTTTTTCGATTCTAGGGGCAGCAAGGGAATTTTGCAAATTTTCTTTTTTTGGTATTGCTTTCGCGGCCTTGCTTTCATAATCTATAAGCCTAACCTGAAGAGGCTAAGTACTAGTCTACTTATATATTACTATATATATATAGTATTAAGAAGAAGGCTTATTTTTTCGCTTTTTCCTTGCTTTCTTCAAGGAATCCTCAAGCTCCGAAACTTTTGCTGCAAGTGCTGAGACCTTCCTCAAAGAGGCCGCGAGGTCCTTCTTCCTCTGCGGAATCCCCTCCCACTCTCGCCCGATTTCTTTTAGCTGTTCCCGCACTCTCTCCCTCTCCTTCAGGTCGGCATCCCAGGTAGCTTGGTCTCGCAGGGGACTCAGCGCCACCTCGATCAGCTCCCGAAACTTCGACGGCTCCAGCGCGTCAAGCTCCCAGCACTCCTCGACTCCGAACTCCGCGACGTATGCCTTGTACCTACTGTCAGTCTGCTTGACCGGGTTCGGCGGCGGCTGGTGCTCCTCTACCTGAGCCATCGTCAGGGCGACCCTCTCGAAGTCGCAGTCGGCTCCGAAGGTCTGCGAGAGTCGAGCGAAGATGTCGCGACTCATGTCGACCCCCGAAGGGTCGTGGTCGCCGAAGTGGATGATGAAGGGGCGCTGCCCAGCCGAGAGCCATCGCTTAAGTCTCTCCGACGCTCGCCACATCTCGGAGAGGCTCGTGTAACCTCTGCAAGAGAAGTAGGGCACGTCGTTCTCGTCGCAGACCTTCTCGATGACGCCGGTGAGGGCGTCCTTCTCGATCCAGACCTCGGGACGCCATTGCTGGTTCTGCCAGAGGTCGACCGCGTACCACCGAGCTAGCTTGTCGAGGGCCTCCTGCGGCCCGGCGAAGTGCTCCAAGAGCTTGAGGCTACGGGTCCGATCCTCGATGGAGTCCCACGAGACTCTGCCCATCAGCCGGGCGTCCCCGATGACCCGCCCCAGCTTCTTGTAATTCTTCTGCTTGTTCGCCAAGAAGCCCCTCGCGACGAACTGGTAGTAGAGCTGGCGCAGCGTGAGCACAAGGCCCTGCGCCTCGTACTCGGCGAGGATGTCGTTGGCCCTCTTGACCATCACGCGGGCGTCGCGCCGCAGCAGCTTGGGAATCGAGTAGCGGATCAGAGACATCGAACCTCCTCAAAGAAAAATGCCGGCTCGCCTCCCTTGGACCAAAGTCGCGAAGTTCGCACGAGCCGGCGCGTCGTCGAGCAGGCAGGGATTTTCGCATCATCCGACCCTTAGCCTTCTGAGCGTCTCCGCTCGGTACTAGCCGCAAACCGTGACGCGCCTGTTCTCGATGACTAGAACGGAATCTCCTCATCAATAAAAGGGTCGGGCGGCGAGAGGCAATCGGCGAAGGGCTTGACGTCGACCGCCGCCCCTCGGTCGTCGGCAAGGCCCTTCCCTCCCGCAGAGAAGTCTCTTGCCAATGCCAGCAGAGCCAGGTCGGTCGGCACGACGTGAGAGACCAAGCCCAGCCTGCGCAGGACCGATGCCAGGGCAGACCTCATCAACGCCTCCCTGCTCGGCGGCGGCGCTTGCTTGGCCCGTCGAGGCTTCCTCGGTTCGAGGCTCTTGGGGAACTTCGGCATCAGTACTGACCTCCCATGTCGACCCGTCCCTTGTGGCCTCGCTTCTTGGGGACCTTGTACAGATTCGGAGAGGTCGAGCCTGCCTCATTGATCAGCGAGGAGTCGGTCCCGTATCGCTGATGCCGGTGGCAGTAGAAGCCGCTCCCGCATCGGCAGGCTTTCGTCGAGTCAATCTTCTCCTCTGTCTTCCTTCGCCTTCCCATCGCCGTACCTCCTGTTGGTGGAAATGGTCTTGTCCCTCATCGGGGGCAGTCCCCCTCGCTCTGCCATCCAAGCTCTCAGCGCCTCTCTGCCGGCCTCGGTGATCACGTAGACCAACTCGGACTGCCCGTCGACGTCGAGGTCAATCCGCCGGACCAACTTCATCTCCAGCAACCCCGGTCGAGCCTTGCCGGAGCTTGAGTTCTCCGGCACTCCGTTGATGCTTGAGTTGATCGTCCCGCTGCCGACCGAGAATCCGGCGGCCTCGGAGAGCGCGGGCTTCGTCATTGGGGGGCAGTCCTCTCCGGCCAGGACGACGAGGAGCCTAGCCTGCGGAGTCCTGATCTTCGGCGGGGAGTCATCAGTTGGGAACGGAGGCATCGGGGATCGTCTCCAAGACTAGCTCGACCGGCCTCTCACAGACCGTCTCTGCCGGTCTGTGAGTGACGTCAACGAAGTAGTGTGCCCTTCCCTCAAAGTATCTCACCTTGCCGGAGTCCAAGGCTGGCTGGCTGGCTGGCTGGCCTATCGAATGCTCCATCCAGATTCTAACTCTCATCTTGACTCCTTGAACACCGGACTGTCAGGCGGCTCGTTGACCAGGAGCGACGGGGGGGGGCAGGGGAACCGGCGAGCCGTCGTCAGTTTCGAGCCAGTATGCCACGTCGTTGAGACTCATCGCCTGCACGGTGAAGCAGCACCTGACCGAGAGATCGAACCTACCCATTCCGTTGTTGTGCTTGAACTTCCCGCAGAGGTAGACCTTCATCGCTTCACGTCCCTGAGAATCGGACTGTCAATCGGCTCGCTCAGCAAGAGAGAGAGAGGAGGACTGCCGACTGACTCTCCCTCGTCAGCGACCAGCCGCCAGTCTCCCTGGTTTCCGTCAGCGTGGCCTCTAGCATTGACGGTCTGGCAGGGGTCGTCAATCGAGGCTCTGCGCGGCTCTGACTCCTTGAACACTCGCAGCGAGAGAGCGAGGTGCATCTCAAGCTCCCTTGATCGCGACCCAGCCGGCGAAGTTGAGGGTTCGCCAGAAGCACTCGACGTACGAAAACCCCGCAGAGGTCAAGAGGTCTTCATTCCACTGCGCCGTCACAGGGACCAAGACTCCCTCCAGCGCCAGGCGCTTTCGCTCGACGTCGTCCTTGCTGTAGCCGTTGGCCTCCTTGACTTGCCAGTAGAGAGAGTTGAGCAGGTCGTTGGTCTCGCAGCAAGACCCCATCACCTTCTCGACCAGGATCGCCGCGCCGCCCGGCAGAGTACTGTTGAAGAGGCTTCGGACGATTCGCTGCCGATGCTCGATGGGCGTGAACTGGAGAGTCAAGACGCAGAGGGTCAGCGAGGCCAGGAAGGGCGGGTAGGTCGTCCTCAAGTCCAGCTCCTGAACGTGAGCGACTCCGCAAGAGATCAGCCCGGCGAACCTCTCCCGCGCCGCTGCCAGCATCGGAGGCGAGACCTCGACCCCGACGTATTGATTGAAGGCTCCGAACTTCGCGACGAACGGCGCAAGCGCCTCGCCCCTGCTGCAACCCAAATCGACTATTGCCGTCTGCGGCTTGACGAACTTGCAGCCTACCTCGAAGCAGAGCCTGCGCATCTCGTCGTAACTGGGAATGGAACGTGAGAGCATCTGATCAAAGTTGTTCGTGACATCTTCGTCAAAGGTCCACTTCTTGCCCTTCTCTAGTTTTGCTTCAGTCGGCATTTTTCTTTCCTTTTGGATGTAGTTTTCCAGTTTGACCCTTGCTGATCTTTTGCCTGTGCTCCTCGGACAAGGGAACTCCGAGATGAGCCTCGCTCAGTTTTCTCTTCCAATCTCCTTCATAGAAAATTCAGACTCTCCATACTTTCGCATCGCACGGTGCAGGAGAGTCTTCTTGTCCAATTTCGCCGAGGACCTGTGATGAATCCATCGAAAGGCTAACGTGTGACTCGTTTGCCCGACGTAGATTTTCCCGTTTACAAGGTTCGTCACCAAGTAAATCAGCCAGATTTTCTCCTCTACCATCAAGGTCTCCTGAAAGATTGTCGAAAAAAGTTGCCCTACTTATCTCAGTATACTCCAAGAACTTGCGTTGAGAGTCAAGAAAATCTCGTGCAAAACCGGTCATCTACGCCAAAACCCCCTTGCCATCTACAGCACCTCAGGCTATAGTGAAGACGTGAGGACGATTGATCCTCAGCACCATCAAACCCTTTCAAGGAGTCCACCCATGACCGAGAACAACGTCGCCACCGTCTCCGCCCCCGCGCAAGCTGCTAAGGCCCCGAAGGTCAAGAAGGCCTCAAAGAAGGCGGCGCCGGCCCAGCGAGAGGCCAACGACGGCCTTCGCAAGCCCCAGGTTCGCATCCTCAAAGCCCTGGCCAAGCACGGCCCACTCTCTCGCAATCCCCTCGCGAGCAAGGCCAAGGTCGGCCCGAATCAGGTCGTCGGCTTGACCGGCTCGGCTACCCCCGAAGCTCGCAAGTCCATCGAAGCCTACCACGGCTACGTCAGCCTGATCACTCGCGGCTTGGTCCGCGACAAGGTCATCGACGTCGATGGAGTCAAGGAGCGCCTCTTCGAGGTCACGGCGGCGGGCAAGAAGATGGCCGCGAAGATCGAAGCCTAGGCAAGTCACGTCAACCTGACTTCAAAATCCCCGGCCATCGAGCCGGGGTCTCTCATTTCTGCCCCAGCATCTTGCATAGAGCCTTCGTCGCTGCTTCGATGTTGCTCCCCTTGTTCCACCACGAGTCGACTCCCGAAGGGTGGGGCAGCAAGAGGAACGTCGCCCCCTTGACCTGCCTGACCTCCAGGAATGCCATGTCTGCCAGATCGAAGGCTTCGGCCACCCCTCGACCTACCAAGACCACTCGCCTGCCAGAGACTGACAACAGGCAGGCAGTGCGACGTGCCTCGTCGAGGGGGAAGATGTCTCCCTTGCCGCCCTCCGAGTGACCCCGGAATCTGTCGATCAAGTTGACCGCCTCGAAGGAGGTCAAGAGATTCGCCAGCGACGTGCCCAGCACCGCAGCGAGGCGCTCCCCTGAGTTGCCGGAGGAGGCTCTGCGATCCTCTCTGGCGTCGGTCAGCACCGAGGGAGACTGGCCGACGAGGAGGGGGCGAGCGTTGGCGAGGCGAACCTTCGCAGAGAGCACCTTCCTGTCGACGGCGGGGATCAGGACGAGGTCTCTGACCGTCTCCGCGACCGCCCTCATCATCAGCGGAGGCACTGCGCGACCGAGGCGCTCCCATTGCTGGGAATATGATCCTGTGAGCACGAAGTTGTCGGGGAAGGCGCAGATTCGGCGCAGCTCCGCGATGGAGAACTTTCGCTGCAGGGTCGGGTGACAGACCGATGCCAGCGAGGGAGTCCCACCTTCGGCAGTGACGGTCGGTGAGGCTCCATCGAGGGGGGCGCGGACTAGCTGGAAGAACTTGTCGCTCTGCTCTCCTGGCAGGAGCTTCGCGGCCTCGGCCCCGACCGCGAACCTCGACATGTCAGAATCGGACTCGACCTGCGTCAGCCGCACGTCCCCGCCCCCTGATCTGCCGTTGCCGCTGTTGGGACTGGCACCAATGGTGCCAGCCGGTTCCTTCTCTGCATCCTTCCAGCCCTCCTCGCCGAAGGCCACGTTGGCGCCAACCTCGACCTTGACCCCGTGAGAACCTGACCTCGTGCCTCGCACGGTCATCGCCGGATCGTCGGCGGAGTTCTCGACCACTCCGGCTCTCTTGTCGTTGGTGATGATCGTCTTGACCTCCGGCACTCTGTTGCCGGTAGCTTCTCGAAACGTGTGAATGATGGTCGGTGCCGGTCTTTGCCCCGCATCCTCCCACTCCTTGTCGGTCCCCTTCTTGCTGAAGTCTCCTCCTGGCACGCGACCAACTTCGGAAATCCACGGGATCGCCTCGCGGACCGAGTAGCGATGGGGCAATGGCTTCGGGTGAGCGGGCATCAGCGGCTTGCCGTCGGAGTCCTCCAGATCGTTCCGCACCCCGACGAAGATGCAGCGCTGCCGCTGCTGAGGGACTCCTAGCCACTGCGCATCAAGGACCTTGCAAGCTATGCGATAGCCACAAGCCTTCAGCTCCTTGAGAATCTCCAGGAAGTATCCCTTGGCCGTTCCCTTGACGAGTCCTGAGACGTTCTCGGCGACGAAGGTCTTCGGCTGAATGCCCTTGAGCAATCGTGCGAACTCGAAGAACAGGTCGTCGGTTCGCTGCGAGGTATCCGAATATTTCTTGACCGCCCCCCAGTCCCGCTGCCGCTTGCCTGCGGTCGAGAATGATGCACAGGGCGGCGAGCCGTCTAATAGGTCTAGCTCTCCGGGCTTCATGCCGATGATCTTCAACACGCTCTCTGGCGTCACCTCTCGTATGTCCCTCTCGTCAAGGTGCGTCCCCGGCCTCATGTTCGCTCGATAACTGTCCCTGGCGGCCTCGACGAACTCCGAGGCCAAGAGGACGCGGAAGCCGGCCATTCGATAACCCAGACTGGAGCCTCCGCAGCCGGAGAAGGTAGAGACCACCGTGAGACCGTTCCAGGGGATCGCCGTGATCTCGGCCATGCTGGGCACTCGGTAGGGGGGCTTCTCGTCGATGTCATCGCAGAGCTTCGGCATCTGACCATCCTCCTCTATGTAGTAGCTTCCCAGACCGAACCCGACCCCCCCCCGCACGGATGGTGCGGCAAGGTTCCTTGCTTATGTTCCTTCTCTCGACCCAGCCGTTCATCTTGCCAGCTGGTTGAGGGCAGATCAGCCAGAGCGTCATGGCGCTTCGTCCTCCTGACCTTCCTTCGCTTGAACGTCTCCTCCGCTGAAAGCATACCCGCAGCGGGGGCAGATGTGATCGACCTCGATGTCCTCACCGACTTCGGGGAAGTCTTCGGGCGAGGCAGGCTCGGCGAAGTCCATCGCTCTCAGCACCTCTAGCTCGTCTAGGCTCCAGCCGACCATCTCCAGCCCGGCCTTCGAGACCATCTGCTCCAGCTTGGCGACTTGCTCGAAGTCCCAGCGACCGTGCTCGGCACTTCGATTGTCCGCCATCCCGTAGGCGGCAAGCTCGGCCTCAGAGAGGTCGTCGTCTCTGGCCGCCGCGATCTTCGTCCAGCCGAGCGCCTTGGCCGCTTCGAGGCTCCCGTTGCCTGCGATGACGATGCCGTCCTTCGTTGCAGCTAAGGGCCTGCGCTGACCGAAGAGGGCGAAGGAGAGCATGATAGCCCGGATCGACTTCTCAGGATGCTTCTTCGCGTTGTTCGGATCGGGGGTCAGCGAGTCGATCTTGACCACAAGGGATTTGAGCGAGGGGGCGATCCGGTCCTTCGGCGCCTCTCGCATCACCCGCTCCTCCCGCTCCAGTTGAGTCTCGGCCTTCTTCGCGGCTTCAGGAGTCTTGACCTTGGTCACTAACCCCGCTGCTCCTCGGTTGACCAGCTGCGGTCTGTCGTCGAACTTAGGCATGTGCCTATCCTTTCTTGAGTAGTTGTTCCAAGCGCTTCCAATTCTTCTGCCGAGTCTGAGAGGCTACAGTCTGAGGGTTCAGTCTCTCCCTCTCGATTCTTTCTACTGCGATGTTGAAGTAGTGCTCGTTGATCTCGCAGCCGACGAATTTTCGCCCCAGCCTCATGCAAGCCACTCCGGTCGATCCGGCCCCCATGTAGGGGTCGATGATCGTCTTGGCCTTGACCTTTTCGATGCACCACTGCATGAGTGCTGCCGGCTTCTGAGAGGGATGAACTGAGACCTCTCCTCTCTCACTCTCCTTGTCGAACCCGTGCCACTTGTGCTCGAAGAGATAGACCCCCACTCCACCTTTCTTCCAAGCTAACTCGGCATCTGAGAGAAAAGTTCCAAGCTGATTGCTCCCCTTCTTGTTCCAGACGAGGACAGTGCCGACCGATAGGTGAGAGGCAAAGAACTGCCAGCCCCAGAGGATCACCTCGGGGAACCTCAGCCACGGAGTTGGATCGAACGGTTCAGAGTCCCCCGCAATTCCTTGGTCATAGTTCTTGCTTGGAGCGATGCCGTTGGTGAACCTCGTATAGTCGCAGTTGTTATCTACGCCATAGGGAGGGTCGGAGATGACGGCCCCCTGAGACAGAGAGGCCAACGATTCAAGGCAGTCCCCCAAGATCAGCTTGTAGCGATCCGTCTCGACGATCCTCTCCGGTTCAAGCCTTGGCATCGGACATCACCTCCCCGTAAACTTCGGTCATCTTGGGGGTCAAGCGCCAGCGGTTCTTGGGGTTCTGCCCCTTGAACTTGGCCGTCGGCTTGAACATCTCGGTCACGTGAATCTTCGTCAGGAAGCGAAGGTAGTGGCGGACCTTCGCCTCCTCGTCGGGCAGCCAGACTGCGAGGCTCTCCGGCACCACCCCTACGTCTCCGGCCTTGAAGAGGTGGGCCACGTACTCGACGGTCTTGCCCTCTCCGGTGTTCAGGGCTGTCTGCCTGACCCTGCGCATCACCTCGCCGTCGGCGGCGGTCTTGGAGAGCACGGCAGTGAGGCACTTCGCCAGCCTCGTGAGCTGAGAGACCAGGCGGTAGGGGAGTTCCTTCTCATGGCGCTCTTCCTCCTTGGAGAGTGACGGCCTGGCCCTCATGAAGGCAATGTACCTTCCGAGGTTCTTGATCTGCGTTCGAGCCTCTTGGGGAATCTCGACGCGAGAGAGCAGAGAGTCGTCGTCGCAGAGGCGGTTGATGTAGCCTCCGGTCAACTGCATCGCATGGAGCAGGGCAGGCTCGTAGTGAGTTTCCATCTCGCAGTTCGTCCTGATCTCGGCGGTGCGGTCGGCGCGGTTGATGATCCGGTCGAGGAGCAAGTCCTCGTCCTCCTCGGTCGGGTCCTTCATCACGCAGTCGAGGAACCTGGCCCCCAACTGACTCTGGTCCAAGGCCCTCAGCGCCGTCGTGCCGCAGAGAATCCAGGTCATCCTGATCCCCTCATGATCCATCCCCATGCCGTTGCGATAGTCAGAGCGAGCCGTCGTGTCGTAGAGGTCGCGGGCCTCGGAGAGGATACGGTCGCGATCTCCCATCTGGAGGATCGTGTCGCCGTCCTTGGTCACCAGAGACTTGTCCTTGAGCTTGAGGATCAGGGAAGAGTTGTCCCCCAACTCCGGGTCGCGGTAGCCGGAGTGGAATCCTCGGATCGTCGAGAGCGCCTTGACGTGACGATGGTTGACCGAGAGGGCCTCGCAAAGGGTAGACTTGCCTCCGCTGGGGGGCGACATGATCTTGACCCAGAGCTGGTCACCGGCGCTGCGAGTCGAGAGAACCGAGGAGAGCATCACCGAGAGTGCTCGATCCAGCCCCTCGGTCCAGAACATCGCCTTGCGCCAAGCTTGGACCAGGGTGTTCCAGTCGGGGCAGAAGGCGCAGTTGATCTCAGTGCCTCCCGACGCGACCGCCGCCTCGTCCCTGCCGGGCAGCCAATCGTCGGGGATCGGCTGAATCTTGTTGAGCAACTCGGAGAGATGAGGCAGACGGTCCTTGAGGTCAACGCCTCGCTTGAGGACGTCGCGAAGATCGGTGCCGTCGGGGAGGTTCGGGTCGAAGCCCTCCTCGCCCCAGCAGAGCCACTTGACGACCTTCGCAGGTTCCGTGCTCCTGCCGAGGCGCTTGGCCACTCGCTTCATCCCGTCATAGCCGGCGCGGAAGGTCTTGCCATTGACCTGACGAGGATGGTCCGAGTCGAAGAGCAGGTCCACCTCGCAGTCCTTGAACGTCAAGGCCCACTCGTCGCGGAAGACGTTGCAGCCCGGAACCGCCAGGACGGTTCTGTCCTTGAGCAGCGAGGCCGCCTCGCTCCCGGTGACTCCCAGGTTCCTGACCTCTCCTTCACCGACGTCCTTCGCCTGCCTCATGATCTCCCAGAGGGCCATTCCGTCCCACGGCCCCTCGCAGATCGAGAACTTCTTCTTGAGAGGATCGAGGGGGAATCGTCCGAAGATGCCGTGCGAGAGACCCGGAGAGGCCAGTAAACTCCGCTTGCCGGAGGGGGCCGTCGTCCAGCGATAGAGCTGGCAGAGCTTGCCTTGGATGTTGTGGCCGGGGATGATCCAGTCGCCGGAGAGATTCGAGACGCAGACCCCCCACTGGCGCAGGGTCTCGACGTCAAGGATGCCCCGATCCTGAGCCAAAGACTTCCAGGCAGAGGTCTCAGTCGCCGCCATCGAGGTGGCCAAGAGAGTCGAGAGGAAGGTGTAGACGTTGCCCCCGCCCTTCTCGCTTCCTGCTCCGCAGACCCAGCAGCGCCAGAGACCGGAGGTCAAGTTGACCGAGAACTTCCTCGGCTTGTCGCAGAAGGGGCAGTCGCCGACGGCCTGAGTCCCTTCGATGCTCAGGTCCAGCCCGTGGAAGGCGAAGGGCTTGATCAGCTTGTCAGGTCCCTCGACCGCAGCACCGTTCGCACTCGGCTCTTCGTCAATCAGTCTCGGCATCAGATCGCCATCCCTTCGGCCCAGGAAGATTCGTGGTACTCCATCGACACCGGCGTCGGCACGTTGATTCGCTTGCCGCTCTGCTCCATCAAATGCCGCAGCTTGCGATAGAGCGGCAGGTTGCCCAGCTTCGCTCGCTTGGGCATCTCGATCACTAGCTCGTCATGAACCTGGAGAACGATGGCCCCGTCGGTCACTTCGTCTTGACGCCACTCTTCGAGCTGCGCATCGCACGAAGTCATCCCCAACATCATCCAGTAACAAGCCGTGCCCTGAACGTGATAGTTCAGCGGGGTCGTCGGCATGATCTTGCCCCACTGAGTCCGCTGGCAGAGCAGGGGGTAGCCCCTGGCGCAGCCCAGGCCAGAGTCGGGGATCGTCTCGACGTAGCCGAGCCTGTCGGCGCAAGACTTCATTTTATCGGAAAGCAAGGCGATGCGAGGGAAGCGGTGGCGAATCTTCTCGAAGGCTCCGTGCTGGTGATAGGTCGCATCGGCTTTCCTCTGCTGCGCTCCGTAGATCACCGAGAAGTTTCCGTTCTTGACCCACTGGTAGAGGGTCGCCTCGAACTCGACCTTGAACCCCTTGCCCCACTTCGCAAACTCCTTCGGCCAGAGCAAGTCGCAGATGACCAAGTGATAACTGCCGTAGTAGGGTCCGTCATCGGGATGCTCGAAGACCCACATCAAGTCCTTCTCTTGAGCCTCGAAGGTCGGGATGCGCAGCTCAAGGTTCTGCCCGTCCATCGAGACCCACTCTCTCCCCGGCCCCGGCCCGAACATCCAGCGCAGGTTCTTGCCCTTCCTCTTGAGGTCGCCCATCTCGGCGAGGTTCTTCTTCGATATCTGCTGACCGTTCGGATTGCTCATCGAGCCGCGCATGGTCACCGTCCCGGTCGGGTTGTAGTTCGGGTAGAGCCGCCGATGGTCCTCGTCCTCTCCGGGCAACCAGAACTTCTCGTAGCTCTTGACGTAGCCGAGGGCCGTCTGCCGCTTGCGATAGTGCTGAAGATTGAGGACGAACTCCTGCGCCGGACTGCCAAACTCCAGCTCGTGGACCCAGTCGTCGAGGACCTCGGCGTCCATCGCAGGCCCTCCCGTCTCGGTCCGCTTCGGATGGCTCAGCTTGAACTTGCCGAAGACGACCTCGTCGAGGGCCTTCGAGCGACCGTTGACCGGCAGCACCGCGATGGCCCCCTCGCTCAGCTCGACGCAGCGCCGGCGGCAAGCCTCCGAGGTCTTGCCGTACTCGACCTTGAGGATCTCGGCGCGGCTCTTGATCGCAGTTACCGAGGCTCGTTCCATGCGACAGATCGAGGGGAGGGCCTTGATGCACTCAAGGTAGACCTCCCAGAGGTCCCTCTCTCTCAGCTCACGCTCCATCACCTTCCAGAGCGCCAAGGTCGAGATCGAATCCCCGTTGGAGTAGTCCGAGAGGACGGTCCACCAGGGATGATTCTCAGGGTACTTCAGCGTCTTCGCCACGGCTCTGGGTAGCCACATGTCGGCTCGCCAGGTCGAACCCTCCTCGACTCCCTTGGCCTTCTTGTCCTTGTCCTTGCCCTTGATCGAGGGCATTAAGGGGTCGCCGGCCTTCGCCAGGCGCCAGAGAGGAAACTTGGCCTTGGCAATCTTCTTCGCAGCTTTGACCGCGACCTCCAGGGCATCTTCGAGGGGCTTGATATTGTGACCAAGATAGATCGAGCACATCAAGGTCAGGTCGTGAGGCTGCGAGGAGGCCAGGACGTGACCGGCTCTCAAGGTGCAGTGGCCGGGGTTCCAGGGCAGCTCGACCCCGATTGAGGCCAGCGCGTGGAAGTCGAACTTGCGGTTCTGAAGGACGGACTCTTCTCGCAAGACCTCCCTGATCTCGCGGAGGTCCTGCGCCAAGATGATCGGCTTGCGGGTCAGGGGGTCGACGTCCCACTGCCACTCGGTCGTGCTCAGGTCCTCGTGAGCGACGGTCACGAAGAAGGGCCTGGCGCCGTGATATAGGTCTAGCCCCGTGCACTCCGTATCTACAGCAATCATCCTTGACTACTCCTTGTTGAGTTCTGCGACCAGTGCCTTGAGTTCCCTGACGGCCTTGGCGATGTCCCCACTAGCGAAGTACCATTGCCTGATCCTCTTGAGCTTCTTGCTCAGGACTTCTTCTTCCCTTCGCCGTCGGTCATCGATGGCCTTCTTCTGCTTTGCGATGGCCTTCAAGCGAGGATGAGAGGCCAAGAGTTCCTTGGTGATCTCCTCTTCCTCTTCGCTCAGGGCCGCATAGTCAGGGTCCTGGTATCGATAGTTTCTCTGAGACAGTTCCCTCATCAAATTCTCGACCATCCTCTTGGATGGCATTGGTTCGATCTCTTTCATTTGTTCTCCTTCATCGCTTTGCGAAATGCTTCCAGTGACTCGTAGAGGGGAGGAAACTCCCTGCCCTCGACGACCAGGCGCCACTCTTGCCACTCGACCGAGGACCAGGACCGATGGCGCTTGTCGTCCGGTCTCTCCAGCCCGACCTCTCTCAAGATGCTCCTGCCCCTCTCCAAGATGTCCTCCATCTCCTGCCGAGAGATGACCCCCTTCTCCACTAGACTCCTCAGAAACCCCGGATGGATGAAGCCGTGGCACTTGCCGCAGAGAGGGACGGTCTCGACGTAGGTCGAGCGACCGAGCAGCCAGTCGATCTCGTATCGCTCGTGGCATTCGAGGCGACCGATGGCGAAGTCCTTGCAGGCAATGCAGTGATAGTCGGTTGAATCTCTCGCCTTGACCTTGACCTCGTTCCACCAAGCCTCCCCCATCACGACCCTCGGCGCGGTGCCGGAGAGGGGAACGGGAATCGGCGGGTCCAGCAGGACTTCGGGGCGAGGAGTCCAGATCGCTGGCTTGCGCTGCCGCAGGTTCTTCTTCAGAGGTTCGCTCATCGACTTGCCTTGAAAGGTGAGGGGGCCGAGGTGTCCCGACCGAGGCCGAAGGACCCAAACAATCGGCCTGGCAAGGCGGCCCCCTCATAGTAAATAGGTTGGCGACTATCATCATCCTTTGGTCCTAGCCGTACAAGCGATTTCTCTCCGGCTCGCATCAGACTACTTTCATCGCTTCCCCTACCATCGATGGATCAACTACTCCAACTGGCCCCACGGAATCGGATGACTCCTGCCGTCCTTGACCACCGGCTTCTCGGTCGTCAGGTTCTTGAGGGTCACCGTCTCGTTCTTGAGGTTGACGGTCAGGACCTCGTAGTCCGAGGGCTTCAGCGGCTTCTTGGTTTTCGGGTCGATCATCGGCTTACCCTCTTTGGTCTTCCAGCACCACTTGACTACCGACCCCTTGACCGGCGAGATCGGCGCTTCCTCGGCAGGAGCTTCCTCTGCCGGGGCCTCTTCGCTCGGCGCTTCTTCGCCGGGAGCCTCTCCACCCTCCGCTGCGGCACTGGCCTCCTGGCACATCGTCAGCACGATGGCCCAAGAGTCCGCGTTCTTCATCGCCTCGGCCTCTATGCCCAGCGAGAGGCCCAGGTCAATCAGCTTCTTACAGGCGGCCTTGCCGGCGGGAGTCTTGCCTGAAGGGTCCTTGTCCGCCGCCACCGCGACCGCTTCCCAGTCCTCGCTCTCTTCTGCCGCCGCAGGAGCCTCGGCGCCTTCATCGGGAGGAGCCTCGTCCCCGGCGGCTTCGGTCTCAGGCGGCGCTTCGTCTGCGGGAACCTCCTGCGCCGAGTCGTCCATCGGAGCCTCGCCTTCATCGGCAGGGGCGTCGCAGCGCCCGTTCCACTCCTCGTTGACTCGCGGTTCGAGATCCGCATAGGGATTCTTTTTCTTCGCCTCTTCCTTCGTCGCGTAGGGGCCGCTCTTCGTCGAGGTCCCCTGCACCGCATACCACTTGCCCTGGCGCTGGACGATCTCGGTCTTCTTGCCCTTCCAGGTCCTGAAAGTGAAGAAGGTCGGGTTCTCCGGGGCGACCAGTTCTTCCATCGAAGCCTGGAGGAAGGCGTCGACCTCCTCCGGCGTCATGTCCCCGTCGGTCGCGGCGGTGTCGACCCCCAGCAGCTTGAGGTGGTTGAGCATGTCCGCGTAGTGCTCTGCGAAGGTCGCCTTGGCCTTGCCCGGCGTGTCGCAGAGAGGGATCGGCCCGATCTTCGTGTGCAACCCTCGGCACGGTCTGCCGTCGTGAGAGACCGGGCTGCGGACGATTCCCTGCGCCATGAAGTAGGGCTGCCCCTTGAGGTCCCCGGTCTTGTACTCGTCAATCTTGATCATGCTCAGCTTGGCGACTCCCCCTTCGATTCCCGATGGCAGGGTAGCGTTCCCTGCCTCCGGCGGCTTGTCCTTGTTTGCCTTGTGAGCTGCGGCGACCTTCGCGCCAAGCTTCTTGGCCAGCGGTGCGTTCTTCTTGACTCCCGGCATGATATCTATCTCCTTGGGTCCGCGGGTTTTGAAAGAGGCCCCGCAGTGATTGCCTCGTGGTTAAATCTCGCTTGCCTTCTGCTGCTTGACTCCGATGACCAGCCTCTCAATCCTCTCGAAGATGTCGGTCCTCTTACCCTCCTGCTCTTGAGGGACCTCGATGAACTCAGGGACGTTCAGCGGAACCTCTGAGCGACAGCCGGCCATGAAGTTCGGATGGAACATCGTACGCAGCTTGCGGATCATCTTGCCGGTCTCGACCTCGGTAGGCGTACCTGGTCGGGTCTTCTCGCTGCCCGGAATCTTGATCGACCTGCCCGGAACGACCTTGATCTCCTTCTCCTGATAGAGGTGGCAGATGTAGTCGCAGGAGTCTTGAAGCCACTTCGCGGTGGCGCCTCCGAGGTCGACCGAGAAGAAGGACTCCGAGTGAGCGCCACGCAGCATCTTCGAGATCACCCGGTCCCCCTTGATCGAGTTGTGATCCTTCATCTGCGCCAGGAAGACCGTGTGGGCGTCGACGTTGATGAAGGGCCGCAGGACTTCCCTTGTCCTCTCGGATCGCTGGCGGTACTGGTCCTCGGTGACCATCCCCCAGTTGAGCTGGTCGGCAACTTCGGGCAGGTCCAGTATCTCTTGCAGGATGAGGTCCTGAAGAGAAGTCACGGTGTCGACTATGATAGTATTGAACGGACAACTCACCGCTTTGAGTTCCTTGGCAAGCTGGGTCAGCTTCGTCGAGGCCCACTCGTTCTGCTTGACTCCTCTATGGTCCTTCTCTCCCTTGTTGACGACGTGGATGAAGCTGATTCCCTTCTCGGCCTTGGCGGTCTTGGCGCCTCCGCTCTGCCCCGGCTCGCAGGAGATCAAGAGGGCAGGCTTGGGAAACTTCGAGGCGAGGTACGTCTTGCCCGTCCTGTTGGCGCCGTAGACCGCGATCTTGATGTAGTCCGTGACCAGTTCCGAGATGTCGATGGCCTCGGAGAGAACCGAGCCTGGCAGGGTCTTGATCGCCCTAGAAGGCGCTTGCTGAGAGATCGAAGGCATCATTGCTCCTTTTGCTTCGCTTTGAAGGCTTCGGTGAACTTGTTGGAGGTTCCGAGATCGGCCAGTCCCATCTGAGCCAGAGCCTCCCAGGTCGTCTGCTTTGCCTCAACCAACTTCTTGGCGGTCTTGTAGCAGGTCATGCAGAGGCCCTTATAAGCTATTGGAGACTTGCCGCAGGAGGGAGTCAGGCAGGAGAGCCGCTTGCTCTCAGGGGGGCCGGCGCTGCCGAGGTCGATTGATGGCATATCTCAATCCTAATCGAAATCAAGTAGCCCTAGAAAGGGCAGGTCAATTCGTGATACAGCTTTAGAAAGCGCTCCTTGGATTCTTCTGGAGTCCAAGGTTCGATCAATCCTTCAAGGGGCTGCACCCCTTCGAGACAGTCCCACGTCTGAGAATCCCCCATCAAATCTCTTCTCTCGGTCGCCAGCATTCGCAAATCCATCTCCTCCACGCGACGATCGAACCTTTCGATATTGCCAAGGGTGAGGAAGATGACGGCTTGGACGATAGCCTCGATCCCCTTGTATCTCGGCAACAGCCTCTTGATCGGTCTCGGCAAGTCGCAGAGGTATGCCTCCTGTGCGTCGTGGAGGAGGAAGTGTAGGGCGACCTTGTTGTTCTCGAAAGCCTCGGCGCCGATCACGCAATGTTGGGCGACCGAGTAGAACTTCCTGCAATGCCCTCCGAACCGGCAGAGATTCGAGAGGGCATGAGCTACGTCCTTGATGTCAACCTCGCAAGGTTCCGGGTCAAGGATGTGAAACTTCTTGCCGGTGAAGGTCTGAATCCACTCGCTCATAGATCATCCTTTCTTCTCGACGTTCAATTCGGGGAAGAGTCGGCCTCGATAGATCAGCCCGGTCGAGTTGCCGGTCTCGATGTAGGAGTCGTACTCGGTCGCCCCGGTCTCGATCAGTTGATTATAGACTCCGAAGGGCGCCCGCCAGTGAACGGGATTCTGGTAGAGGTCGATCTTCGTCCCGTGACAATTCCTGATCCAGTCGTACCAGTCACAGAGCTGCTCCAGGAGGGGAATCAGACACTCCCTGCCAAACCTCTCGACCTCCTTGGCGCTGACCTTCGAGTTCCAGCGCTTGAACCAGTTCTCTGGCTCGGCGTCGAGGTAGTCTCGCCGGAACCTGCCGAAGTATTCGTCGACCGTTTCCCCTCGTGGCTTGCTCTTGGTCGGCTGGTGCTGGCGGATCGGCATGTCCCGGCGGATGACATTGTAGCGAACGCCTTGAATCCTCATTCCTCGGAACATCTCTACCAGATTAGGAGACTTACTAGGGGCAACATAGAGAGAAGTAAGGTAGGTCATCGTCTGCAAGTCAAAGCGCAGCGCCCTTCTCAACTGAGCCTCATCAATCTTACTCTTGGTTTTGTTCTCCATAAGCCAGATTCCGGCATTCTCCCCCTCTGGAATTAAGTCTACCGAGTCCCACTTTCCTCGTAGGTAGATAGTTCGCTTGGAAGGAAGGATAATAGGGACGTGAAACTCTGCCTCTTGCAAGAGAGGTTGCCTATTGTCCTGGTCGGGATGGGTCAACCAATAGCACTGATAGCAGGGAAACTGAACCAAGCAAATCGTTGCCCAATGTTCTATGGTCTCCCGCTCAAAAGGGAACTCCTCGAACTGCTGCCTCATATAAGCGATGAGAGGTTTCTTGTGATCCTTCTTAGCTGCCGCCGCCTCCTCACAAACGTGCCACATGTTGCCGTAGCCCATCGGCTTGGACCATCCCTGAGAGGGTTCGAGGCCCAAGAAATACTTGATGCGGAAGCGCTCCCTGCAGCAGAGGAAGCGCTGGAGCATCGATTGGGTGATGCCCCCCTTTGGTCCTGGGTCCTCCGGCCCAGCCCAGAGAGGTTCCTTGGAGCGCTTAGGTAGAGGTTTCGATTTCAACTGATTAATCAGGGCGGTCACTTGTATGCTCCTTTCTTGCTCGCTCTTGAGAGGCTGTTCCGGATTCGATGCCAGTAGACCAGCCAATCTCCTCGTCAAAACATCTATCACAATGACTACACATTTCAGGCGGCTGCTCTTCGCCAGTCCCTTTGCAATGGCTACACAAGTCTTCTACTGGGCAATCAAACCCAATGATCTGACAGTTCATTCGTTCATCTCCTGAATTGCGGTAGCCAAGGTTACTTTGGCCATCTGCGCCATCATGTCCTTCTGTGCAATGTTTGCCCTCAGCACCGCCGAGGGATGGGTGATATTGATGATCTTGACATCCTCAAGCCCCAGTCCTGGCCTCATCTTGGCTACCCACTTTCCGGCCAAGGCGCCGACGCAGACGACCAGCTTAAGCCTCGGCTTGCACATCGCGATGAACTCTCGCAGCCGAGGTTCGCAAGCCTTGATCTGCGACGGCTCTGGCTGATAGTCCCCCTCTAGCTTGGCATCGCGAGGGAAGCAAGCTACAAGATTTGTGTAAGCGGTCTTGACCTCGCCGTCGCCGATTGCCCAGGCGATCCACTCGTCCAGCAAGTGCCCTGCCGGTCCGGCGAAGGGGTAGCCGAGGTCGTTCTCCGAGGTTCCCGGCGCCTCCCCGATGAAGAGCACGTCGCAGGGCAAGCTGCCCCGTCCGAGGCAAATCTTGTCCCGCTGGTTGCAGAGGTCGCAGCGAGTACAGGCTTCCCAGTAGAGAGAGTGCTTCTTCCAGGGGGTCATCGTTTTCTCGCCCTTTCCTTCTCGGCCTTGATAGCATCCTTGATCGCACTTTCGGCCATCACATCAGGATCGTAGCTCTTATACCAGCACATCTCCAGCTCGAAAACCAGCGCGCGATACTACTCCAAAGTTTGCCCAATCCCGTTGACCTTCGGAGGCAGCAGAATCTTCGCGAGCCTCTTCATACCACTGCCTCCGCTTGCAATGCCGGCGCCGCCAGTCGGTCCCCGAAGACCTCCGGGTTCAGCGCCGTCGAGCCATCTAACAGAATCGTCAAGACCGCCTTGCCGGGAACCCTGACCCATCCTCTGCCAGAGTCGAGGAAGCACCGGATCAGCCTGGCCCCGGCCTCCCTGCCGTAGTTGCGAGCGAGGTCAATGATGAGAGCAGCCTGAACCAGAGGGCAGAGGAAGGCCAGGGCCGGGGACTCCTCTATCGCCTCCCTGCCCTGCACGTCCAGCCGGCAGAGGTTCGGCCCGAAGAGCTTGACTCTCATGACCTCATCTATGAGGTCGAGGTCTTCGAGGAGAATCGCCAGCCGTCTGGACTCGTCGTCGATGAGCCTTGGCATCAGAGGGTCCCCGTCCTTTTCCTTCGACAATACTCGGCCAGCAGCAGCGCATCCGCCGTAGCCAGCGTGATCTTGACGTTAGGGAACAACTGCTGTGCTTTCGCCTTGAGACGCCCCTTGAACTGCGTCCTGCTCTCCTGCTTCCCCTTGCTGGCAATGCCAAGGGCCTTCTGCCAGGTTCGGGGGATCACGGCCTCGAAGGGAATCTGAGCCGCCGTCAGCGCCATCCTCAAGCCCCCGTAGGAGCAGCCGAACTTGAACATAGCAGAGCCGGGCTGCCCCGATCCCTCGCGAGGGACGTAGCCACCGACCTGCTCGACGACTGCGAAGATTTCAACATCTCTTGACTGCCAGAAGTAGCGATCCTGATAGAACCAATTCCAGATATCTCGCTCGCTCTCAGGCATCGACAAGACTTGAGAGTCGAAGTTAGAAATTGCAGCAAGACCTCCAGAGGCTCCCGGGTCAATCCCGACGTATATGGCCGGACTCTCGATCAGATCAGGCATCTTCGACCTCCGTCGTCATGGTGAGAGACAGCCCGTCGTCGGCTATCTTGATGTGGACCTTGATCCCCTGGCGCCTGGCGGCAAAGCGAGCGGCCTGCGCCATCGTGTCAGTGCGGCCCCCGTAGTCCCTGCCCTGCCTCAAGCGGACCTGACCTCGCTTGAACCATTCGAGCCAGGGGTATCGCCGTCCGTATTTCTTCACTGCTTTGCTCATGCTCTCATCCTATCAAATTGCCGAAGAGCTAGATATAAGGTCGAAAAAAGATTCTTTTCTTGTCCTTTGCAAGTCCTTGCAGCTAAAGGAGTTAGGACGATTCCCCCCCTCCCTTGCAAGATTTCTATTGCTTTTTTTCCGTCAGACCTTATTATAAGGTCTTAGGCAATGCCTCTGAGATGTTCGACCTCTTTCGAGGACGGCCAGAGGATCGCCGAAGGAAGCCGGCAGAACCTAACAAGACTCCGGCAATGCAAGATGAGAAGGGAATTGACGAAGGCCGAGATCGGATACATGAAGCGAGAGGTCGAGGCTCACATCCAACTTCATGGCGGCGGAGCTGCTCACGTCAAGTATCACAAGCAGAATCAATACGTCGAAGCATGGATCGCAGTCTACATGACTGATCGCAGAATCGCTAAGGTTCGCTTCTATGCGACTGGCGACCTCTACGAGATGACGACCGAGTCAGGCATCCTCTCTCACAACTATCAGCAAGCTATCTGCGTTTAGTTTCCCTTTCCTCTTTTCAAGGGGCAGGGAACCTAACAAGACCCTGCCAAATTTCATGCCGAGATTGATTGATGACGTGGTCGAGGTCAAGCCCGATGACGTCAAGGTCCTCGAACCGATTGAACTCGAATGGACCAAGGACAAAGAGGGGGTCTATCACCACGACCACTTCTGCATCGTTCCCTCCGGCGGCAAGTTCGCCCTCGAAGTGACCGAGAGCAAGGGCAAGAAGGCTCGCAAGGCGACCCAAGCCTGCAAGGGTCCCCTGAAGGTCTGCAAGGGGTTCGCCCTGGACATCTCCGAGGGCAGACTGGTCAAGACGGAGTCGGGGAACTGGGGAGCGCCTCCAGTACCCGAAGTCAAACCTTTCAAAATGCCAGGTCATGGCAGGAAACTCAAGCTATGTCCTGAGACTACTCCCGAGGAGCTAGCAGCACTAGGTATTAATCCGATCTCTGAGGATGACTCTGCTATCATCAATGCAGCTTGCGAGGCCGGAGCTGCGGCGGTCGAAGCGGTCAAGGCCGAGACGATCCCCGAAGCCGTCCACGTCTCCTCCCTCGTCGGCGCCATCTCGATCCTCTCCCGCGAGTATCCGATCTCCGCCCTGCCCCCCGGCTCTCACTTCTCTCAGGGGGGTCGGTTCGGGACATTTATCGAAATGGTCGGCAGCGACGCCAAGGTCGAGTGGGACGGCAAGACGACTCAGTGGTCCGGGGCATCTCCGGTCAAGTGGGCCGCAGAGAGGCCAATCAAGACCGAGACGAAGTCTCCGAAGCAGAAAGCCGAGCCGGAGATCGCCGTTCACAAAGATGGTACCATCTCCGTAAATACCTCCTCGACTCCCGCCACGCAGAAGGCTCCTGTAACTCCCAAGGCCGACAAGTCGATCTTCGGCCATCACGTCAAGCGAGTCATCATGGCGATGACCGTCGCCTCCTTCACGGCCAAGGAGATTGCCTCGGTAGTCAAGGCCCATCACATCGACGTCGCCCCCGCTCGGATCGCGACGGTGATGAACTACGCCAAGACGGGCAAGGAGGGTGATCCCGCAGCCCTGACCCCCGACCAGCTCAAGCAACTCAAGAACGTCGTCGGCAAGAAGTAGACTCACCACAACCTCAAGGAGACCCAACCATGCAAGCACTGCAAGCGGAACCCCTGACCCTCTGCGCAGCTCCGGCGATTAGCGCCGAAGCCGTCGCGGAGTCCGAGCTGCCTTCGGGCTACTCGGTCCTCGTCAAGACCGGCAAGGACCACGAGCTAGGACAGAGCGAGACTCCGGGCATCACCTACCAGAAGTGCGGCGGCGGACGCCGCATCCTTCGCAACCGAATAAAGGATTGACCCCATGAATCGCTGGTCCCTGCTCTACCTGCTCTTGGCCTTCCTGTTCGCAGTCTCCGTCCTCATCGACATCTGGCTCGCCATCGTCTCCGAGGACCCCGAGGCCGCGAACTTCTGGCTGGTCATGGCGGCAGTTCAATCGGTTGCGACCGTCGGTGCCGTGGTCCTCTCAATCAACAGCAACAAGGAGTCCAAGTGATGTGCTATCGATGCTCAATCTGCGAGGCCAACGTCGGTCCGAGGATCGGCCTCAACCGTCACGTCATCTACAGGACCGTCACGAAGTGGCCCTCGACGACTCCGATCCTGGAGATCGAGCGAGAGCTACCTATCTGCGGTCCCTGCAAGACGCTGCTCGATCAGGGATTCCCCCTCGTCAAGGTCCGCTACATACGCCTGCCGAAGCCCTCGGCGGCTCCCATCAACCTGCCGTCAAGTGCCCCTGCCCTGCAAGCCGAAGCAATCGTCTAACCTCAACCGGCGGCCTCCTCAGTTCGAGGGGCCGCCTCTTTCACAACGGAGTTTCACCATGCCGAAGTTGCAAGAAGAGAAGCTCTCGGTCGCCAAGAAGCCTATCGTCAACAAGCCTGCGCCGACTCCTGCGGTCGCGGCAATCGAGAAGCGAGCCGTCGTCTACTCCGAACTCAAGGCCAGCCTGATGGTCGGGGAGCAAGTCTTCACCGAGGAGCTAGCCAAGAAGATTCTCAAGTGGGAGGCCGAGAAGGACTTTCAGGCTCGGATGATCGCGGCCAACCCCAAGACGACCGAGGACTCCTGGCAGTTCAAGGAGGACTTCTTGCTCAAGGACGAGGAGGGCAACAAGGTCCGCTGCTGGAACGTCGTCAACAACCGACCCTTCGACGACACCCACTGCCGGGGCCTCGCTCAGAGCCTCCTGACCCGACGCTGGGCCGACTCTCGGAACGGCAAGGGCTGGAGCATCAACGGCGAGTCAATCATCCTCTCGAACACGGCCAGAGTCGACTCCGGCCAGCATCGCCTCATAGCCCTGATCCTGGCCTGCCAACTCTGGCGCAAGAATCCGAAGCGCTGGAACCTCTGGACCGAGGCCCCCTCAATGGAGGGACTGCTGGTGACCGGGGTCTCGGAGGAGGTCACGCAGACGCTGGACAACGTCAAGCCCCGAAGCGTCAGCGACATCCTGATCACCTCGAACCACTTCGCGACCGAGGTCGTCAACGGCAAGAAGGTCCCGATGAGCAACGCGGGAAAGAGGGAGTGCAGCAGGATGCTGGAGAAGGCCATCGACTTCGTCTGGAATCGGACCGGGACCGGGGCAGCCTACAAGACCCAGCAGGCTTGCCTCGACTTCCTGGCCGCTCATCCGACCATCGAACCGCTGGTCAAGCACCTCTTCGACGAGAACAAGAACCGAGGCATCTCCTTGCTGCGCCTCTCTCCTGGTCAGATGGCAGGCGTAGCCTTCCTGATGGCCGGGTCAGCCTCGGATGAGCTGACCTATCGCAAGGGGACTCCCCCTTCCGAGAAGCAGATGAGCATGAGCCGACTGTCCCAGGCTCAGGACTTCTTCGTCCTGCTCGCTGGCAAGGCGAAGCAGGTCGCGGCGGTTCATCACGCCATCGGGGGTCTCGTGGGAGATGATGCCGAAGGCTTGGGGGGTCGGCTCTCCGAGAAGCTCGCCATCTTGTCAAGAGCTTGGGCGGTCCTGGCTGCCGACCCCAAGGCCGTCGTCTCCGAGCACGACGTCGCCCTGACCTACTGGGACGACGAGGAGGGAGTCAAGCATCTGCTCGCCGGTCCCGATGGCTACGTCAACTGCTTCGGCGGGATCGACATGGGCGAGAAGGTCAAGAAGACCTCAAGCGAGGACGGAGTCAACGGCCAGGTCGGCGCCGAGGGCAAGTCCCCGACCCCGGCTCAGATCGAGAAGGCCAAGGAGGAGGCCAAGGCTCGCCGAGCTGCGCAGGCCCAGAAGATCATCGACGAGCGGAACAAGAAGAGGGACAACGCTCCGGTCCCGGTCAAGCCGCCAGCCCCGAAGATGCTGCCGACCGCTGCAAATAAAAAGGCCAGAGAAACGGCATCAGGCAAGAAGTAGCGACCTCTCGCGGACGCCGCAACGGACTGCGGCGCGAGCCGAGCGGCCGTGAGCTAATCCAATAGGGACCAGAGCCGCGAACCTTCTTTCAGGAGTCAGCAATGCTGTACGTCTGCAATCTGTGCGAGATCGAGATAGAGTCCCCGGAGCAATCGCTCTTGCCGGCTAAGACGGGAGGATGCCTTCACGTCTGGGAGGATAAGAAGAGCATGGACCCTACGTCCAAGACCTTGAAGGCAACATCGTCCCTCTCAGCGATCTCGGAGCCGACGATGACCAAGCCTTGCGAGACTACGAGCGATGGTGTGACCGCCAGCAACGCTGAACCATTCATCGTTCCCCCCTCGAAGCTCTCCTTCGGCGGCAAGACTGCCTTCCGCAATCGACCCTCTCCTCTCGCCAATCGCCTCAAGGAGCAAGCTGATAACTTCATCCCCCACCTCATCGTCGAGGCTCGCGCAGGAACCGGGAAGACGACGACCCTCGTCTGGGGCATCCTGAGCATGTTCCGCCAGCGCTGCCCCGGAATCTGGGAGAGGCTCAAGTCGGTCATCGGCTTCGAGCCGGTCCCTTCCCCGCAGCAGGCAAAGATCTGGGAGGCGATGGCTCTCTCCTCGAACGCCAAGACGATTCAGTTCACCGCCTTCAACAAGGCCCTTCGCAATGACCAACCAATCTTGACCCCTGATGGCTGGAAGCAAATCGGAGATGTAGAGATCGGAGACTTAGTTTTCGGTCCCGACGGTAAACAGTACCCCGTAATCAAGGTCAATCACCTAGGCTTGCGTCCAATCTACGAAGTTCTCTTTAGCGACGGTACGGAGGTTTTAGCAGATGAGGAACATCTCTGGATGACAGAAACAATCAAATATCAACCTGGGAATAGCAAAGGATGGTACAAGCGAGAGCGATGGTCACTTAAGACAACTAAACAGATCATGGACACCGTCGAAGGAGTTCATCGCGTTCCCCATCTCTCAAGCCCAGTAGAGCATCCTACGAGAGAACTGCCCCTCGATCCCTACCTCCTCGGTGCCCTGATCGGTGATGGCTCCTTCGTCTACAACGCAGTCTCGTTTTGCTCCGCCGAAGATGATATGACTGAGCTAGTTAGGCAGACTATCCCAGAAGAGTGTGAAATGATCTCTACTGGAGATGGTCGGCTCGGTTGGAGAATAGTTGCTAAGAACAGAAGGCGAACGATGGCCCTAGGAAGCAATCCTGTGCTAAATGCTCTTCACGGGCTAGGACTTCACGGCAAGAGATCAGGAGAGAAATTCATCCCTGAGAAATACCTCTTCGCCGACGTTAACCAGCGCCTCGCGATGGTACAAGGACTGATGGACACCGATGGATGCTCCAACGGAGTTATGTCCCCCTTCGTCACGACTAGTCATCTCCTAGCCTATGGGGTACAGCACCTTGTACAGTCCCTTGGCGGAGTCTGCTCCGTATCATTCAAGAAGTCTAGCGAACCTCAGAACAGCGACTCGTACTGGGTCAATGTCAGGCTCCCTGTTTTCATGTGCCCCTTCCGGCTCCCTCGCAAGATCAACTCTTGGAAGCCGAGAGAGCGAGAGGAGCAGACTCCTCGCAAGATCATCTCAGTCTCAAGGACTGCCGATGCAGAGGCAACCTGTATCACCATCAATTCCCCTGATCATCTCTTCCTGACTGCCGGTTGCATCCCGACGCACAATAGTATCGTCCGCGAGTTCGAGGGCAAGTGGGGGTGGGTGCAGACTGCTCTGCGAGAGGTCGGCGTGACCCTGAACTTCAACACCAACCACAGCATAGGCTTCGCTGCGGTTCGCAAGGCTTTCCCTCGCATCGAGGTCTCGGAGTATCGGGTGATGGACCTGATCTCCGAGGTGCTCGGTCAGGACATCCGCGAGCTACGCCGGAACAAGTTCGAGATGCTCAAGGGCACGGAGCGTCTGGTCGGTCTCTGCAAGATGAACCTGCTCGACGGAGAGGACGCGGATGAACTCCAGAAGCTCGTCTCTCATCACGACCTGGGCATCGACGGCTTCAAGAGCGAGGTCTTCGGCCTGGTGCCGAGGATCATCGCTCTCTGCAAGGACCCCTCGAAGGACCGGCGGATCGACTACGACGACATGGTCTGGCTGCCTGTCGTGCATCGCCTCAACATGGCCAAGAACGACCTCCTGTTAGTTGACGAAGCACAGGACCTGAACCGCTGCCAGCAAGCCCTCGCGAAGATGGCCGGGCATCGCCTGATCCTGGTCGGCGACCCGAAGCAGGCCATCTACGGCTTCGCGGGCGCCGACGTCGAGTCGATGCCGAGGATGCACCAAGAGCTTGCCGGGAATGCGAACATCCCTCGCTGCGAAGTCCTGCCCCTGACCATGACTCGGCGCTGCGGCAAGGCCATCGTCAGGGAGGCCAACAAGATCGTGCCGGACATCGAGGCATTCCCGACGAATCCCGAAGGCGAAGTCCTGCAAGCGCTCTACCCGACCTTCGAGCGGAACGGCAAGACCGAGGAGCGGAAGTTCGAGGAGACCTATCTGGCACTGGTGCAGGACGGCGACATGGTCCTCTGCCGAGTCAATGCTCCGCTGGTGTCCCAGTGCTTCAGGTTCCTTAAGCGGGGCATCAAGGCCAACATCCAGGGTCGGGACGTCGGGCAGGGATTGATAACGACCATTCAGAAGATGGGAGCCGAGAACCTGCCGACCCTCGTCGCGAAGATCGGAGACTGGCTGGAGCTGGAGTCGAACAAGGAGCGAGCCAAGCGCAACCCCTCGGAGTCGAGGATCATCGCCCTGCAAGACCGGCACGACTGCATCCTCGCTTTCACGGAAGGAGCGAAGGAAGTGACCGACGTCATAAAGAAGATCGAGAGCATCTTCACCGATGACCGGACCAGGGCGGGGATCAGGCTGTCATCCGTGCACAAGGCAAAAGGTTTGGAGGCAAAGCGAGTGTTTATCCTCCAGCCAAAAGGCGCTGCAATCCCTCATCCCCTCGCCAAGAGTCCTTGGCAGGTCGGACAGGAGTACAACTTGCTCTACGTCGCCATCACCAGAGCCATCAACCAACTCTACTTCGTCAGCTAAGGAGAAACTATCATGCAACAAGAACCGATATGCCCACCAGAAATCTTAGCAGAACTCAAGCCAAGGAAATGCCCAGCTTGCGATGCCGACTGCATTCCAAGACAGGGGGGATTCAGCAAGCATCGCTGGTTCATGGGATGCCCGAAATACCCAAGATGCCCAGGCAAAGCTCCCTCGTTGACTTTAGACAGCAAAGGACGAGCAACCAAGAAGCTCTCTAGAACCTATGCTTTCATCAACCACATGGGGAGCATCAAGGAAGCAGAAGCCTGGCTGAAAGTTGCTGCTCAAATCATTCTTATCCAGAAGGGCAAAACTGACGGCCCCCCCTTCGATTCCTAGCCATCCAGGGACAGAAAGGCAAGAATCCCCAGAGAAGCCCCCGCGAGTCGTTCCTAGCCTGCGCTAGAACGGTTTCCGGGGGCTTCTCTCGTGTCTATTCGGGAAAGAAGTCGCGAAGAACGGAGAAAGCCCTAGCGACCGAAGCCTGGGTCGTGATGCCCGGCTGGATCGGCAGGTACATCACACAGGCTGCGAAGTGACTCGACCGAGGGTAGTAGCTGCTCTTGACCAGTTGGCAATCCCTGAACTCCTCCTGCTCGTGCATCGGCTTGAAGGCATGACGAGCGGCAATCCCCTCCTTCTTCAGCGCCGCGATGACTCGGTCAAAGCAGAGCAAGCCGCTGGAAGGGAGACGGAGGTCGTAGACCCACGGCGCGTCTCGCGGCGGCATCCTCCAGGTCGGAGGGCAGGCATCATCGTACCATCGCTCGATGAGTCGCCGCCCCATATTGGCGAACTTGAAAGCCTCCAAGCTCTTCAAAACCAGCTCCGCATGTGCGTTGCTCATCCGGTAGTTGTGACCGCGAGGGACGTGGTTGAAGTCGTGGGCCTCGGTGAAGCCCAGCGACCGAAGCTGCCTCGCCAGCGCAGCGTGCTTCGGGTCGCGGAACCAGACGGCCCCGCCCTCCTCGCCGGCGACGATCTTGTTACGGTAGAAGGACCAGCAGGCGGCATCGGTATACTTGCTAGGCTTGACCCCATGAGCCTCAGCGAGGTCTTCTACTACCTTAGCAGAGATTGGGGAGGACATCCACGACTCCATATCTACTCTTCGTCCGTAGATGTGAACTGCTAATATGCACCTAACGTCATTAGGTCTAGGCATCTGAACGATACCGCACTTGAACTTCAACTCAGAGTCCATGTTAAGGTCGTCCCCGCAATCGACGAAAACAGGCTCCAGTCCCGCCAGCACCACAGCGCGGGGGCAGGCGACCATCGTGAAGTCCGGCACCAGGACCTTCGAGCCTGGCGGGAGCTGCAAGCTCTCCAGCGCCAGGTGCAGGGCGGCGGTCCCACTGGAGCAGGCGACCATACCAACAGGGTCGAGGTCGTTGAAGGCTGCCCACTCTTGCTCAAGTCGTTGATATGCTTCCATTATTGGCACTCGCAGACTGTGACGTTGTAGGCTTTGATAATTTGTATCGTACTGTCATCTATGCTATAAGTCTTGCGGAGTTCTTTGACTTTGGCTTCAGCTTCGTCAATGTCTTTGAACTCCTCGAATCCGCAATCATGGCCCTGCATGATGCAGCCACCGCAGTTCCAGTAGACAAAGATTTGCATTTTACTTCTCCCAGGGCCACTTGCGACCGTTGCTCTCGAACCACTTGATCGTCCTGCGCAAGGCCTCGTCGAGAGAAGTCAGCTCGTCGAGCAAGCATCCATGAGAGTTGCTAAGGCTTCCGCGAATCTTCTTCACGTCTGCCTGAAGATGCCATATCTCCCACGGCCTTACCCTTGCCTCGTCCCTCTCGACCTTGACGTCGGCGAACCCCATCAGCTTGCCGATCAGCTTAGCGAGGTCATACATCTTGATGCCAGTCTCGCTGCCAAGGTTGTAGACCTCTCCGAACTGCCCGCGCTCCAGCAGCTCGACCGCGATCTTGATCGCATCGCCGGCATAGAGGAAGTCGCGGAAGCTGTCGTTGCCGAGGCGGACGACGTTAGTTCCGCCAGGTCCGTAGATGCTCTTCGACCCGCCGCAGGTGAAACACTCTTTGTGTTCATATCCGGTGGCGGTCGATTCTCTCCTCGTCCCCGTTCGATGGCACTTCATGCAGTATTGCTTGTTCAGTTGACTGATGATCTCCGGCACGATGTAGGGATGGGTCTCCCTCTCGCCGACGCAGTTGAACTGTCGTAGGGCGATGCACGGTATCTTGGCCTCCCGCCACCGAACTTGCACCCAGTTGTCCACCGCTGCCTTAGCGACCCCGTAGGAGGAGTGAGGAGTAACAGGGAATCCTTCTCCTATCCTTATATCGTCCTCTTCGGTAGGCTCTACCGTGAATGGAACATCACCGTATATCTCGGCGCTGCTAACCTGGAGGATGGCCTCGGCACCGGCCTCCTGCGCTGCGTTGATGACCTTCATCGCCCCCATGTAGTTGACGTCGGCGACGTGGATCGGTCGGGCAAAGGAGACGGGGATGTAGGGATAGGCCGCATAGTTGAAGCAGAACTGCGCTCCGAAGCCATAGAGCAGGCGCCACAGCCTATCCTCGCTGCCGGTGATGTCGTGGTGCTCGAAGGTAGCCTTCGGATGGACGAACTCCCTGCGGCCTGCGCAGAGGTTGTCGATCACCAAGACGTCGCAGCCCCGATCCTCGACGAGATGATTGACGAGGTGCGACCCTAGAAAACCTGCACCACCAACGACGACCACATTGCAATCTCGAATCGTTCTCACAGTATGTCTCCCTTGTCCTCTTCGTCATACTCCAGAAAAAGCACCCGCCGCGACACCCTTATCAACTCCTGCTCCATCAGGTTCCAGACGTCCTCTCCCAGGTTCCTCTTCATCATCGGGCGTATCGAGATGCAGACGGCCCAGTCGAAGGTGTCGGGGAAGTCCAGCCTGCGCAGGTCGCCGACGACGAACTCTTTGCGAGGGTGAGTCTGCTGTGCCAGCGCCACGAAGTCCGGCGAGAGGTCGACGCCGAGATACCGCCCGTCCCAGTCCTTCGGCAGCAGGGTCAGGAGCCTCCCCCACCCACAGCCTGCGTCGAGGATCGAGTCGTGTGGCAAGATTAAATCACTCAGCAGCTTGCGGTGCCTGGCCTCGATGCGCTGCCAGCGGTCGAGTGGGCAGCGGAACACAGCCTGGTGCAGTTCCTTGGCCTGCTCCAAGCGCTGCCGCCAGTAGTCAGGAGAGAGGATCGGCTCGGTCACAGCAGCTTCTCCTTGATGGTCTGGACAAGGGTGGCGCAACGGTGACTGTAGGTATGCTTCTTCATAGTCCAGCGATGTGCTTCTCCAGCCAACTGCTCTCTCAGCTTCTCTTCTGAGAGCCACCTATCGATCACCGCGGTCAGTTCCAACTTTCGATACATTACGAGGGAGAGAGGTTCCTTGTACTGCTGATATAGTCCCTCGCTCCAAGGGTGCAGTAGGAACCCGCCGAGTCTCAAGACATTGTAAACTCGATTGCTCCAATACCGTTCCGTCACCGGCGAGTCAGGAGCGACGACGATCTTGGCCCTGTTGATCTCGTTGGCCAGCGCGACCCCGTGGCAGCCCTTGAGGACGTGCTTGAACTTCTCGCCGTAGCGCTCCCGCAACTCCTTGACGAAGGACTCCCTACCGTAGCCGAGACCTCCGACGAAGAGGACGTCGACCGGTCGGACGACTTGAGGGCTGACGAACTCATAGTCCTCTGGTTTGTAGACCAGTTCCCTCATCCACTGCTGACCCTTAGCATTGCTCTTGATCCTAACATCTCGAACATAGTCGAAGGTCCCATCGCACGGCCTCTCGTCGGCCCCCTGGGTCAGCCAGTGCAGCTTGCCGGTCTTGTCCTGAGCCACCCAGTCACCGTCGGTCAGGAACCCCAAGTCGCAGATCGCGGTCAGCTCGGTCATCCACTTCCTGCGCTGGCTATGGCGCTGACCGCCCTCCGGCCAATCAATGAGATCAAAACACCAGAACACCTTTGGTATCTTGACCTGGCGCAGGGCGAAGAGGTCGTGCCAGTGATGGCAGAGCAGGAAGTCGGCCTGGAGGTTCGAGACCCCCTTGGTGTAAGATTCCATGACCCTAACGACCTCGTGGCCGAGTTTCTCCAGGGCGAAGTGAATCGCGCCCTCGTCGTCATTGCCACCTGAGTCATGCTTGCCGACGTAGACGATCTTCATTGACCCAGCACCTCAAGGTATTTCGGTTTCAGCGCGTCCCACGAGTTCTCCTCGGCCCACTGCCTGCCCTGGCGAGAGTACTCGGAGATATCGCGACCGTACCACTCGTCGATCTTCGATGCTATGTCCTTCGGGTCGATGATCGCCTCGTCGAACTCTCGGCACCGGGTGGCAACCCTTGCCTTTTGGTATCCCGACGGCTTGACGAGAGGCTCAGTCGGCAGCCAGGCGTTGATCGGGAACCTGTCGGTTGCCATCACCAGCATGCCAGATGCATGCGCCTCTTGGAGAGGGAGGGACAGGCCATTGAAGCGCTCTGGAAATATAAATACATCGCCTTCAGAGTATAGGTCTTCGTATGGAACTGTTCCGGACCGCCAGTGGAGATTCCTACCTCGATGTCCGCTACCTTCTCCTTCTGCCTGAGTCCTAACGATCAACTTGGCTCCTGACTTGACGTATTGCATCGCTGCGTATAATTCAGCGGTTCCATTCCTGCCCCTCAGACCTCCATGACCAGCATTGTGCACAAAGACCTCGGCAGTTTCTCGCAAGCGCCATCGAGAGGCTACGGCTCTCGGAACGGGGACGGGAAGGAAGACGCTTCGAGTGCTGACAGGAATTAGAATCCTGTTGCCAAGCTGATCCTTGCCTACCTTGTGCGTCTGCCAATGACCGTCTGGGTAGCATTGGAGGTCTAACAGTGACGGACAGATGAAGTGGTCGGGGTGCGCTGGTAGTGGATCAGGCATACATTCATACATCGGGCATAAGAACGTCTTGACACCAGCATCTCGACAAGCTGCGATCAGGCTCCAGTTGAATGGAGTCTCGAAGAACAATATCACATCCATCGCCAGGCAGAAGGCCAGCAGCGCGGGATCGTTGAGGTTGCCGATCCGGGGGGAGTTCGGATACCACTCATCATGTTCCGGTCGCCGTCCGTGCCTAATGACGGCTACGTCGGTGATGATCCCTTCGTCGTAGAAGTCCTTGGCGAGGATGCCGAGGCCCTGATCCGTCGAAAAACATAAAGTCCCGATCTTCATCTTTTCTTTCTCCTACCTTCCCGATAAGCCTTGCAAAGAGAGAAGACCGTCTTGAGCTTATGCAGATCAGTTAGGGGTTGAAGAATTTTGCGTCTCTTCCAAGCTGCTCTCAGCTTAGCTCGATGCCCCGGAGTTTTGTTCTTGTCTCCAAGAGCCGTCTGAATCTCACTCATCTTCTCGCGATGTGAAAGTCAACTATTCCTTGCAGCTTGTTCAGCCTCTCCACCATCGCCGCGTGCGAGGACCGGAGGGCGGCGAGTTCGGCAGCGAGGTGGCGAAGCATTGCGGCAGCTTCACGCAGGCCGCTATACTTGATTGGCCTGTCGCCAGCACATCCTTCAAGGTATGCCGCCACCTTCTCCTTCACCTCGATGAGGTCTTTATTGTTCACAGCGGACCCCCCGAAGATCGAACGTACATGACTGCGTCGGCTCCGTTCTCAGCTCCGTAGAACCTGCGCAGGACTCCAGCCACCTCGAACCCGCAGGACTCGTAGAACTGCTGGGCGACCTCGTTCGTAGTCCTGGTGATCGCGAAGACCCTCTTGCCCGGCCCGACGTCTTGGAAGAGAGTAGTCAGCAGTTGCTTGCCGATTCCCCGGCGCCGATGCTCCGAGGTCACTGAGATGTCGAATATCTCCACGGTCCCTCCCCCGCCCTCTCGATAGACGAGGAAGTCTTGAGACCCCAAGAATATGGTGACGTCGGTCTTCATTGGAGTATCCACACTGCCAGCCTCTCGACTCGGTCGGTCCACTGACCGAGGGCCTCGACTGCCGCCCTCTTGACCTGGAATCCTCCGCCGGAGTCGTTGACATCATGGACCGCGATGACCTTGGCTCCGCACGCTTGAGCCTTCTCGATCTGGACGATGGTCCCGTCGTAGGAATGCTCTCCGTCGAGATAGGCAAACTCGACCGGCCTGACCTCCCACTCCTCTATTGGCTGCTTGAAGAGGACCGCATGGAACAGTTCTCTGCTGCGCATGTTGACGTGCCAAGCCTCCTCGATCTTGTCACCGTCCGTTGCCGTATCCTCTCGGTCGAAGGGGTCAACGCAGTAGAGCGGCCTGCCAAAGGAAGCAAGCAGAACTGAGCTGCGGCCCTCGTAGCAGCCGACTTCGAGAATCGGTCCCTGCATTTGAGAGCAATGCCAGTAGAGCAAGGAGGCCTCGTTCTTGGAGAGCCATCCGTTGCCAGGCAGGGTCTCATAGATTTCGGCGAAGGTCTTCATGTTCTCTCCCTGTCGATGAGGTTTCTGTCATAGGCTCCAGCGCTCATGTCAGCTCGGAGGTCATTGGTCAAGAGCTGGAAGGCGAACGAGGCAAGGTCCTTTGGCAAGCAGGTTCCGCCGAAGCCTCGCTTGCCGTCAGGTCCAGGGACTTGAGTGTGCATCGGATTGATCCAGCCCCCCGCGAGAAGAGCCTTGACGCACCGCTCCCAGTCAAGTCCCTTGAGGTCGGAGAAGGTCCGAGCCTCGTTGAAGAAGGCTATCTTGACGGCGCTGAAGGCGTTCTGGAGCAGCTTGACGAACTCGCTCTCGTCGGAGGACATCTCGAATATCTGTGCAGCTCGGTCGCCAGAGCCTTCACAAGCGTAGCATTCTGGCAATCCGCCTTGCTTCAGATATCCAAGTCCACCACACTCTTCACAGTCACCTTTGAAAGTAAAGGTCTCCTTGTACAGATCGTGCAGCGATTTCGCTCTCGTCAATGGGTTCGGGCCAGGATATCCTATCACCATCCTTGTCGGATTGCAGGCATCTTCCTTCGCGGTTCTTGCTGTAAGGAACTCCGGGGAGTGGACCAGATTCGGCAGGTCGAAAGTCTCTCGCGCCTTGCGAGTGTAACCGACCGGGACGGTAGAGCGCAAGACGAAGTTGGCCTTCTCGAATCTTGAGGGAAGTCCATACTCAAAGAAGCTGTCAATCGCGGTAGTGTCGCACTCCATCGAGTCCTCCTTCTGTGGGGTCGGGAGGCAGATGAAGATGATGCCGCTCTCCAAGACGTCGGAGAGTTGATGGGTCTCTCGGCTGCGCAGGCGGTCCGTAATCCTGATTTCGTGATCCTTGAAAGCCTCGGCAGTGGCGCCGCCGACGACTCCGTTGCCGATGATGCCGATGATCATAAAAGTACCTCTGGAAACTTTTTCATTAACTCGTCGATCAATCCTTCGGGAGCTTGATTTTCTGCTCGCCAACCTCTATCGTATTGATAGAACCTTCTATCGCTCGCCAGTACGCTTAGCTTGGAGACCCTACCCATCCTGATACCAAATATACTAGGACTATCGTAGACCTTAGCCTCGCACTTCCATACGACATCATCCCAAGTCAAGTCAAAATTAGTCCACATCACAAGAACCTCCTTGCCAACTCGATCAGAGTGGCGACGTTGATGACGGCGATCCATCCCCAGACGATGAGGATGACGGCATACCAGACTTTGTCGTCGATGTGCTTCATCGAAATCTCTCCATGAACTTCGAGAGCGAGGCGACGTCCGCTGAGCGATCCTTGCTCCACATCAGCTCCAGCAGCCTCGCTCGCCCGGCCTGCCCAATAGCCTGATTATAACCCGGCTCCTTGAGCGCTTCGAGATGCCCCTCGATCTCGGCGGCGCAGGAGACGACCTCCTCCGGCGAGAGGGCATCGTGGGTCTCCCGGTCGAAGACCAGGCAGGTCTCTCCTGGGATGAAGAGGTCCTCCATCCTATTGCGCCAGATCAGCCGGCGGGAGCAGATGACCGGACAGCCTGCTGCGAGGGACTCGTATAGCGCGTAACCTGGGGCGTCGCTGCTCTTGAGGTGGACAGTGGCGACCGCCCTGCTGAGCAGCTTCGGAATCTCTCGGTGCTGAACCAGGCCGTCGGGTGAGGAGACTCCGTGACACTTGACTCCGAGGGCACGGATGCTGGGGATCAACGCACCATAGCCCCAGCCGTGGAGGTTATGGATCAGGCAGATCGGCGCCTCGAAGGGAGCATGACGAAGGACTGAGTATTCGTTGAAGCGATGGAAGGGAGGCCAGCAGGCGTAGGCACTAGCCCTCCAAGGAGCATATATTGGCGGGGGCGTATAGACTCCTGCACAATTGTAATGTCCCTGAGTCGGGTCTGGGTTGCCGCACATCTTGTCTCGATACCACAAGTTCGGCGTCAGGATCGGGCAGCCGGGGTTGATCTCGTCGCCGCAGTCCTCACCGGAGGGCTTGATGACGTGCTCCGGCTTGCCGCCGTTGATTCGATACCAGCAGACCTTGCCTGCCAGGTTCGGCCAGCGCTTGGTCACCAAGGGTCCGTTGCGATGGGCCTTGACGTCGAAGTAGATCACGTCGGTGCGAGACATGTCGGCACTGCTGGCCAGGGGCAGAGGCATCGGAGACTCATATCCCCAGCCCTTGACCAGAGACTCGATGTCGAGGACGGTGTCGCAACCGATGGACCGAAGCTCACGTTTCAATGCTTCGTTTGGCAGCAGGCAATCGATGCCGACCGACCGGAGCATCACGACAAGAGATTCCAACGGACCGGTATCAGCGACTTGCAAGATTGCTTTCATCAGGCTTCCTTTGTTCGAGAGGTTCGCTTGCCTCTCTTGACTCTATCTCTTGAAAGGATCGGCGAAAAATGGCCTCTCGAACTACACCCCACCCATCCCTACCTTTAGGTAGGTTAGAAAAGCAAGGCCCGCTCTCAGGAAGTATCGGTTTGCTCCGAAGAGGTCCGAATGCTTTTTAGAGGTTTCGGTTCATCACCGCAGACTCAGGCCGCAAAGCCTGAACCCCCTTATAGAGGGCCGGGACGCTGGTGGGGAAGGCGACATCGATTAGCCGCTCGTAGCCCGGAGAAACCTGAGAGTTGAGAAGCGATTTCGTTCATCAGCTTCCCCCTTGCTCTTTCTATTCTATCAAAAGATTCTAAGGGGCCTTCGCAAGCTCTCTCTGCCCCTCCCGGTAAATCTCCAAGAGGTCGAAGTCCTCTCCCCGGAAAGAGGTCGCCTGCTTGTGCGGCTTGTTGCCCATTGAGCTGACCTCTCCGGTGTGCTGCACCAGCGAGGGATTGTGGACGTACTCTCGCCAACCGGCCTTGCGCATCGAGTCGACGATCCCGCCGTCGACTGCCTTGTGCCCCCGGTTCGCGTCCATCGGCCTGCCGACCATGTGCTCCGAGGTCAGCAGCGCCAAGACCGCCTCCCGGTTGAAGACCAGCGCCACTGCCCCCCTGCCGAACTGGTTCGAGAGATGCCAGCCGTGTCGCTGCCTGCCGGTCTGACCCTCAGTCGGGATGATCGACTGGTTCGAGGGCATCGTGTAGAGGTTCAGGTATCCCCTCTCCCTGCCGTCCTTGCCGTCGGGGTAGGAGGTTTCGAGATATACCCTCAGATTTCGTGATGTGACGAAGTCGTCCTGGAAGATCGCATAGCGCTGAGCTTGAGGGTTCCTGATGAATATCTCAGAGAGGGTCAAGACCCAGTTCCCGTGCGTGCGAATCTTGGGGGACCTGAAGGTCATCTCAAGACCAAATCTCTCCCACTCTCGACCCCCTGCGCAGCCGTCGACGAACAGCCTCGGCGCGTCGAAGCCTCCAACCTTGAGAGATGCCAGCGTCCTCGGCAGCAGGTCATCTCGACGCTCTAGGACCGTCGTCACGCCATATGCCCATATCAGCGAGGCTGAGTGAGGCGCTGGAGTCGGCGAGGTCTCCGACGTCTGCGCCGCTGCTTTGAGCAACTTCTCATGACCTTCGCTCCTCTCCTGACGATGCAGGCAGGGAGAGTAGAGATTCGTCTGCGGGTCGACATTCCCATTGCAGCAGGCGACTCCTGGAGCGGCCTTGACGAGGGTGCAGCAACCAAGGACTGCGCACTCGAAGAGCTTTAGCTCGACTCGGCCCCGGCAGGTTGGGCAGGTCACTGTCTCTCTAGTATCCGGTCCCAGGTAGACGCAGGAGCCTGGCAGAGTGCTCTTCCTGGCATCGAGCCTTGCTTGCAACTGAGCAGTCCTCTTTTCCAGGTGGGTCATTCGGTGATCCTCAAGGTCGGGTTGATGCCCCCGCAGCAGGAGCCTATCGTCAAGGCGAGGCTGACGTTGCCGCTGTCGAACGGGGAGCAGCTAACGGGATAGCAGACGGCACTGTTGATGACCCCGTCGCATACGGAGTAGACGTAGAAGAACACCTCGCCGACGGGGGGAGCACACTCCATCGCCCAGTAGAGCTGATGTCCGTTGGCGGTCTCGATCTCGGTGTACCACATCGGGCCGAGGGCGCCGAGGGCATCGTAGGTCATTACTCGCGGAGTCGCCGCGCCGGAGCACCCACTGACGACGGCGAGGGAAAGGGTCGCCGGGATCGCCTCGGCACAGCAGGTCGTCGTTATCGGCTCCTCTGGAGGCAGAGAGGTGCCGGTGCCAGTCTCCGCCTGAGTTCCCGTGCCAGTAGTTGGGCTGCTACAATCTCTACGCAGCACTGCGATTGATGGCCAGTTGGTGCAATACTCATCATCGTTGCTTTCTAGCACCAACGACAATGGGGAATCGCAGTCCCAAGAGGATGCTATGTAGGTAGCATGAACGAAGCCGGCACCGGGCTGCCAGATCGATAGTCGCCAGAGAGAATCCTCTGGTATCCAGCGCAGCAGCAGCACGAAGTAGATCGTTGCGCCGTTGAGAGTGCTCTCGCAGATTGCAAGACCTTCGCTGGCGAGCAAGCAACCGTCGGCGGGTCCGGCGTAGAAGGTGTCCCTGCGCAGCTGAATCGAAGACCTCAGCAAGTCACAGTGGCGGCAGATGATCGGGTAGGCGGTTGAGCCGGGACCGTCGATAACGCCGGAGAAGGAAACCGTGTAGCAGTCACCGGGGATGCAGGGACAATCGTTAGCTCCGGTGCCGGTTCCCGTAGTTGAAGTTTCCTGGCACTCCTCGCAGGGAACGGAGTCAATCGAGGCTAATACTCCGCTGATGAAGTGCCAGGACTCGTAAGCATCCGAGCAGAGATCGTAGATCGTCTTGCAGCCGGTGAACCCGTCAGTCTCCGGGGAATGAGCCAGGGAGTGGATTGCCAGCCAGGTCCCGTACTTGTCTCTGACGACGATGATGAACGAGTCGCCAGAGATTTCAGAGAAGGAGACGTTGTGGACCTCGACCGAAGAGAAGGCTAACATGACCTGCGGGACGTCCTGACGCAGCAGCTGATAGATGTCGCAGGTCGCTCGACCGGGGCGGATCACTGCCATCGCCGGAATGCCCGAAGCAGGGACTCTGGCAACGTAGACCTCCGGTGCTTGCGAGTCCTCCCCCAGAGAGAGGCCAGAGTGCAGCGGCGGTGGGGTCCTGTTGATCCTCTCGACCAGGCGCTGGAAAATTTCCAGGTCCTTTGAAGTCAGGAATCGAGGAGTCTCGGCCACGATCACCTCACGATGGAAATATGGTGATGTTGAATTTGGCTCTGCCGGCCCTGCACCGGACGAGCAAGGTGCTCAGGTCCGACGGGCAGAATCGCATCGACTGCCCCGGCCTGACTAGGAACGGATGGGCTTCGCCTCCTCGCACAGCGACCTCGATGATCTTGGAGGCGATCACGACCTTCTCTTCGGCGGACGGAACGACCTGATGATGCTTGCCCTCGACGTTGGAGATGCTCACCATCGATGCCTGCTTGATCCACCCTGAGTCGATTTGCTCCCACTCCTCCCCCGCGAAGCTGAAGCGCGGACCGCAGGGAGACTCGTCGCTGCTCAGCCAGGTCGAGAAGCTGCCGTCGACCGACACGGGGCGGTCCACGGACGGGGCGTGGTAGACGGTCTCGACGACGACGAGGCGGTTGATCGGGTTCATTGAGTTCCTACTTTTCAAAAGCCTTGACCGTGACCTCGACGTCGGCACCGTCGGCCTTCATGAAGAACTGATTATTCGCTGCCGTGGTCCCCGTGCCAGTCCCGACGTACTCCTCCTGGAGGTCGCGAGAAAGACGCAGGACGTAAGACTCGCCAGGCAGCAGCTCGCCAAGTGGATAGTAGACATCAGTCTGCGGGTCATAGATGCCGTAGCTGACGTAGTTCGTGGCATCTGAGTTCTTCAAGACGCAGAGACTGGGAGTGCTCAGCTCCTCAAAGGAGACGGCCTTGCCTCCGGTCGGGATTGTCAGCGCTCCGGGGGTCGGCCCCTTCGTGCCGTCTACGTCGGCGGTGAACCCGGCACTAATGTTCTCGTCCATCAGGGTGATCGAACCGCTGAGCTTCCTGATGTTCAACCCGATGCGAACGCTTGCTTCTCTTGCCATGATGTTTCTCTTAGAAGGTCAGGGGGATGCCGAGCTGGAGGAAGTCGACCTCGGTGTACTTCTCGACGTGAATGTGGCCCGGCTGCGTGTCCTCAGTGATCGTCTCCGTGCCGACCAGCGTCCAGCGCCCGCCGGATGTCCAAACCCCGTTCCCAGAAGAAGAGTTGAGGGTGAAGTTGTCGGCGTCGACTACAGTAATTGCATAGGTTCCGTTGGCCGCAGTGTTGCCCAATGCACCCTCAATCTGCACGGTCTGCCCCGAAGTCCTGCCGTGGCTGACGCTGTTGACGCTGATCGGCGAAGCATTCGTCGCCCCGGTGATGATCTCCGAGGGAATCGAGGATTGGCCGACGCTGCCGTCGAGGGAGAAGTGGTTCGCGTCGACGACCGTGACCACCCAGGCTCCGTCGTCGATGCCCGCAGCGCCAGTGTTCTGAACGAAGATGCCCTGCCCAGTCGCCAGTCCGTGAGCAGTCGAGGTGATCAGCACCGGAGTAACGTTGTCGGCGACCGAGTTGATGCCTCCTGCCCTGCGATACCTGCCCCCCTCCATCAGGGCGATGTCGCCGGGGTTCCCGCCGTCCGAGCCTCGCAAGCGGAACCTGATCGCGTCGACGACGTCGACGATCCACTGCCCGTTGGCACGCTCTGCCTGGAACCCAAGAACGTCCTGCATCGTGATCGTCTGCCCGGTAGCCAGCCCGTGGGGGCCTGATGTCTCGACATTGATCACGGCGCTGACCGGCGGACCGATGTTGCCGAAGAACCGCTGGACCGCCCCGCCGGGGTCGGTGAACCAGTCCCCGCCGGCGCCGATGGGGGCATATTCGTTGACCTGCGCAGGCACAATCCGCTGGGAGACAACTCTGACCGAGGCCGGGACCCCGTGGCCGTTGAGAACCACGCGGGTATTCTCGCCGTTGCGGTCCTTGAAGCGGATGAAGTGCTGGGGGTTGTAGTACTGCGGCAGCGCCCCGGCGATCAGGTCCAACACGTAGTTGCCGGTGATCCTGTCGAAGTGGCCTGAGAGGGCCTTGGTTCCCTCGTCGAGGATGTCGCGGTCGTGCGTGCGGAAGTCGACCCCGAACTCCAGCGTGCGCCGGTAGTAAATGTTGCAGGAACCGAAAAACTTCCTCTCCCACGGCGAGGAGTTGAGCTTGACGCAGCGCGGGGGGATACCCCAGATCGAGAAGGCGTTGACGCAGTTCTTGAAGCGCAGCGGCAGGACGTAGCCAAGATAGGCACTAGCGACGTTCTGGACGATCTTGATAGTATCCTGCCCGACGTCCCATTCGTTCTGCGGTCCTCGGATCATCTCGTGAGAGGATGTCAAGATCGCCCTGCCGAAGCGGTCCTTGAGCGCCTCCTCGACCTTCGAGACGAAGCTGCCGCTGATCTCCGGCGGCTCCAGCAGCGGGTCCTCTATCGTCGTGTCCTGGCAGCGGCTCGGTGCCCTGGTCGAGAAGGTCTGCTCGACGGTGAAGTTGCGGTTCGGCTCGTTGGCCAGAGACGGAGTGATAGTGGCGGTCTGTTCGCAGTAGGCCCAGGGATCGATCTCTCCACCGAAGGCCCAGATCGAGCCGGGCAGCGGCAAGCCTGGAGTGTTCAAGGCGCTGAATGGGCCGTCCTCCGGGTCGCATTCGAGGAAGTGCTTCAGCTTGTACTCGCGGTGGCCATCAGCGAAGCGTTGCATCTGCCACTCGCGAGGGCCAACGATCCTGGTGGTCATGAGACTGCTACTCCGTCACGTTAGAGGGGGAGAAGGTCACCGGAGGTCGCCCTGCCAATCGAGCGAGGTGGCCGTCGATGGAGATCAGCAGCGCCACTGTCCTGTCCCTGCCCGCGTCGGTCGGGACCGAGGTGTTAGCGGGAGTTGGACCGCTCAGGCTCGCGACGGAGGGGGAGGGGATGCCGCCGCCCATGCTCGCCGGCGCCCCTGATCCTCCTGCTCCCCCCGGTCTGACCGCCGTCAAGCGTTCCTGGTAGGCAATGATCCGAGCGACTCCCTCGGCGCTGCCTCGCAGGACGGCATCGAATTTCTCGGCCTCCTTGACAGCCTTCTTCATCTGTTCCAGTTCTTGAGCTGCTGGACTCTTCTTGGGATATTCGGCAGCTGCCGCCAAGGTCGCAAACTCTCTGCGTCTCATGGCAACGAAATCCTCGAAGGACTCGAAGAGGCCCTCGCTCATCTGGTCGAACTCCGCTTGCAAGTTCCTGGTCAGATCGCTCACTCCTCCGCCGAGACTTAAGGCAATGCTCTCGAAGTCCTCTCGCCACTGTTCCGATATGCCCCGGATCGGTCCAGCATCTTCACCTCGAATGACCTTCCAGAGGTCGGTGAAGGTCCTGCCCAAAGTCTTGCAAGTCGCGGCTCCAGCGGCGGCGATTCCTATGAAACCATTCCTGACGCTGTCGGCAGCGATAGAGGCATCGAGCTTCATTGCAACCCAAACAAGGGATATGACCTCCTCGAAGTTTAGCAAGGTGAACTCAGCGAAGAGGATGACCCGCTGAATCACGTCTTGAACGTCTTCCCAGTTGATCTTGGCATCACCGAAGATGCCCTCCCAAACGGAGATGATGAAGTCCCAAGCCTGAGTTGCCGCTACGACGATGAAGTCCCAAGTCGCAATGGCTGCCGTCTTGATGATCCCCCAAGCAGTGATTGCAAAGGCAACTGCTGCGTCGGTGATCGGCTTGAGCCAGGCCCAGAACTCCAGCGCCTTGGCCTTGACCCACTCCCAGGCGACCCCGGCGGCCTTCTGCACGACCTCCCAAGCCTCCTTGACCCCTCCGAGCTTGGATATCCAGACCGCGATGGCGACTCCAGCGGTGACCACCAGGCCGATTATCAAGCCGACTCCTCCGAAGGCGGTGTTGAAGACCGCTCCGGCTACGGTGATCGCCGCGGCGACCGAGAGCACTGCGACCGCCAGCATCGCGACGACGGTGATGCCGGTCTTGACCGAGTCCGGCAGTTGTCGGAACCAGGCGATGGTCTCGCGGACTCCGTTGATCACCGGCTTGAGGGTATCGGCGACGATCTTGCCGACATCTTCGAGCATGTTCCCATAGTCGCGCTTGAGCATCTTCATCGCTCCGGCGGAAGACTCGGTCTCGGCGGCGGCGGCCTTCATGCCGGCGGCGACCAGCTTCTGCGCTTCGGCGACGAACTCAGACTCGTCCTTGATGTTCCGCAGTTGGGGAACCATGCGCGCCATCATCATGGCTGTCTCGATGTCACCTCTGGCGATGGCGGCGGTCAGCCTGATCAGGCTCTCGGCATTCCCCTTGGTGATGGTCGCTAGGCCGATGGCGTCCGAGACCGCCTGCTCCGCGGCCCTGCCGGTGATGCGGTAGGTCTCGGCGGTCGCCAGCAACGAGAGGACGTGGTCGTCCTCCTCGGTCGTGATCCTCTCCAGAGAGGATGCGAAGTCGTTGTACTGAGCAGTCAGCACAGCGACCTCCCTGCCGTTCGACTCCAGGACCGCATTGAGATGCAGGCCGATGGTCTCGGCCTCCTGGAAGTTCCCCAGCGCATCGCGCAGCCAGTTGCCGGCGCCGAAGGCCCCCAGTGCCGAGAGCGCCCCGGAGGCGAACCCCTTGAGGCTACCGCTGAACTGCTCGATCCTGCCGGCGGCGACTTGGACCTGTGCGGCAGCCTCCAGCGTCTGCACACGAGCATCCTTGAGCATCTGCGCATAGTCCGAGCCGTCGCCGGTCAGTCTGACCACCAGGGATTCTACTTCCGTCTCGCTCACTTCAGCCCTCTAGGTTTGACTTTCTGCACCTTCGCGATGGCGTCGGCTTTGGCCATCTCGTTGCGATACCTCTGCACTTCTTCTCTCGTCAGCGGACCAGGAGGCCCGCCCTCCTTCCTGACGTAGACCTTGCTCGGCTCGATGTTCACGAAGGGCAGCTTGAACTGGGTCGGCTGGATGGAGTTGGGCTTCTTGGAGAGCACCCGGCGGACTTCGCAAGAGTTAGCCATGATATACCAGTCTGTCCTCGAAGGACGGTCCCACTCCATCGCCAGCCAAGCCTGCCAGGTCCTGAACTGCCTGTGGGTCATCGGACCGGGCCAACCGAGGACCTCATGAAGATGCTTGCTCAGGGTCTGCGCTAGACGGAAGCACTCGTCATAGCGCCTCGCCCGTTTTTTGCCGACTCCCTCAACTTGGCGAGGTCGGCCTTGTTCTTCTTGAGCGCCTCGATCTGCTTGTCGATAGAGACCTCGTCCTCTTCCTCCCGCAGGCCAGTGATCTCCCGCAGCTTGTCGCGGAGCATCTTGACCACCTTCGTCGGCCAGGCCAGGACGACCTCGACGGTCACGGGGACCTGCCCGCCTTCCGTTACCTCGAAGAGACAGGATGCCAAGAACTTCGCATTGACCAGGCCAACCCCCTCCATCGTGGTCGGCTTGCCGGTCTCCATGTTCGGCTTGGCCGCTCGCAGGGTCCCGTCCCGGTGCTCAAGCTGCGCCCCCTCGGACGCCTCCTTGAGGAGGTAGCGCTTGCCCTGAAACTTGACGGGGACCTCGATGGGCTTGAGTCCTTCGAGGTCCATTTCCAGATTCGCTGCTTGCATGGGATGCTCCTTGTGGTTGGTCAGGGGCGAATGATCGACTACGTGCCGCTGACGGAGGTTAGCACGGGACCGGCCTCGGCCTTGGTGATCGGGTCGCGGTTGGTCGGCACGATGGTGAACGAGGCTTCGGGCTGCACCCCCTCCTGGAGTTCATCTGGCTCGAAGCTCTTGAGGAACCCAAAGTAGGCCAGGGTCGAGCCGTCCGAGAATATCTGCGTGATGGTCCCCTCCTGATTGATCAGTGCAATGATCTGAGAGTAGACGGCGGGGTCATAAGCGCACTTGCCGGTGCTCTCGGTCAGGGTGATCAATGCCCTTGATGCCATCGTCCGATAGACGAGGTTGTGCATCGTCGTCTGCTCGATGGCGTCTCCGCCGTCGGCGCCTGGTGGCTTCATCGACTTCTCCCAGAAGGAGACGTCGCGGTCGCGCTCGAAGGATATCTTCGAGGAGAATCCGTCTTCGAGCATGATGCCGACCGGGGTCTGTCGAGTCGTAGCTACTGGAGGCATTGTCTGATCTCCTTATGAAATCTGCTTGATAGTGGTGACTGCGTTGAGCGTGAACAAGCTCCTGGCGCTGTTGAGGTCCTTGCCCAGCGAGAGCACGTCGCCGATCTTCGAGACCGCGTGGACGAGGTAGCGAGAGGCGCCGATGACGACCGTCTCGTCGTAGACCACCTCGGCGAGGGTCGCCTGGATCGCGTGGGCCTTGATCCAGCCGACCCTGGCGTCCGTCGCCCGCACCCGCACCTGGAATCCGTAGAGGCCCATCTTCTTGCCGTCTACCATCGACCTGCCGCTGTTGACCCCCGGCGTGTCGTAGACGGTGATTGCGTTGTCGGGAGTCACCGGCTCTGCCGAGAAGTAAACCGGCCAGTTCGTCGCCGAAGCTTCAGACGCGAGCGCTCCCAGGGAGAGGTCCACTAGGAGCTTCCTGATGACGTCGGCGGGTGAGTGCGTCAGTACTCGCATCTGCTATCCCCACATGGTCCTGTGCTTCTTCTTGACCAGCTCGACTAGAGGAGCTTCCTGCACTTCTCTCGGCGGTCGCTGGACGAAGAGGGACCTCGCTATCCTCGTCGCCGCGAAGTAGAGCAGCCCGAAGGTCGTCAGGACTCCGGCGACCCAGCCCAGGGCGAACCACAGAGCCTCGATCATCTCTCGACCCTCGTGAAGGCGCTGTTCTTGAGCGCCCCGGTGTCGACCGGGACCAGCCTCTGGGCTTCGCGCTGGATGCGCAGGCCGGCGAGCAGGAGGCCCTGCATCATCGTCTTGCCCTGACGCATCACCTCGACGACGATTCGCGAGAGGACTCCGCCCTGAGACAGCTCCCTGGCCGGCTGCTCCAAGAACTTCGCCTGCCCAACGAGGTGGTAGGCTTCGAGGTTCTCGTGAACATAGATCGCGTAGTTCTGAGTGAAGCCGACTACCACCGAGCCGGAGTCCTTGAGAGCTTGCGCAGCTCTCTCTCGCAGCTCCCTGTCCAGCGCCTCTAGGTTCTTGATGCTCGCTATGTTACTGCTCCAGTGCCGGCGGGACGTCCTTGTAGAACTTGAGGCCAACCGTCCTCCTGACGTTCCTGTTCTTTATGTCCGGCGTCTCGTTGTAGGCGACGATCTCCATCACCGAATTGTCCATGTCAGCAGAGCCGGAGCCTAGCCAGTCTGCCAGCTCGCCCTCGAACATCGCCCCGCCGACGTTGCACTCTTGATCGACCACGACCTGTGCGTCGACCGTCACCGGGTTGCCGTCGGCCCCGCGCATCATCGCCTGCTTCCAGACCCAGCGCACGTTCAGCTCGACTGGAGCAGAGACCTGGGGTTGTCCCATGTCGTCGGCCCGAGTCACCACTGCCCAGTAGACCGCCTTCTGAAGTCGGTCCATAGTCTCGAAGGCAGGCATCAGCGTCGGTCCTCGTAAGGCATCTGCTCCGAGGGCGACCTACCGAGCCACCCTCCCCCTGCGATCTTCAGCTCCTTGCCGCCGGCGGCATCGAGACAGCCTGATGGGTCCAAGCGCAGGGCTGTCTGTCCGTAGAGGGAGGACTCAAGGTACATCGCAGTCTGTCCGTCGAAGTTGCCGGAGGCTCCCTCGGTGCTGCGGCTGGAGTACCCCTTGTCGCTGACCTTGAAGTAGTGGGCCGCCAGCCAGCGCTCGATCAGCTCTAGCCTCTTTGCGGGGTATGCCGTTGCTCCCTTCGCGGCCATGCAAGAGACGACATCGTCGACCATCGCAGAAGCCGTCTCGATGAACGGGTTCAGGCTCGGCGCTTGCTCCGAGTCGTAGTCCCTGCCAGGAAGCAGGAGGGCCTTGACCGCATTGGCATTAGTTCTCATGACTCACCTAGCAAGGAATGATGTCCACTCCAAGGCACTCGACGACCACGGCTCCGCCCGACAGCGTCACAGTCGCCTTGATCTCATACTTGTCTCCGACCTCAGCCCCGGCGCCGACCGTGACCTTGAACTGAACGATCTTCAAGGAGGGATCAAGAGTCTGCGATGCCAAGCTCAGGCCGGTCGAGACCGAATCGTCCTTCAACACTTCGAGGACCGCACTGCTGATCGTCTGGCCGCCATCGGCAATCTCGTGTCGAGAGGAGAAGTCGATCTCGGTCAGGATGCCCTGCTCGCCAATCCGCAGCTCTAAAATTCCGTCCAACGTCCCAGTCATGCTTCCACCTCGAACGTAGAAGGCCGATCCTCTGTCTCGAATCGAGTTTGTCGATCTACGATGACAAAACTGCCTCGTCGATCTACGATGACAAATCTCTTGGCACCCACTGCATATAGAGGAGCTGCCGGTGCAACAAATATCAGGCTTGCCGCCAGCGCGGTACGCTGAGAAACCAGTGCCCCTGCCCCGCTGAAGATCAGCCTAAACAGCGCGTTGGCCGAGAGCGTGGACGGTTGCGAGGTCAGGGCTACGGCAGCCACGTAGGACGGCGCCACAAAAGTAACCGACGCTGCCAGCGCGGTCTTGAGCGAGACCAATGAAACGACAGCTACGTGCCTTGACCTGAACGTAGCGCTTGCAGCGAGTATGGACGATCCGCCCGTCAGCGCAACCGCCGCGCTGAACATGGACGTCGCGAAGATCGAGGTTGCCGCAAGCATCGTCGAACCGCCAGTCAATGCAACCGTTGCCACGTAGATCGGCACTGTGAATGTCGCGGTTGCTGCCAGCATAGTTTGTTGTAACGATAGCGCCGCCGTCGCCATATGCGTCCCAGGGCTGAACGTGACCGAGGCTGTCAGAGCGCTAATCGTGGACGCCAAGGAAACCGTCGCGGTATGGGTACCGGGCGAAAACATAGCAGAGGCCGCGAGCATCGTTGAGCCTGATGCAAACGCCGCTGCGGCCGTGTGAATGCCAGGGCTAAATATAGCAGATGCTGCTAATACTGATTGGCCGCCTGCCAGCAATACCGTCACTGTATAGGTCGGTCGAACGTGTGTTGCTGTCGCCGCGAGCGTCGTGAGCTGGCTGGTTAATCCGACGGCCGCGGTGTACTTCGGCCTGAATGTGGCAGAGACCACCAAGGTCGAGGGTTGACTGGTCAGTCCAGCAGATGCCGTATGAGTACCGGGGCTGAATGTCTCGGACGCCGCGAGCGTACTGCTACCGCTGACGAGCGATGCTGCGGCTGTAAAAGTCCCCGCCCCCGCCTCAGCCGGCAGAGTCGATGTGGGCAGTTCAGAGACAGTGCCGAATCCAGGCATTTAGCTCCCAGGTATAAATTCTGCGATTGCCAGTTGACGGTTCGCGCTCGGGTCAACGCCAGTCGCCACGGCGATATTGATGAGAACGCTCAGCGTGTTCGTCACCGTCGTGTCGATAGCCGACGTGCCAGCGAATGGGTTGTCCAAGTTCGTGGTCGCCGCCGGCCCGGCCAACAGGTCTCCTTGCCCGGTCGTGGCTGCGGCCATGCTGCCTTGATGGAGGATGCCCGCCAAATATTGCGAGTTCGTGGCGTTTCGGTTAGATAGGTTCAATTCCATCATGCAGATGCGCGTACCGGCCCCGACCGGCATGGCGGTCGTCGCGTCTGCCCATAGCACCGTCGCACCAAACTGCACCTTGAATGTTATAATGCGGGCCGTGCCGCTCGCGTGAGCGTAGTCGAAGTAAATCCGAACCTGCACGCCGCCGTTTAGCCCCAGCAAGTCCGCCGCGATTGCTACCGAATAAAGAGTCTGGTCCCCGGCGGCTTCCAGGAAGTTTACCGTCGTGGTCTGCCTGTCCAGGATCACCGGGCTGGGGAACGAGTCGTTGATGCCGCTTAACTGGACCCAAGTAGTTCCGTTGTAGATGAACTCGATTGAGTTGATCTTGCTCGCGGCGGTGTTCGGAGTCCACCGCCGAACGGAGTACGAATCCCCCCAAAGGATGCGCCGCCCACCAGTACCGTCCTGCGTGAACTCGAAAGAGAGTCTCTGTCCCTGGTGCTCGCTCACCGTGTTGGCGACCGGCGTGTCCGCCGTCAGCGTGAGCTGGTGGTAGATGCCTTGGTATGGATTCGGGAGCAACGGCAGCTGCATCGTCTGCGTGCCGGTTCCAGTCCCCGTGAAGTCGATGACGGCACCGCCAGGAGTTGCGGAGAGCGTGAGTGTGGTCGAACTTGGTATCGTCTTAACGTAATACGGTATGTTGATGACGATTTGCGGGGTGGACGCAGGGAGAGCGCCGCCACTGTTGCTGACCAAGACTGGATCATTCAGGCTCAAACCGTGGGCCGAACTGGTCGTTATCACATCGGTCGCCGCGACGACGGTCCAGGTACGCGTACCTGGAAAGGCCGGAACTTGATACCCACCGTCGGGACCGACGTGGATGTCATTGCCCGTGACGGTGCCTTGGACGTATTGGATGCCTGAAGCAACCGAGCCGGCGCTGAACGCGATGAGCGTCTGGTTCCTCAAAGCGCTGTTGACAAGGTTGATGATCGACGTGCTCGTGGTCCGGTTGAAGTCGAGCACCTGCCCGTAGATTTTGCAGTCTGTGCAAGCATCGAGCCGGAACGCATCGCCCGCGTTGTTGTTGCTCGTGCCGTTGGAGATCGCCGTCCGGTCGCATCCTTCCAGGAACCAACCGTGCGAAGTGCAATCCTGCGCCTCACAGCCCGACAACTCGTTGTTGTCGCCGACGATGTGGAACCCGTAGCCAAGCGAAGATGTGCGATCTCCCGGCCAGAACGACTTGACGCCGCCGAGCCGGTTCGTGCCGCCGACGAGCTTGATGTTTTGAACGCCGGAGTGCCCAACGTCGAGCTGCAAAACCGAGTGATCCGTCGATGACGTGTCGATCAGGAGGCCGATCAAGTTGCAATAAAGGATGTAGCAACTCAAGATGCGCACTTCACGAACTTCGTTGCCGAGGTAGACGCCGTTGCCGCTCCACGAGGTGATGAAGCAGTTGTGAATCGTGTAAATTTCATCGCCCTGACTCGTCGCATCTGCGAAGTGGACAGCGTCGTTGGCGAAGGTCGCATGTGAACGGAAGCCGTTGAGCGTCATGTTGTAGACGCCGCTGCCTAAGCTCGTCGTGGTGAGGTTGCTTATCAAGTGTCCGTTCGTGCCGCCCCTCTGGATCAACTGAGTGCCCCAGCCTGCGCCGTACAGCCATTGGTACGTGTCAAGTTTGAGCGTCGAGAGGATGAAGTTGCCGGGCGGCACGAAGATCATGCCAGGTCCAACGTCGATGGCTGACTGGAAAGCCGCCGTGTCGTCCCAGCCGTACACCACGTCAGCAGATGTCACGGTGTTCGTGGCCGCATCCGCGAGATCGACCGAGGTGCTGCTGTTGAACGTCTTGATGACGGAGTTGAGCGGCCCCGCCGTCAGATTGACCGCCGGCACGGTCGCGCCGTCCGTCCGCTGCACGAGCGCCAGGTCCGCAGTCGTGCCCGTGATACCAGTCGAGTAGAGGATTTCCGTGTTGGTCGTTCCGCCGACCGGAGTCAAGTAGATGTTCGCTCCCGTCGCGTTGGCAGGCAAAGAAGGAATCGTCACCCGGGGAATATTTCCAGCCGCCGGAGTGAACGTCGTCGATTCGCTCGTGCCGCCCGTCGTCTCGCCCCAGCTTGTAACCCAGGTGTACTTGACCCTGTAGGTTCCTGCCGCCAGTCCGCCGCCCGTTGAGCCGCCGCCGGTGATGTTGACGGTCGCAGCCGTGGTGGGATTGGCGATCTGGTTCGTGCCGGCCCATGCGACGGAGCAAACCTTGCCGACATCCGTGGCGGCGAAGCCGCTTGAAGTCAGGGTGACGCCAAGTGCCGTCATCGCGCCGTTCTGCTTCGTCGTCCCGGCACCCATCGCACCGTAGGCCATCACGTTGCGCACGGCACCGGAGCGATCAAAGAATGCGCCTTGCAGCTTGGCGCCACTGGTGAAGATTGCTCCGCCGGTTGCTCCAGCGTACACTCGCCCGGCCGTCGAAGTCTGCGCCACGGGGATGGTGGTCAGCGACGAGTCAGCCGTGTTATCCATGTAGGTGGTGGTCGTGTTGTCCGCGATGGTGGTGAGCAAGTAGAACGGCCCGCCGCCCGCTTTGGTCCGGTAGACCTTGCGCGAGGTCACGACGTTTGCGGTGCCGGTCGCAATCGAGGTAAGAGATACCTGCCCGTTCGTGGTTTTGTTGGCGACGGTCAGCACGACGCCGGTTCCGAGGTCGGAGTCTCCGAGTGCCGTGGTGAACACGACCTTGTAGACATGATTGCCGTTGTCCACGTTGCCTGCGCCAAGTCCGGCTAACGCAGCGGCACAAGCGGCAGGGACGGCGACATGATCGAATCGGACGTTGCCGGTGGAGACGTGCAGGCGCTGCGCGGGGGCATTTGTGCCGAGGCCGAGGAAGTCGTTGGCTGCATCCCAGAACAGCGCGGTTGGGTCCTGACCCTGCAACCCGTTGGCCACGGCGAAAGGGATAGCTCCCGGCGTCCAGGGAGTCCCAAACCAATCCGCCGGTGCCGTGATGAAGACGTTCCTCGTCCCCGCCGCCCAACTGACCGCCGCGCCGCCGTTGCTCGAAGCGAGGATGGTAGTGCGTGCAAGCGTGGTGCCTGAGAGCGTGTAGGTGCCGACGCCGACTTCCCAATCGACGCCGTTCTCCGCGCAGTAGAAACAGGTATTGCCGTTGCCGACGACCGAGAACGAGCGAAACCCCGTGACAGCGCCGGCGAGCGTGTACGTACCGGTGTCGGTTGTGGTTGAGGTTTCTTTAGTCCGATCAAAGATGTACGGTCCAGCCACGTCTTACCTCGCCATGAGCATGGCAATGAAGAACAGCACCATCAAAAGTACCAGGATGCGCAGGTCGTCGTGTTTTCCTTGAAGATTCATAGTTTGTCCGTAGTGATCGGTTCGCGGTCGAGGTCCAACTCGACGACGTGCCAGAGCAAGTGATGAGCCGCGTCGCGCAGCTCCTTCTGCTTGACTGGATCGATACCATCGAAGAGGACGCCGAATGCTTTCAACTCGTGCGACCAGGGGATGTGGTCCCACAGAGCCTTCTTGATCGGCTCGTCAAGGCCGACGATGTTGCCGCGACCGCTCGGATGCGGCTTGCCCTCGCCGACAGACTCCGGCAAATCCCACCACTGCTTGCAGCAGTCGAGCAGCTTGACCATCGCATCCCTGACCGGGAACTGAGGGTCGAGGTCGTTGACGAGCGCCTCGTACTTCATGAGCAGCTCGTCGGTCAGCGGCGGAGCGAAGGAGCCGCCGACTCTAGGAACGGTTGCCATGCGAAATTCTCCTCAGATAGGCGCCGTGAGAGTCAAGGACGACACGGCGATGGTCCCACCGGCGACGATGACGTTGTTGTCAAAGTTGAAGTCACCAGACCCCTGCCCACAGGTCGCGTCCGAGTGGATCGCGGCCCCGGAATCGAGCAGCCTGGCATGTCCTGCCGTGCCGCTGGCATCGGCGTTCGTGTCGCTACTGATCGCCCCGGCAGTGACCACTCCGGTCGAAGGCACGCCGAAAGCTGTTGCCGAGAAGCCAAGGGTGCCCAGCAGCGTCCCTCCGGCGGCATCCCCGACGTTGGTCGGCTGAGCCGTGGTCCTGATCTGAATGGTCCCGCCGTTGAGCAGGTCGCCCTCCGCATCGGCCACCGCGTTGCGAGTCGCAGTAGATCGTCTGTATGCCATTGACAGCCTCCGTCTCTCAAGTTAAAGTTGCGTCTGTAACGCTCAGCCGCAACCACCTCGGCGACCCAAGAGTCTCGGCCTCGACTCCAATCGCTCTCTCAGTCGTGGAAAGATGCCGACCGCGATGGGGACCTCAGTTTGCACTTGCACTGCCGGTTGCACGACCTGAACTGGTCGAGAAGGCTTGTCGAACAGCTTGGTGAACTCTTGGGGGGTCGACTGCACTTGAGCCGCTTGAGGAATGCCGCAAGAGCCGTCTGCGCAGCCTCCGGCGGCCTTCCGTCGAGACTGAGCCTCGGCGGGAGAGGCCAAGGCCAGCCCCAAGCCAAGGACCACCGCACCCGCGATGATCGCATTGATCAGGGCTTGCATTGCAGCAGCGATGCCTGCTGTGTTGCCCGACATCAGGGCGATGATCAATTGGATGGCGGCGCCGAGGACTCCTCCCCAGTTGACCTTGGCGATGGAGGCACCGACGGCCTCCTCTTGAGGAAGATCGAAGGCCATCGTCACGGTCTTGATAGCGACCGGATTGCCTTGAGCGTTTACCCATACCATAGAAGTTCTCCTTCGTTGAGAGTTGTGATGATGTTAATGCTCGACTACTTCTTCGGCGCCTTGAGCTTGCCCGTGATCAGGTCGAGCCGGCGCTGTATCTCGGCGAGGTCCGCCGGGTCGACCGCATAGTAGGTTCCCTTCGGGATGTCCTGCGGGATGATGAACTGGTAGCCTCCAGGTCCGGGGATCGGCGGAGGAGGCGGGGGAGATGAGCCGATGGTGGCGATGCAAGTCCCAGTCCCGACCTGGCCGAGGCTGTCAACCGCTGTGACCGTCGTCTTGTAAGACCCGGCGGCCTTGTAGGTATGAGAACCTGAGGCGTCCTGGACCCCGTCGCCGTACTCGAAGAGGAAGATGTAAGGGGCCGTCCCACCCGAAGCGCCAGGAGAAAACTTGACAGGGACCCCGACCCCTCCGGCGACATCGGCGACGTTGACCGTCAGCTTGCCCGGCGGTGGAGGGGGCGGCGGGTCAAGGCCAACGATGGTGGGGTTCCTGACCCAAGCCTCGACGCAGGTGTTCAGCAGCCACTTGTGGTCGACGACCCCGATGGTGTTCCAGGTGAAGAGCAGGTAGCCGTTGGCCGGGAAGTTGGCGGGAGCCGAGACGTTAAGCGCCTTGAACAGCTCTGCCGAGGAACCGTACCCTCCGAGGCTGACGCAGTGGTCGGTGTTCGGGAAGGCTCTTCCCCCGGCGACCGACCAGCCGTTGGCGTTGCCGGCCCCGGAGGGGAGCGCGTTCGAGGCGATGGCGATGGAGACCGGCCCCTGAGCAATGGCGCTTTTGAGGGTCTCTTCGTCGCGGTAGTCGACCGCCGAGGGCCTGCCGGCCTTGCGCACGGTCCCGACCGAGTCCTTGATCCCGTCGGCCTGCATGTCCTGGATCACGTCAAGGAGGAAAGCCCCGTTGAGCCAGCCGTGCGCTCTGGCCCAACTGATGGCCGTCGCTTCGGGGATGAAGATTTCAGTGTCAGAGTTGCCGACGTAGACCGAGTAGCAAGCGATGGCGAAGCAGGACTCCGAGGTGACGCAGCAACCGTACTGCGAGTTGCCCCACATCGAGAGCTTCGGGGGAATCGCGATGACCTTCGCCGGAGGAGCCTCGGCCTTGAAGACCGCAGCCTTGCCCGACTTGACCGCTTCGAGAATCTTCGCGAAGGGGGTCGGCTTGGCGCCGGTCATGAACTTCTGCGGCTCCGGCTCCTTCTCTTGAGAGGAGACGACCATCGGCAGGGTGCCGAAGCCGGAGATCAGGACGATGATTGCAAAGCGTTGCATGGTTGGAACTCCTTGTGTTGTTGCTTGCAGACTCTGCGCTTCTCAGCGTGGCGGAGGATTCCGCTCGAAAAAGCACCATCCCAAGATGACAACGCAGCACCAGGGGATGAAGGTGGTAGCATAGAGGCCTGGGCCTGCCTGATGATAGCCGTAGACGTAGTAGCCTCCTCCGAACAGCCAGAACATCATGAGTACGACGAATATCACGCACTTGATCATAACTGCACCTCTATTTCATGGGCAATGTCGGAGGAGACTCAACGGCCCTTTCCGGTTCCGGCCTTGACTCTTGTCCGGTAGCAAGTCTGATGTTAGCCATCGTCGCTCGCATGGTAGCAATAAAGGCCGTCTCTCTCTGCCTTGCCGTCGAGGGCGAATGACTCTCGGACACTACCGGGGCAACGATGATCAGGGGAGGCTTGCTCTCGTATTTCTCGCGGTAGTAGTTCGCTGTGTTGATCGCCGTTTGCTGAGCCTCAACAGCGATCTCTTGATAGCTCTTCTTCATCCCTTCAAGGTCAAGTCTCTCTACTTCCTTCTGAGCCAAGAGCATGGCGAATTCACGATCCTTGGAGGCGATCAGTAGACGGAAGAGGAAGGCTATCACCGCTCCCGCTCCTCCGAAGATGCCTAGCACCGAAAGAGTGCTGATCAAGATTCCATTCGTTTCAGCAAAGAACATCACTCTCCTCCGAGGACCTCGATCAGCGCCGAGGTCTGCCTTGAGTAGTAGTCAATAACAGCCTGCGCCCCCTCTCTACCTCTGGGAGGAGCAGGCCCCTTGACGAGTAGGTCCGACTCCCTGGACCACTTCGAGGTACTGTGCAGAGAGACTCGAAAATCCTCTGTAGTCGATGAGACCTTGGTTAGAATATCGACGTGCTTCTTGGCGACCTTGACCAGCTCCTTGGCATCCTCCGCTTGCTTTGCCGTCAAGAGCTTCTCGACCTTCTCAATCTTCCTGCCAAGAACCTCCCTGGTCTTCTCATGCTCTCCCGCAGCGACACTTGCCTTGATCCTGAGACTCTTGTCGCAGGACAAGATGAGATGGACCGCAAGGGCAACCCAGAGACCTAGCACGACGAAGCCAATGACGAACCTGATCTTGTCCATTGCTCATCTCTTGTCAGAGTCTCGCCTTGCCGGGATATCTCCAGTCTGCTTGGCAGTTGCGTCAACTACAGCCTGCCTGTGCTTGACGATGATCTCGACTTCGGCGTCAGAAAGATTGACCCCACCTTTGCTCAGCACTACCTTGAACAGCTCGGTGATCTCCTTAGCACTCTGAGCCTTGCACTCAGGATGGTCAGAGGGTAGCTTGCCGACCCTCTGAGCTATCGCAATGTTCGAGCTAGAAATGTCCTTGAGGGTCTCACCCTGAGACTTCAGATGATCGACGATCTCCTTATCAGAGATCAGCTTGGCCGTCACCCCGGCCTTGGCTACATCAAGCATCTGTCCTAAGTGCTTCCAGAGTAGAACAGCAACGGTGATGGCCATCAAGAAGGCCACCGACCCGATCACTCCCGCCTCTTGCAACATCCTGGTCAGCGCGTCTATCGTATCTGGCAACCATTGCATCGCTCACCTCCTCTAGAGTTCCCGAGTTCGAGGAGTCGAGAGATCAGTCGTCCTTGACCGCCATGATGTGGTTGACGATCTCGGCCTTGGTGTTCTTGCCGTGGAGGTCGATGCCCTCCTGCTGAGCAAGGTTGCGCAGCTGCTGGACGTTCATGCGCTGAAGAGACGCCTCGACCTCCTCGCGAGTCTTCGGCGGAGAACCCTTCTCAGCAGTCTCTGCCTTCGCATCTCCCTCGACCTCCTTGTCCAGCGCTGGGCCGGAGATCGTGCCCTGCGGAGTCCCGGTCGCCGACTGGAAACCGGTCGAGACCTGACCGCCTGGCGCGGCAGAGGCCTCTACCTTCGGACCCTTGACCTTCTTGGGAGTCCCGCTCAGCAGGACAAACTTCGCGGCCCCGTGCTTGGCGGCCAGGTCCTCGTCAGACTCGATGGTCGAGCCTTCGGGGTAGGTCCGCGAGGGGCGCTTAGCCCCGACCTTGATCTGCTCCGGGGTCAACTCCGGCGAGTCAGGGTCAGTCGCGATGTGCTGACCGACCAGCAATTTGAACAGTGCCATGCCATTTCTCCTCAAGGTGAAGTCAAAGTTATGAGGGGCGAAGTTTCTGCCGTCGTCACATCAAGAGGTCGTACCGTGAATCTCGGCAACGATGCCGTTCGAGGGGGCACGCATCAGGGCGACCTGGATCATCATGACCATGAACTTCTGGAGCATGCCGCCTCGCTCGTTCCACTGCACGGTCCTCGGCTGCATGCCGTCGATGGCCTGGAACTGGCCACGGCTGAGGTCCAGCAGCAAGAGCTGGTAGCCGGAGGTCAGGTAGTCGAGGCGCCGGATGTCGCTGATGCCGTCGATCTCCATGATCCGCTCGCGGACCAGACGGACCGCAGAGGTCGAGCCACTGCGGAAGTAGTCGCTATTGAGCCAGATCGAGTACGGAGTCGAGTGGTAGAGGATGAACGGGCCGAAGTAGCCGTTGGCGTACATCGTCTCGATCATCTCCAGGATGTCCTGCACGACCGCTTCGGGGTTGGTCCCGGTCGGAATAGTCAGGTCAGCCTTGGTCACTCGGTAGGGGAAGTTCGTGTAGCCGAACTCGGTCGAGGCGCCGGTCTGCGGAATCGGACCAGTGGTGCGACCGCCGTAGGTGATGCCGGTCTCGGTGCCGATGAGGGTCTTCTCGACCAGCTCCCAACCACGACGGGTGACCTGCTCGACCATCTCGGTGTCCAGAGGCATGCCAGAGGATCGAGACTGGTCGATCAGGCGCTGAGGGAAGGAGAAGTCGCCGTGGATGACCGGCAGCGGGACCGAGCGAATGATTGCCGTCGGAGTGTCATCGCGTCCTGGCGACGTGGCATCCATGTCCTTGACGACCTCGCCGGCATCGGTCACCGCATTGTATTCGAGGGTCATCTTGCTCCAAGCATCGAAGCCTCCCTTGCGAGAGGCCGCCAACAAGTCAGCCCAGGCAGTCAGGCGCTGGCGGGTCGCTCGCTCGACGGCCCGGTCAATCTCAATCCAGTCGTCGCGGAGCAGGGTCGTCGCATTGAAGACCGGACTGTTGATGCCCTTCGCCTGGAGCGCCTCGATGCGGTACTTCTTGCGCTTTGGCTCGGCCCGCCCGGTCTCTCGGTTGTAGACCGTGCCGACCTGAATCTCAGCGCAGGCCCTGCCGAGATCGGGGGACATCGGGTCAGTCTCGATGAAGGGCCGCAAGAGGCCGGGGTCGAACCTCCCGGTCATCTTGTTCGTGACGTTGAACGCGGCTCCGGCGCTGCCGAAGCCCTGCCCGTTCAATACGTAATCTTGCAACATTTTCGCTTCCTCCGTTGATGTCAAATTTTGTGATGGACTCAGGGGCGAGGACGACTGCTAGTGGCCGGACCAGCGACACCAGGCGAGGGTGTCCGCGCTCGGATCGGTGATCGCTTCGAGCAGCACCGCGACCTCGGTCTCAGGGCTGCCGGTCGTCGCGACGAGCATGCCGATGCCGTCGTCGACCATCATGATCTCGCCGACCGCATGGTCATCGGCAGTGCCGGTGAGGTTGGTGACCAGCAGGTTCAGCTCGTCGCCGTCCTGCGGGAAGTACATCTTGGCGAAGTCGCCAGAGGCGTAGGCGGTGTTTGCGTCCCGACCGAGATACGGTTCGTAGTCGAGAACCGCAAAGGGTCCCTTCGGCTGGTCGCCGTCGGCAGCGCGATCGTAGACGGTCCAGGTGTGCTTGCCAGCCTTGAGAGCGACCGACGGGTCGATCTGGAGGATCATGCCCGGCTTGTAGGAGCCTGCCAAGTAGCCCCACTCGAAGTGCCCCCTGGCGTCGGGGTTCACCACGATCTTGTTTCCTCGTGCCATCGTCAATTCCTCCGGTTGAGTTGTGTATATTGATTGGGCGGTGATCGTCAGTGGTCGGCGCTAGGCCGTCTGCTGCCTGCGCAGCTTCGGCGAGGCCATCTCCTCGAAGTTGACTGCGAAGACCGGGAGCACGTTGTCCGAGTCGTCCTGCTCCTCCTCGTTGCCCACGATCCCGCCGCCGGCTCCCGCACCACCTGCATAGGCGAAGGTCAGGGCCTCCTGGCGCTGGCCGTTCTGCACCGGCGCTTCGGGGATCAGGCTGACCAGCTCTTGCAGCTCGTCGAGGCTCTTGGTCATTAGCTTGGCTCCGGTCGCCTGACGCTTGGCCGCATCCGAGACGTTGCCGACGAGACGCTGAACGAGCTTGGCCTTGGCCTGCTTCTCCAGGCTCATCGCATTGGTTACGGCGGAGCGTACCTCCGGCGGCGCACCCTTGAGCCACTCGGTCGCGGTCTGCGGCTTCGCAGCCACACTACCCTTCTTCTTGTTGCCAACCTTCTCCTGAGTGCCGCCCTCGGTCGCGGACATCGCGACCTTGTCCTCATCTTCGTCGTCCGCAGCCGGGGTCGCTCCCATCGTGACGCCATCGTCCATGACCGGCTCGGCAGGAGCGCCTCCGAGCTTCGAGCTGATCTCGTCGACCTTGCTCTTGAGCGCCGCCGCGAATGCGATGGGGTCGTCTGCCGGATTGAGGTCGACGCCGAGCAGGGTCGCCAGCTCGGTCCAGGGGACCCCGGCAACCGCCTCGTCGCCGCCGGCGTTGGCCTTCTTGTTCTTGATCTGGTTGACGACGAGGACCACCCTCGACTGGTTGACGAGCTTGGTCAGCTTGTCGTCGTCCATCTTGTCGAGGATCGCCTTGTCGCCCTTGCCCTTCCAACAGTCGCAGTTGGCGGTCAGGTGCTGGATCATGTCTTTCCGAGTCATGCTTACGTCTCCTTCAGTTGGTGTGGATTCTTCGTTGACGTTGACCCCGCAGCCATCCTTGTTCGAGCAGGCGCCCTTCGCATCGGGGAGGATGGCAAGGTGGTCGGGTCGGAAGTTGCGAGCGATGTGCTCGTAGGGAGTGTCGTTGTGGACGGCTCCGCTGGGAGCAGGCTCCTTGTCGAGGTCGAGGCCGGTGCTGATCTCGATGGGGGCGCCAGAGAGGAGTCTCGGCAGGATGCGGATTGCAGGAGCGAGGGTCTTGTCGACCCGCTTGGTAGCCTCGACCTCGAACCACGCCTCGGCGCTGCGCCTGTTGTCTACGTACTGGTCCCTCAGCACCAACCCGACCCCGCTCTTGTCGAGGACGTCGGGACTTCTGGCGGTGACGTGCTGCCCATCCTCGACCGGGTGGTAGACGACCAGCGGGACGTGGTTCCAGAGGCCGGGCCAGCGCTCGACCTCGTCTTCGGGGTAGTAGATCGGACCCTGGCTGCCGTTGAGGACTCCGGGCACGATCAGCGTCAGCGGCGCGACGAGGTAGTCTCGCCCGCCCATCTGCTGCGGCACCGCCCTGCCTAGATTGACCAAGAGGGATTCCATGAACGAAATCTAGCAAGGCGGGGAAGGAATAGAAAGAGGAAA